>Ga0302271_10000308_pt1 | contig 46376 bp, 47 predicted proteins | sample III_Bog_N1_1_FD_198767 | JGI IMG/M metagenome (GOLD analysis project Ga0302271, IMG submission 198767) | Peat permafrost microbial communities from Stordalen Mire near Abisko, Sweden - III_Bog_N1_1 | ecosystem: Environmental > Terrestrial > Soil > Wetlands > Peat | place: Sweden: Abisko...
GAGATTCCTCGAATTTATTTAATCATTATATCTGTTGAAATCGTATTGTGAGAAGGAGATTCCTCGCTAACGCTCGGAATGACAAAGCATTAGTAGGTTTAAGGGAAAGGGAAGGCGGTTTGCTGTTGCAAACCGCCTTCCCTTTCCCTTTTTATAAAACCAATTTTGTCATTCCGAATGGAGCGAAGCGGAATGAGGAATCTCCAAATTCCCGGAGGGGTTCCATTAATAAACCTTGTAGCCGGAAAAAGAACCTATTCCAGTTTCATATCCCATACCAACGTTTATAATAACTTTAACTTTATCCCCAGATACTAATTTCATAGTTATCTGACGTGTTATTGAAGAGCCTCCTGTAATTCCACTATTAAGTATTTCATAAAGAGAGCCATTCAGATTTATTTTCAATACTCTGGAGTCACCTGTACCGGTTGCTGTATAACTTATACTGAATGTATAAATGCCAGAAGCCGGAGCAGTAAATACCCCTGTTGAAATATCATAACCTGATCCATTATCATATTCTTCAGTGCCGGCTATAAAGTCATAATCCGTCCCAAACATTGTTTCGGTCTCGGAACTTGTTTTTTTCGCCCTGAACGCTACCAAATTTCCAAGAACTACACTGTTGCCGCTCGAAATGGACAGGGTGTTAGTATTCTGATCAAATGCCAGATTCTGAAGTTCATTCGTCGGATCTGAATCGGCATCATTTTTGAGTTCAGTGAGGTCAATGGTGCCGGCATTACCGGAAATACCAAGCTTTCTTGTTGCAGGATTCCAAGTAAGAGCCTGGTTATCTGTATTATCAAGATATCTTGTCAGATCAATTGAAGTAGCGGAAGCATTCTTGGTTATTTTCAGCTTGTTGTTAACATCAAGGGATAGATCCTGGATCTGATTGGTTAAACCTACCTTGTTACCCCCTGATATTGAAAGGGTATCTCCAAGAAGTGTCAGCTGAGGCGATGATTTCAAAGTAGCCAGGTTAACCGTATTCCCGTTTGCAATCGCAAGGTTATTACCGTCAAATGATAAAGTCTGTTTATCTGATGCCGGATCACCCTGATCTCCCTTGGGTCCGGGAGGTCCTGCCGGCCCGGCTTCCAGGGACTTTTGTGCATAAAGGGCATAAGGAACAGCAAGGAATTGCATTGTACCCATATCAATAAAATCATTGTCAAATTTAACCTCTACCTTTAGATAATGTGGTGCCTCACCCCATTGTATCATAGAAAACATACTAAAGGTACCACCTGTTGGCGTGCCTTCACCTATCACTAGTGTAAAAACACCGAATTGAGAAGTAATCTTGTGTGAATGAAGCTCCTGATAAACTACTGTGCCTAGCGGATTGCCAGAAATTATTGAAAATTTAACATCAATAGCCTTGTTGGCAAGCTCCTTGCCATTATTATCTCTGGCTACAGCCTGATAAAATAATCCTAAAGAAGCATTCTGACCAAAAGAGGCTGAACCTACAAGCAATAAAATTAACAATACACAATACTTCTTAAAAACTTCTGATATCATAATTCTTACAATTACATTTTCTCTATTTTAAATACTCTCTTAACAACAAAATCATCACTTGTAATCCTTACAAAGTAAAAACCAAGTGTAAGTCCAGTTACATCAATCTGCTGTATATAATAATATTGGGTATTAAAATCAAGGTTCAGCGAACTTACAATCCTGCCGGTAATATTTATCAGTTCAATCCTGAATTTTCTGGCCTCATCACCAAATAATTTAACATTTACAATATCGGTAGCAGGATTGGGATAAACATCCACTCCTGTACCTTCATGTGGAGGTTCTGCGACCAGTTTTATCCCTGGCTGCTGGAATCCCTGCGTGAAGATGAATCCGGCACCGCTTATCAATTCAACAGCTGTCTCACCAATAGTCTGTGAATAATTCAATACTCCGGCTTTTGCTTCCCCGGCTGCAGGTACCAATACTTGCTGCGATAACGTCTGGGCACCAACAGATGCCCAACTAAAAAGCAATAATAGTATTAATACCTTAGTTACCTTAATCATGTTATATTTATTCTGGAAGATCAAATATAAACGTATTTTTGAAAAAGTAATAATTTTTGTTGATAAATATGTTAATAACTTAACTAATTACGAACATTTCATTTTGACAATTTATCATACATTATAGCCCAACCTCCCGGACAGATAGATATCTTTCATTTTGAATCCGCTGATTGATTAATATTACTCATGTTAAAATCATTCTTATATCATAATCTTATTGAAGCCGGATGCGATGAAGCCGGGCGGGGTTGCCTTGCCGGGCCTGTAGTAGCTGCTGCCGTGATCCTACCCAAAAACTACAAGCATCCGATCCTCAACGATTCGAAAAAACTGTCGGCCAAACAAAGAACCTTACTCCGTGATGAAATTCTGAACTCAGCCATTGCCTGTAAAGTGGCTTTTGTGGATAATAATGACATTGATGAAATGAATATCCTCAGAGCTTCTATAAAGGCTATGCATATTGCAATCGGGGGGCTCGGTAAGGAACCCCAGTTCCTGCTTATTGACGGAAACAGGTTTTATGCTTACAAAGACATTGATCATAAAACAATTATCAAAGGGGATGGAATATTTTTCTCAATTGCAGCTGCATCAGTACTCGCCAAGACATTCCGTGATGAGTACATGGAAAAAATACATGATGAATTTCCAGAGTATGGCTGGAATAAAAATAAAGGATATCCAACTGCATATCATAGGGCTGCACTAATGAAATATGGAATCACTCCATACCACAGAAGATCATTTTCACTTTTCGATTCGCAACTGAATATCGAATTTCCGGAAATGAACCTTAAGCATAGTTAAAAACTCTTAATATTTATGAATGATACATATTATCATTATGATTATAATGTAAAAAAAATATCTTTACGTTTTAAGTTATTTCTCTCTAAATTTAATTATCCCATATGAAAAAATTGTTTGCAATACTATTGATCCTCATTCTCACCTTTGGAATCAAAGTGAAAGCTGATGAGGGTATGTGGCTTTTACCACTTATTGAAAAACTGAACATGGGCAAGATGACTGCTCTCGGCCTGAAACTTTCTGCTGAAGACATCTATAGCCTCAATAAAGCCAGCTTAAAAGATGCAGTTGTAATTTTCGGCGGAGGGTGCACAGGTGAAATTGTTTCATCACAGGGACTTATCCTCACAAACCACCATTGTGGCTATGGCTCAATCCAGGCACATAGTTCGGTAGAACACGATTATCTGCGTGACGGTTTCTGGGCTATGACGAAAGAGGAAGAATTACCAAATCCGAATCTTTCCGTAACATTCCTCCAGAGAATTGAAGATGTTACTGGTCAGGTTCTCGCAAATGTCAAAGAAGGTATGAGCGAGACAGACCGCGCAGCTGCCATCAATGAAGCCCGCCAGGCAATTGAGAAAAAAGCAACTGAAGGGAATGCCTACAGGGCTCAGGTCGGAAGCTTTTATGGCGGAAACTATTTTTATCTTTTGATATATGAAAGATTCACCGACGTAAGACTCGTAGGTGCACCACCTCAATCAATCGGGAAATTCGGATCAGATACCGACAACTGGGAATGGCCCCGTCACACTGTTGACTTCAGCGTATTCCGTGTTTACACTGCTCCTGATGGTAAACCCGCTTCATTTTCAAAAGATAACATTCCAATGAAACCAAAACGTTACCTCAATGTTTCATTAAAAGATCTTAACAAAGGTGATTTTACCATGGTTATGGGCTACCCTGGCAGAACTAACAGGTATATGACATCATATGAAGTGAACGAGCAGCTTCAGATTGTACATCCTGACAGGATTAAAATTCGTGGTGTCAAGCAGGATATCTGGATGAAAGATATGCAGGCTGACCAGAAAGTCAACATACAATACTCAGCAAAGTATTTTGGATCATCCAACTACTGGAAATATTCAATCGGTCAGAAACGTGGTCTCGAAGGGCTGAATGTAAAAGCAAAAAAAGAAGAGATTGAGAGTCAGTTTAATAAATGGGTTGTAGCGACTCCTGAACGTAAAGCAAAATACGGGGAAGCTCTTAATATGATAAAGGCTTCCATTGAAGGAAGAGCTGAATCCTATAATGCTCTTCAGTACGTTAGTGAATGCATGCAGGGATGTGAGCTTTTTGGTCTTAACCGTGGATTAACCAATCTGGTCAATGCACTCAAGGCGAAAGATAATCAGAAGATTACTGAAGCTGTCGATCAGCTTAAGAAAAACAGCACCGATTTTTATAAAGATTATAATCCCTCAACAGATAATAAATCTATGAAGGCTATGCTGAAATTGTTCCGGAGTGACATTCCGGTAAAGTTCCAGCCTGATTTTTATGCCAATGTTGTTGATAAGAAATTTAAGGGTGACATTGATAAGTTTGTAGATGATCTGTTTGCTAAATCGATATTTGCGAGCGAGGTAAAACTGAATTCCTTCCTTAATAAACCGGTTCTTAAGACACTTGAATCTGATCCTGCTTACATGACGGCAACTTCTTTCTTCAAAACAGGTTCAGATCTGTCAAAAGGAAACAGTCAGTTCGATGGTTCGCTTGCAACCGGCAAAAGATTATGGATTGCCGCACTCATGGAAATGGTTCCTGAAAAAACACAATATCCTGATGCAAACTCAACTATGCGTCTTAGTTATGGTACAATTCAGGACTATGATCCCCGCGATGCAGTGACCTATAAGTATTTTACTACTATGCAGGGTGTAGTTGAAAAGTATAAACCTAATGACTATGAATTTGATCTGCCCAAACGTCTTCTTGATCTTAATAGCAAGAAAGAATTTGGCAGGTATGCTTCTCCGAAGGGTTACATGCCAGTTTGTTTCCTTACAACCAATGACATTACAGGCGGGAACTCCGGCAGCCCGGTTATGAACGCAAATGGTGAATTGATAGGTCTGGCATTCGATGGTAACTGGGAATCAATGAGCGGAGATATAGCTTATGAACCTGAGCTCCAGAGAACTATTGTTGTCGATATCCGCTGCGTACTTTGGGTGATGGATGTATATGCCGGCGACAAGCGATTGGTTGATGAAATGACAATTATGCAGTAAAAGGAAATATATCTCATAGATAATTACCCCTTTCTCTTAAAAGAGAAGGGGGTTTTTGTTTTTGGAAGCTAAGCCACCGTTCATTCTGAAGATTATACTGATTAAAATGAAACCATTTTTGAAATTCGTAGAGACAGGTCTAAGAGCTGTCTCTACATAATCCTCCGGGAATCGGGTGGAAGGTTTTAACATTTTGTGATTATCTTTGTAGCAAATAATAATATATGCATTTCAGCCTGATCGAGATCCTTGCAGCTTTTATGGTCCTTTTTGCAATCATTGATATTCCAGGATCAATTCCTATAATAATCGATATTAAAGCGAAATCAGGTCAGATTAAATCTGCCAAAGTCACGCTCGTATCTTTTTTAATTCTTCTGTCATTCTTATTTATCGGAAGTCCTTTGCTCGGGATATTCGGTATTGATGTATCCTCATTTGCTATTGCAGGTTCCTTCATCATCTTCCTGATAGCAATGGAAATGATTCTTGGCATCGAATTATTTAAGCAGGATTCGCATTCTGAAGGATCAATTTTCCCGATAGCCTTCCCCCTTATAGCAGGTGCAGGATCAATCACTACAATTCTGTCTCTGAAAGCTGAGTATCAAACAATAAATATTTTTATTGCTCTGGCGCTCAACATGGTTGTTATTTACCTGGTATTAAGGCTTACCTCACTGTTTGAAAAAATACTGGGAGCAGGAGGTCTGCAAATCCTGAGAAAGGTTTTCGGTGTAATCCTGTTGTCGATCGCTATAAAACTCTTTATTACCAACACAGGTATTATCCTCCACCATGCCAGGTGAAATCATTATATACACCGATGGTGCATCTAGTGGTAACCCGGGACCAGGAGGTTACGGAGTTGTACTAATTTCAGGCAGGCACCGGCTTGAAAAATCAGAAGGTTTCAAGCGGACAACCAATAACAGGATGGAACTAATGGCTGTAATTGTTGGTCTGGAGGCTCTGAAAATACCCGGAAGTAAGGTTGTAATCTACACCGACTCAAAATACGTTGCCGATTCCGTAGAAAAAGGATGGGTATTTCAATGGGAATCAAAGGCATTTAAAAAAAAGAAAAATCCCGATCTCTGGATCAGATTTCTTAAGGTGTACCGTAAGCATAAGGTAAAATTCATATGGATAAAAGGTCATGCAAATAATACCGAAAATGAAATCTGCGACAGGCTGGCTGTGGAGGCATCAAAAGGTAACCTGCAGGAGGATTCAGGCTATAATCCAGATGATGAGGACAGCCATCTTTTATAATTTTGATTATGCATTGAAGCATGAGAGGACAAACTGAACTATATAATATCCTGGAAAAACTTGGCATTCCTTTCGGGTATCATGAACATCCTCCCCTTGCCACAATTGAAGACGCTAAGGTTCATTGGGAAAACTATAACGCTGGCAGGTGTAAAAACATCTTTTTCAGGAACCATAAGGGCGACCGTCATTATCTGGTAGTCCTTGAACACCTCGGACAATTAAATATTAAAGATCTCGAAAAAAGGTTAAAGCAGGGTAAGCTTACATTTGCTTCTGACGAGCGCCTTAAAAAATACCTGGGCGTAGAACCGGGGTCGGTATCCCCATTCGGACTTATTAATGATCCTGAAAAACATGTACATCTTTTTATCGATGAGAAGCTCACTGAATTTGACCATCTCACTTTTCATCCTAATATTAACACCGCTTCGCTTGTAATCTCAAAGGAAGATTTTCTGAAGTTCCTGGAATATACCGGAAATACATATGAGTTTATCAAGCTCTACGAATAGGGTATTTTCCCTTATAAGTGTCTTTAAGAGGTTCCTGTCTGATATATTTAATAAGAAATAATAAAAATTGCTGATTCTTTGCATCAAAATCGATTCTCATACGTCATTATCCAGAAAACTACTAAAACACGATCTTGTATGAAAAGAATTTTCACCACTATATTTCTCTTAACAATGCTTTTTCCCCTGCTTTTTGGTCAGGATCCTGAAAAAAAGCAATATACGGCAACACAAATCATAACACCTCCGGTAATAAACGGGATTCTGGATGATGAAGCATGGCAGACAGGTGCATGGGCTTCCGGATTTAAACAAAATCAGCCATTCAACGGCAGAGATGAAACTCAGCGTACAGAGTTCAAAATAGTATTTGATGACAACAATATATACGTTGCAATTAAAGCATATGATACCAGTCCGGATAGTATTGTAAACCGTCTGACACGACGTGATGAGACTGATGGTGACCTTGTGGGTATTATATTTGATAGTTTTCATGACCTTCGGACAGGCTTCCTCTTCGGTGTGAGTTCATCGGGAGTTAAATATGACCAGATGTTCACTAATGACAATGGAAACGGGGATTCTTCCTGGGATCCAAACTGGTGGGTAAAAACCGCAGTTAATAAGGAAGGTTGGGTTGCAGAGATGAAAATCCCTTTCAGCCAGGTAAGATTTGACAAAAATTCAGGACAGGTATGGGGATTAGATGTGGCAAGAATATTATACAGGAAAAACGAAACTACTTTCTGGCAGCATATCCCAAGGGATGCTCCAGGGATGGTTCATCTTTTCGGAGAACTTAAAGGCCTTGAAAAGATTAAACCCAGGAAAATTTTCGATATCACTCCCTACGGTGTTGCTAAAACTGAAACTTTTGAGAAAGTCCCTGAAAACCCCTTCCAGTCGAGTGGGAAATTATCAAAGCTTAACGGTGGCATCGACGCTAAAATCGGCGTTACCAATAATATGACAATGGACCTTACTATCAACCCCGATTTTGGTCAGGTTGAAGCTGACCCATCTGTAGTAAACCTATCTGCTTACGAGACTTTTTTCACAGAGAAGCGTCCTTTCTTTATCGAGGGAAATAATATTACCAATTTCGGACTTGGCATTGGCGATGGCGGCGTGGGAAATGATAATCTCTTTTATTCCCGCCGGGTAGGACGTCAGCCCCAGGTATATCCTGATCTGAAAGATGGCTGGTATGCCAATGTCCCAACAAGAACCAATATCCTTGGAGCTGCAAAACTTACAGGTAAAACGAAAGATGGATTGTCTATCGGAATTGTTGAAGCTATGACAGCCAAAACTGAGGCAGAAATTGATACTATAGGAGGAAGAGAGAGAAAGACGGCAGAACCTCTTACCAATTATTTTGTAGGACGTATTCAGAAAGATATAAATAACGGAAACACACTAATCGGAGGCATTTTTACAAGCACAAACAGAGTACTTAATTCAGATGTCACTGATCTTCTGCATAAAGCGGCATATACCGGAGGAATTGACTTCACACAGTACTTTAAGAATAAAAACTGGATGTTTAATGTGAATACTGCATTCAGCCTTGTAGAAGGTTCAAAAAAAGCTATTCTTAATACCCAGAAATCTTCAACACATTATTTCCAGAGACCCGATAAAAACTATGCTATTGTGGATACTAACCGAACATCGTTAACGGGCTCAGGCGGCAGAATGCAATTGGTAAAACAGAATGGCCACTGGAATTTCATGGGAGCTGTTCTTTGGAAATCTCCTGGATTTGAAACCAATGACCTGGGATACATGCGTACCACAGACCAGATCCTTGGGGTAATTTGGGCCGGCTATAACCAGTTCAATCCAAAAGGTTTTTATAAAAGCTTCAATCTCAATTCTGATTTTTATGGAATAACCAATTTCGGGGGCGACCCTATAGGCGGTGGTTATGAATGGAATGCAAATATAAATTTCAAGAACTTCTGGAGTGCATGGACAGGCGGCAATGCAAACTTTGCCCAGCTTTCAACAGACTTGCTCCGCGGAGGACCTTCAATGAAGTTACCTGGCAGTATCAATTCAAGATTAGGGTTTAATACTGATAACCGTAAAAAACTTGTCTTCACTGTATTCGCTAATGGATCAAATGGATATATCAACAGTTCTCATAATATCTACACTGAAATAGATATAACTTATAAACCTTCTAATTTTATCGTATTTACCATAAGTCCATCGTTCAACAAATCATATTCTGAGCTTCAGTATGTCGAACAGGCAGATTTCAATGGCAATCCAAGGTATATATTTGGAAGTATCGATCAGAAAACAATCAGCACATCATTCAGAGTCAATCTGAACCTCAGTCCGAATCTGACTATTCAATACTGGGGTCAGCCATTTGTTGCAACAGGAAAGTATTATGATTATAAATATATTACCTCCCCACTGGCTGCCAGATATAGTGACAGGTTTCAAACTTATTCAGATACTCAGGTCAGCTATGATGGAGATAAATATAACATAGATGAGAACAATGATGGAAAGACTGATTATACTTTTGGCAAGAACGATTTCAACGTTAAGCAATTTCTTTCCAACCTCGTTGTAAGATGGGAATATAGTCCGGGATCAACCGTCTTCCTTGTATGGAGTCAGACCCGCAGCTATTTTACCGATTCCGGGCAAATGGATTTTTTCAATAACGTAGGCGATCTGTTCAACAAGAGTAAAGACGTACCCCATAACGTTTTCCTAATTAAGTTCAGTTACAGGTTTGGTTTAAAATAGATTTTACGAAGGGTTTTAATTTAACAGAATTATCGCAGAAGCGAATTTAGGTTGAGGTGTAGAGACAGGTCTGAGACCTGTCTTTACCATTAAATAGACCTGTCTCTACTGATTATGTACCTCCATCTTTCGATGAGTACATTCTTTTTCCCATGTTCATCTTCCAATCGCATTATATTTAGCATAGTATCTTTGATGCTAAGATTATTGTTTCTTCCTTTAACCCCTTAACAAATCAATCTAAACCACGTAAAATGAAACTATCTGTCCTTATTTTAACACTATTGATTTCTTTAACAGCGTATTCACAGGATAGACCTGCATATGGAATTTTTAAGGGTGAAGGTAAAAAAGCTGACTACGGGGATTTACTCAAAGAGCTTTCAAAAGCAGATATAGTATTCTTTGGGGAACTTCACGATAATCCTATAGCCCACTGGCTCGAACTGGAGGTAACCAAAAGCCTGTACACAGAGAAAGGGAAAAATCTCATTTTAGGGGCAGAGATGTTTGAGTCAGATAATCAACTGCTTATCGATGAATATCTTAATGGCATTTACGATGCTTCCAAATTTGAGGCAGAAGTTAAATTATGGAAAAACTATAAAACAGATTATAAACCATTGATGGAGCTTGCCAAATCCGACAGCCTTCAGTTTATTGCAACTGATGTTCCCCGCAGGTATTCATCTGTGGTAAACAAAAAAGGATTTGAAGGGCTGGAAACGCTATCGCCTGAAGCCAAAAAATATATCGCTCCGCTTCCATTTCCATACGATCCGGAGGTAAAATGCTATAAGGATATGCTTAAAATGGGTGGAATGGGTGGTGACTCAACATCACATGTATCCCCTAATTTTCCTAAAGCACAGGCAGTTAAAGATGTCACAATGGCATATTTCATTCTCAGAAACTGGTCAAAAGGTAAACTTTTTATGCATTATAATGGCTCATATCATTCCAGTAACTTTGAAGGGATTGTATGGTATCTCAAAAAATCAAACCCCAATCTGAAAATTGTCACTATCGAAACTGTTCAGCAGGACAGTATTGATTCATTAGAGAAGACAAATAAAGGGATTGCTACATTCGTTCTTGCAATACCCTCCTCAATGACTAAAACATATTAGCAATGTAATAAGTATTACAGGCGATGTATTATGTCCTGTGTATTATGTACTATGTATGTTCTATGGGCGAGAGGGGGATAAATAATTATAGAAATCTTCTAAACGGTCTTTAATGATATTCTTACCTTTACCACTAAGTGCTGGAAAAATAAATTTGAATCATTAAAAACCGCTGCTATGGATGCTAATGAAATGTTAAGTAGAACCAAAAAATTGGATAGGATTGTTTTGACTTATGTAATTCCCTGAAAGGAAATTATTTAAAGAATCAAATTCGAGGACAATTAATCAGGTGCTCAACCTCTGTTACCGTAAGTTATTGTGCCGCCTGATTAGCTCAAAGTGAATCTTCTTTTTTAGCAAAATTAAGTATTGATATTGAAGAATCGGATGAGAATTCAATTTGGATTGATATAATAATTGATAAGAACCTGCTTCCTCACTCACATTCCAATAAGCTAAAGAGATTAAAAAATGAAGCCTCAGAGTTAACTTCAATCTTTGTTTCTACGAGAAAAACAATCAGGTTAAAGAGAAAGGCTTCTAAATAATCCTACATAGTATATAGCCCATATTACATATTCTATTATTGGCATCCTTTTTGCATTTGCTATTCTGACAGTTCTCTCTCAGTTCATATAGTTCACCGGTTGTCTGTAAAGTATTAAACTAAAAACTATCAGAAATGAAGAGGAAAAATGAAAAGGTCCCTGAATTTGATGAAATCATTTTCGAGAACCGAAACAAAAATTACGGAGCTTATGACCTCCGGAAACGGAACAAAACAACCACCTGTTTTTCTATTCTGTTTGCAAGTACTCTAAGTGCAATACTATTTACCGCACTCTCTGTCACCCCTCCAAAAGAAATAATTATAGTGAGGCCCAACGGAGGAGTCTACCACTTTTCGAAACCTGTTGATCAGGTTACCGTAGCGAAACCTGAACCGAAACCGAATGATGCTATTGTAAATGCAGCCAGAAACCTGCGCCCTGTAGTTACTGATGATACTTCAGCAGTGACTCACAGCATTCCTATCACCGACGATCTCAATAATACGGTTCAGAATCGTAATGTAAATGATACCGGAACATTTACTCCTGCAGCGTCCGATCCGGTTATCCCAATAGAGCCAGAACCGGTTATAACAGTTCAGGAGATGCCTGAGTTTCCCGGAGGGACTCCGGCATTAATGAAATTTGTAAGTGACAATCTCAAATATCCTGAAGAAGCCTCATCAATAGGTATTCAGGGCAAAGTAATTCTTAAATTTGTAGTAAGGTCAGATGGATCTGTTGACCGGATTGAGATCATCAGAGGCATTGACCCAGCTCTGGATAACGAAGCTGTTAGAGTTGTAAAAACACTTCCAAAATTCAAACCGGGCAGGCAGGCTGGCATTGCAGTTCCTGTATGGTTTATGCTTCCGGTTACATTCAGAATTGAAACCAGGTGATCATTTGGATTCAGCCATTTTCTGAATTTCTGTATATAAATCCTTAAAGCAATTGACCGGAGTGTTAACCTCACTTACCGGTCTTTTGCTGTAATAACTGTCAAGAAACTGTCCGGCGCCTGACCATACTGTTTGCATCATGCCCAGATACCGTTCTTTCATCTCTGGCGTGGAGGATGTCCTTAGCCTCAACAGATCCTGAGCCTGAAGTACAGCATTGGCGGGATTTCTCCATGGACAGGTAACAACACTAAGTCCCTTCATTGCAAAATATACAGGTGTCAGATCGGGCCGGTCATAGTGCCAATCACAGATTATAACATCTTTTGGAATCATATCGACAGCCCTGTAAGTGTTATTATAGCTTGCCTCCCATTCCCCTATTCCAGTCGTTTTGCCGTCGATAAGCCGGTCACCCCAGATCCAGAGTTTGCGCCCTTTAAGTGCCAGATGATCACGAATTGTTCTTACTTCACCCGCAAATAATTCCGCTTTATCATGTCCCGAGCAAAGCGGACACTGTGCTTCACCAATATAAAAAACTTCATCCATTCCGGCATGAAATGCATCAGTCTCAAAAACACCACATATCTCATCCACAATATCAAATACAACCCTGTGGACCTCAGGATTAAGAGGACAATAACTTTTACAATATAATCCGTCTGAATTTGGCCATACGTATTTTTCAGGCATTTTCACAAGCGGGGTCTCATCAAATTGCGGATAAACTTTAAGCAGGTTACCAATTTTACCGGCCCACGACTGGTGGCCAAGCAGATTAACCTGGGGAATTATCCTTATGCTGTACTTCCGGCAAACTTCAACGAGTTTTTTGATATCCATTTCAGAAAGTGCAATCGAATCGCGAAGTTCGGGATGACTCTTATACTGGTAGTTATAATCAACCCTCAGTATAAGAGTGTTAACTGAAAGAGGAGCCAGAACTTCGCCGATAAATTTAATAAACGCATCAACCTCCCTGGTTTGTGGTGCTGCTATACAAAAACCCCGGACAGGTAATAAATTGTCCTTATGGACTGTTGTATTTTCAACTACCTGTGAATGTGACATAATACTTGATAATAGAAATAGAATTGAAAAAATATGTTTCATATGGAATTTGATTTTAATTCAGTGGGCCTAAAAATCGATACGATAAAGATATTTAAAAAAAATTTAATAAATTTGATAGGTGTCTTGCTGACAGGAGAAATTCCGAATGTTCTGATTTAAAAATTAGTGATTATAATATGGAAAATTCACAGATCATAATCCGTAATCTGAAGAAATCATATGGCAGAGGATCTTCCGGGAATGAAGTTCTGAAAGGTATTAACTTAACTATTAATTCTGGTCAGATAATTGGCTATATTGGTCCTAATGGTGCGGGGAAAAGCACTACGGTTAAGATCCTGTGCGGTATCCTGTCCGACTTTGAGGGTGACATAACTATCCTGGGTAAAGATTTAAAAGCAGAAAGCCAGGAAATCAAGAAACATATAGGATATGTTCCGGAAACAGGTGCTTTATACGATCTTCTAACACCAAGGGAATATCTGACATTCATCGCAGCTCTATATAGACTTGATGTATCAATAACTGAATCCAGAATTGTCAATTTACTCTCGTTTTTCAATATGGAAAAAAACGCTGATCAGAGGATGGATACATTTTCAAAAGGCATGAAACAGAAGATTCTGATCCTTGCCGGAATAATAAACAATCCAGAAATTCTTTTCCTGGATGAACCCTTATCAGGGCTTGATGCAAATTCGGTAATTCAGGTTAAAGAATTGCTAATCAGCCTTGCTAAGGATGGCAAAACCATATTTTATTGCTCACATCTTATGGATATTGTTGAGAAGATCTCAGACCGTATAATTCTAATAAACAACGGAATAGTGGTTGCTGATGGCATCTTTGACGAACTGAGGAATGAAAAAGCAGATACTCTTGAATTATTATTTGCCCAGCTCACAGGCAGGCAGGATAATGAAGTTAATGCTCAAAATTTATTCAACGATTTAAAGAAGAATTGAAGCATGATAAAGTTTTCCTTACTGATTGTCAGAATATTAAGAAGACCGATTGAATGGATTGATGTTGATTTTCCTCAATTTGAAATTTTATTGAAGACAAAACTGACAATGGATTTTCGAAGCAGCCCCTCGACTTTTCAAACATCAGGAAGACAAAAACAATCATTCTTCACGCAGTTCTTCTTTTATGCAGTTTACGGACTCTTAATGGCAGCGATTACATATACGCTCAAAGACATATTTCTAAGCCTGTCAGTTTTTTTTAGCGTTCTTATGGTCTTACTAACCATGATTCTTATCAGCGAATTTACCACTGTTCTTTTTGATCACAGAGATAATCATATATTGCTTCCCCGACCTATAGACAATCGGACACTGCTTCTTTCAAGGTTAGTCCATATTCAATTTTATATAGGCTATATTGCCATTGCGATTTCGATTGGTCCCGCCATAGTAATTGCAATTAAATTTAATCTTCTGGCTGTTTTGATTTTTTTACTGGCAGTGGGTTTAAGTACCTGGCTGATATTAATATCCACAACCTTTATTTACCTTCTTATCTCCAGAGTTGTGGATAAGGAGAGATTTAAAGACCTGATAACTTATATGCAGATAATTCTCGGAATCTTACTTTTTGCAGGTTATCAAATTATACCAAGAGTTATGGATACCAATGTATTAAACAATGTTGTCATGCCCGTTCAATGGTGGACTTACCTTTTTCCGCCGGCCTGGCTGGCAGCGCTTGTTAGAATCAGTCTTATTACACAAGTTACTCCAGGTCTTGTCATTCTATCTTTTCTTGGTGTCGCATTCTCATTATCAGGTGCTGTTTTTCTTATAAAATTCATGTCAAAAGGATTTGAGAATATTCTGGGTGAAGGATCTTCTGAATCTGTTAAAACGGCGATACCAGCAGGACTGATAAAAAGCAGATCAAATTTTATCAGAAATTTATTCTGCATTTCAGATACAGAAAAAGCAGGCTGGGATCTTGCCCTGGCAACAACAAAACGTGATCGTAAATTCAAACAGTCAGTCTACCCGTACTTTGGCTTTATGATTGTTCTTATAATAATTATCCTTAAACCTGATCTTAAAAATCTGTCAGGCTCATTTCATGAAATAAACGGATTTAGCAAGTTTTTCCTTTTAACAATCATAGGATATTCCGGTAGTATTGCTGTGGCACAATTACCATTTACAGATACCCCTGAAGCGGCCTGGATATATAATGTATTACCCATTAGGGGAAAGGCACACGTGTTATCCGGTGCTGTAAAAGCAATTCTTTTCAAATTTCTAATTCCAGTTTACCTGATCTTCATTATTCCCGCAATCTGGCTATGGGGATTTTTAATTATTCCCCAGATAATACTGGCTGCACTTGGAATTGTCATCCTTATACTGTTTCCACTGCTGTCGCAGAAATTAGAGCTTCCATTCACTCTGAAAAGAGATATGCAGAGAAAAGGAATGAATTCCGTCATGGCAATTTTCAGTATGATTCTTCTTGCACTTTTAGCTGGACTACTATACTTCACTTCCAAATACCCAATGTGGATTACATTTTTAACCTGCCTAGTATTTATAACAGGGGTTGTATTATTGTTCAGAGCTTTAAGGAGAAAAAGATATTCCTATTTCTGAGATCTTAAAAAACTCTGATACCAGAAGAAGCTCTGCTTTGGTATTCTTTCCTGGGTCTGGAAATTCACATATGTGATTCCAAATCTTCGTGAATATCCCATAATCCATTCAAGGTTATCAAACATGCTCCAGACAAAATAGCCTTTGATTTTTACTCCCTTGTCGATTGCCTGATGTATAGCGTTAATATGCCTTTCAAGATAAGAGGTCCTCATTTTATCATTTACCTGTCCGTTTACCAGTGAATCATCTTTTACTCCGTATCCTGCTCCGTTCTCTGTAATCATAATATCTGGATCATTATATTGTTCCTTCAGGCTTACAAGTCCGGCAACAAATGCATCAGGATTGACGTAACCGTTGAACATGGGAGGGTTGTCAGGATTTTTACCGTTGGTAAGCCCGAAAAAGCCTGCTCCCGGTTTCTCATGGTACATGTTTACCCCATAATAATTTATTCCCAGGAAATCGGTTTTTGCAGATTTGATCGTCTCAAAATCACCCTTCTGAATATCTCCGTATTGAGCAGCTTTTAACAAATCAAATATTTCCTTTGGGTAATCACCTTTAAATACAGGATCCATAAACAGGTTATTCCAGACTTTTCTGATTATATCAAGTGATTTAGCTCCATTTTCAGAGGCTGTACTATCCAAATCGCAAAGCATGAAATTATAGGTAATACCAATCTTGCCGCCCAGATTTTTCTGATGATAAAGGTTAACTGCATTTGCATGAGCCAGCATAAGGTGATGAATATAAGGAAAATGACTGGTTATAAACTCTTGCGACGGGGGGATCTCCGGCATCTTTTTTTGATCTACGGCTTCAAAAACCGATTGCATGAAAAACAATTCGATTGAAGGTTCATTGAAAGTCAGAAAAGTTTTTACCCTGTCGCCGAAACGGTCAAAACACAAATTTGCATAATCGGTAAACCATTTCACGCTTTCGCGGTTCATCCATCCGCCTTTTTCTGCAAGGGCAAGTGGCATATCAAAATGATAAAGAGTAACCAGAGGCTGGATACCCTCTTTGAGCAGACTGTTAATCACAAAATTATAATAATCAATTCCGGCTTCATTGACTTTGCCGGTTCCTTCCGGAAGAACTCTCGGCCATGAAATAGACAGACGGTAGCTGTTTACACCAAGTTCCTTTATTAACTTAACATCTTTTGTAAATTGTGCCCGGTTATATTCATTAATTGATACATCCGCTGTTTCATCTTTCCCGGTTGTCATTTTGATCATGTTATAAGGAGCGCCTATATATTTATCCCAGATGTTCGGGCCCCGTCCGTCAGCTTTTGTTCCACCTTCCACCTGGTATGCTGCAGAAGCGGATCCCCAGATAAAATCCTTTGGGAATTGAAGTTTCTCCTGATTTACTTTTGGTTTAGTACCGCATCCTGCGAATAAAAGTGCTGAAACAAATGGAATGAGGATTGCTCTTTTCATAAAAATTGAATTTTAAATTATTGACCGGCAAAAATTTTTAAAAATCTGATACTCTATTCATTGTTTAAATATAAAACAATAAAATAAAATGACGTATCGAGTCTGAAATATAAATTGAAATTTAGGAAACCAATGAATATCTTTGCCATTCTTAAACCTTACTGACCTTCATCTATTGACCGAAATAACCTTCAATAAAACCTGCCAGCTTATGAGATTATTATTGTCCATTCTGTTTATTGTAACCCTCACAAACTCATATTCGCTGATGCCGGCAGACAGCGTCAAAACAAAACTTAAAGCTTCCGCAAATGTCAGTTTAAATAGTAACGGGATAGCATCAATCCCTGCTTTTTCATTGGGAAAACCAGCCATAATGGCTTCTATAAGCCTTGCTAAGAACCGTTTCAGCTATGCTCCCACTCTCGCATATGGGTTGGATCTAAGACCGTGGTTTATTGATAACTGGCTGAATTATAAAATTATAAGAAGAAAAACTTTCGAGCTCACAGCAGGATTTAACATCAGTACTTTTGGAACTAAATATTCTTTACCTGAAGGCTCAATATGGGAGGCACAACGGTATTTCGCACTTGCACTGACAGGTGTATATAAATTATCTGATAAAAATTCCCTGACCCTCGCATACTGGCGCGATATGGGGCAGGAAAAAGGAACATTAAAAGGTCATTTTGTTAATGTTGTGGTTGACAGGTCTGACATGAATATCGGTAAAAATATTCTGCTTTATGCTGGCGTCCAGATATTCTACATTAATTATACTGGTAAAAATGATGGTTTATTTGTTTCACCTAAATTATCATGTTCCCATCGAAACGCACCTTTTTCCATTTTCGCTCAGGCTACCCAGGCTTTGAACAGTAATATTACTCCCTGGCCGGGATTCAGATGGAATTTGGGACTTGGATATACGTTTTAAGTCTTAACCCTTCCCCAGCCCTCCCCTTAAATAATAAGGGAAGGGAGAAAAAGAGAAGTGTAATAATTTATATAAAATTTCTTAGAAAACTTGATTATGCCTTATTGGCGCTGCCAAGTACGTTCTCAACTTTATGTTTGTAAAGTTCTTTAAGCTTGTCCCGGGCAGGACCGAGATAGTTACGAGGATCAAATTCACCCGGTTTTTCAACAAATACTTTACGTATAGCTGCAGTCATTGCCAAACGGCCATCGCTATCGATATTGATCTTGCAGACTGCTGATTTGGCGGCTCTTCTTAACTGGTCTTCGGAGATACCAACAGTGTTTTCCATTTTTCCGCCATATTTATTGATCTCAGCAACTACATCCTGTGGAACAGAAGAAGCTCCATGAAGAACGATCGGGAAACCCGGGATACGCTTTTCACACTCTTCAAGAATATCAAAACGCAAAGGGGGAGGAAGTTCACCTGCCTTGACCTTGAATTTAAATGCTCCATGTGAAGTTCCGATAGATATTGCCAGAGAGTCCACTCCTGTTTTTTTCACAAAATCCTCAACCTCCTGGGGCCTTGTATATGATGAATGATCTGAAGAAACTTCATCCTCGATACCTGCAAGAACACCAAGTTCTCCTTCAACAGTCACATCGTGCTGATGGGCATAATCAACTACCTGTTTGGTTAACCTCACGTTCTCTTCGTATGGAAAATGTGAACCGTCGATCATTACTGATGAAAAACCCATTTCTATACAGGACTTGCATGTTTCAAATGAATCTCCATGATCAAGGTGCAATACAATCGGAATTGCATAACCAAGTTCTTTTGCATATTCCACTGCTCCTTTTGCAAGATATTGGAGCAATGTCTGGTTGGCATATTTACGTGCCCCTTTTGATACCTGGAGAATAACCGGAGATTTTGTCTCAACACATGCGCTTATGATTGCCTGCATCTGTTCAAGATTATTGAAGTTGAATGCTGGAACAGCATACCCTCCTTTCCCGGCTTTCGCAAATAATTCACGTGAATTTACTAACCCTAATTCTTTAAAATGTACCATAATCTATTGTTTTTAATTGAGGCTGAAAAAGTAGTTATTTTACTAAGAGTGTACAAGATATTTGGTAAATATTTAAATTTAATTTAAACATTAAATAAAGAACTTGGTTTATCTTTGAAATGGTGATTGCTTCTGTAATAAACGACCATAGAAATGAAAAGTAACTTCCGGTTATTCTTATTATTTCTGATCTTCATTCCGGCGCTTAGATGTAGTAAAGATCCCGGGTTTATTAACGTCAATCTGAATCCATGGCCTGTTTACGGCAGTTTAACTGACCTCGATGGCAATAGCTATAAAACCCGTCTTTTAGGTTCGCAAACATGGATGGCAGAAAATCTAAAAACAACAAAGTACAGTGACGGCACTCCGATTCCTGTAATTACAAATGCAGCATCATGGAGTAATATTATAGGTCCCGCATGTTGCTGGCAGGAAAATAATCCGGACTTTAAAGTAAAATACGGTGTCTTGTATAATTGGTATGCTGTCAGTACAAAAAAACTTTGTCCTGCAGGCTGGCACATCCCAACCGATGAAGAATGGACTCAATTGACAGAATATGTGGGTGGTGAAATGACTGCCGGCGGCAAGCTGAAAGAATCGGGATTCAGACATTGGATAACTCCCAATAGCGGAGCCACAGATGAATATGCATTCAGAGCTCTTCCGGGAGGGAGCTTCGATCTTTCAGACTCATTGTTTCAAAGCATTCAGAAAATTGGTTGCTGGTGGACCGCTAGTACAAATACCGGTGATCTTGCTACAAGCCGCCTTATATATAATAATAGCGAGCGTGTGGAAAGGTCATTCTCTCCCAGGAAATCAGGTTTATCCGTACGCTGTGTCCAGGATTATTAGATTCTGTTTCTGCTGACTAAAACAATTTACACTAGTTTTAGAATTCAATAAAAACTACTATGCTTACAGCTGTCAATCCAAAATTACCAATGCGCAATAAGTCCATTACAAAAGATTTTTACTTAAATAAATTAAAATTTCAGGAATTTGGAAGTACAGATTACGATGGCTACCTGATGGTACAAAAAGACAGTATTCAAATTCATTTTTTTGAATTTAAAGAACTTGATCCAAAAGAAAATTACGGACAAATATATATCAGAACTGATAATATAGAAGAATGGTATCACCTGGCTTTACGCAAAAGAATAAATTTTCCGCAAGCAGGACACCTGGAATTAAAACCCTGGAAACAAAAAGAATTTTCACTGCTTGACCCTGATAATAACTTGCTTACGTTTGGTGAAAGTTCAGGTTAGGTACTCTGCCGTTCAGTTATTTGATTAAATAAAGAATTCAATTATGCTGCCGGAAGATTAATATTATTACTTTTAATGAATACATTATTGGCGATGCACAATCGGGGAAAGAGTTTATCTAAAACATTACTATGAGAAGATTACTTTTCATTTTTGGAATATTCTACACAACTATATGTTTTGCCGGGATCCGGGATACAATACCTGCCAACAACAAGTATATTGAATATACCGGCAGAATTGATTTCAGCAATCCCCTGGTTCCTGAATTTTCTTATTCCGGGGTATCCATCAGGGCATGCTTCACTGGCTCTACTCTTTCCGTGATTATGAATGATGACACGGGGCAAAATTACTACAACATCATACTGGATGGTAATATGCTGGATACAATTAAAATACTGGCAAGGAAGAAAACTTACAAAATATCTGAAGGGCTTGAAAAGACAACCCATGAAATTGAAATATTCAAGCGCACGGAGCAAATGTTTGGCAAAACTCAATTCTTCGGTTTTCTGGTAGATGAAGGTGCAGTACTTAAACCTATTGCAAATAAACGCTCCAGACTTATTGAATATATTGGAAATTCAATCACCTGTGGATATGGCAACGAAGGTGTAAATGGAGGTGTATTTGGACCCACTACCGAAGATCATTTCATGACATACGCGGCTATTACTTCAAGAAATTTAAATGCACGTCATCTGGCTGTCTGCAAATCTGGCATAGGGATATATCGTAATTATAATGGTCGTTTCACAGGTGATTCTGACTGTATGACCAATTTTTATAACCGCATTTATCTGTACGATGAAAATCCAAAATATTCATTTTCAGAGAAGCCGGATCTTGTCTGTATTGACCTTGGAACAAACGACTTCAGTACAACAGGTGGCGATTCTGCTAAATATGTTGATAATTATTTCCGTTTAATAGATACTATTCAAACCAGGTATATTATGCCTGATATACTTTGTTTGGTTGGTCCAATGCTCTCTGATTCAACTCTTAAAAGGGTTAGAAGCTATGTAAAGTTTATTGCCGGTTCTGCAACCAAAAAAGGTAAAGGAAACGTATACTTTTTTGAAATGTCTCAGCAAACAGGTGATCAGGGTATAGGAATAGATTATCATCCTACAGTGGCTCAACATAAAAAAAACGGATTGGAACTTACAGAATATATCAGATCATTGAAAGGGTGGAAATAAACAGGCAATTTATTAATTTGTCTCAACCGTCGCTGTAACCTTCAACTTATTAGTCAATATTGCGGATTACCTTTGGTGATCCGGTCTGGGGGGACCATCCAACAAAATCCTCTGGCTGCTTCGCATCCACCGGTCTTTTTTTTTAATCCTTCGCCTCAGCAAGCTGGATTCGGATTGAAAAAAAAAATCCCGGGCACTTCGTGCGACGGGATTTTGTTGAGGTCGGTGGCGGATTCGAACCGCCGTAAACGGTTTTGCAGACCGCTACCTAGCCACTCGGTTAACCGACCATATACGCCGAAACTTCCGTTAAGGTGTGCCGTAACTTCGGAGTGCAAAAATAATAAAATTTGCGTTATTTGATGAAATTGTGATAAATCATCTCCACTTTTTTACATACTCAACTCAATTTGATACTTCCAATACCTAAAATATTTTTAAATTTGAATTACTGAATTACTTTTTCCACTTCGAGATAACTGGCAATATAAGTTTAAGCTAAAATGGCTCACCACAACACTATAAAACAAAACAGCTATTTCCAGCTATCTGAAAGAATTAATCGTTTTCCACAAGGCGCCCCCTACTCCAACCTCCTTTTTGAAATACTTAAAATCCTCTTCTCAGAACGCGAGGCAGGCCTGGTATCGTTATTGCCAATTAAGCCTTTTAGAGCCTCTAAAGCTGCAAAAATATGGAAAGTGAAGGAGCCTGAAGCCCGGTCAATACTCAATGATCTGGCTGACCGTGGAATAATTCTCGATGCGGAAGACAAGGATGATGTCATCTATTCAATGCCTCCTCCAATGGCCGGCTTCTTTGAGTTTTCTCTAATGAGGTACAGAAACGATATTGATCAGAAATCATTGTCTGAATTATTTTATCAGTATATGAACGTTGAAGAGGATTTCATTAAGAATCTTTTTACTCTTGGTGAGACGCAGGTAGGCAGGGTTTTTGTCAACGAAAATGTTCTTTCTGCTGATAATTCACTTCATGTCCTGAATTATGAAAGAGCGTCCGAGGTTATTAAAACAGCATCTAACGTTGGAATCGGAATATGTTATTGCCGGCACAAAATGGAACATCTGGGGAAAAACTGTGATGCCCCGATGGATATTTGCATGACTTTTAATTCTACTGCAGATTCTTTAACCCGGCACGGGGTAGCAAGGAAAGTCGATGTTTCAGAAGGACTGGATCTTCTCCAAAAAGCATGGGATTCAAACCTTGTTCAATTCGGTGAAAATGTAAGGGAAAAAGTGAATTTTATATGTAACTGCTGTGGCTGCTGTTGTGAGGCACTGATCGCTGCAAGACGATTTGGATTTCTTAACCCTGTACATACAACCAATTATATTCCATCCATCAACAAAGAGAACTGCAACGGATGCGGGAAATGTGTTTCACTTTGCCCTGTGGAAGCTATGAGCCTGGTTTCTTCTATTGACCCTGCAAAACCCCTGGCTAAAAAAGCTAAACTCGAAGAGGATCTTTGCCTTGGTTGCGGAGTATGTATTAAAGGATGTTCCAAAGATGCACTTGTACTCAAAACAAGGAAAGAAAGGATCATAACTCCGGTGAATTCGGTACACAGAGTTGTTATGATGGCTATTGAAAGAGGTAAACTCCACAACCTGATATTCGACAATCGGGTTTTGATGAGCCACCGGGCCCTCGCAGCTGTCTTGGGAGTCATTCTTAAATTACCTCCCGTTAAACAGGCAATTGCCAGCCACCAGTTCAAGTCAAGATATCTTGAAGGACTGATAAGAAGACAAGGAATAAGCTAAAACATTCTGAATCAACTCTCTACTTTTCCATTCAAAAGCATGTTATCTTCTTAACCCTTCCCCCTGCCCCTTCCCTTAAACAATAAGGGAAGGGGAGCTATCTTTAGCAATTTGGGTTCTCCGCTGAGTTACAAATTTCCTGATTATTTCATGTATTGCACTCGTATCATTTACGTCATCATTCTGAATTCTTACAACTAAGATTCCCTTATTTAATAACTTACTATCCCTTTCAGAATCATACTCCTTTTGATATTCATGAATTTTGCCATCCAATTCAATGATTATCCTAAGTTCTGCACAATAAAAATCAGCAATAAAAAATTCGATCCGCTTATTATTAACTCTGTAGAATATAGGATGCTGCCTTAGAAACTTATACCCAAAAATGTTTCTTCTCCTTAAAATATCCCATAATAATATTTCAGAAGGTGTTTGATTATTCCTTAATTTTCTTGCTAATAAAGCAATGCCCTCGTATTTTTTATAATGCCAGCGCATTTAATTACACTTATTCCACTATAAAATTAGGTTTCTTTCAGGAATTTTTCAATTAAAAGCTCTCTCCAAACACCCTTATTTACTTGCTCCCTCCCCTTATTGTTTAAGGGGAGGGTTGGGGAGGGGTTAATTCGAGTCAACGGAAGGCTGAGCCGAGATTAAGTTGAGTCCTGGAAAGATTGGGGTGGGGTTAATTCGAGTCGACGGAAGGTTGAGCTGAGGTTAAGTTAAGTCCGCGGAAGGTTGAGCCGAGATTAAATTGAGTCCTGGAAAGATTGGGGAGGGGTTAATTCGAGTCAACGGAAGGTTGAGCTGAGATTAAGTCCGCGTAAGGCTGAGCCGAGATTAAGTTGGGTCCCGGAAAGATTGGGGAGGGGTTAATTCGAGTCAACGTAAGGCTGAGCCGAGATTAAGTTGAGTCCTGGAAAGATTGGGGAGGGGTTAATTCGAGTCGACGGAAGGTTGAGCTGAGATTAAGTTGAGTCCTGGAAAGATTGTGGAGGGGTTAATTCGAGTCGACGGAAGGTTGAGCTGAGATTAAGTTGAGTCCTGGAAAGATTGTGGAGGGGTTAATTCGAGTCAACGGAAGGTTGAGCTGAGATTAAGTTATGTCCTGGAATTGCTGAGGCTGAATTCAACAAAGTATCCGGGGAGGGTTGGGGTTAAATCAACTCTCTACTTTTCCGTGCAAAAGCAGGTTGATGGCATCACTGAACGACCCGGCAAGGATGACTTTCCCTGTGTTTACAAAGAAAATTTCATCTGCATTCTCTATAGTGTTCAAACGGTGAGCTATTATTACACGGGTCGTTGATTCAGGCAGTTTCTTTAAAATACTGTCTAGAAGTTGTTCTGTAACAGTGTCAATATTAGCAGTCGCTTCATCAAGTATCAGCAATTCCGGTTTGCGGAGCACAGCTCTCATAAATGCTATGAGCTGCTTCTGTCCGAGACTGATACCATCACCGGTAGTCTGAACTTTTGTTTCCAGGCCCTGATCAAATCTTTCCAGGAGGCTTTGAAGACCGGCTTCAGAGATTACCTCCGAAAGCTGGTCATTTGTATAATCCTTATACTCAATATTGCCGTATAAGATATTATCACGGATTGTTCCCGTGAATAAAAATGGCTCCTGGAGAATAAAACCTATTTTCCGGGTTCGTTCTTCGGGTTTATAGGACCGGATATCCTTCCCATCCAGCAAGATGGTTCCCCTCGTAGGATCATATAACCTGGCAATCAATGATGCTGTCGTAGTTTTGCCGCCACCGGTCGGACCAACAAAAGCATACGTTTTTCCACGTTCAAGATCAAAGTTCACCTTATGCAGAACCTCTTTGCCGTTAGGATATTTGAATGATACATTTCCAAAATGAAGGTACGATTTACTTGTTTCACATTTGGGATCTTCCATTACATGAAGATTTGTCTCAAGAGACAATAACAGAGAGATACGGTCCCATCCTGCCATAGCAACCTGGAAATTAGCCCACAAGGCGGCCATCTGTCTCAGCGGATTGTAGAAATTGCTGACATAAGCTATAAAACTTATCAGTAACCCAATCGAAAAATGTCCCTTAATAATCAGAAAAATCCCAAATGTAAGAACTATCAGCTGACCAATATTTGCCGAGAGGGTATATACAGGAGTGAAGACATTATTGGCAATACCTGCCTTGACAGACTTGTTATAGTTATCCTGGTTTGCCTCTTCGAATCGTTTGCGGAAATAGTCGCGCCTGTTAAAGGCTATTATTACCTTAAAGTTGCCAAGGCTCTCCTGGATTTCTGCGCTCAATCCACCTGTGCTCTTCATGCTTTCCGCATTCTTCCGTTTAACCCAGGGAGAAGTAAATTTAGTGAACAGCCAGACTATCAGGGCTGGTGATAAGGCCGCCAGGGCAAGAGGGAGATTTATACATAATAATATTATACCAGCTCCTGTCATGGTAAATAAGCTTCCAATAAACTGCATCAGCGATTGAGAGAAGAACTGGTTAACCTTATCCGTATCATTATTAATTCTCGAAATAAGATCCCCTGCTTTGTTCTGATTAAAAAAATCAACAGGAAGTTCCTGCAGTTTGTTGAATACAGCATTACGCAAACTATATAACATCCTCTGTCCTATGCCCCCCATCATTCTCATCTGTGCATAGTTTACAACAAATGCAACTAGATATAAAGCTAAAAGTATACCTGCAAACAACAGTACTCCGCTATATATTTTTGTCTGAACATATTTATCAATAGTGTATCCCACCAGGTATGGACCAAGCAAGCTCAGACATGCATTAAAAAAGATTGCTATAAAAGCTATTATCAGGTTCCTTCGCTCTTCGCCGATTAGTGTTATCAGCTTTCGTAAAGCAGCCAGGTTGGATATTTTCTGCTCCGCCTTATCCGATGCCTGATTTAAATTATAGTTCATAATGATGAGTGCTTCGTTGTGAGCTGTAAATCTGAATGTATTCAGGAGAGCTCTCCTTCAGTTCTTTATGTGTACCCGTAGCAATTATCTCTCCTTCCATCAGAAGAATTATCTGTTCAAAATGTTTTACAGGAGAGATTTTTTGCGTCACTGATATAAGTGTAAGCCCCGGATAATTGTTCTCGAGATTACATAGGATTTTATTTTCAGTCTTCTTATCAACCCTTGATGTAAAATCATCAAGCAAAAGGATTTTAGGATTAACAGCCAGCGCCCGGGCAAGCATTATCCTCTGCTTTTGTCCGCCCGAAAGGCTCGTTCCCCTCTCTGAAACAATAGTATCAAGTTTTTGGGGAAGGGAATCAATAAAATCAGTCAGTTCGGCGGTTGAGATAGCTTTCTCAAGCGATTCATTGGTAACCTTGTCGCTGAAAGCAATGTTCTCCCGTAAACTCATATTAAAAATAACGCTGTCCTGAAATACGAACCCAATCTGACTGTGAAACATCTCTTTTGTATATTTTTCCGTACTTATACCATCGAATTCTATAGAACCTGAATCAGGTGAGATCAGGTTTGTGAGAAGATACAAAAGTTGGCTTTTCCCTGCTGCTGTAGGACCTATAATAGCCGTTTTACTCCCTGCCTTTATTGAAAATGATATATTCTTCAGAATGGGTTTATCTCCATAAAATAGCGAAACATTTTTCAGAACAACATCACCCCTGATTGTAGCGGTAATAGTGCCAGCCTCATCTGTTTCCTTTGCGTCAAGCACATCGTTAATCCTTGCATATGACGCAGAAGCCTGAGCAATAATATTACTCATGAAACCAATCATAAGGATTGGAAATATCAGCAATAGCAAATAACTGTTAAAAGCTGCAAAGTTTCCCAGTGACATTGTTCCAATTACCACAAAATGCCCTCCCAGTGCAAGTATTGTTACAACGGCAAGGTTTGAAACAAACATTATTACAGGGATAAGTGTGGCAAACAACCGGAGTATGGATAAACCAAGATTACGCGAAACTAAATTTGATTCAAGGAATTTCATGCTTTCAGGTTGTTGTGAGTTCAGCACCCTTATCAATGCGGAACCCATTATGCTCTCATTGATAATTTTGTTTAGGGAGTCAATGACTTCCCTTCCCTTCCTGAATAGTACCCTCACCTTTCTTAATACAATAAAAAACGCTCCGCCGATGATAGGAACTATTGCAATCACAGCCAGTGCCAGCTTCCAGTTTATCATTATAAGAAGAACAGAAGTACCGGCTATTACAAAAACCGAGGAAATAATCGTAACAAAAGCCATCGAAACAAACAATTTGATGGAATCGATATCCGATGTCAGATTTGTAAGCAGCTTCGAAGGATTTGATTTAAGAACAAAGGCATATGTCTGACGTGAAATTTTATCAGAGAGTTTTGTTCGTAAGTCTTTGCCTACTTTTTCAGATGCATAAGTCTGGATAATGTTCTGAAGGAAAGTGAAAACAAATATAGATATGCCAGCTGCAAGGAATTGAAATATTACAATTCTTACATTATATTTATTTGCGGTAAAAGTATCTATTCCGTGAGCAATGATTTTTGGTATCAACATGTTAATTGCACTTCCAAGCAGTGCCATTATGATCAAAATGACAACCATTCCTGAATATGGCTTCAGCAATCCAAAAATACTGGCCTTGGGTTTAACTTCTTTTAGTGGCTTTGTCAACTCTTTATTCATTTAACAATTAGAATAATTTGCAAAGGAATTGAAATAAGACAATAATTCAATCAAAAATCGGGAATATCATTGAATTTACCGGTAAGAAGTAATTATTTTTGCCTCCTCCTATTTATCTTTTTAACAATAAATGATTTCATACATACTCTCATTGCACCACAATCTTACTCCCGGAATCCTGGTGCTATTTCTGGTTGTTGCATTCGTTGTTGGAATGTCAAAAGCCGGACTTAGTGGTTTAGGACTGGCAATAATACCGGTAATGGCTCTCATTTTTGGTGCAAAAGAGTCAACCGGGGTAATACTGCCGATGCTCATTACAGCCGATATTATGGCTGTAATTTATTATCGGAGAAGTGCAGTCTGGAAATATATTTTTAAAGTATTGCCATGGGTTGCTGTAGGAATAGTTACAGCATTAATAACAGGGAATATGATAAATGATAAGCAGTTCAGGATCGTAATGATCTCGGTAGTATGGATAATGCTCTTCCTGATGGTTTTTAATGACTTGAGAAAAAAGAACGAAAACTCAATTACTGAAAACAGGTTTTTCGGACCGGTCATGGGACTTGCCGGTGGATTCTCAACGATGATCGGCAATGCAGCCGGACCAGTGTTCATCCTCTATTTTCTTTCAATGAAACTTCCCAAGAAGGAATTTATAGGAACAAGCGCCTGGTTATATATTATTATGAATGTCGGAAAACTTCCTCTTCAGGCCCTGGTCTGGAAAAACATCACCGAATCCTCCTTAATGCTTGATCTGATAGCCATTCCTGTTATAGCTCTCGGTATTTTTGCCGGGATTTATATAGTAAAGCTCTTTCCGGAAAAAGCTTACAGGTACTTTGTTATTATCACAACACTAGGTTCGTCGTTACTGCTGTTCCTCTAAGAATTACCTTGTAAGTACAATACTAACAGATCCTATTTTCCCTCCCATTGGCGGATTCATCTTTGAAACCTTCACCGTGATCTTTTCAATTCCTTCCATCTCGGCATATATAGAATCGATGATTCTCCCTGCAATATGCTCAAGAAGATGCGATTTCATCTCCATCTGTGCCTTTACAATTTCGTACACTCTCTGGTAATTCACGGCATCCTTCAGGTTATCACTCACAGCAGGTTTCTTCATATCTGTTTCTATTGTAAGGTCCACAAGAAACTTGTTTCCAACAATCCTTTCTTCTTTGAAATGACCGTGGAAAGAGTAAAACTCCATGTTTTCGATCTGGATTAAGCCCATGATAGATTTTTTAAAAGAAAATTTATTCGCTGAGGACGCTAAGCCTGGCAAAACATACTAAGTTAATTGATTGATTTAATTTACTTTGGGTGCTTTGCAAAAAACTTTGTGTTCTTTGCGGTTCATTCTTGATATATTAAAAACCCTGAGTTCTTAAAATATTATCAATATTTATTTGGTTTATATTATAAACTAGTTTATATTTGTGCCATATTTATGTTTCTACTACGCTTTTTATAAAAATAAACAATATTATGGAAACCGATGATAAAATTATGACAGGCGAAGAAAGCCTCAGAATCATATCCGAAATGATCAATAAAACTAAAGTCAATATACGTCATGGAATTTTCCACCTCCTCTTCTGGGGTTGGTTGATATTTGTTTGCAGTATTGCAGTATTTATCCTGTTCGTTTTCTTCCATGTTGCGAATCCATGGATCATATGGTTCCTTATGATACCCGGAGCATTTGTTTCTGCTATTTATGGCTTTGTCAATGGCCGTAAAGAAAAAGTTCATACATATGCTGACAGACTTTATATGTGGACATGGATCGGATTCTTGGCCGCCGCAACTGTTCTTTTTATTGTCCTGGCGAAAAACATGGCCATTGTTACACCACTCATCCTGCTGCTGGCAGGTTTCCCGACTTTTGTTTCAGGTTTCATAATTAAATTCAAGCCATTGATAATTGGAGGTATTGCTTTCTGGTTCTTTGCACTGATCGCTCATTTCTCCGGAGGCAACATTGAATTACTGGCTACCCCAGCTGCTGTTTTGATCGGGTATCTTGTTCCGGGCTATATGTTAAAAAGAAGAGTTGACCATGCCGCGATTTAGCGATCTTGACCCGATTTTGCATTCCCAGCTTCGTCTGGCAATCATCTCGCTGCTCATTGGTACTGAGGTTGCTGAATTCACCTACATCAGGGATCAGACCGGAGCTACAGCTGGAAATCTTAGCATTCAGATAACTAAATTAAAGGAAGCAGGATATCTGGAAGTAACTAAAAAATTCAGGAACAATTACCCTCAGACACTATGTTCTGTTACACCTTTGGGTAAACAAAAGTTTACTGAATATGTTAAATCACTTGGAGATTATCTCAATCCGCTCCTGAAAATTTAGAGAAAATGTTTTTGGAATACTTTAATTCTAAAAAAATGAAAAGAATAAATTTCTTTTTATTAAGAATGGCAATCTGTTTGTTAATTGCTTTCCCTTATAATTGCAGAGCACAAAGCATCTTAAGAGGAATTGTTAAAGATGTTAAAGGAGTCCCGATTTCATATGTCAACATTTTTATCAGGAACTCAACAGATGGAGCAATAACCGATACTACTGGAAGGTTTAAGCTTGTGACAAACCTTCAGGGCAGCCAGATAATTAATATTTCATTTATTGGTTATCAGCAGCTCACCTACCCGATCATCCTTGAAAATAAAGAATATACCCTCAGTTTCGTTCTGAAAGAAGCTGTAAACATGCTCGATGAAATTGTAATTTCTGCAGGAACGATAGAAGCAAATAACGAGAGGAAAGTCGCAGTCCTGAAGCCTCTCGACATAGTAACTATCGCCGGTGCGGGTGCTGATATTGTAAGTGCGATCCAGACCTTACCCGGGGTTCAGCAAAACGTCGGAGATCAGACCGGGTTACTTGTGCGTGGAGGTGATGCCAGCGAAAGTCTAGTAATTGTCGACGGGACAATAGCTCAAAATGCTTTTTTCAGTACCGTCCCGGGGGTTTCTCAACGGAGCCGCTTCAATCCTTTTCAGTTTAAAGGCACCTCCTTCAGCAGCGGCGGATATAGCAGCCGGTATGGACAGGCTCTCTCTTCAGTTCTCGATTTGCAGACAAAGGACCTTCCCCCGGAGAGCACTGTTAATATTGGGGCAAATTTATCAGGAGTTTCACTGTCAGGGTCAAAACTCATGAATAACAATGCATTCGAGTATTCGGGTTCATATCTGAATTTGTCACCCTATCTTGGCATAACAAAAACAAATTTCAATTATTATGATAGCCCGCAGGGTGGATCACTTTCATCACGTTGGGTCTCAAAAGTGGAGGATAAGGGTATTTTTAAAATGAATTTCACTGAAAGTTTTTACAGAGAGGGTATTACAATTCCCGACCCTGGTAATTTCGCGTCCAGACTCAACTTTGGTGATCAAAATGAAAATACCTTCTTTAATATGTCATACAGCGACCAGGAAACAGATAAACTAAGATATTTTACTGCTTTTTCCCTGAGTAATAATACAGATATTATTAAGTATGGCAATTTTGACATTTACCGTCATGACAGTCGTGTTCAGGGCAGAGCCGAATTAAATTATGAAATTACCAGGAAGCTTTATCTGCTTACCGGGTTGGAAGTTCAGAGGATAGCCTATAACCAGACATTTAACGACACAATAGCCAGCCACTTCGCAGATTCCCAGACTTCAGCTTACCTTGAAACAGAATGGAAACCTACAAGATGGTTCGGGCTTAAAACCGGAGTAAGGGCCGAATACAGCGACTTATTGTCCAAAGGAGATATTGCCCCGCGTATTTCCCTCGCTCTGAAAACGGGCGAAAGCAGCCAGGTATCGGCTGCATATGGCATCTTTTATGAAACTGCTCTTCCCCAGTATTACCTTCTGGGATACCGGCCTGGTTTCCAGGAAGCCGATCATTATATTCTGAATTACCAGAGGATTAAAAACGACAGGACCTTCAGAATAGAAGCTTACTATAAAAACTATGCGAACCTGAGCCGTGAAAAAAGCGGTGCTTTTGATCCAAATCAATATCGCTTCTATTTTAGCTCGGTTGATAATTCAGGAAGCGGATATGCCAAAGGGTTGGATATTTTCTGGCGCGATAAAAAGAGCATAAAGAATTTCGATTACTGGATATCATATAGTTATATAGATACGAAACGCCTCTACAAGGATTACCCTGTGAAAGCCACTCCGGATTTTGTGTCCCCTCAAAACTTAAACATCATTACAAAATATTTCATTGACAAGATCCAGACAAATATTTCGCTCAGCTATAATTATGCAAGCGGAAGAACCTACTATAATCCTGAAAATTCTGTGTTTCTGGGTGACAAGTCTGCGCCTTATCAGAATGTATCATTAAGCATCAGCTATTTAACAAATATCTGGAAAATGTTTACAGTCATCTATTTTGGCGTAGATAATATTACGGACAGGCATAATATACTTGGCTACCGGTATTCACCCGATGGTTCTGCAAAATACCCGATGATACCTCCTGTTTACAGGTCAATTTTCTTCGGAATAAACCTGTCCCTTACAAAATTTAATAAAGATGAATTATAAGCTAATTATTTAAACGTCTGAATATCAATGATGTATTAAATATAATTTACAAATAATCACTTAAATCAATTATCATGAAACGAGTAGCCAAAACATCAGGACTGTTCTTACTACTACTGATTTCCACTTCCCTGAATGCCCAAACACTGGAAGAAAGTCTTAATAAAGCCTTTATGCAGATGGATTCGGCAAAATCTGTCCCAGCTATGATGAGTGTATCCGCACAGTTCGAAATGATTGCTGATAAATGGGCCAATGAATGGAGCGCTAATTATTATGCAGCACTTTCAAAGGTGATAGTATCTTTTATGATACCTGACGCTAAGAAAAAAGATCTTCTTCTTGATGATGCTGATAAATATCTCACAAAGATTAAAGCTTTGAACAGTGAGAGTGATGAAACCTGGGTCATGGCCGCTCTGATTATCAATGCCCGGATATCTGTTGACGGCCAAAACAGGGGAATGCAATACTCAGGGGAATTTAATCAGGATATTGAAAAAGCAAAAAGTATAAATTCTGACAATCCAAGAATTTATTATATGAAAGGCAGTTCATTATTTTACACTCCTGAAATGTACGGTGGAGGAAAAGAAAAAGCGAAACCCTATTTCGAAAAGGCTGAAGAATTATTCGCAAAAGAGGATAAATCATCTACTCTGAAACCCCACTGGGGTGAAAAACAGAATAAGGATTATCTCAAACAATGTGATGAAAAATAGATTCTTGTTCATTTGACTTCTTCGCGCTCGTAAATGAAGGCTGCCTCCACTGCCCCGGACACTAATGGCACGGATTGCAAATCCTGCGTTGGCATATAAGATCAAGGACTTAAAATACAACCGAACGACCACGAAGGAAAATCCAAAATCAATTGATATCAGCTTCATTTACAAATTGATTTGAAAATATCAATGTTAATAATAGGATGAACTTAAATTCGTCCTATTTTTGTATTCCTAACATTATCATCGATGAACAACGAAATTTTAAAGGAAAAAGAGGAGCTAAAACCGGCTGTTAGTTTTATTGAACAGTTTATTGCTGAAGATCTTAAAACAGGCCGGAATAGTGGTAAAATCACCACACGATTCCCGCCTGAACCAAATGGCTACCTTCATATTGGTCATGCAAAAGCGATTTGTCTCGATTTTGGCATGGCACAAAAATACGGAGGGAAATGCAATCTCCGGTTTGATGATACCAACCCGATAAAAGAAGACGTTGAATATGTTGATGCAATAAAGGAGGATATTCACTGGCTTGGTTTCGACTGGGATGAAAGGGAATATTATGCTTCAGATTATTTTGGGAAGTTATATGATTTTGCAGCCGGACTTATTAAGAAAAACCTTGCTTATATTGATGATCAGCCGGCAGATCTGATATCTTCCCAAAAAGGGAAACCTGAACAACCCGGACAGGAAAGTCCATACAGAAATCGTCCGGTTAAGGAAAATCTTGATCTCTTCGAAAGAATGAACAAGGGTGAATTTGATGAGGGCAGTCGTGTACTAAGGGCGAAAGTTGATATGACATCTCCGAACATGCATATGCGTGATCCTATCATCTACAGAATAATTAAAACACCACATCATAGGACCGGCAGTAATTGGAATGTCTATCCTATGTATGATTTTGCACATGGTCAGAGCGATTATTTTGAAGGTGTCACACATTCGTTGTGCACTCTTGAATTTGAAGTACACCGGCCTTTATATGACTGGTTTATCGATCAGCTTAAAACAGATGATTACCGTCCGCGACAGATAGAGTTCAACCGTCTGAATCTGACCTATACCATGATGAGCAAAAGGAAGCTGCTTGAGCTGGTACAGGAGGGAAAAGTAATGGGATGGGACGATCCCAGGATGCCAACATTATGCGGACTCAGAAGAAGAGGTTATACTCCCGAATCGATAAAAAGATTTGTTGATCTTATAGGATATACAAAGGTTGAAGCAATAAATGATGTCTCCCTACTCGAACATGCCATACGTGAGGATCTTAATGTCAGATCTCCAAGGGTATTTGGTGTTTTGAATCCACTGAAAGTAATAATTACAAATTACTCTGAGGGAAATGTTGAGAATGTTGAGCTGATCAATAATCCCGAAGATGAGGCAATGGGAATAAGGCTGGTTCCATTCAGCCGTGAAGTTTACATTGAACAGGAAGATTTCATGGAGGTCCCTCCGCATAAGTTTTTCCGTCTCGCTCCGGGTACGGAAGTGCGTTTGAAAGGAGCCTATATAATTAGATGTGAAGGCTTTAAGAAGAATGAAAAAACAGGCAATATAGAAGAAGTTTACTGCACGTATGATCCTGACACCAGAAGCGGCGGAAATTCCTCAGAAAAGAAAGTTAAAGGAACGTTGCATTGGGTTTCAGCACAGCATGCTGTCGATGCAGAAGTAAGATTATACGACAGGTTATTCAATCATGAAGATCCTGCAGGTGCCAGATGTGATGACTACAGGGAGCTGCTTAACCCCGACTCATTAAAAGTTTTGACAGGGTGTAAGGTTGAGCCGTCACTAGCTTCGGCTAAGCCACTTGAGAAGTTTCAGTTCCAGAGACTTGGATATTTCTGTGTCGACTATGAATCGACAACTTCTAAGCTGGTCTTCAACAGGACTGTCTCACTTAAAGATACCTGGGCGAAGATCAATAAGTAGGTACAGGAACGTATTTCAGCCAGCGACAACTGCAAGTAACATTCAATACGCAACATAGAATCAGCTGCATAAATTGACATTAATTACAGATTTGTTACGGTAAATTACTTTTTACGGAATTTTTTCTATATTTGTGACCGCAAAATTGTCCCGTGGTGTAATTGGCAACACGTCTGATTCTGGATCAGAAGAGTTCAGGTTCGAGACCTGACGGGACAACAAAAAGAGTGAGAGCGTGAGCGTGAGCGAATGCCTCACTCTTTTTGTTGTCCCTCCCGCTCTCACGTTCACACTTAATTAAAATATACTGGCTTTTTGCTTGTTGCCAGCTTTTTGATCAGACCAATATACTTTCCAGTTCAAAACTGGCATTCCAGTTATCAATCAACACGTGTTCGATTTAGATTTGCTGATTAATTTGTTGAAAGATTTTAATCACTTATCAAACTTATTTTGTTTCATATTGTTATAACATCCGGAGTCCAGAAACCATACAAACGGGGCGATTCTGAAAAGCCACATGAGTAAGAAAAAATTACAACTAGTAATATGAATAGTACCAGGAAATTGTTCGTACTGTGCGGAATCATTATTTCTTTTTGCTTAATGACCTCAACTGCCAGCTATGCTCAAGCTGCTAATAAAGCTAAGCCAGTAAATCCCAACGTTGAAATTGCTTCGCCCGAATATTCAAAATTGGCGGCAGAGGCTTTGACTTACCTTACGAGTTTGGATATCGATAAATGGGTGTCACTGATGTCCGATGATGTGGAATTTAATTTCCCCGATGGGGACGAGAGTACGAGAACTAAATTGACAGGTAAGAAAGCTGTGGATGACTGGTGGAATAACTGGAAAAAAACTTCTGGGGTAAAATCCATGACTTTCGAGAAACATGTTGAAATACCTGTAAATTCAAAGGAGGCAAATCCATCTACCGGGTTGTCAGGAGTATCGGTAATTTGTTATTATTCCAACAACATGGATATTAATGGGACCCCAGTGCGGATAAGAATGAATTTTACTGCTCATTTCAATAAAGATAAGAAAATAGACCGGTATTTTACTTATTATGACAGGACCAAAATTGTGAAGGCAATGGGTGCGAATATCCTGGAGAAGAAAAACTAACAATAACTTCACGTGAAAGTTTAAAGAAGCTTTATCTCTCATGATGTTGTTGAAAAATCTTGCCAGGTTTTTGCCAGGTTTTAGGGATAACAGGTATTAAATAATGGAAATGTAATGATTTTTTCTTTATACTATAGATTTAATAATCAATGTGTTAAGATATAAGTGTTATATTAATTAATGATTCTGGATCAGAAGGCCACCCCTGCAGTCACGCTCCTCCCTAAAATTGCCCACAGGGCAATTTCTTAATGGTCGCCCGGGTTCAAGACCTGACGGGACAACATAATTAAACCGCTCTCCGACTATGCTCAGGGCGGTTTTTTTGTCTTGCGGTACTGCGGTCCAAATGTCCCGCAGTCGTTCCGTTCAGAAAAGTGTATATTACTATTTCCAAATCCGATTCAAAGCCGGTACCATCGAGTATTTTGTCTGCTATACAGACCGCAAGACAATTTTTTATTGCCAGGTTCCTGCCAGGTTTTTGGTGGGGGTTTATGAGTCTGCAATTTGATTTATTTGAGGGTCAGAGGTAATTTACACCATTCTTTCTTTAAGATTTTAAAAAGGTAAATCGTCTTGTATTTCATAAGGATCACTCTCTGATAAATCGATAAATTCCCCGAGAAAACCTTTTGTTAGTTCATCAACTAAATTATTAAAATCATTTTCTGATAAATTAAAGTTCTCATTTAACCTATTTGTCGGCTTCCCCAAAGCAGGTCCATTTAAAATTAAAGTATAATCTTTAATTTTACACTGTATTTAGTCAACACTGAACTAATTGTATAGGTATGTACAAACATGAAAGACTAATTTTTGTAAGTACATGATATTTAATTAAATAAAATCTGAAGGGAGGGAGTAAAATTAGGTTTTTAGAAAACTAATAAATATATTTGATTCAAGTAACGTCATCTAGATAATAGTATTTGGAGGATCCCTTAAATTCGTGTATTAAATTAAAACCTATGAATTATAAAAAGCAATATTTCAGCTATTTAAAGCTAAAGGAATTTCAATTCCTGTTGTTATCCTGCATGATATTCATATTCACAATTTCTCTTATAAACGCTCAAACCAACAACCCAAGAGAAATTATTCCTTTTGATGAAGGCTGGCATTTCTGGTTAGGCGATAACCCAGATGCAAAACAGTCAAATTTCGACGATGCTAATTGGAAAATACTGAATGTACCACATGACTGGAGTATAGAAGGTCCAGTTAATCCGCCTCCTATCGGTGACAAAAACAGTGGCTACTTCATCCACGGCATTGGTTGGTATCGAAAAAGTTTTACATCACCTCACGATACCCTCAGGAAGGTTGTGATCGAGTTCGATGCAGTTTACATGAATAGTGAAGTGTGGATCAATGGTCAGTTCCTCGGACAAAAACCTTATGGCTTCATCGGGTTTCGCTACGATATAACTGAATTTCTCAAAAGAGATGGTTCACAAAATGTTATAGCCGTTCGTGTTGATGATTCATCCGAACCCTCGCTACGTTGGTATGCTGGCTCAGGTATTTACAGGCATGTACGCTTAATTACCACAGGTTATACTCATTTTCATCTCGATGGCGGCATCAGTATCTCGACATCCGAGATTTCAACAGAGAAAGCTGTTGTTCAAACAGATTACATTATAGATCCAAATTTCTTTACTGAAGAGGAACAGCAATCCTGGGTCAAAGATCCCTGGAAAGTAAAACCACAAACTTTGAGTATCATATTGCGAAGTTCTGTGTTGGCTTCTGATGGTAAAATTATTGCATCCACCGAATCGAAGCTTGCGCTACAAAGTATGCATCCAGGCAAACATGCTACCCAACAAATTTCTGTTCCTAACCCTCGCCTTTGGTCCGACAGTACACCTAACCTCTACCAATTGCGCAGCACACTAATACTAGAAGGACGCACAATCGACGAAACCACGACTACATTTGGAATTCGTAAACTTGAATTCATTCCCGATCAGGGGCTGTTTGTTAACGGCAAATCCACAAAGCTCAAGGGCGTTTGTTTGCATCAGGATGCAGGGTCATTCGGTAATGCAGTACCAATTGCAATCTGGGCTTATCGCCTTGGCCTGTTAAAGGAAATGGGCTGCAATGCCATTCGTACAAGCCATCACCCATTTGCTCCGGAATTTTATGATTTATGCGATCAGCTTGGCTTTTACGTTTTTGATGAAGCTTTTGACGAGTGGACACGCGACTGGACTCTCAATTTCACAGAAAATACCAGAGGAAAAGCAAAGTATGGCTATCATCTTTATTTTAAACAGTGGTATGAAACCGACCTTCGCGCTATGATACGTCGCGACCGCAATCATCCCAGCGTAATATTATACAGCATTGGTAACGAAATCCCCGATCAGTTTAATGACGATGGCTGGAAGCTTGCAAAAAAACTAATTACGATTTGTCATGAAGAGGATTCCACACGTCCGGCTACTTCAGCTTGTGACCAGTCATTTGTTTCATCCCGGAATGGCTTTATGGATCAGCTTGACATAGCCGGCTATAATTATATTGACCGCCTGTACCGCGATAGCACATATGTCCCTGAGCACAGACGTTTTCCACAGCGTCTCTTTCTGGGAACTGAAACCAGCCATCAAATTCATAACTGGCTTGGCGTTCGTGATAATGATTACGTTATCGGTGATTTTATATGGACAGGTATCGATTATCTGGGAGAGACAGAAAGTTTACCCAACCGGGGCAGCCGGGCTGGTGAAATCGATATTGCAGGAGGAAAGAAACCAGGCTTTTACCAACGTGCAGCCTATTGGCGTAATGATCCGGTATTACAACTTTTCGTACTCACCGGCGAGAAACCAAAAAATCCCTGGCAGTCCCAACCGGCACTGCTCAAATGGAACTGGCCTGAAAAAACAAATGTCACTTTAAGAGCTGCCACCAATTGCGATGAAGTAGAATTGTTCTTGAACAATCATTCCCTTGGAAGAAAGGCTATTTCGCACAATTTATATTCAAATGACTGGACCGTAGACTATAAGTCTGGAGAGCTTAAAGCAATTGGATATAAAAAAGGTACCCAAGTTGCCACGTCAAAACTTCTTACGACCGATGTGGCTTCAAAGCTTTACATTACATCGCTGCCATTGCCAATTGCAAGTGATATTATCTTATTCGAAATTACCGTCGCTGACAAAGCCGGATTGAACGTAATTGACGGAAAGGCTGCTATCACTGTAAAAGTGGAGGGTGGAGGTAAGCTCATTGGACTCGATAATGGAGAACTTGATTATACAGGTTCATTTAAGACAGATACACGTAACTCTTATCAGGGTCGCCTCCTTGTAGCTGTGAAAAGGATATCTCCAGAGGCAGATGGCGAAATTCGTCTTACAGCAACAGGACCAGGGCTGTCGGCAACCACTTTGACAACTAAATAAAATCACCTTAATGATGGTCAATATACCCTCGGTTTGCGCTTTAATAGTCTATGCCAAACATTCAATGATAAACTTTTCATTGTCAGACTAGTGGCAACTGTTAAAGGATATACTATAAAACTATTAATTCAGTAGTATTTTAATTAAATATAAATAAATATACCATTATCAAAATGAAAAAACTATTACTTGTAATCTTTGTCCTTGCAACCGTTTCTGTCTCGGCACAGAAGTTTCAGGATCTGGCCTTGACTCCTCCCATGGGATGGAACAGCTGGAACAAATTTCAATGTAATGTAAGTGAAATACTTATCAAAGAAGCAGCCGATGAAATGGTATCCACTGGTATGCGCGATGCCGGTTACCAATATATTGTGATTGACGATTGCTGGCAGATCAAACGCGACAGCATGGGATTTATCGTTGCCGACCCGGAGCGCTTCCCTTCAGGAATAAAAGCTTTGGCCGACTATGTTCATTCGAAAGGCTTGAAACTCGGTATCTATTCCTGCGCAGGAACAAAAACCTGTGCTGGTCGTCCGGGCGGACGAGGTCACGAGTTTCAGGATGCCTACATATATGCAAAATGGGGGGTCGATTACCTGAAATACGACTGGTGCAGCAGCGATGGCCAGAACCAAAAAGAATCGTATCGTCTGATGAGCCAGATGCTGAAAGAGGCTGGTCATCCGATTGTGTTCAGTCTCTGCGAATGGGGCGGAAGCAAACCATGGGAATGGGCTTCCGAAGTTGGTCACTTGTGGCGCACCACTGGTGATATTGCCAACTGTTTCGACTGTGAACAAAAACATTCAGGATATTCGAATTGGGGTGTTACCAAGATTCTGGATATGCAGATTGATATGCGCCAATATGCCGGTCCAGGCCATTGGAACGATCCGGATATGCTTCAGGTTGGAAACGGGGGGATGACAATTAACGAAGATCGGGCACACTTCTCGATGTGGTGCATGCTGGCAGCCCCGTTAATGGCCGGTAACGATTTGAAAAATATGTCGTCGCAAACTCACGATATTCTAACCAATATCGATGCAATTGACATCGATCAGGATACAAAGGGCATTCAGGGTTTTAAATACAAATCCGAGGAGGGGCTGGAAATCTGGCTGAAACCTTTGTCGGCTGGCGATTGGGCTGTTTGTTTCCTGAATCGTTCGGTTGATATAAAAACGATCGACTTCGACTGGATTAATAACAAGATTAACGACGAATTCTCAAAACGGATACTGAATGCGTCGGTTGAGACCTTCAAAATCAAAGATGTCTGGACTAAAAAAGAACTTGGTGATACTCAGAAACCTTTAAAAGCTGGCGTTCTTTCTCACGATGTGCTTTTATTGCGATTGAGCTTGGTAAAAAATTAAAAGAACATCGATCACTTCACAAATTGGTAAACAATACGATCAATTGGAAAAGCCTGTTACCCAGACCATATTTGGCCGGAATAAATTGACCCTCTTCTGCCGGAGTGAAGTGCTTGTTTTCTAATTTCATACAACAATCTCAATTTAACTGGCCAAAAATGGTCAAACGTCCGGCTTTTGAAGATGGTGACCAAGACTTAGTAGGCGATGGATTTGGATATACAGATTTAAGCGTATGACAGTGTCGCACAACTGTCATATCAATTCAAGAGAATAACCGGTCTTACCCCGTCTCATTTTAAAAGACTTAAGCAAAATAAGTGTATTTCTCGCGAAGACCTGTAATTGATGCAACCTATCCATGGAATTATGTAACTGTTATCACTCACGAACATTGCATCTTTGTACCTGAATCTTAACAAACTTTCAAAGAGGTACTTAAAATTCTCACATTATGCCGGTAATTAAAGTTATTGAAATCATGGCATCATCACCCAAGAGTTGGGAGGATGCAGCAATAATTGCTGTTAAATCTGCTGGGAAAATTCTTAAAGGAATACGCTCAGTTAACATTCATCACATGAATGCTTTAGTAAAGAATAATAAGATCATCGAATTTCGGGTCAATGCAAGGATCACCCTTGATGTTCTGAATTGATCAGGTATAAGTACTTCCAAAAGAGTTTTACTCTAAAATGCTGATCTTTATATTGTGCTGTAGGCAACTTTATTAAAAATGGGCATATCCTAAATAGGAATATATCCCCACTTATGAGGTGAATTTATCAGCCGTTAAATCAAAATTATACCATGAAACAAAAATTTAAAAAAGGCGATTTTGTTGTTTTAAAAAGTGGTGGTCAAGTTATGACAATAGTAAATGACAGAGAAGATGGAATGGATTCTTTTGGTGGAATTTATATATGTTCTGGATATGAAAAGAAAAAGGAATACAATAAAAAGTTTCCCCAGGAAGAACTTAAATTGATAAGTTGAGCTCCTTAAACTATAAAAAGGGGATGTGACATTACTCTGGCAGAAAAGATAGTGTCCTTGACCCCAATCAGCGGGAATATATTGACCACTAAAATTCAGGGCTAAATACATGTTAGTTAATTAAATATGTAAATTACAATCAGACTGGCTAAACATGGTCAAGCCCTCCGGCTTTTGCAATAGCCCTTGAAATACAAAATAAAAAAGGTCGATTTATATAATCGACCAATTAAATATTGCAAATCCAGAACTCACCTTACTGTATACTGATAACAATCACTGGTTAGTACAACAGCTGTTGTAGCTTCATCAATAATCTGGAAATGTATATCAAATGTTGCTCCACTGGCTATTGATGAAACATCGCGCCATAAATCCTCCTGCCCCATGCCTTCGTCATTAGTCAGAATTGATTGTGGTGTTAATCCTTTACCTAGGGTCAGCCAAGTGGTGCTGGTACAATTACCGTCAAGGTTAGTATCTACTGCCCGCTGTAACTGGTAACTATGGTTCGGCTTAAGACCACGAACCCAAACATCAAGGGTGATAATTTTGGGTGTATCTTTGTCTTGCCTGAACTTAATATGACCTGAACCATGACTATGCCGGCTTTCATCCAGGTTTTCTCCATGATCTTCTCCCCAGCTTACACTTCTGAGAATCACGTCAAGGTTAAAATGAGTTTTTGCCAGATTATCTTTCTGCTCGTTAGAAGTAAGTGACTTCTTGTCAGGAGTTAATGACTTCGCATCAGTTGCAGGAGTATTACCGCCCGGTTGGGTCAAAACTGAAGACGGAATAGTCTCCAGAGTTGACTTTTTGCAACTGTTAATAACAAATGCAATCATAATTACACTAGCAAGTGTAGTTATGAGAATTGAGATTTTTCTTTTCATTTTAATATTTTATTTGTGAATACTAAAAATTAAACCAGTTATTCCATTAGTTAAAGGGTAAATCCCAGTAAATAAATTGATTCAGGGATGTATTTCCATGTCAACAACAAATATTGTAGTTTGTTCTTGATTTTAATATAATTTTCTGAATCTGAGATATTTCTCCCAGTTTCTTAAAATCCTCAAGTATGATGTCATGTTCTTCAGGTGTTCAATTTAAAACAAAGCAAGGTGGTCGGCTCAAACCGGTGGCAGGTGGTCTGATGATCCGTTTTTTCAAGTCCGATAACTTGATATCACAATTTGTGACATTAAATAGGGGCGGTCGCCGGAAACTCCCAAATGCTATTACTGAGCACGGTGTGGCAGTGTTGAATTTGCCCTTTTCCACCACATCCAGAGTAACATACAAATTATTACATCGACAATAATAACAGGTAAAGACCAGCCTAATAGAGGGCGAAAAAGAGGATTTTCAAGGTTAACCTGAGCCAATATAAGAGCATTCGCTTTAATTAAGAATAGACCAGTTGGTATGCTACCAAGCATAATCGCTCCCAACCATTTGATTCTTGTTCTCCAATTGTCTAAAACCCACACTCCAAAAATAAAGGCAATGATAAAAATGAGGCCAAACGGAATATCAATTAAGTATTTGGGTATTCCTAAATTATAGGCTAAAAAATACTCGTCTCCTCCCATTCGGGAAAATCCTCTCAGGTAATATTGGCTCATTAGCAAAGAACCTATTAACGCCATAACCAAACCAATCTGTTTTGTTGAGGGAATTCTATTCCAACGCATCAGCACTAAACCTAATACAACACCCACTATTGAAGCAAAAGGGCCGGCAGTAAGCATAATACTCAACTCGGTTTTATTGAGAGATGAAGCTAACCGTAGCCATCCTTTTTCTCCATCAGGAGAAAGAATCGATATCCATTCATTTGGATGGATAGGTGGGGGGTCGCCCCATATCTGCAACAACTGCGTAAACCCCCAGACTGGTCCCCTGCCCAAAGATTCACAGACAGCCCAATGACCTGCTTCATGTATTGTTTGAACAATAAAATTCAACAATAGTGAGAGTATCACCAATTGCCAAAAACCAATTTTACGATAATCCGTAGTTTTACTCTCACTGTTAATTTCTTTCAAGGTCTTTGATTATAAGCAAATTAAACTTACCTGAAATGTCAGGTATGAGTTATCAGCATAGTTAGTATTGTAAATAAAAGTAAGAAAACTTACGATAAAAGGATCAGGAAGAACTAATAATTTGCAAATGTCGCTCACTCTTACACTCGATCACTCTTTTTGAAGACAAATTGAACATACGCAAGTGTAATCCTGCAGCCTCCACATTAATAAATCAATTTCATTAATGTCCACTTAAAATTAAATAAATTTACACCCACTTTGATACATATAAGTAATCTTTAATTACATATACAACATTCCAGAGGATAGATGAAATTATTAAATAAATATATAAGAATTTCTTTTCTCTTAATTATCTGAAAAATAGTTGATTTTACTGTATTCAATTTCTATTTAGTGCAATGCTTTTTGATTAACTCAAACAATAAGGTCCTATTAATTTGATTTTGTAATATAGTCGTTGCATCCCGCTTCTAATGCTTGATCTTCGGATCATCCACATAAATGGATTAAGCCAAAGAAAGGAAACTAATAATTCGCTGAACAAAAGATCAAAAGTATGTCCCTGTCTCACATGAGCATTTTCATGCTTTAGTATTTCATGATAATCCACACTATTAAACTTATTCCCTGGTATAACCACAAAAGGGAAGAAGGAAAAAGGAGGATATCCCATTTCCGATAAAATGACTTTTGGGAAGGCAGAATCCTTTACGGTCCCTTTCCTGATTATAGAATATGCCTTTGCTACTCCGAATAAATCTCTTAACAATAACAGACCGGTTACACAAAAATATAATGACTCAAGAAAATAAGTCATATTTAAGGAACTGATCTTTTCTGTTATTGTGGATTCAATTATAGTCCCCGATAGAATAATATCACTCATTTTCTTCATTGGTGCAATCGGTACAATACCTGTAGAAAGACCTGAGATTCTAATGAGTGGAATTATTAATGACAGGATCAAACTCATTAAGAGGCAAATTCTGTTTCTCAGGTAATATGTATCGTTCCTGAAGAACAAATAATAACACAGGTAAAATAGCGAAGTGCCGGTTGATACTCTAATCAGGTACAAAAGTAAATGATCTATTTTAACCTCCTTTTTCAATGATGTCTATAATTTTCTTCAGGTCATCAGCACTTAGCTTTTTCTCATTGACAAAAAATGAAACAACATTTTTATAAGATGATCCGAAATAATCACTGCTTGACCAGGATGCCAATTCTCTGGCAGGTTTTGAGAGATTTATTATCAGAGGAAAAGACCTGAGAGAATAACCTTTCAGGTCTTGACAAACCAGGGAATGATTAATATTAAATTACAAGTACTTTTTTACCAGTCTTTCAGTTTTGCGAATGCCTTCAAATTCGTCGGTTTGCCGGGTACCTTCATATTCGATACCCATATACCCTTTAAATCCTGATTCTTTAACTATACCGATCAATTTCTTATAATCAAGAAGGGGTTGTTCCCCTACTCCATCAAAATCATAGCTCTTGGCACTTACACCTTTTGCATAGGGAAGCAGTAATTTAACCCCTTTGTAAATGTCATAAGTCTCCTTACAACCTTCCTGAATCGTACCCCAGGGATGCGTGAGGCACCAGTTTCCAAAATCAGGAAGAGTTCCTACATTCTTCATATCGACCTGCTTCATTACATCTACTACCCATTCCGCATTTGAAGTCACACTTCCATGGTTCTCAACAACTACATTTAATTGCATGGGCC
>Ga0302271_10000309_pt1 | contig 46326 bp, 28 predicted proteins | sample III_Bog_N1_1_FD_198767 | JGI IMG/M metagenome (GOLD analysis project Ga0302271, IMG submission 198767) | Peat permafrost microbial communities from Stordalen Mire near Abisko, Sweden - III_Bog_N1_1 | ecosystem: Environmental > Terrestrial > Soil > Wetlands > Peat | place: Sweden: Abisko...
CCCAACCCCAACCCCAACCCCAACCCCAACCCCAACCCCAACCCCAACCCCAACCCCGAAAATTTCATTTCTATTTCTTTTTTTATTATTTTTAATTTCTTTTTTTCTTTTACTATCTTAAAAATTACTGATTTTCTTTTAAAACTATTTGACATAATTATGAGTCATTTTAATGTTTCATGAACACTTCATCTTCTTTAATATTTATACTCGTACATATCTTTTATGTAAGTTTTCTAAGGTTGACACCCATTTGTCTGACATAATGATTGATCATTCCAAGAAACCTATCCATAAAGTAACTGAATTGATAATATTTAACAAATATATTTTAATATGAAATATTACTTAACATATTTTTGTTTTATTTTATCATGATTTTTTAATAAAAATACAAGAAGCTATTATTTAAAACATCTCTAAATAAAATAAGTTTAAATCATTAAATCAGGTTTAAATTATAATAAAGATTGATATTAATAATACTTTAAGATACTATTTTCTACTAATTTTTGAAATTTAAGTATGTGAGAGTTGGTATGTTATCGAAAATAATTGATTCCAACTTAAAAAATATAAATAACAAACAATAAAGAAAATATGCCTTCTTTTATTTTTAATTAATTTTTTTTATTAAAGAAAATTGGCACTGCTATAAAAATTAAGATTATTTCCTGCAAATATTGTTTTCCTTTGTGCATTATTTATTTTTATTTTTTTGTATCCCACTATTTCTTTAAAAAAGGATTAAAAAGATAGCAAAAGATTTTTAAAGGATTAACATTTAAAATCAAGTTATTCGCTTTCAAAGCAAGAAAGTGTTAAGAAAAAGAGTAGAATTTGAATTTTAGTATCAAGCCAAAGCTCTAAGACTAATGAGAGCTTAATAAAATAAGGAAAGGATCTCACAAACTGAACCAAATTCTTCTTCAAACTTGTGTTCGATGCAGGATTAACTTGCCTATGAAATTTTTTATAGTGTCCTTCACAATATTAAAAAAGAAGGTGTTATCAGCGATGCTCAAAAAAGAGAGCTCAAAGAACTTCTCATAGGTCAAGACCAAGAGTTGACTTAAGCAATATTCGCTTCAAAGCATGAAGCATTGATAAAAAATAGCTTAATACAATATATTAAGTCTCATTTTGTAGTTGGACAAAAATAAGATAAGCGACAAAGTCATATGTTTGCTCCTTCTCTTGAAGTGAAGACTCAACGAAATCCTTCTAATACATCTTCTTAAGTAATATTGAAAATACTATTGAAAAATCATTTTATTTTATCCACTTTTTTAGAACAATCCAGAGCTAGGAGGATTCATGAAATATCTTGATGATCTTCTTTAAAATTCACCTACAAAGCAGACTATGTTTGATAAAAAGCAGTTGCAAAAAATTTACAAAAGGCTCTCTTCTGTAATATTTGAGCAGTGTTCTCCGCTACCTCAAAATAGAGGCAAACTGATTTCTCCACTCTAAGACCTTCAAAGCAAATAATCATTTTCACTAGATGATATCCTCTTCCTCCATAAAAAATACAAATAAATAAAAGTATGAATTTTTTAAACAATCCAATAATAACACATAATACTATTTTTTCCAATAGTCTGGATACAATGACTTATTAAGATTGGCTCAATTATTTATTTCGGATAACACTACACATCCACATATATTAAAAAATATTAAACTTTTAGTAAAAGTTCTTGTTAATGCTGATTCATTTGCTTATATTTCTAATGCAAATGGAGTGAATAATTCCTCGAATGTGGCTCAAAATACTGCTGTACAACAAAACAAACGCTTAAAAACTGATGAAGATAAAATGAGTGATATTAAATAATCAGAATCGATTATTTAAGATTAAAAGGCGAAAGATTAAGAATGGATCTTTTTTGACTCTGAAAATTTTAGTAGAGAGAGTCCAGTTGGTTTTGCTTTTACAAGTGAAACTCTCATAGAAGAAATAAATGCACTAAAGTTACATTTAGTTGAAATTTCAGATTTAAATACTGAAAAATTTCCAACAATCATTGCTAAATTGAAAAGTTATGACGACTAATTTAAGACTTATGTATTTAAATTTTATAATCCGAAAAGCGAATCATATGAGCTTTTTTCTATCCGCTACAAAACAGAGGAATCTTTTGCAGCTGACAAGACGAAAATTGTACTGTAAGTTGAAAACAATGAGTTTCTTTAAAAAATATTATTTTCCTTTTTTCAGAAACAATATTAGCCTTCCCGTTTCACAAAATTAAGCCTTTTCTAATATGGGTTCTCTAGTGGTTAACTCTGCTTAGACTTTTTAATAGAAAAACAAAATTCTCATGAGGGAAGATAATAAAATTTTCCTTTTCAATCTCTAGAGAATTCAAAGCTATATGTATTTATTGCTAAGTAAACTAATACAATTATTAAACAAATATTATTAATTATTTGATTCAAAGTAAACTTTGTTTGAATCGCTCAACATTTGGTTATTGCAGCGGAGTTTAGATAAAATGGAATTTAACATCTATGCTTAGCTTATTCTGTGGGAAAGTTTTATGAATCATTTTAAACATATTTTAAAATAAATAACCTTCTTTTAAAGAATTATTTTACAAATACTCATAATAAATATAACTACAAAAATTTTAATCTAAACTCTGAAATCATTAACTATGTTTATAAAAAAAATCCAATTTTCCAGGATTCTAGCTTCAAAAATAATAAAATCAGAATCCAAATCCAGGCTCACCAGTTGCGATCTTCTTGTCTAGAAGAGCAATGAACTCTGCTTGAGAAATCTTCATAATAACAATGAATAAAAACCAGAAAGAAAAAAAAACTAAAAACATACCTTGCCGTCTCCATTTGCATCACATTCATGAAGGATATCATTCCAAGTTTCTTCTGACAGTTCTGTTCCTCCAAGGATAGTGGATAGTTCATTTTTTTCTATGAATCCATTTTAATCTGAATCGAACATTCTAAAGGCTTTTTCCATCTTTGTTTTGGACAGTAATTTTTCTTACTCCATTGTCGCAACTATAAATTCTAAATACAGAAAAATTTTCCTTTCAATTCGAGGAAGCTCGATAAAAAATTTACCTGTGCAATCGACTTTACCAGAATGATCTGCATCCAGACCATCAAAGATTTTTTCAACAAATTCTTGTGCTTGGGCTCTGTCTTTAAGAACCTAAAGATAACCTTCAACAAGCTCTTATTTTTCAAGGAGGCCATCTCCATTCTGATCAAGTGCCTTGAAAGCTTTCAGAAGCTCATCTTTTTCTTGATTGCTGACGATGTGTGTGGCAATGAAGGTCATTATTGCATTACGAAGTTGATTTTTAGATTAAAAACTTCCAAGATTAGCGAGAACTTTAGTATTAAGAGGATTTCTGGAAGCATTTTTTTGAATCCAGATATTATCATATGCTTCTTGGGCAGATATTCTTTCTGCAGGATTTTTTTTAAGCATTTTTCTTATTAATTCTTTTGCTTCTGAACTAATTGTACTCCATTCAGAATCTGTCAAGAAAAAGTTAATACTATTAATTAAAATTATTATCATTGGTAACTATTATTTTACCTTCAAAAGTAAAATCATCTTCTGCTACGCTCTTGAGAATCTGTTCTTCAGATCGACCATTAAAAGGTGGGTATCCACAGAGTAAAATATAGAGGATAATTCCTAAAGACCAAACATCGCATTTTTCATCATATGAACGCTAAAGAACTTCAGGTGCTATGTAGTAAGGCTATTAAAAAAAACTTGACTACAATAGAAATTGCTAAAATAGATTTACTGTTCCAAGGCGTTTAGTTAATTTTTTTGTAGGATCAAGTTTCCTAGAAGTTCCAAAATCAATGACTTTTAAATTTGCATTTGGCTTTGAGGAGTCAAAAATAAGATTTTCTGGCTTGAGATCTCTAATAAACAAACGCTTAAATATTATTTATCAGAATAGAAATTAATTACCGATGGACTATCTTATGTTGATGGCAGTAAACAATTGCTGAAAGAACTTATTTTAAATAATCAGCTGCTTCTTTTTCAGAAAAAGATTCCATTTGCTGAATCCTTACAAAAAGTTCTCCTCCGTTACAAAACCTTTTCACACGAATGCATTCAATAATTAAAATAATTAAAAGAGAACACATTTTTTTAGTATTAAATAATAATTTCTTAAAAAGGCTACTCTGTAATTAGATAATAGTTTTATTCATCCTGAAAGAGTTCATAGAGTCGAATGATGTTCGGATGATTAAGTTTTGAAAGTATTGAAACTTCAGCAAACATTTTTTCTTCCTCTTCTTTTATCACATTTGATTTCTTAATAGTCTTCATAGCTCTTCTTAAACCTTTATGAGATCAGTTATTTTATTGAATAGCATTATTTAAAAATATTATTACCTGTTTACTTTTGCTCAACTAATCTTACGCTTCCAAAGGCGCCTAAAGAAAAAGTGTTTATCATTTTCAAGAGCAAGTTATTAATGATGTCAACCAAAAATAGGATATTTTCAAATTATTATCTAAAGAAAACTCTTACCTTCTCCAAGGATATGATATTTTTTGTATTCAGAATCAATACTACCATTCTTTATGAATACAAAAATCTCTGGGCCAATTGTGAAATCAAATTTTGGCCCACTTGATTTTGCTCCATCTACTTTTGCAACTGTTCCATCCTTTCCATTTTGTTAAATTGGCTTGTTTGTACCATCAGTATTAGGCCCGTTTCTTTTTTCTTTACTTGTTGTGCAGGCGCCCATTTTCTTTCCTTTTCTTCACAAAATTCTAGTAATGTTTCCAAATTATATCCTTAATCAATTTGTTTTTCCTTATTTAATTGATAAATGAATTATTTCTTATCTTATTATTATTTAATTATCTGACAAATTAATCATAATCTTTATTTCTTTGACCTTTCTTTTAAGCTGCTTCTCTTTTTTCTTCTTCATCTCCAATGTTAAGTAATTATGATAAAGATTGGCGCTTTTAAGGAGATAAAACGGAATTAATCTTTATTTTCTATTATTTACATAATTTTTATTATATTTTTTGTTTTTTCATTAATTTTAAATAAAAATAATTCCTATGTTAATTGAAGTTAATCTGTGAATTTGGAAATAAAATAATAATTTCTTAATGTGATTGTGATAATCCTTTTTAACATATTTTTTTAATTCTCACTTATTCAATCTTTCATTTTCATTTCAATGCCAACTGTTTGAGATAACAAAAAAATAATCATTGTTTTTTATTAATCTTTAAATTGATCAAATTTCCAAAATCACAAAATCAGCTAGACAGAAAAGAAATAAAGAAATGAGCTAAGATTCTTATGAAAAACTACCTTACAAATAAAAGAAAATGGAATATGAAAGAAAAGAAGAAGAAGAGGAGGAAGACGAAGACGACGAAGAGATTTATGACAAAAAGCACACTCAGTTTTTAGAGAATCTGAATTCTCATGAAATCGAAGAGCTAATAGATTAGGTAGTGATTTTATAATTTAGCATTTTTTCACACATTATTTTTACATAGCAAGCTTAAAAAGAGGACTTAGCCTTCGATGAAGGCATACTAATTAAGTTGATTTCTTAGCTTGCGATTAAAAAGAAAAAAAACGAAGAAATGAGAGCATAATTTTCATCTAAACCAGAGAAATTTGAGGAATCTGAAGTTGATTTAGATGGAATTATAAGACAGTTTAATTCTATTAGTGCTTACCCTGGATTGGTCAAGGTCTTTACTGAGTCATCTGCTCTAACAAATCTTATTGAACTGCTATACCATGAAAACACAGATATTGTAAATGATACAATTGGTTTTTTCCATGAAGTTTTCACAATGGAAGTTGATGAAACTTACCTTAGTAGTCTCCTTCAATTGTACTAAAAGGCTGTAAAGGGGAAATTTTTTGAAGCTATTACAGGAAATCTCTAGCGTCTAGATGAAAAACAAAAAGATGGATATGAAGCTGTTCATAAACTTTTAGGTAACAAAGATTTAATCATTTGTTGCGAATTTGAAAAAAGCATTTACTACAATGACAGCAATCTAACACTTCAAACTTATTGTTTTATCCTACAAACTTAGAAAATTGTATTGTATAATGTTGGATACTCATTTTTATTTTATTATTAAAGGAATATTAGAAGGAATGCTTGAAATGAAGCCAGAGTTTATTAAAGATTTAGTCGAAGATACTCATTTTTTGAAATGGACGTTAAGTAGAATCCATCCTGAGTTTTCTCTTCCAGGGAGAGTAATAGATGATAATATTCTTTACCTCTCTGAAATCCTTCCAATAATACTATCAAATGAAGCTAGCTAAATTATATTTACTAAGATTAAAGGAATAGATTCGCTCCTAGCTTTCCTGAAAGTAAATATAATTTATTTTTTCTTATTCAGAAACTCTCATATTTGTTAAAGGAAAACTAATTGAAAATCTTTGATTTTTTTCTCAAGAAATATGAAAAGAAAGATCCAACATGTGAAGAAGAGAAAGAAACATTGCTGAATCTAGCAGATTGCTTGTGCTTATTACTTGTCAAGAAAGCTCACTAAGATACTTTCCTTGCAAATGGTGGTATCGAATTGATGCTGAAATTAATTTCATCAAAGGGTTTGTCTTCTAAGATTGCTCTCAGAGTTCTAAACTATGCATTAGTGAATCACCAAACGAATTGTTTGAAATTTGTAGATAGCTAAGGGCTTAAATATGCTTTTCCAATTCTTGTATAAAAAGGAATCAAAGGCAAAAAAGTAGATGAGATTTAAAAAATAGACGAGCAAATAACCAGTATTATCAAGAACATCTTAAAAGAAACTTCTGCAGTTTAACAAGATAGAGTTATTAACAAATTCAAAGAGGATATCACAAAAATAGATCGCCTGTTTGAACTGCATTAAATCTACCAGAAAAATATGGCTTTAATTGAGACTTAAATACAAAACCCTGCTTATCTTAAAAATTTAGAAGAATTCGAAACAGATAATATCGAAGAAGCAATTTACTAAAAAAAGCTCGAGGCAGGCTTATCAATTCTTGAAAATGTTGACTTCATAATCTCATACTTGAACTAATGCAGCGATAAAACAGTAAGTTTACCAACATTTAGATTTTCTTTTCTCAATATTTTTAAATCAAGGTATCATCTAAAGTTGAGAAGAACATTCAAGCCTAAAATATTAAGACCGAACTAATATCCATACTATCGTCTAATCTGAATTATCTAGATGACTCAGCTGAGGTATCAATCATTTCAGTTAATAATTTATTCTGACATTTTTTTTTAGAAAGACAAGTAGTTCTTAAGAAAGCTTATCTCTTCGATTTGACATAAAGATTTACCAAAATTCTTTAATAAGAAAAGTATTTGTCTCTTAAGTATCTCTTATTTTGTTTTATTAAGAAGGTATAATTTTCATCAAATCGCATAAAAATTCTTTGAATTATTTGGAATTATTTTCTTAACCAAATGAGAAAGAGCATACAATTTTTGAATGCTTTTTTGAATAAGTTATGAAAAGAAACATTATTTAATACAATGGACAATATTATTATTTTCGAGATTATTGCTTGTGATATTGGGAAAGATTTTATAGGTGCAATAATGCTGAATTTGGTATTACTGTGTTTAGTTTCATATGTTCATTAAAAGACCCATTCTTATTCTCAGTGTAATCACCACCAACCTAGAACTATTGATTAATTGCTATTGAAGAGATATTTATATCGTTGATTAAATTTTTTATGGGTAATAAAAATAAAGATCTCAAGTATCTTACGTATTTTTGATAATGAAAAATTTGTCAAAGAAATATTTCACTCCATTATTGAAAGACGTGAAGAAGAATCTATTGATTGAATTAGAAGCAATATGTGTTGTATGTAAAATCCTACAGAAATAAATTATTTACTCACCATTGATCATTATTTTAACTTGTTTCTTAGAAAAAATTCAAGGAAAAATGAATTACTAGATAACTTGTTTTTAGATCTTACGAGATAAAAATGCTTTAAATACAAAACATATACAAGAATATATTTTTGATCATAAAGGAAATAGTAGCCTTCTATTCACTGCTTTCTTTCATAAACAACTTGGGGTTTTTGCTAGTTGACTGCTTTCTTTACTTCAGAATCATCCTAATTAAAAAAAATCATTTGTATTACTTTTTATTATTTTATAAAACAAATATTACCTTTTTGGCTATGTATTGCTTTTCTTTTTTTTCTCCTTAAGGCTTATCCTTCTTTTGAGTATCCTTATGCTTTGTAACCTAAGTAAATATATTAAATTTGTTAGCAAAAAAAATAAATAAATTTACAATAGTCCATTCCTCTTCTTATTTTTTAGGATGCTAATGGGCAGCCTTGCTCTCTACTTTGGCAACTTTCTAAGTGTTTTTCTCAAGATCTTCTTTAGGCACATAAATTGGTTTGTCTTGATTTTTGTGGGAGTGTTTCTGTTAAGCATGAACTTCTTGCTTTTTTTATGGTGCCTCATTAGAGGTTTCTTTTTTTACAGCAGGTACCTCAGTTTAAAGTGTATCTTTTGCTTGATGTTCAACTTATTTACTATTGTGAGTAGCATTGTGGTTGTGATGCTCATCATTTTTTAGATTATCATGGTGACTTGCATGCTGGGTGTAATGATGTTCCTCTTTTTTTTGCTAAAAAATAATTTTTTTAATATTTTTCTTTCATAAAGTATGTTTTTGATTACCATTTCTAGCACTTTTGCATTTGTGTTAACACAGACGATTGTTTCTTAAGCAGTTTCTGTGGAAGAAATAGGTTTAGAGATTTGAGCTTCTTTTTTTGTGTTAATGAATCCTTTTGGTTTGAATGGTTCAATTGGAAGTTTTTCTTGGTTATTAGTTTCCTCCTTTTTCTCCTCTTAGCGATTATCATAAGTTCTCTTTTAGGTAAAGGGATTTTCTCTCTTATATCTATTATCTTCATTTCCTTCTTTCTAATAGAACTTACTGTCTCCTTTGTACTCTCTCTTTTTGTAATCCCCATCTCTATTCTCTCTAAAATGGTGTTATTCTTGGTTATCTCTAAAACCTCTATTGTCTCTCTTGTTATTGTCATCACGTCTCATATTTCTTCCTAAATTAAGTTATTAAATCATTTTCCATCAAAAAATGTTCTCTTCTTGCATACCAAGCTTCACTCTGAATGTTCTTCCAGAAAGATTCTTAAAAAGAAAAATATTTAATAAAAAGAGAAAGTGTCACTTAATAAATACAATTGATGGGGCAAGTTTGATGAATTTGATAGCCTCTTCCTTGTCATCGAATTTCATATCAATAGAGTTATCACGGTCTTCATTTTAGCGGGCAATGAGGTGCACATACTTAGATTGTGTTCCGACAGCTTCAGCAAACTCCTTTTCTGAGCCATTAACTCCAAAGCAATGAAGGAAAACAAAGCGATGATTTTCTGATCTAATTTGTTCAACCATCTCATCAGCTAAAATTTATGTATCAGCACAAGAAATATCAAGATGAATAAAACTAACCTGATAATAAAGGCTTTTTTGGTTATCTGGGTTGCTAGTTGTATCTGGAGTCAGTTTTTGGAATCTCTTCGCCTGTTGGTTGCAGTTTATATTCCAATGCATCTGTATCCTAGGCATAAGGGGTGTAGTTAGTTGGTGGAGATTTGCTATGTTCTTCGTCATCGTCTGCTAAATTAGACCAAACTATGTTCAAAAACAGCAGTTGAAATTTTGATCAGTCTCCTCTTCAGAATGCATGCTTACGTTTCTTCTCTTGTTCTTATAAAAAACAACTATTAAAACCATAACTAATGATAAGAATTTACGAGCCATTTGATGATCTCCTTTCTGAATTCTGTTTATCTTCTTTAACAAATTATAAATCTGTACCTTATTTTCTTAAAATAAACTGAATATATTTATCTGTCAAGTCATGTCTCTTATCTATTCTTGAAAATCAAAAGGATAAAAGCTTGTTTGAGGGTAATTAAAAAATAAACAAATCTTATTCTTTTTTCTCAAGTTTAATTCTTAATTTGCGCTTGATTCATAATAATTCAATTTGATTATGCTAAAACATTTTTTTTTTTGAACGTATTGGAAAATTTAATATTTTACTAATATTAAACTATCCTAATTGGAAAATATTCTAAAGTTTTATTTTCTGAGCTCTTTCTTTTAGTTAAAAAAGGTATGTAGCACTTTTTTATCCAGAATAGGTATGAATCTAATAAGGTTATTTTCTTGAAGAGATCAATCAGTCTCTAGATTAGCTTAGAAGTGTTTATAGTTTCTTATTTTTCGCCAAATTTACTTTTCTTTGATGTAATAAATTACCTTTTTTTATTTGATAAAATATCCTTAAATGCAAAAGTAACAATTGCATTTAATAATTAAAAAGTAAAGATACAAAAAATGAGTTCAGAAAATGCCTCCAATATTATAAATTGAAGTAAGCTTCACTTCAACTAAAAATGAGTTTTTATATATTCAAATCTGAACTGCCACAAACTATTACCTTTTTTTATCTGGATGAGCATAATAATGTAAATAATTAATATTTAGTATTAATAAGTTATTTAGTGTTGAGAAATATACATTTCTGGTAATACACTAAGATATTTGTTAGCATATTTAGAAATATTTAAATCAAAAAGAGTCAAGCTAGCTTCATTAATTTTCTACAACCATAAGCATGCTACTTTGAGAGTTATCTTTATTAAAGTTTAATTCCCCATTTGAGCATGTATGCAGATTGAAATCATCAACTTACTCAATCTCTTCCACAAATGATTGCAATTCGCTAGATCGATCCTACTAGTGTTTATAAAGTATCCTTCCTGTTTTTGAAGAAGATAGTTTGCTAATATTATTTGTAGAGGAGGCAGCTTAAATCTCTTGAAGAACTTCTGGAAAAAAATAAGCTTTTTAATTATCTTCTTTTTCTTCTTCTGAAAAAGCTGGTGAGATTAATCCAATATTGAATTCCTATTCATGAAACTCGTTTATTTACTTTTGTTATTCATCTTATTTCTGAGTTTATGAGGTTTGAAGATCGTTACTAAAAAAAGAATTATTCTTTAATCTTCGTTCAAAAGATTTTATTTGTTATTTCTTTGGAGGGGTCGCTACATTTAGATTATGATTTTCTTCATTTTTTGTTATTATTTATGGCTTCTAAGTTGAAAGATCCTTTTAATATTCATCTAATTATTTATTATTCAAATAGAAATCAACTTATTCTTATGCTAATTTCGTTGGATTATTCTTGACTAATGTTTCAATATCTAATGATTATTCTGTCAAGAAATTCTGATTATTATTTTTTACTTTATCATCAATTATTTTTTAAATGTCAAAAGTAGTTTAGTGATCAATATCTTATTTTTCTTCTTCACTAACCTCTGCATGATCATTCATTTTTTGTTTATTTTAAGTTTTATTTTCCATAAACTCTGAAATTAGTGTATTTTCCTCATTGTTATCTATCTAATCAGCTATTCTAAGTTTTATTTATTGATCCTAAAGTTTATTTTCACTTTTATCTTGACCAAAAGAACTTAAGAAAGTAACACTTTTCTAATTGATACCTTAAAATGGAGTATCCTCACCTTCAAAGACTTCTTATATTCCCTCAAACAGTTAGTTATGTGATTTAAGTTGATTTATTTGTATTTCGTCTCGAGACAAACTATGAAGATCTATTACTGGTTTTGGTATTTGTTCAATTTAATTCTTTAAGTTAGGCGTTTGCATTGTAAGCTATGGGAGAAGAATGTGATTTTATTTCAAATTGACTTTATTTTCTTTTGGTTTAGAGTCAATTATTTATTAACCTTTAAACTACCAGACATTTTACATTAAGATAGATTATCCTATGAGATGAAGAGCAATATTTTACGTGTCAAGCTCATAGAAATTCTAGACGAGATCACATTCAGATTAAAACATAATCAGAAAACTTTTTTATGACACAAGTTAATAACTTTTTTAGGAAACTCTCTTTGCATTGTTCATTGAAATAAACTTGTCATCAGAAATATCTCTAATAATTGGCAATTTCAAACTTTTCATAGAAATTAAGGAAATAAGAAAGGCTATTCCTTAATCGAGTTCTAAGCCTATTCCTATGATCAGGGAGTTTGAAAGAGGGATATATTAGAAGGCTAATTCTTTTGGCAGCTGTAATTCATTTTAATTTTTTTTGTTTTTATTCGTTTGGAACATATCTACATTGATGTGCTTTTACTCAATAGACCCATCTAATCTAATGAACTATATATTTATCATGTATTTCAAAGAAGATTACTTAGAAGTTTCATTTTACGTAAGGACTTCGTCAATCACATAATATTCGTAGTCTATCTCTTCTACTTGAACTAAAGGTTCAGTTTTATCTTTTACTTCACTATTATCTTTTTTCTCTTCTTCTTCAGAAGATTCTTCTGAGCTTTAATGTTAGCTTTCAGCATCTGATTCATCACTTTCATTACGCTCCAGAATGTTATCTTCATTACAATAATCTTCATCAAGGAAATTATCATAATCAAAAAGCCGATATTCATACGATTTAGGATCAACAGAAATCAATTACCCACGAGTTACTCCACTTTGTAAATCATCTAGTCTTCTCAATGAATCAGCTTTTTCTAATATGTAATCATCTTTACTCTCATAAAAAGGATTCATTTGCTTAAACACAAAAACTTCTCTCATTTCTAGCAAACCTATGCTTGAATTTTCCACTCCTCCAAAAATCAAAAGTAGGTTTTCATTGACTGCATGTAGATTGGTAGAAATTATATCTCTTCCAAGAAAGTTTGGAAGCTCACAGACTAGGGTTCCTAAAATCTAATTAGAATTTTTAGGAAATACTTCAAGTTTAATTAAAAGATAGCACAGGATCTTTTGAGGAATAGAGTTTCTAGGAGGGGCTAGATACTTAATGATCGAATAAAAACCCAGGTCGTATTTGGAGATTGCAATAATATTCTTTGTTGAAAATGTAAGCTTATTGTCGAGTTTAAACGTTTTCTCAAAAGATAAAATAGTCTAGTTCCTACACAAGAACAAAACAGATTCAGAAGTATCGATTGTGAATGCAAATTCATTTTATTCATTCGTTGTTTTTGCATTTAATTCTTTAGGTAGAGGGATAGTTTGAGTTGAAGTTTACTAATCAGTTTTTATTCTAAAAGGCGATAAAAGTGACAGCTAAGGGAAATAAATATCTAATTTATTATCTTCCATAATATGCTGAATTTTATCCAAGAGCGTAACTGCCGAGGGTCTTTCATCTTCATTTATTTTAAGCATTTAGATAAATATATCTTGAAGATATCTAGGAAAAGAAAGAGATTTAATCGTCATAGATAACTTTATTTAAGATGCTTAATCAATTCTATTAAAGCCTCGTATTCTTTTAAGGCTTGCATACTACAAAAAAACTATTCCGAGAGAGAATATATTCGCTTTATGAATATTATAGCTAATATCGTTAAAGGATTTCCCTTCCTCATGTGCTGTTAATAATTAAGGAGAGATATAGTCTTCGTAAATGGAGTTTTATTCCAATATTGGCTCAATAGTTTCGCTATTGATTGTTGTGAATGTATTCTCGTGATAAAAGTTAATTGGTGAGAAATATTTGCCATTTTCGATCCGAATTAGAGTAAAAGGAGAAACTTCTTTCAAGAAAAATCTATTCTATTGCAAAACATGAATGGATATCAATACGTTTCTCATGCTCGTAAGGATTTCATAGAAACGAGAGGGGAAATCAATCTAATGCTTTTCACCTTTATTAGATTCTTCTCCATAAAAACTTCCCCTTTTATTATGTGCTTATGTTAGAATTTTTGAAACTCTTTTCTTGTGTCGGTGATTATCCTTTTTTTAGAGTGTTTGTGGGCTGTTGGTGTCGGTTATTTTATTTTATTTTGCTTTATTTTTTAATGAAGAAATGGCTTTGTCTTTAAATAGAACTCTACATCTTGCTTCATTCCTTTAATTATGAAGTGCCGATATAACTTCGCCCATTGTTTATCCAAAATCTTCAGTTGTATAGACACAATTAAGTTTAATTTTGCAATTAGAATCAAAAGTAAAGAAAGCATCTTTAATTGGAGCAAGTCGCCTATGCAGTAGATTTTAGGTGATAAATTTGAGAGATTCATAAATATCATCTATCTTTTCAGTACTATTATTCACTGTTCGAGAAAGAATTCTAAAGTCCACATTTGGCATAGAGGAACGGTGAGCTGAATAAATGACTGATTAACCAAAAGAGGCTATTATTTTATCAGAAGTGTATCTTTGAATTTTTATCTTAGTATTTCCTTTGGGAGGAAGAGAGAGATTCATAGAGATAATTGATGTTTAACTTGAGTTAATGCTTAAATTACTTCTTTTTTATTACTTATATTATACAGGAATCTTTGTGGTACGCTCATAGCTCATTAGGTAAGGTATGAGATCATATTAACTACAAGTTACTCTCCCAGTTTCTTCGTTGATGATAAAGGTCTGGTAGCAAAGATCCTTTCGAAGCTAAGATTTTAAGATACAAATGAAGGAATTTTCATAAAATACGACGTTAAGTTTATTATCAATGAATCCTCTTATCATTTCCTGCACACTCTCAAGATCCTCAAAAAAGAGATTTGGAGTGTGGATGGTTATGTCCCCTAACGAAAAACTGACTAACCAAGCATTTTAGCAGTTACCTTTCTCAAAAATGATTAACTACCCTTTATTATTTAATGGAAGTATAAAATTTTAGTTATTAAATAAGCCATTATCATCCAAAATGCAGTGACTCCATTAGTTTTTATCAATGTTATATACACTCATCGATATGTTATCAGAGGTATCCTCTTCGTTTTTACCTTCTTCAACTTGCAAGTTAACTGGGAAACTCGTCGTTCTAGGAAGCCGTAGTTAAGAAGTTAAACTTTTAGTATGAAAAAAATCTTTAATACCCGCTAAGCTCTGGTTACTTTAAAGGGCATTTTTCATTTCCATACTATTCTGAAATTTAAGAATGTTGTTATTTTTTTAAAGATGATTATCTTTTTAATGCTGATTGTTGAGTAGTTAATCCATGTTAATTTTAACAACTTGACTTTGATTATCAGTTTCTTGCTAGAAAAAATCATCTGTTTTTTTCCAGTTCCAGAAAATAAGTTTGTTGGACTCATCCACGTCAGCTAAAAATCCCTTTTAAAAGAAATTATCCTTCAAAGATATGTTTATCAATCAATAACTAAACTTACTCCAGAGGAGTGAGTCTTGAGAGAGGAGATTTCTTGATTGGCCTTCAAGTTCTTTAAGAAGAATCGAAAACATTTAGTTGTGGGTAGACTTTAGTATGTTCCACCTGTTAAATAAAGGTAGTTTCCGCGCTTCATCATTGCAGCTGGAGAATAACTTCGAGGTAATTCTACAAAATCTTTAATTTCTATGTCGATAAAAGGTCGTTACTGGAGTATGTAATTGACCATATTCTTAAATTCATAAAAATTGAGTTTTCCATTATCTTATTCGTCAAAGCAATTAACAATATTGGCAAGCTCTTCAGCTTATCCACTAAGCGTATCTTTAAACTTATTTTCTAACGTAAATTATCTAAAACTGTCAGAGTTTATAAAACCTTCATTTTTAGAATCAATACTCTCAAATGCTCTCATAACATCTATTTCTTCCTCACTCTTAACTCCTTAGAATTTACAGATGTAATCTGCTAGTGACTTTATTGTACTAATGCTCTTATTATCTAAGCATTTCTTACGGAGGTTAATTCTAGACAGAAATAGATCAGAGTTTTCTTCGCATTCATAGATCAAATAAAGGAAATCTCCAAAACAATAGTGCATCTTTACTGTTACCATTTTATCGAATTCCAAGCTCTCGTAAATTCTAAATCCAAAAGCCCATTTTGAATAAAAAGCATAGACAACAATCTCACTTTTTTCATGAGTAAAACAGCAAAAAGAAAATGAGTTTTTCTATTAAGAAGGCCTTTCCAATCCCAACAGATTATCGAAATTGTTTGAGTTGTCAACGGTCTCCTTAAATTTTTCAGCTCCGAATTCTAAAATCATATCTGATCCTTTCAAGATGCAATTGAGAGCATATCTAAACAAAATAATAAGTTTAGTATCACAAGAAAAATAACTTAAGGAGAAAATAAAAAAATATTTGCAAACCTAATATCATTATCGACTTGAATTATGGAAGGAGCAGACAACTTGGCTTAAATTACAGGTTTTTTATTCGATTCTTCAAGCGAATCAATATCCATTGAAGATATTAGAGATAACATTGATATTCCAAACATTTAAAGGTCACTGCTCTTTCTAAAAGCGAAATCTCTGTATTTGGTATTCCTTCTATTATAATTATCATTAGACAGACTAATATCAAGAAACGCTTTTTAGATATATTTGCCATCTTTTTCAAGCTATTTTTATATGTAAATGTTTGAAGGGCGAATTCCTCCGTGAGTAAATTTAGATGCTGCGAAATAATTTAAAATATCCAGCAAGTCAATGAATAGTTATCTAAAGCTTGTTCCTGTAATCTGAGGTCTTTAAGTGCTTGCCTGTTTCTAAATTATTTCATTTAAAGACAGTTCGTAGTGGATACTCTCACTAAAGATATAGTACCTCATATACTTAGCACTTATCCTGAAATTGTAATCAATAATCTTGACTAGATTAGCATGTTCACATTTATTGAAAAAAACAAATGTGTCCAAATCATAATTTGCTTTATCTATGTCTAAAGAATGAGATATTCTTAACTTTATAGTTTCTCCTGTATTATATTCAACAACAATACTTAAATTTCCTCCGACAATTGCTTGATTAATTTCCGCCTTGCTGTAGCCTAATAGCTTAATACTATTAAAAATAAGAAATAAATTGTTTAATGAATAATTAAAGCATTAATACTGGCTTATTTTTAACTTAATTTTTCAAGAAGTAATAAAGCAACTATTAAATATTACCTCACCCAATACTTTTTGGTGTCTTTGATGTAAGATAAATAATCACGCAGTAACTAAAAGGCACTGGTCACTACACTTTTTTCGAGATTCAACTCTTCAATCTATTATTTTATTTTTGCTTCATAATTCCCACGCTGTTCTTCAATCTAAGTTCTAATATGATTAGGAACATTTTCTGAAGTCACTTTTCCAATATATTAAGTTTTTTTCTTGCCGTCTTCCCTATATTAAGGTTCGCTATTAGAGCTATTTCCTCTTCCTCCTTAAAGAATGGAAGATTTCTTTTTAAAAGAAGAAGTCTCATAGATTTTTTTCTATTTTTGATTTGCTGTTTCATTTGTGCTATCTTCCTGTAAAAATATATTAATAAAATTATAAATCACGCTTTCATATTTACATCACTTTTAGCATCTTCTTCTATTGATTATGGTTTCTTTAGGTTAGATTTATGAGCTGATTTCAGAGCTTCTTCTCGCAACTCTGCTTCCTTTAACAAATCCTTTATTGAATCAGGATCTTTCGTCTATTTTTTCTTTGTAGATGGTGTTTTAACAGTCCCTTATTTGACACAGTTGCCCATTGTAAAACGTCCTTCTTCTATTTCCTACAAGTGACCTAATAACTTCTGAAAAGATAAGTTTCTTTTAATGTTTATTAAACTTGATTTTCTAATATTTTATCATAAAAAATGTAATAATTTGCTCTTCAAATTTACATTTATTATTAAGTATAATTAAAAATGCTTCATCGTCCAATAGTTTGTTACGATTTCGACAGATTCTGTTTTTATAATCATATATGTATCAAATGATTCTGAAAATAATTATTGCAATTAATTGCATAGATGAAATAAGCTGTAGTAAAATACCCTTTTGTTTGAAGACAAATCTATATTCATTTAACACACAAACACACAGACTCTAGCACTTGATAGAAACAAGACAATACAACTCATTAAATCAAGGATATTTTGTTTGAAGGCCTGCAAAGAAAGGGTGAGTGAGAGCTTCTTCTGCAGAAATTCTATTTTCTGGGATATACTGCAAGCACTTGCGTATTAAATCCATGAGATTATCGATGTCTTTGATATAGTAAAACATTTTGCGCAAATCTTGGGGCTCGTAAACTTGAAATTCATCAAAGATCTTCTTGTCAAAGGGTACTTTAGAGGAGAACTCTTCAAATTCTTCTTTTGATGGGGATCCCATGACTTTGAAAATTGAAAACAGTTGATCGCCTTCTGTTTTGCCTTGAAACAGAGGAACTGTAGAAATGAGCTCACCAAGGATGCATCCAAACGCTACAAATATTAATTAAAATCAAGTTAATGCTCCACTAAACAAGGTTCCTTACACCACATGTCTATTTTCTGATTGTATTTGGTGATGCATAGGATCAATTCAGGAGCTCTGTAGTATCTGGACACTATGTACGGAGTATTCTTTCCCTTTTCATCAATGTACTTTGATCCGCCTAAAACAAAGATTTAAATCAAGCACTGACTGAATTATTAAAATTTACCAAAATCGCATATTTTGACTAGTCCGTTTTCGTTGTGGAGAATGTTATCTCTTTGAAAAAAATAATACATAAGAAAAAAGATAGGAAGATCAAGCAAGTACGGTTTAAGATCTCGATGAGCTATCCCCTTTGAGTGGATGTAGTGCAGACCCTTCAAGATCTAGTAAGCGTATTCCTTTTTATAAACATACCATTAGTTTGCAATCCAATTTTATGATTATATTTTGTGATATTTTCGCAATCCTGATTTAATTATTAATAATGTGTTGCATGTTCATCATTTGTCCCAAGAAAGTACCTTGACCGTTTATTCTGGAATGATTTTTTTGTTCTTATTGCAATTGGAGATGTAGTCTTCTAAATTGTTTTCCATGTATTCGAATACAATATTTTGGATGAGTTTGTTATCATCTGTCTTGGAGTAATATAAATCCTTTTTATTTAAATAAATTAGTTAAACCTTGCTGAAACTCAATATTTCTCACAATCATCTTGACCACATAGTCACAGTCTTTGATATCTAAGAGAATTTCATATTCCCTGCTCAGTTTCTTTCCGACTTTCTAGATGCGCTTTAGAGCAACAGTTCTCTGATTTGTGTTGTCATAAGCTTCGAATACATATCCTAGCAAGAATATTTCAGTTATTTTATCTTAAGATATCTAAATTTACCAAATGAACCAGATCCAATGACTCGCTTGATTTCATAGTTTGGAAGTGCTATCATTTTCGGTAGTTTCTATTGATTTTGACGATTTAATATTCTTTAAAATATTTCTTTGTTTAGCCACACTTCTGCTCTCTCTTATCTAGCGGGAGGTTTTAGCTCAATTATTATTTGATTACCCAGTCATTTAGATAGATGCCTTTTTAGTGAGGATAATTAGAAGTAAAATTCAAATTTTAAATCAAATTAAAGGTATTTCCATAAAGCATTCATTTTAGATGATTAATTGCCCAAAATTTGAATTAAAAGAATGGAATATTAAAAAAACAAAGGTAAAGCGCTTTGAAAAAGCAATAATTTGGACTACAAATAAAAATAAACAAAACGAGAAAATATAAAAGCAATGACTGCATTAATGATTAGTTTTTTAGCCTGGAAATATTAGAGCAATTAGCTTATCGCCGAAGTTTTAACTACTTCTTCATGTCGTTTATACTCACAGATAAGCTTGCTCTCGAGATTAATCATTGCTTTTAGTTTCATTTTCTCATCATATCCAAATATTTTACCCAAACTATCGAAATAGAAGCAATATTCTATGATATTTTCAAAATGAGGACTTGGTTAGAAATACTTAATATTGAAAAAAAAAACACACAAAAACTATTGATATTTGAAAGAACTAAAACATAAAATGATTTGAAAGAAATACTAAACAAAAAAATAAAGTAAAATAATAATAAAATATGGACTAATTAACTAGTCTTCAAAAAACAAAACAAAAAAAAAATAAACTTGATTTACCTAATATGCTCGAAGTATCTTTGAATTTGCCCCTGATTTTTAGATTTAATTTGAATTGTCTTACTAATTTATCAATCCTATTGATTTTAACTCAATTTGCAAATATTTTTCGAAATGTTTTTTTGTTAATGCAAAAAATGCTTGCAAAGTTCTTTTCTATTTATTTTTCCTTTAAAATAAGGTAAATTAATTAATTGAATTGTGTTTAATTAATAACTCAATTTGATTGTATTTAATTGTCTTGTACTTACAATGTTATTTTTCTTTGTATTATTCATAGTGAGACATTTATGATTTGCCTTTATGGTCACTTCAAGTTTATTAAAGAGAAAAAAACTCTTAAAGAATCAAGCAAATATAACTTCCTATTGAACTTATATTTAGTGTGTAGGAATTCAAAAACTAAAATTATATTCTGAATACATGATAACGATGTGGATTTACATGTTCTATGGGGAGATTGAGTAATCTTTTAAAAATAATAGACCACAATTCTGTATTAAGAAGAAACAGTAGCAATCCATGCGAAATTGAAATAAAAATAAAATACACTAAGACATTTTTATTGTTTTTATTCAAATATTTTCATGAGCTCAAGAGTATTACTATTGATTTCTTTTATTCACCATCCAATTTCATTGAAATGAACAAGTTTCTCAAAGAAGAAGTCAAAATTAAAGTAGGTATTTTATTCATTGTTCCAAAGGTTTTCACAGCATTACTGAAGTTTATTCAACCTGAAAGATAATCCTTTGAGGTAGCTATTATTTTTATTATTCTGGTTGATTAGTTGTTGTTTTACTTCTTGGGCTAAGTTTTACAAGAGTATTGGCAGTTTATCCATCGGTAAAATATAATTGGGAGTGCTGCAAGCTTTTTAGATATAAAGTCTATTAATATCTCCTGTTTCGAAGCTTTCTTCCATTACAGTTTGAAGGTCTTTTTAAAGATTAGGAAGATATTTTTATTCAAGTGCTTTGAACTCATCTTAATCAGCCTACAGCGAGCTCGGCAGAGGGGATTCTTTTATGAAAGGCAACTGGATATTGTTTATGCAATTGTTTGCCTCAACCATAAGTTTGGAAGATATTGCAATAAGTTATGTCAACAAAAAATAGAACTATGGCAAATTAAAATTGTAGGAAATAAATTTGATGTCGTTTGACATGAAAAAGAAGAGTTCCTTCAAGGCTAAAGCAAAATTACGATTCTAAAGAGCTTCCTCTGCTTCTTGAACAATATCCTTATAAATTGATAAGTTCTATTGTTATAATCCCATATTGATTTCAGCTTTCTTTTTTTCTAAATTGAGTACATAGTTTTGTATACTCTCTTGTACATTAAGGAGGCTAGTTTGCTAGATCCAACGAAATTAAGAATTAGAAGGATTAGGTGGAGGCTAAAATGGCTTTTATTCAAACTTTGTCTATTATTTCCTCTATGGTTCTTAGGATGATTAAAACTTAGGAGAAGATTATTAGAATTGCTATGATTCTGGAAATGACTAATCTTTAGGAATAGATTATTGTTACCCCTAGAATTCTGAGAAACCTTTAGGAGAGAATGATAGCTGTGTCATTTTATTGAGTTAACTTTCGAGATTCGACCAAGAGATTCTTTTAGATGAATCATTTTCTATCATCATACTTATGATCTCATCGAATGCCTATTTTTATTCATTAGAAAGAATACTCCAACAAATTCCTCGAAGTATTTTTTTCAATAATGTGCCAAAACTGAACATATCAGCTGTAGGAGATCCTTCTGGGTTATCTTTTATGATAGATTCTTTTAACTCAGGTGCTATTTCCCCAAGAAATATTGAATTATTTGCTTGCTCTTCTTTTTTTCTTTATTCGTGCTTATCCAAATAAAATTTTAAGAGATTTGGAGATTGCCACATATCTCTAAAGAATACTACATCGAGGCCTTGTTCATTTAGAAATAAAATATTTGTGTCTTCTAAACAATTATGAGAAGGAAACACCTTTTCTTTCTCGAAAAATAGAATGTACTATGCTACTACTAGTTTTAAAGCAGATATTATTTCTAAAAACTAAGATTGAACACTTAAATTCTCAGTTATTTTCTTCAGCATAGAACTTAAAGTGTATTCATGCTAACGAAAAATGACTAGCAGTGTTATTCGACTTTCCAATAAGAGTTTTGGGGCAACATTCTTTAGAAACTCATTTTTTTCCTCTTTCACTTTCAAGCAAAGAATATAATCTTTAAAATCTTAACTGCAGGGAGAATCGAATTTGAGTTTAAGTAAGACATACTCCTTGTCTGTGGTCTTGTAATATTATCCGATTAGGCTTGATCCGATAGGCTCATTAGCAAAATAACTTAAGCTGGTGTCCTAAATTTATATCTGTTCTTTTGACATTTTGGCTTCTTTTGTTGTCTGATCTTTTTAGTTAAGATTTATATTATTCTTTTTTAGTTATTTGAACCAATCTTTGATATTGTTATTGTATTTATTAAAAAGAAAAACCAGAATATTTAATTTAATTACCTCGTAACTATCAAATACTAAACTAATTTTAATAAAGAAAGAAAGTATTCTTCTATCACACAATCTTCTTGTAACAAATAGTGGAAAAAACATTTTTATCCGAAGTTGTGAAAATAACTTAAGTAAGGAGGTCAAATATAGATTTTTTTAAAGTCAAAGCGATTTCTTCTTGGGAGAGAACTATCTTTATTTTAATCTACTGGGCTATCAAATAATCCACCTCCTTGAAGACGAATAGGAAGAACTTTTATCCTTCTCTGTTCTGAGCTGGATGCTCTAGATTCCTTCACACTTTTAATATCTCTTTGAAACTATTAGTCTTATTATCTACTTCTGGAGCAATTATTTGTTTGATCAGGAGAAGTCTAAGGTTTGCTCGAGTTGCGATTCTAGAGAAATTTCAAAGAATTTGAATATTTTATTGTAATTGTCTTGAGCAAATTGGATTAATCTTTTTTGGGGGAGCATATTGGGTCAATGTGATAGTTGGCCTTTTATTATTAAGTAGGGAAGGTTGAAAAGCCAGGAATCTACTACTAATACTAATTCAATTACTTGGTAGTTTTAATTGGCTATCTTGACAAATCCTACAATGGAGGAAGACGGTTAATAAATAGTTTATCAGTTGGAAGTTAATAGTCTGTGTTGTTTGTTTATGGCATTTATTTTTGTTTCATAACTGTAAAACTATCACCAAACCTTGCTGTTTCTTGAAATATATCAACTGTTTGATTAAAAAAGTGTTAGGCTTAGTAGAATTATCAATAACAAGTATTTGTATTACTGTTTTCTTGAGAATTGAAGGACTGAGAAAACTAAAATGGATTACATCTGGAGTTCCCAAGATATTGTTTTTGTTCCTCTTTTTGAATTGCCTGAATTTATTTAGACTCATTGCTTCTACTAACTTTATCTTTCATAGTATGTTCAGCCTTTGTCCCCCAAAGTCTACTATACAGATGACGCTCAGGGAGAACGATTATTTTTTTGAAATTGGTAATCCTTTCCATTTCATTTCTTCCAATCTTTATTGTTTGAACTTTAAATGTATCCTGATCATCGTTGATCATCCATTAGAGGTAATTCTTGTGTGTATTTTGTTTGCTCCTAAACGATATTTTAATTGTCAAAGTTGTACTGACTCACATTATCTTAATCAATTGACCTTACTAAAGTTCTAGTTAATACAAAATTAATTTGGGAAAATGCAAAATAAAGGAATATGTTTCTAAGATTTTCCAATCAGAATTGAAAAATGAGAAGAAGAAGACATTCAACTCTTTTTTTCCCCTTAAAACAATTATTTTTAATACAAATTGCAGTGAAATTAAGACTAATAACCTCTAATTTGATTGAATTCTTTTCTTTTTAAGTAATGAGAGTTGTCTGTCTTTCCAATTCAATAAGAAAACTAAATGTTTTAATTGCCAACACATTCTGAAGAATAAAATGAGCTGCTATAATAAATAACGGTTGAAATTATTTTTGTTTTACAGTTATTACTCTCATTTTTTTACTAATTAAATAATCCAACCTGCTTATTTTGACAAGTGAACAATCAAAAACAATATTAAATAACTCATTCAGATAGTACAAATGATAATGGTATTGTGGGTAACTTTTAAGACGTAATAAGAAAAGAAATTAAAACCCAAAAACAGTTTGGAGTGGCCTGTACGAAAACAAGGTTTCTAGAAACCAATCTTAAAACAACTTGAAATTAATATAATCCCTCAAGTGAAAAAGTACTTTTACTAGAGTGAGAATAGGTGGTGAAATTAACTTTGAAGATTAGCCTTTAGAAAGCAACTTTCTAAACTACCAATGGGCTGCACAAATATGAAAGATGCTAGGGCGCCTGCTAACAAAGTCATTCCTCTTAACTCTACAGCACGCACACAAGGAGGGGAAGGAGAAACTTTACCTTAAAAAAATTTAAGTGCTCTTCCCTCAGCATCTGTTCATTCTGATTAGATGTAACAAGGGAAAGCTCCTTAAGTTCAAAAACATTATGTTCCAAAAATGGTAATAAATACATTTTTTACCAATGAATAAATTCTTATTTTCAAACTGAAATAGAAATAAAGAGTCAAAGAAACAGTCGCAATGAAGGAAAGCAAAGATGGAGAGGTAAAAACCATAATAAATAGATTAGAAATGAAAAATATGTGCTTGCAATAACTCAAAAGGAATAACAAAAGAATCCAAATGATAATGTTGAATAAATAAAACTCAGTCTTTAAACTTAAACACTTTTCAGTTCGCTGTTTTATTATACCTTTGAGAAGAGCAAGGAATAAATGATTTCTATTATATTTAGGGGAAAAAGATGCTGAATAATTATGTATTCTTAAATACTCTGGGTAAAGGATCATATGGAAAGGTGAAGCTAGCAGTCAAGAGATAAGATGAACGTGAGGACTAATTTGCTGTTAAAATCTTAAAAAAGAGCTTTCTTAAGAGAAAAAGAGAGTATTATAGAGATAGTGGAGGAGGTAATTGCATATTAGATGTTAAAATGATTGATAATCTCTTTGTTTTTCAGCCATGAAGTTTAAGGATGCTCTTGATAGTGTAAAAAGAGAGATAGCAATAATGAAAAAACTGATCCATCCAAACGTCATAAAGCTGTATGAAGTCATTGAAAACCCAGATAATGATAAACTTTATATGAGTAAGAATATTTCAATCCCATTCAAGATATTTAACTTATGTACGTTTGTTTTGCATTTAATGATTAGTACTTGATTACGCGCAAGGCGGTCAGCTGATTGAATGGGACGAAGACGATGAAAAGTTTTTCTTTTGCAATCAACAACAAGAAGAACCTTATTCTGAATAATATCTTCGCGGTCTTTTTCGAGGCTGCCTCAAAGGCATACATTTCTGTAAAATATTAATCAATCTATGCTTGAATTAATGTATCGTAATTAGTGCATCAAAATGGAATCATTCACAGAGATATTAAGCCACAAAATATTCTCCTCGACAAGGAAGGAAATCCAAAGATAGCGGATTTTGGAGTTTCTGCAGTCACAACTGAAGATGATAAAGTGTAGGGAAGTGAAGGAACTTATTTCTTTATGCCACCAGAAGCATTGAGCAAAGAGACAAACAAAGAAGGCTACAAGGGGAAAAAAGCAGATATTTGGTCTCTTGGAGTTACATTTTTTTGCTTTACATTCCTTGAATTACCTTTCAAAGGAGCAAATCTAGTTGAAATATTCGATGTTATCAAATAGCAAGAGTAAACATATAAAAACATTCTTTCTGATTATTGATTGATACATTATCCGTTGTTGGATCAATTAGCCTGACTTTCCCAACACATCGTGAGTGCAGCGATGGACTTAAGAAACTATTTTCAATGATGATTAGCAAAGATCCAAATGTCAGAGCCTCTATTGAGGATATCGCTGACAACGCTTGGATTAATGAAGGATATGCAACACCTCTATCTAAAGAATTGTAGGATTTTTAAAAAAACAAGTTCAGTTTTTAGTATAATCTCCTTTATTTTTAATATGTTTTAAGGTAAAAGAATGCAGATATAGTCACAGAAGTTAACCAGCAAGAACTTGAAAATGCGTTCTAAATCTCTACCTTTGTTAAAATTGTAATAATTTTCTGATTTGTTGAAGTAAATCTAATTTATTTCTTTTTAGAAATCATGGGTGGCAAGGTGGAAAGGGAACCATCCTAAAGAAAAAGGTGATCAATCTCCTGTAATTGATAAAAAATGACAAATAAAATAAAGAAACTTCTTAACTACTTAAGCATCTAACTCAATATGGGAATTTAATTTATTCAAAGAAAATATTATTAGTCGATCATAAACTAGGCATACTATTTTGTTCTTTTCTTTGTGTTCTTTTTGTCTTTGTTTTTTTTTTGATTCATTTTCTTTGTTAAAAATGACTTGAAATTCTGATAAAAAGCATAAACTTTGGGATTAGCTTTCAATATCTTAAAAGAAATTGTCATTGTGTAAAGGGAAATAGTAAGGAAAAGAACTTAGATTTTGGTTTGCAAACTAATTATCCTGAGAATGATTAGGGAAGAAGGGAAGTTAGTAAATCAATCAGAATATTTCCATAGTTTTGAATACAAAGAAGCCAAGTAGGTCTATCTAAAAAACAATGCAGAATGTTATGAAGCCATTACTCTATCATTTTCTAAAATGCTTCTATTTTTTTGCTTTCATGAATGCAGCGGCATTAGCTAAAGACTTTGGTGGGCAATTCTTTGCTTCCAGCGACTAAGAAAAAACTCTCGTTTTCTTAAACCACACTCTCCTTGTGGAGACGGTTAGTAGCAATCTTCGCAAGCATATTCAGATAAAATAAGATGATTATGATTTTTTAGAAGGCAATGAAGATTAATCGACTCCTTTAGATGGAATATTATATGGTAATTACTCCATAGTCTCTAAAAATATGACTCTCTTCTTTCATGCTATTAATAGGAACGGCTCTTCTCTTAGTTTTCTATTTAGCACAAACTTAGCTGAGCAATGTACAGGAAATTGTACAACAAATATTGAAAAAGACATGAAAAGTCCATTCGAATCTGATTTTATTGTTATCTCTCGCATTTTTGGAAAAGCTCTTTTCGTAAAATCAAATTAGAGCTTTTTCATTATTGATTTGGAAGTATTAATTTCAAATGGCCTTGATCTCATCAGGACTAATCCCTCTTCTCAGCTACTGCCTTATGACAAATTATAACTTTCAATGATACCATTTCAACTTGAATAATTTGAGAAGAATGCTGAGAGACTAGAAATGAGGCTATTTGAGCTAGAAAAATAATAATATTTTCATGTCTTAGACATAACTTCTTTTAGAAATTAAGCATGGCTACCCATTTCTATTAAGACTAATTTTACTCTCTTGATCGAGTAATGCTCTGAGCCTTTTGACTTTGACATGATCTCAAATAAACATACTCCTTTTCTTGGATCAACGTTCTTTATTTTTAAATGCGGGTTTTCTTAGACAATACTAAAGGTATCACCTTAACAAGGCATGCAATTAGTTTACAAAGAAAACAATTTGCCCTCTTTCATTTCTCGTTCTTCCCATTCATCTTACCTTCTGAGCTAGCAAAATGAACATATCTATGCTCTAAGCACACCAAATCAAGTTTGTTTTCTTGCTTATTAGTAACAAGCTAATTCAAGTAAATTTTTAAAAACTCGAAATTCTTAATCTCATAATAACTCATCTTAGCCTTAGACATAGTATCTGTGCATGACAAACAAGCTTAGTGATGTTCAAATATCCCATTTGCTTTTTAATGAGCTAGATGAGAAAGCAACACTGGTCCTCAGCAATACTGAAAAAAATACAAAGTTATTCGGATAAATCATAGACAAATGCCAAGTTTTAGGAATGAAAGAGTCGATTTCTTGTGATATTTGTTCTCATTGTTCTAACTCGTGTGCGTTCTATCTTCTAGATTCTTGTGATTCAGGATTCGTAAGCACTTTTTGAACATATTTCATTTAAACAGCTAATCCTTTTTGTAACATTTCAGATGCTAATACGGTTTAATCTTCTGTTTGTCCTTCTCATCATTCTCGTCTTCTTGATTTTGGTAGCACTTCTAAAGATCCTCAAAAGAATGCTGAATTCCTTTTTCAAAATGGTCTGCAATTGTATCTTCTTTTTATATAATAGGATTCCTTAAATTACTTGCAAGTACTCAAAGAAAATATATATTTACACTTGCTTTTACTGCAAGAAATTTGGGAGAAAAGTAACTCGATGCTGTCAACTCACGTTTCATTCTAGTATTATACTCAACGAAGATAAAGACGATGTCTGCCCTATTTGCATGGAATCTCTTTCTGTTAGACCTCAGAGTAAGTTTATATGTCAGAATCACAAAGCCCACACTGACTGTCTTGAAGAATATAATAACTCCAAAATAGCAAACAACTAGCCTCTTGACTGCCCTTTTCGTGACGTTTATGGAGGGCCTTCATAAGAGTTATCAGCTTCTTCTTTATGACTCACAGTTACAATCAATAATTTGTATCTATTTTATATTTGTATTTATTCTAAATATTTTTAAAAATAGATTGTTCGGTCTTAAAATATGCAGTTTAATAGAATTATTCTTACTTTCAAGCACTGAATTGTAGAGTTTTTTCAATAAAAATTAATATGTCATCCGATTCAAGAAGAAGAAAATTATTATTAATTTTACCTTCAAATAGTTCAATATATTAACTAAGGACACAACAAATTACGTAATATCGAAATAACGCAGGGAAATGTGAAGGTAAGTTCTTCATTTTAAGCTTTATGAAAAATTGGGGAATAACAAATGGGGTGAAAATCATAATAAAAATTGACTGAACAATCAAACAAAAATGAATACAAATACAGCTTTCGATAAACAAGAGGCTTAAGAAAGTTAGCCTGCAACATTATTATCTAACCCATAATACCAAACCAGCTCATAGAATGGGTAATTTACTTCTCCTTCAAAGCCAATACCTAAAGTAACTCGCAAGTCCTCAATGCATTATGTTCGCTCAAGAGATGAACTCCTGGAAGAAGAAAAAACCCATTTTGAAGATTTAAGGAAAAAGATTGTGAAAACAAGAAGAACAAAGATAGTTGGAACTATTTCAGCGCTTTACAGTAGTTATGATCATCTTCGTGATATGGTGCTGGCTGGGATGAATTCTTTCATGGTGAATATGGCATATTGCACTCCTGATCTTCTTGTAACACTTCGACGCAATCGAGATGCGCTGGAAAAAGAACTCAATGTGCAGCTTCCAATATCTTGTATTCTCAAAGGTACTCATGTGCGTATTGGAACACTCATCCAGCCTGAAATCTTCTTGAGAAAAGGCTAAGAGTATAGGATTGTCCTAAATAACAAAGTTTTAGGAAACAATTTATATTGTGCAGTTGACGATAAGGATATTGTGAAAAAAATAAAAATAGGGAATCAAATAGTAATTGATTATGGTCAAATATCAATGACAATTAAGGCTATTGAAAAATCTGATGAGAGCATCAAAATATTAAAAGAATAGCATAAGTACGAACATGAAGATTTTCTTGAAACATTAGTAGAAAAAAAGAGAAAGTTTTATCCGAACCTTTACTTTGCTCGAGATGGATCAAGTGATCCAGAGAATAATCCTCACAACAATCTCTCAGAAGATGACTTTGTCAATATCAATAGCCATGATACTCTTGATGATACTAATCCTGTCTCAGTTGAAGGAAGTCAAGATCATGAAAAAATTAATAACATGAATGGAACACCAATTGGAGCTACATCAGCAACTTAAAATAAATTTGCTGATAGGCTGAGATAAAAAAAACTAGGAAAGAAAAAAATATATGATGTAATAGTATGTGAAGTTGATAGCGACTGTCTCTTAAAAGCCTTTAAGCCTATCTTCATTTATGAGAAAGATATATTTCTCAAAAGAGAACAGCTCAAAAAATATAAACCCAAGAATGTTGGCAACTTCGAAGGTCAAAATAATGGCTCCATTGGGGAACAAATTTCTGAAGACGAAGATATGCCTGAAGACTCCGAGGGTGAGGGTAATATTTCTAATTATTTAGAGTTTAATAAGGTTACTATTTTAGAAATGTGTTTGTTTTGAAGAATGCATTACACCAAAAGACATAACTGACATCAACTGTTGTCTGAATAACGATGTTGATTCCATATGTGTTTCGAATATTCGCTCTGCTCGAGATCTAAAGGCAGTCAGAAATCTTATTGGAGAAAACTCTGGCATGCGAATCATGGCTAGAATTTAAACTCCAGAAGGTATCTTTATTATTCTTCCTTTCTCCATTTGTAAATTGTAAACTTTCTTATTTTAGCTGTAGAGAATTTCGAGGAAATTGTCAAAGCTTCTGATGGAGTTTAAATCGCAAGAGGATACTTAACAGTACACATGCCCGTGGAAAAACTGTTTTCAAAGCAGAAGGAAATGATTCATAAATGTCATGAACATCTGAAACCTGTTTTAATATCCTGTAACATTCTAGACTCAATGGTTTCCTCTCTTATACCCACAATGTGCGAAGTAGGAGAGATATCTAATCTAGTCAGCGATTATGTTGATGATATTATCCTTTCTTCTGAAACCAGCTTTGGTAATCATCCAATTGAAGCGATAAAGACTTTAAGTCGTATCTGCGTTGAAGCAGAAGCAATTAGAATTATGAAAAGAATACAAAATCCATCCAATTCGGATTCAGTATCAATACGATCCTCCAAAAATGCTATTCCTTCATGCATTATCAACTGTAGTTTGGAAGCTGCTTACCAAATTCATGCTTCCATCATTGTTGTATTTACAACCAGAGGTTACACTGCTCTGAAACTTTCGAAGTTGCGTCCACCATGTCCTATCGTGGCTGTTACATGTCATAAAAAAGTCGCCCGATGTCTTTCTCAAGTTTCAGCAGTCAATAGTGTACTCTTTGAAACTCTTATTGGAACTGAATCCTTGATCACTCGGGTAGTTGAAATGTAAAAATAATCAGGTCTTCTAAAAACTGGAGATTTCATAGTAATTACAAGCGGCGATATTGAGAACGTTGCCAATCAAACTAATAATCTACGTATTTATGTGGTTGAATGAGCAAATAATAATAGAATTAGCATTTGATATAAATTGAAATAATGCTATCCAATAAAGATTAATAAGGACATGCATGAACATCCACAGTAATCATTTGGTTTTTTAAGAATTTCTTTGTGAGTCTCTGTAATTTTTATCTTGTTTATCAAAAAAATTCTCTTGATTCTTCCAATTTGGATTGGCTTGCAGCAATGTTTTTTCTTCCCAAAAATCAAGTTCATCTACTTATCTTTTATCTTCTTTGAATTCTTCTATTCTCTCCCTCTCCTTCCAAGTCATTTTATTTGGTCTTCCATTTGAAAGAGATGGATCTGCTATCTCCTTCGATTTTCTATCTGAATTCGAAGAGCTTGGCAAAATCATTCCTGTTGATGAAAGTTTGTCTGCTCCTAATGTTTTCTTCTAAAAAAAGAAAATATGTTTAATACAAATAGCCAACATTTAAATAAGATGCTTGAAGTACCTATGCCATACTCTGATTATCTTAATTAGCTAATGTCATGTTGCGTAAATTTGCCATACCAGTTCTTTTTAACTACTTAGCAACTTCTTCAAATTTTGTTAATTTTTTAGCATAGAGACTCAGTTTTTCTGGTTTAACTTTGCGTTAAGGAGGAACAAAGCTAAGTTTGTTGTTTCCTTATTCTGAAACAGATGATAAGTTTGTAGTTTTGTTACTAAGATTTGGAAAGACTTTCATTTGTGGTCGATACTCTCCAACAGCAGAATACTTTTATTCATAATGTCTTCGACTAAATATAGGTTCTAATGATCCTTCATATCCATTCAACTAATCTTATGGTTTGAGATGGCGCCTATTTCCAGTAAATTTTTGAGATTTTAGTCCATTCCAATCCAAAGTTGATATTGATGGCAAAGGCATCAACTTCTACCCCTCCGAAGGAAAAGTATCAAACATATTTTCTTTTGGTTTATTTCAAGAAGTTTCAATTGTTTCAATTCCTTGAAGAAAAGCTTAATCAAAGACAATGAATAATCTCTCTAAGCTCTTTTGTAATTCAGATAGAATTAAAAATCAATGAATAAACCTTATTGAATTAAAATGAAATAATAAGAACAATACTCTGGTTTATAATTTGTCTGAAACTTGTGGGGATATTGAGATTGATTTGATTTTTTCTTAAAAGTACCGAATAATATTTTTGCTTTTACAATGAAATCAAGGATGATAATAAAGTAATCAAATTTATTATGAAAAACTAGGAACTTGAACAAGGTTCTTCTTCTTATTAAATTTTTTGAAGATAATCACCAAGAAATTATCCCACTGAGAAAACGAAAGATTTTGCAGTTTTCTTTGACGAAACTAATATGCATTGCAAAATAATTGAAATTATTTGAGTTAAATTGCATTAACATAAAAGAATTCATGTTTGTAAAATGGTTCTATCTGAATGTAAATCGAATAAAAAAAATTAAACTACTGATATGAAAATAGAATGATCTCTTGCTTAAGCTTATCAATTATTTTCAAGTCTTTATTATAACAGAAAAGATATTCTAATCTAAAAATGAATGAAACAGCATAATAAAAAAGAAATAAAATGATTAAAGAATTTTAGAACTTTCGTTCGATTATAATTGAATCAAACAATAAATAATTAATAACACACTCAAGTAAACAAGTAAAAACAGTGCATTCATTGATTAAGAGAAATTTAATAATACTTAATTATTTCACTGAAGAGTGACAGATAAATTAGTCAAAACCTCAGTGATTCAGTGAGCTAATCCCGCAAAACTAAAAACATAAGAATATTTTGATTTTACTTAGCTCAAACAAATTGATTCACAACCATGAAAATGTACAGACGTAACTTTAGGGCTTCTTAGTATATAGGAGCTGCCAAAATAAAAGACGGGCTTTTTTTGTGTGATGATCTATCAATAAAGGTAAGTAATTTAGCAAGAAATCAAGCTAGAAAAGTTTATCAGAGATTCTTAACTGATGTTTTCAAAGAATGAAAGTGCCTTTCTTACTTTTTTTGATTATGAATCCAAGGATACGGAGTTTCTTGCGTTAATAAAAGTTGGAAGAATTCTCAACTGCGCTGGAAAGTAAGTACAAAATCGTAGTTCTAAGTTTATAAAATATCTTTCTCTTCCTTGGATCGAGAGCGACAAGCAGGTAAGAACTGATCAACTATTCCCAAAAATATTCTTTCATAAGCTCATTTCATCTTCATTTTAACAATAAATATAATAGTAATAAATATGATAAACTAACATAATAACTAAACACTTCATATTTATTTTAGGAATTTCTTTGATAATAATTTAGATTCTCTTCGATTAAGAAGGCAAGACCTTACTTTCAATCGTAGAATTTTTAAGAGAGGCTGAAAGTTCAGGCGAAGGAATCATTATTCATTCCGTTAAGGGAGTCAATAGATGTGCTTGTGCTCTCCTTGCTTATTTTATGAGTGAATATAAATGGTCATTAGGAAAAGCTCTAGAGTTTGTTTAGTCTCGTCGTCCAGGACTCAAGATAATGCACAGTTTTATGCTATAACTTTAGGAACTTGATTAAAAACTGAGAGGAAACCAGTAAAATCCTTAAGTAGACTCTTGGAATGATCTCTCTTATGCTAATGAAAATGAAGAAATTACAAAGAATACATTTTTAAACTCCAAAACAACAGTCACAGTGCAATAAACTCTAAAACGCAAGATATTTAACTTAAACTAAATAAAGAGAGACAACATTAAGCTTCGTTGGTTAGATCATACTCCAGGAGGAAAGCTGGCTACTTACTTAGGGATACCTCTAATACGCAAAAACTTTAAAATATCTACCTGCAATTTTAATTCTCCTTTGAAATCTCCTTCGAAAAATGGTTTAATTTCTCCAGCTTGTCCTACTGCTGTCATTAAAGATAAATTAGAATTAACGAAGCAATAAACTTCTCAAGAGACAGATAGCTCAAACTAACAAACACAGAAAACTAGCTTCTCCTCAATTATTAAGGTAATTTTTTTACTAGTTAACTCATTCTGGGTTTATTTTTACAAAGATAATTGTCTTAAAATTAATTAATTTACAATATTATATTATAACTTAACATGTTAATTTCTGATTAAATATAAAGGGTTCTAGTAAATTATTCGACAGACAAACTGGAGGAGAATTGAACAATTCGATCAACCAAATTAAAGATACTCCCATTTTAAGTTAACTGATTGAAGAAGATTCTTTAAAAAAAAAGCTACCTCCCCTATGTGAGAGTTTTGTGGCTTCAGATTTTGATGAAAATTCTTCTCCAGTTTAATTCGGCTAAATGAATCCATCCAGCTTTAAGGCGTTTGAGTTAATTAGCCAATAAAATGATGATTTGTTAGCGAATTCTGTTAACACCAAAGATTCATCTAATCCATAATTAGATTGTACTGATTCTTTTGGCTAAATCAAAGATAACTAAAAGATCATCAAACAAATTATTAGTTCTCCTATTATCTCGACAAATAACAGCTAATAAAGCTAGATAACTCAGTTTTCTCGACTCTAATCTCATAGATATGACAGTTAAGATGAAATTATCGATAATTCTTTGCAAGGTTTTTTAGAATTTAAGGGAATTCATTCTTAAGATATGAATGAAGGAGAAATATCTCCAGAAAAATAAGTGCAATGTTCTGCATAAATACCATCTATTACTCTCAATGTCAGTCCAAATTCTATGAACCTTCCTAAGGAGCCTACTATCCTTTCGTCCATTCCTTCAAATGATCATTCTGTTATTGCTACTCCTCCATTTGAACTAAATAATATGAAACCTATGCTTTCTCCTGGAAAAATTAAATAAAAACTAATGGTTCTTTAGAAAGTAACCAACAATCTTGCAAGTCCGAAGTAATCATTTTTATTCCTTTTCTATCCTATTTATCATTTCGTTTTAAAAAAAGTATTTCTGCAAACTTTGAAGAACCTGAAACATACAAATCAGCATTCCCTTAAAGAATAAGTACAATAAGATCATTTGATTCCCAAAAACCCCAATTTGGAGTAGCAAGAGCTCGACCAAACTCAATGGATCAATAAAGTATTTTATTACAATATTGGATAATCTCATTTTAATGTAAATTTGAAAAGGTTTTATAGGTAAAAAGTATTCGAGAAGTAAAAATAATATGTTGAGTTCTTTAATCAGCACAACAACCAGCAATGTAATTGCTTTAAATACAAAGAGGACTCCTGAATTACCCAAAAATGTCTTTGAAATTGGATAAAAGGTCTTACCTAAAAATACCAGAGTACTGTCTCAAAGCAACGTAAATCCTTAAACAACTATCATAGGAGTTCTTAATCAACAGCAAAGTAGGAGAAAAGATAAATGAGAATAGTTATTGTTAGTTGGTAACATTTGTTTATCTGAAACTTCAATAATTAATACTAACTCATTCATAAAACAAACTCTTCAGAACCTTCAATTAATAGTTAACAATGCTATCTCCACGCCCACTGAGTCTATGAAAAGGAGTAACCCTAAACATCCTTGTTTCTTAATGCCTCGGCTTCCCTTCTTTATATAAATCAAATTTGATTTCTAGCACATTTATATTTTATTTTATCTACTCTTTTTATTTACTTGTCCTCCTTAATTAATATTTTTTGAAGATAAAATAACAATCATTAAATGTAATGTATGGTATGAGAGAGGCTATTCTTCTTCTTCTAACGAATCAATTCGCTAAAAAGATATTAAAAACTTTGAAAGGAGGTAAAAGTCAAAGGAAAATAACTAAAATGAATGATAGTCAATCCTACCATATGAAACGGTCTTTCAAGTATATTTGCTTTCAAAATTCTGCTCACCATTTCGATAATATGAGCACTCTTAAGCATTGTGTAGATGACAAGCTGGATAAACATTCCGCTGTTTATTAGAAGATATCTCCGGAAATGGAAGTTGGAAAGAAGTTTAAGATGAATGTCAAACGCAAAAAAGAAGTTGACAGGATTACACGAATTGAAAATTCGAAGCTGCTAAACAAGCTTTCGCATATTATGAACCCAAAGACCTAATATCCGAAGCATGGTAATGAAGATAACATGATTTATACAAGTAAAAGTTCCAAATTAGGATCTAAAAGCTGCGGTAGATAGGAATAGTTTAATCCTAACTGTACATTTGCAACAATGATGCTTATGAGCTAGGAAAGAAACCAAAATAAAACTCAAACTCCTTAACTGTCTCAAAGGAGTCTTCGTAATAAAAATGGAAGTTAAACTAATAATAGCTTTAACTCAACATACCAAAGAAAAAGTGAGCTAAATTCAATTGACAGAGATAATTTTAAGATTGCAAAAATGATCGCAGATTGCAAGCCATCTGTTGGCTCTAAAGAAGAGTGGGATATGCATTATCAGCAGTTCAAGAGGAACAGTAGTATTTGTCGTATCGCTCCTTCAATTACGGGAATTTCTTTTTCTCAATCTCCAAGAAAAACAGCAGAAAAGCCTGACATTGTATTCTAATCTGATCATCTTTAGAAGTCATATCAAAGATTTGTTAAAACAAACTAGCTTTTCACTTACGGTCAGTAAGAAATATTAACAAATCTATTTCTTTTTTTCATAGTTTATTGAAATATTTTTTTCAGGATAAGGTCAAACTCAGTGTCAAATAAGTATTCATTATCCTCAACAGCAGAGCATGGTTTCTATCAAGACAGAGATCCAATTTCTTGCTTTTCCACTAGAAAGAACTCTATGAAACAAAGAAAGAAAATTGTCATCAGTCCCTAGCTAGAAAATAGTGCGATTTCATTAAAAGAAGATTCTGAAATGGTGCATTAATAAAATGCTTTGAATCAAAATAGCCTAAAAAGTGCATAACATATTGTAAATAAGCCATACTAAAGTTATTAGCCAACAAAGACAGAAAAGAAGATCAAATATAATGCAAACTTAAGCTTTACTTCTCCAAAGAAGAAACAAATCGTTAATAATCCACTTGAGTTCTTACAAAATACATACTGCTCTTCTTTTAATTATTCTGGACTGAGTAATAATAGAAATTCTGGAATAAATCGCTCTTATTCTAGGAAATAGCCTTCAAACAAAAGTCCTGAAATGGAGAGAAGCCAAATAGATCCTAGGTTCTTGGAGTTCGAAAAGCTGAAGGATTCTAATATTGATATTTATTGTAATAATTAGATTTCTTCATCAACTCCAAAGAATGGACAAAAAAGATTAATGCAATATTCAGGTGATTTGGCTCATTCTACGAACTTGTCTCATAATATGTCAAGATTATCTAGTTCTTCGAAACATAACTCGCATGAAGATATTGCAGAATCACATAGTAATGTTATTGAAGGAGAGCATGATGATGATAATTAAAATGGTAGTGAGAACAATTTTGATCTAAAAATCAAGGAAATCTAAGATAAATATATTAATTTAGAAAATCATCTTAAAGATAGATGAGCCTAACGTTGAATAAATGAAGATTATCGTTCATTTTCATATTTTATTCATCTAGTTAAGGGCTGTTGTAAACAAACAATTTCTTTTGAAACTACATTAGTTCATTAAGTATGAAGAAAAAACTTTATGAGATTTAAACTACTTTTTAATGAATCAATTGAATTTAACTCATTTCTTTAAAATATAGCAACATTATGGAAAGTTGAAGTAAAAATGAAGGTGTTCATAAAAGGGATTGAAAACATATTTTTTTAAAAAGTAGTAAAACAAAAAGAGTACATACACTCAATATGAAGTATTTTGTTAGTTCATATCGATTTTTAGAAGAGTTGAGGAGGGAGATAAATTCTAAAAAAGCTCAAAAATAGAGATAAACAAAGAAGAGTCTGTGAAGAAGCTTCTTTTAAATTCGTATCATCAAGGTTTGGCTAAACATTTTTAATAGATTTTATAAGATCTCTCATCCTGCATGAATGAAAGGTAATACTACTTTGTCCATTAACTGGATGAGCCTGATAAAGAAATAATTTATTAAATATTTAACTGTATTAAAATTTACCTCATAAATAAGTTCATGTGCTTATTGTGGCTTTTCATTTTTATTTTCTAGAATCTCGTTATTGAGAAATTGAATTGATTCCTCAATTGAGAGAGGATTCAAACCTTTAGAAACGATTAAAATTGTAAAAAAATTAAATAAACTTACTATCTTCTCGATACAAAAGGAAAAAAAAGGATGGGAATTGATAGGCCAAACTGTAGACTAAAGAACATTTGAGTATGTAAGATTCTTCTTTTTCTGTTTCAAAAGTTAGAAATAAAACTAAAGGCTGATTAATCAAAAACAATTCAAATAACCTTAAAAGTAATGAGTCAATTCTAAGTATTCTGAGTTCTATTCACTGCGCTTTAAAAAAGTCAATGATTCCTGAATAATTAAAAAATTATATATTTACAAAATCATCATCTACAATGCGATACGAGAAGTCGAAGCCATTAACAGACTAGCTGCATAAACATTTGCATTCTCTTTAAAAATCTTTGAATTAAAATAATTCATCCATTTCACTTTTCTTTTTTAATTTTGGATAATTAAGAAGAAATAAAAAATAATAAAAAAAAACCTTCTACTCTTTGTCTTAACTTTGAGAGCAGTGAAGGAAAAAAATTAATATTGATTCACCTCAGAAAAATCTTTAAAGCAAGTCATTTGAGGAGAAAAAAGAAAATAAGCCAATGGACTTGGTGATAGCCAGCGGCATCGCTGTTGCATCACTTGTCCCCATTCTCAGGCTGCAAAAGGATATTATTTCTCTTGAAAATACGATCAGGGAGATGAGAGGAATTCCTATTTTTTCCCCTGGAAAGTTGCTGGAGCATCTAAAAGCTGGTTCTTCTATTATTAAAGATCAGTTTAAGGAATCTAGAAATGGAGAAATTTTGAGTGGGAAAATATTTCTGCAAGGCATCATTGATTCAAAATATCCAGTGAAGAGCGTATTAGATGATCGTCCACTCATATATCGAAGTTTCTTTGTTGAAAACATTTTCTCAAACGAACGAAGTCAAAATGACATAAGGAACAAACGTAATTTTCAATATTTCCCCCAAAAGGATAGCAACTATGTCATCACATAATCCTCTCCCTACATGGATATTCTTGATTATCCTGATTTCAAATTTCCTTCTAAAAATAAACTCGATATCAATCATATCAATACATAATCATCAAAAGGAGCTGTGGTAAGAATAAATAAAAACTTGCAAGCGAGCTACAAAAATGCATTGCAACTTGTAGCCTAAAAGAGACACTTCAAAAAGCTAAATGTTGCAGAAAATATTGTGTTGGTTATTAGCTTTTTCTTCGAGTTCATATGTTCAATGCTTCACTTACGTATTCGAGGTAGAGGTATCAAGGTAGGATATTAAGAAATAGAACTTGGTATTCCAGTTAAGGCTTTGATAATAGTTTTTGGAGAGCTTATTTTTGATAAAGTTACATAGAAAATGATGATGAAAAAGCCAGAATATTTTTTCAACAGCAAAGTACGCTTAGTCAATGATCTTCAAAGCCGCATGGCAAATAAAAGAATCTTCATGATTCTTCTATTTGTGCCTCTTGTTCTTTCGGGTGCTTACATATATAAATAAATATTTGGAATTATTCGCACTTTAATCCGGAAGCAAAGACGCCTCAAAGACGATTAACTCAAAAAAATGACGAGTTTAGAAATAGATGATCTCACCTGCCGTGAATGCAAGCACAACGTAAGGAACATCATCTTCAAGCCATGTCATCACATGACACATTGCTAGGAGTGTTATTTTAGATGGATACAAGCCCATCCTTCACAATAAATGGAATGTCCTGTGTGCAAAATGAGTGTTGTTTCCACTGTTGAGGTATTTGTATCGTAATCTGGGTGTAATGCCACCCATATTTTAATTATTTATTTCTTTCTTTCTTTTCATTTATTAGAATTACAATTTCAAGAAAGAAAGAGTGCAATATATTTTTATTAATAAATCTCATTTGAACTTTGAATTAAATAATTTTTGTAAATTGATCATTGGGAAATATCAAGAAGCAAGTTGTTTTGAAGAAAAAATGAACATTTGGAAAGCAAGTAATTTAATATTTTAAATGATGTATTCTCATTCTATTAAGTTGTATGAATAATTTTAACTTGAATGTTTACTAATTTTTAATAAATATTAAACTGAAAAAGTTGATATTCATTTACAAATTCATTCAACTTTAATAATTTGATCATCGTCAAGTTCAAAGAAATTTTCAAGTATGAAAAGAGAACGCTGGTAAATGTCGTTATCAGGATGTTTTTAGAGGTTCTCAATGGTTTCCATAGCTCCTAAGCTTTCAAGTTATAGAGCAAATGGATTGATTTATCCCTATTTGTAGTCCTTATTGCCACATTCGAGAATATGTTTGAGTGATTCCAAGATGACAGCAAGTGTTTTTGAATCTTGGGAAGTCTTAAGCATTTGAGAGTAAATTTCAAGAACATTTAATTCTACTAGTCTTAATATATCTTGTGGATTAGCTTGAGAAGTGCAATTTGAAATCACCCAAGTAGCTTCTCTGGAAATTTCCTCTGAATCTGAAAGAATGCACTTAAATAAGCTCTCAATGTAAGAATTCTCATTCACAATCAGAGCAATTTACTATGCATTTCCTGCTGCAATATTGCTTAGTACCCAACAGGCCTCTCTTCTCACTGGCTTTTTTAAATGCTTAACTTGCTTAAAAATTTCAGGAAGTGCACCGCAAGCAATAACAGCGTCTGTTTGGGAATCTGAGCCAGTACAAATATTACCAATTGTTCTAAGGCATGGAATAAGGACTGAAAGGTATTAATGATTAATATGCTTAATCAGAGAAGGAATTATGCCTGTGTTGACTACTCTCTCGATTCTATCTTCGTCTCCATCGCTAAGATAGCAAATGGCCCAAGAGACATCGGTAAGCACTTCAGAATCTGTTTCCAGTTAGAGTACTTTGCTTAAAGGTGGGATAGCATCTTTAACAAGTTCAAATTAAGGGAGAGGGCGGCCTCTGCATAAGTTGCTCAATGCCCAAGAACCATGCTTAATAATCTTCTTATCTTGGGTATTAAGAAGAATATTTACAAGAGGTTTAAGACCATCGCATTTAAGGATCATATCACGATAAACGCTGCAATCTCTATTTAAGAAAAAAACAATTAAAATTTGCTCATAAAGAATGTATCAATGTACCCAGAAATATTTCCGATAGCCCAAATAGCCTGCTCAGAGATATCTGAGAAACGAGAAGTAAGAAGTCTGCAGAAGAGTGGAATAGCACCTTTATCCTATCATAAAAGATTACATATTAATAATATTGTCCTTTCAACTTTCCAAGAAATAAAATAGTAATTTATTAGAGGTTTACAATAATAGACTATGTTTGGTGGGTAGTTCCTGAAGCAATATTTGTAAGACACCACGCAGCTTCTAGTTACAATACAGGGTAATTAGTTTATTTAATAAACTCGATAAAGCGTGGCACACAATTAGCATCTATTGCAATCTGAATTGGTGGATTATCTTCAGTGGATAGAAGTTTACGAAGGCCTATACAACCGTGATGCTATTAAAGCGGATCTTACGAATTGAGAGCGGTTACCAGTTCTCCAATTTGTTCAAATTTAAAGTGAATTTGATAGATTTTTTCCACTAATTCGCGAGTAGCTGGTTCCATGCTAAAAAGTGCTTATGACTAATAAAGAGGAGTGTTTCCTGTAGAAATTCCATCAGTTGGACCATTTGCAGTTGTTGGAGTATCAGTCATTCTATTCTTTTTCAGAATATCTAAACGCTTCTTCTCTCTGATTTCCACTGTATGATTTTCCTATCTTCTTGCCTTTTCTTTCTGGTCATGATCCTTTTCTACTTGACTAGTTTAGAAACCAGCATTACTGAAAATGTTCATATTTGTTTCGGTGAGTCTTGTTTCTCTTCTCTTGCAGGTTGGTACTTTTTTAATTTTAATTATTTTCTCTGAATTAAAATAACCCGCCTCATCTGCATAATTTTATTTAATTTCTTTGCTTTATTCCCTTCATTTTTATCCAAACTGCTGAATTAGCTCTACCCTCTTTTCGCTTTTTGTTCAATTCGAATTTTTTATGTCTAGTCCATTCCTTATTTTCGCTCTCTTTTCATTTCTTAAATTTCTTGGAGCAAAAAACAAATTATTATTTCACTGAGAATCTCTCAGCAAATGCTTTTTATTTTGCATTGTTTTTAATGAAAATACAAACTTAATTTGAATTTTTCTTTCTTTTAAAACATTAATTATTTGAGTATGTCATTTATTCTTTACTAATAATTGTTTTGATTCCAAAAATCAAGCTATATTCTTTAATAAACTCTGAGTTCTATTAATTTAGCAGACTACAATTCAACACACAAATCAATTTAGGATGCAATGAATTGGTTTCAATTTTACAAGTAATTCAGAGATTTTGCTATTATTTATTATTTCATTTAGTTAAACAATTCAGATTTTTTGGCCTAACAAATATTAAAATAGCTAAAGTTTTAAATTATTTTTTACAGGATTTAATGGAATCATTTGTGTTCAGACACTCGCAAAAGAGAAATAGTATTATTTCATTAAATCAAAGATTAATTCAAGTTTTCTGGATATTTATTGGTAAAACAATAATTCAAATAATAGCAACTCAAAGATTCATAATAGATAGAGATGAAACTTTTTAAGAAATGGAAATTCCTAATAGTAATATTGGTCTTAACTTTATTTAGTGCTACTCAAGGCATCTCTCCTCTTTCTCCCTGTACCTAAAACAACTTTTTCGATACTTTGTCCTGGAATTGCAGGCCATGTCCATCAGGATACAATTAATATGCGGGTAACTAAACCCTATGTTTTTGTAATGGAGGGTTCGATAATACAATAGCCTCTGGATTCATCTGTGTGGAAACAATTACTTCATTATCTATTGGATCTTATTCAGAATAAACTGATTCCAAAGGAATTGTATTAACAACAGCAACAACAACCACATTAACTCCAAATTTTGGGAATGGAAGCTGGATTAAAAGGTAATGATTATTTAAAAAAGGATAATAAAAAGAAAGGAAATTTGTTTCATCCAAATACAACTAAGTTAATTTATTCTTTGATATGCTTTAAAATCTAACCTCTTACTTTATTTATTGTTATGAAAAAAGATAAAAGTACCTTGGCATAGAACTTAATTCTAAGGTGACATCTCAACCTGAATTAGGAGTTACAACATATGCAAAATTTCACATCCCAAAGCTGTATGCCAGTAGTAGTACGAATTATGCTTACTAAATCAAAGATAGCACAGGAACAGCGGCAAATTCTCAATTCTTAATTCACCATCTTGAGCATGCTGTGTTCATGCTTAAAACGCATATTTACCCTCAAAAACTTGCAAATTTATGTGCAATCATTAAATTAGATGTCTCGGATACCAACAATGCTTGCTCGCTCTACAAAACCAATCTTGGATCTAGTACACCATCAATTCTCAAGAGTAGTGCAGATCTAACTATCTTTGATGCGTCTTGCAGTGATACTTAAGGAGCTGTCTGCTCATCGATTCATAATTTGCGCATCCCAACGAAATAAGAGTCAACTGGCTATTTATCTTACATTAATTTTAAGCTTATGACCTTTGATCTGGAAGGCAATTTAATTGATAAGAAGAATGTTAATGGAAATATAGCTAGTCTTGACAATTAACTGTTCCTTTGCCCAAGCACAGATGTAGACGGTGAAAAAATGAAAGAATTTGGTACTGATTTCTCTTTAGATTGCAAAATAGGCTTAACTGAATATATTAGTGATAGATCTTTAACAAAATACTATGAGTTACTAGTTTAAACTTCAACATCAACCTACGCTGAAGTTCCAGTTTATAATACTGGAAATGCCGTTAGCTAGTATGCCTCAAGGTTTGTACTAATTGATAATGTTTCAGGATTTGATGTAGCTGCTTCTGCAACAAATGATAGTGTAAACACTTATCTTATCCCAGAAAATCTTCCCACAGTAAATTCTATTTGTTTTTCTAATAAACAATAACTTACCTTGTGTTTAGTTTATCTCAGTAGCTTCATCGATTATAATGACAATCAAGATCCAGTCGAATAATAAAATAGATATGCCTACTTTAGCTATTACATACTAAACGATAAATGTTAGTGAAATTCAAAGCGGCACTACATACGCGATTAGCTTCAAGGTAAAGATTCATATTATTTTTAATCAAAAATAATAACAACTTGATATTTTCTTTAGGTTAAGTACACATAAAACTCTTCTAATTTTAGTAACACAGCTGTACCCATTTTCATTGTATTTGCGATCTTTGCTGGTTTTCTGTGGATGCTAAAGTTCAATATCTGGAGTAAATACAATCCTTAGTCTCGAAATTTAGCTCCTGAAACATTTTTCTTCTTGTGGTTGGTGAATGGCATGAATAATTTGATCAATATCTGGGCAGATTTCTCCTTTTATTTTCTCTTTTTCATGACTGGATATTGGTTCATCATCTACAAACTCTAAGATAGTCTCTACACTCTTATGATCAATTCTGATACAGATTCTAGCCTGAATTCTGTTTTCATCATATTTGTGGTGCTTTAGTTTTTGTGCAAACTAATTACCTTCTTTAAGTTCCTATATCGCTAACTCTAAGCAGATGTTCTGTTTATGGATTGGGAAAATTCAAAGCAATACGATGAAGATTCACAAGAAGAAGAGAAAAAAAGAGGCATTTCTATTTGGCGCACTCTCTTTGTTGCTAATGAATTTAACGAGCTTTCTGTAATTAATTTATTTATCATTATTTTGTATATCTAATGTTGTTCATTTGCTTAGGTTACACGATAAACATCTTTTGAATGGACTCTGTTTTGGGTTGGATTGTTCCTCAAAGGTCTGAAATGGGATAATCTTGGTTAGGAAGTGCCTTATCTTTCTGTTGATGATGACAACTATGTTAAGACAAATGAGATTCTTCGTTATTTCATTGCAGTTCTGATTTATATCGTGGTAGTGCTTCTTTAAATCGTCTTTAAGAAACTCTTCATTATTTGGTTTCCAACTCCTGTGTAAAACTTCACTGATCTTTGCACTGTAGCTAACATTTCAATCTTTATGATGGATGATCAACTTCATGGTAACAATCTATTTTTACATCAAAAAAGAATATTAATAATGTTTTTGATAGGCTATTACTTACACGGGAAGGCTCCAAGTGGTGTAGCTGAAGGAGATACATTCTGGCTCAAAGAAGCAATTGAGTAGGAATCTCTCACAGGAAATCATAGAGGACTTGTTAAAGGAGAAAATATTTAGACTTTTGAACTGTATCTTCCAATAGATTTGCGCTTTGAGTTTAATTAAGAGTATCTCTTGAAGTTTGACTAGATGAAGGCCAATTTTAACTAAAATGAATGGATTATGGCAAAGACTGTAACGAAGGAAATGGTCAACGAAATGGAAAGACAATAATATTGTCAACATATCACCAATGTTCTTAAAACATACATCAAAGAAGTACAAATCCACAGCTTTAACTAGATTCTCAACAAATCATTCTTCCATCGTCTCTTTGGATTGCCTCCTTCAGACCCTCTTTAAAATGGATTACCATTCTTCTTCCGTGATCCTGGCATGAACTATTCATCTCTATTTTACTATGGGAATGAGTGGTTCCTTATTATGTTTGAGATGATAACTTTCCTTTTCTGGAATTTACTGACAGGCAGTCCATTAGGTTCTATTATGCTTACTTTTTTATTCAATAAAGTATTCGAATGGATGAGAGATCTATTTGGACGCAGAAATATCTCAACAAAAACACTTATCGATCAGCGTTTTCTTATTTGACTTTAATAGTTTGCTTTGTGTTCGTAAGTAACTTAATACTCTTTAGTCATTCATGTTGACCTTGAAAAAGAGAATGATTTAGTTTATTAATAGTTCATTCCATTTATTTTTAATGGAATATTTAAAAGCAAGATAATTCTATTGAACAATTGAAATTGCTTTCTGAAGATAATTATTTATTTATTCTTGATTAAAATTAACAAATTTGTGTGATTTATTTTAATTATTGATGGGGTTGGGGTTGGGGTTGGGGTTGGGGTTGGGGTTGGGGTTGGG
>Ga0302271_10000310_pt1 | contig 46325 bp, 23 predicted proteins | sample III_Bog_N1_1_FD_198767 | JGI IMG/M metagenome (GOLD analysis project Ga0302271, IMG submission 198767) | Peat permafrost microbial communities from Stordalen Mire near Abisko, Sweden - III_Bog_N1_1 | ecosystem: Environmental > Terrestrial > Soil > Wetlands > Peat | place: Sweden: Abisko...
TTTTCTGCTATATAAAGAAAATAGTTTCTAATAGAAGAGGTTTTAGGGACTGCTCTTGGGTAGACTGAAACGCTCTAGCCTTCTTTTTGGACTGCTGCTATGATTAAACTTAATTATTAAACTTCTTCCTTTTTAGACACTTCAACGGGAAATTTATTTTTAATTATTTTTTTCAGATTTATCACAAAACCAAGCTGGCTTTACTAACTTTCCATTGGATTCGAAATTATTATCTCTTATTTTGTTCTAATATTCATTTTTTCCTTAAACATCCTAGGTTGGATATTGTTCTTTCGCTACATTCTTTGTCGGAGTATCCTTCACATTTTTCTTCAGATTTCCTGAATTTCTAGAAAATAATATTGGTTTATTTTTCATTTCTTTGAGAGACGGAAGCCAATGAAATGTTGTGTTTTCAGTTTAAAGTGTGCTAAATCTAGAATCAATAAACTCTTCATCTTCTTCTTTGATCATTGAGTTTTCAGTTTGAATTCTGAGATGTTCAACTCCTTTAAGTTTTTTGTTAATTTTCTTGTCCTACTAGTTTAAATCTGTAGTTTTCTGTGAATTCAAGCATAAGGGTTCTTAGACTTGATTACTTTTCTTTTAACTACATGTTATTTGTTCTCTCTCAGTTTCATAAGACTGTTATATTCTCCCTATTGGCTGAGTTGATAAGAATTGAGAAGAGATATTGGTGGTGCTAAAATTTCTTTTCAATAATCTTCTTGGATTGACTTTTGATTGAGCAACTACTACATTGTCAGTTCCTTAGAATTAAGGTATTTTTTGAAATTATGTTTATGGAGCTTAGCATAAAGGAACCTTACTGCCGCTTGTAATTTTGACTGTGAGCTACAGATTTTAATTTTTCTTTGGAGAATAGACAATATTTGAAGCTTCTGAGGAGTAATTCCAATGGTTTGGATTAGAATTTTCTTTCATGCTCTCGTTGTTTGATATTTCATTGAATTTCTAATAAGAACTAGCTTCTTTGGACACTAAAAATTAGGGCGTAGGATTATTTAGAGGAGAATCTGCGATAATGTCACTCTTTGGAAATATCTGGCTTTGCTTTTTGGTTGCACTTTAAGTGCATTTTATCTTGTTATTCAGTGAAAATCCTTCTATGATAGTTTTAGATTTACTGACAATACGAATATTTTACTATTAGTTATTAATGTTCCTTGGGCCTGAGTTCTTAAGATTGTTGCTAGTTGTGATGCTAGGATTAGAACAATAAGAGGATGTTTTCCTATTTCTCATTCCAGGAGCAGAAGGAGCAGAGTTAGGAAGAGATACTTTGACTCGAGGGATGTTCTGTGAAATTACTGGGAGCATTGGTTCACTTTGTTCTGCAAAGAAAGTAAAATCTAGTTCTTTCTTTTGCTCAGCGAAGATTAGAGACTATTAAGGCTGTTCTTGTTGTAACTATTGGAATTATGGGAAATGCGAGAATGTAGCAGTGCGATCTAAGTTAGAAGCATTCTCATCTGGTGAATAGAATTCTTAAGGGAATTGTCTTGAAATTCTTGGGATAGACTTTTTGTGATGCTTGATAGTTGTCTTGCTTGGCAGTTGCGAAGAGCGAGGACAGTTATTTGACATCTTTTTGTTCTTAGTTTCTGATGGCTATTAGTGGATCTTTGAGTTGATTTAATTAATAAATTTGATAAATTGATTCTAACCCCCCCTTTTGATATTTTAAATTGATTTTTAATAATGTACAGTTCATGCTGATTCTTGAAAGATTCTTGAAATCTGTAACATTTGAATACATTTAAATATTTCTTAACAGAATCAGATTAAGTTGGGGAGGGGGAGATGAAAGGGATTATTCAAAGTTAAAATAGAACATAAAAAATTGTTATAATGATTTCTGTCTGATATTTCTAGGCTATTATTAAAAAAATTTCAATTCAATCAAATCAAATCAACAGTTCTATTTCAATTGTGAATATGAACTTTAAAAAAATGGGAAATCTGTAATTTGATTTTATTGAAAGTACAAAGGCATACAACAAGTGAGAGTAGTGAGAAAATAAAAAGTACTTTAGTGAAAATCAGTGATTGCTGATAAAAAGAGAGATAATTATGATGACTTCTCTTTTAGTTTTTTATTTTATTCTCTTATTCGTTTTTATTCCAAAAAAGAAAAAAAACATTTCTTTCCATCTCTTATTTAAATTATTTTTTTAAATAATTTCCTTTTTTTTTTCTATCACAAAAAGAATATCGATTTTCTTCCATTCTCATTTGATTCCTTCTGAAGTAATAAGCCGTCCAAGACCTTTCTAGACATGCGTCGATCTGCCTTAATAAATGACTTTACCTCGCAGAATCGTAGCATGAATCTAACCATAAACTCTACGTCTATCAAAAATATGAACTTTCTTGAATTTATACGATGATGGAACTTTTATCCTATGGCATGGTGCAAACGGATCCCATATCACAAAATCTGCATATTTTCCTTTTTGTATGCTACCCTTCATGTGCTAGATATTTAATATTTTCGCTGGCTTCGTTGATAACATGTTAACAGTGTACTTAAGTAAGGCTTCGATTCTCTTTTTTTCCTCTTCTGGTTGATGATTATGTACAGGAAGCTACTAAAGTTACGTATTCTTAAACGATTAATACAATGCTGTCCACGCAGCTTGTAATGTAAATCCTGCCGTGCATAGACCACTAAATGCTTTGCGAAAATCTCCTTCGTCGATACACTTAAACCTTGGTTCGACTGGGAAATGATAACTTGACACAACATCGACCATATTTAGTTTCGATGCGTTTATCAGAAACTCCTTATTTTCCTTGGATCCAATGGGCGGTTCACTTTTGAAGATCGTCTTGCCATTTCTTATTTTATTCGAAGAGAAGTAAAGATATGCGCCAACTGTCTCCGAATAAAGATGCACATTACGCTCTTTGCTCTTAAGATCTTCTTTGAGTGTCATAATTCGATACATCGAATTAGAATTACCAATATTTTGAAACAAAATGTTTAACTTAACTTTGCTGGAAATAGCATGCTTTTCGATAGATCCACGAATCATCGATATCCCAAAATATTCCCAATATGGCGGTCTAAACGCTAAGAATGTTAAGTAGTCCTAATTGAACTTCGATTTATTAGATGCATTGAAATTACTTTTTTCTCTTTGTTTCTGAGCGATCATTTCTGCAATGTGTCTGCCATCTTTCAGCGAAGACAAATGCACAAGTGGAGAGTTACATTACGCAGAAGACTTAGAAATTAATTCCTTCGCAGCTGCAGCTGTTTCTTCTTCGATTATTTACTCAATTGTTTTCTATTCAGTTGGAGAATTTAAATTATCATCGTTTTGTTGTAACCTATCAAAATTACCAGATTTGCCATGAGTTGTTTCACTTGTTTTAGCATGATTAACCTACTTTTTATTAAGCGTCTCAAAGCTTTTAGAACTATTGTCTTCAGGGCTTGATCCTTAGACCTACGGAATACTAGGGTTATCCAGAGAAGTGTAGCTCTTTTTCTAAACTTCAATCTAACCCAACGAGCCAATATCTTCACCGTATATCAACCCTACACTCTATAAATTTATAATCGACAAACTATCCTTTGATTCATTCTCATTTCCTTCTAACCTTTATGTGCTCTTATGCTAAACCAATCCCTCTCCACTTCTATTAAATCGTTATCCCTCAATATGCACACTTAAGTTCATGCTCTTTCGTTTTTCAGAGAATCTCGTTGCTCTACCGATTCCGCGCTATTGAGGATTCGGCGAAGTTGTTAGGAAACTAGTATCTGAGCTAATACTGCAAGGCGAAAGATTTTAATCTTTTAATGGAGATAGCGTACCTTACTATCTTAATTTGGTGTTTACTAACACTTATTGAGCAGCTGTTACTCCGTTTGAGTGCATATCAAGTCTGTCACTTGAAATCTTTAACTAAAGTTTTTCAATTTGTTAAGTTGTTTGTTTGTTGGGAATATCATTTTTGTCTCCTGTAACGTCTTTTCCTTCAAGATTAGCTTAAATCTCTGCATTATTCTCCTCAGTAGGTCTATCACTCGAAATGCCTCTAACTAATACACTTAATCCCTCTTCATCAGTTAGTTCTTCAGTTTAAACAATCTAGTTTCTCTCTTGTATCAGGTTTTCTAAAGAAGAAAACTATTCTGTATCCTTCTCAGCTGAACCCTATTGAAAAGACAAATAATTTTACAAAATTTAGTTCTATTAATAATCGCATGCCAAAGTTTCAAAACAAATAAATTTTATTACTTAATTGATTGAATGGCTTGGCTGATTGAAGAATGATTTTTTGTTCGGAGCGTAATGCTCTGCCATGTATGAAGAAACATCTTTATCACAAGATCCTCTTTTCATATCCTTTATTAGCCTAATATGAGGCTCACCACGTGGCTAAATTATACTTGGGCTATCATTAGATCCTCGCTTATCAAATGGAATTGATAGATTCTTAGAACTAATCAAACAAAAACATCGTTGATTTTGCATAAACATAATAACCAAAAAGAACAAAAGTATTAACAAATATATTACTATGCTTTCCTTCTTGACTTAAGCTTCAGAATGCTGTCATTGTCATCTTCATCCTCTTCTTCTTTGCTATCTGAATCTGAATCCTTCAGCGATTCTACGTTTTCATCGATCTATGGAAGACTAGGGAGTTATTCCTCTTTACTTCCAGTGCTGGAAACTCTAGTTCTTTCATCTGCATCAATTTTTTAGACTTTAATAATGAATTTGCAATTGGTAGCATTCTCTTCAGCAAAGGTTTTCTTCTTCATCTCGTCAATATCAGTTGCCTTGCAGTCATCCATAGGTTCATAAGAGGCATTTGGAACATTTAGCAGATCACGATTGTTAAATTCATCTTATTTTTTCATAAGTTCATTATTAATTTGCTGATCTTCTGGATTTCGATGATTAGTATCAATATGATTTAATGGTAAACTAGTACGCTAATCATCAGCACTTTCTTCGCTCTCTTTACCTTCTTCTTTCTTCAATGCAATATCACTCTAAGGTGAATTAGAATCAGATTTATGTATGGAATTTAAACTGGTTGGAGATAAACATTGCTAATTTTGTTCTCTTGTCTAAATATTCTTGAGATCCTAATTCTAAATCAAGCACGATCTATACCTCTCTCTCATCTCTCTCTTAGCAGCTATACAACCTGTTTTGGTACCTGTGTTCCTCCTTACGGTCTTATTCTCTTAAACAATCTCTTCTTAGTTATCGTCGTTATTAGTTTATTCTATTTTTTCTGCATCATTGCTATCACTTCTACAACCACTTTCACTACTACTGCCTTCACTGTCACTATCATTATCACTTTCGCTGCTACTGCTACTACTACTGCTGCTATTATTACTGCTATCTTCTTTGCTGCTTCCTGAACTCTTTTCCTCTTTTTAACCTCCTATGAATTTTACACACAAAAATCAAAAAACCTTCTTTTGTATTTCTTTTTATGAATGTTTCTTACCATTACAGTGATATTCCTTCCTCTCAGCTCTGGCGATAAGCATCTATTACAGATTCTCCGTTTGATTTCTAGTTGCTTGGGCGAATATTTTCAAAAACTTTTCCCTACTTGAGATTTAAAGACTTTCTGAATCCGTTTCTGTTTTGTTTTCCTGTTGTGATGCAATTGCAGCATCTTCTTTTTGTTTTTCTTCTGGTTTTCCAGGTGAAATCAATACTTAGTTTTAACCTTCTTGATCTACTTCTTTCTTTGGATTATTCTCTTCATTCTCCCCTCCTTCCTCATCTGACGAAGACTATGGATCTGCTTTGAGATTCAGGATATTGTCATTGATGCCACTCGAGATATCACCCATCTATTCAAGAAGAAACGAGGCTTCCACTGCTGTTCCCCAAAAACACCAAACGAATGAATAAATGTTTCTTACTACCACAACCTCCAACTGATCGTACTTATTGAAGTGCACCTCATTCTCCTTCTGCGATTTCGTCGTCTCACCTTGGATAGAATCGCCAGCAGTTCTTCGAATCTGTGTTGTTTTATCACATCGATCCTGTAATTTTCTCTAACGCAGAGGTGATGTTATTGTTAATTCCTTGCCACCACTTTTTATGGAATGGAAAGTTAACAATAGACTTCTAGAAGGATATCCAAATTTTGAATGGTGTTTTTTCTTCTCATCTGGAGATACTTCTTCTGTTTCTATCTAAACTCGAAGATCGTTTATTGCTTTCATTACGTTCTCCATGTCTTTCTTAGATTCAACCCAGCCTGCGTTGTTCTAGACTGGCTGTGATAGATAAATCTGAAAAAACGTAAAAAAATAATGACATTTTAGACAATAAAAATATAAAAAGGATCTCTTTCTCATAGTTAAAAATAGGAGTTGATTTCTTAGTTTATGTTTCCTTAATTATGTATTCTATTTGTAGTATTCTCCTTGCCAATCCTTCTCATGATTTTAAATCCAGAGATAGAAAAATCTTTTGCAATTTTTGGTGATTACTTTAAATCCGAAGACTCCTGGTTCTTAGCGTAAAGCTGCCATGTGCTGTAAATTTTCAGGATATATGTTTGCAAGAAAGCAATAATCAATAGCTGATTTATTTTATATGCGCTCTTTCTTATGCTTTATTGAACTTGGCTCGTCCCTTAAATGCTCCTCCTTCATTAGCAAAGGTTGACAAACAAGAGTAGTTACACCTCCTGCAGCAAGAAGTTCAGTAGTTTCTTCTACATCTTCCCATTCATTTCCTAAATGTAGACTCACATTGAAATCAACTAGCCCTGGAAATATGTACAATTCTCCATAATCTGTAAAGATCTTGTATTCATTGCTGCGGAGAAAATCGATGGTAATTTGATGTGTCTACGGCAAGAGAACTTCTGCAATAATTTATCCATTCACGAAGATGAATGCCTCCGCAAACTCCTTTCGCTCTGTTATCCAAACATGATTACTGTGGAGACAATATTTCCAGTGCTCTTGAGAGTCTACCAAGCAATCATTTGCAAAGTTCATTTATGCACCTGAAAAGAGAGTTAAAATTCAATTTGCCTCCAGCTGTATGATCGATTTCCTTTGCCTTTTTTGTTTTAATTTTTCCTCTCAATTTTCATAAAATAAATTACGTCAGGAGTGTGAAAAGGGGAGAGGATAGGAATCGAATCCTATCATCCAAAAAATTAAACTCCTAACGTACAACTCTTTTATAAGTATATTAAACAATTTTTGGAAACATAAAAACTAGAAAAACACTTTAGTTCTATGAACTAAGATCTTGGTGGTGGAATATCTAGAAAGAGAAGAAAGGGAAATTAACATTTTTGTTATTACATTTCTATTGTAATCTTTTTATTAAAATTTGATTTTGTGTTCAAACTAAGGATAGAAACATCAACAGATATTAAATTATTATGCTGTTAACTCTTTAAAAACTTAAAAATAGACAATTTCTCTCACAAATAAGTATTTTTAAACGAGTTCTCCTTTATTTTTAGTTGATATTCAGTTTTTAGTTGGGAAAAATATTAAAAATGAAGGGTAAAAAGATGTTGAAATGCATTTGGATCTATTACAATAAAGAGAAATTAAGCAAAAAATTAATTTATATTTTTAAAATTGATATGTAGGGCTTGTGAGAGCTTTTTATTTTTTGAAGTTAAAAAACGGAAAAAATCATAATTCTTTCAAGAAACATTATCGAAAGAGTAATAATTCAATTAAATGTAATAGAATGAACACAAAGTATGGTGAAATCTAAATGCTTTAAAAAAAAGGAGATTAGAAATGATAAATCAATGATACTATTATCTTATCCTTCATAACATAAAGTTAAAATAATTTTGACAATAGGGTAATTTTCTCAAGAATTAAAGAATTCATCTTCAACTATTAATATTTGTTAAGAGTTTAACTTGAAATACTCATAATATTTGTAAATGCTTCTTGAATGCCTTGATATCTGAAATTAATCGATATTGGGGGGATATTAATTAAACTGTGTAATTATTTAAGTTCATCATCATCATCTTCATCTTCTCTCTTTTTTTTCTTTCTTTGAGAGGTAATCTCAACCAGGAAATACCATTGAATTTTAATTGTGTCTTGATTGGAGAAGGAGTTAATACTAACATAGAGAACACTTAAAAATGTATTTAAACCAGTTTTTCATGAATTAATTCTCTCTTGAGATTTTTGCAGAAGGATGTGATAACAGAGAGATAAACCAATCAGAGATATTTTACTTGAAGAAGTAAAACCCCATCAATATTAGTTAAAGTAGCAGTCAAAAATGAAGATAAATTCACTAAATAAAAGAAGAACAATTAGAACATGAAAGACTTCTATCAATTTAGATCAATAACTTTTTTTATTATTAATAGTCTAACTAAGAGTTTAATAAGATTGTGTGTTAATATTAAGTTTGCGTTGAAATAGCAACATCAAAATATCTCGTAATTATTAAAAAGAGAAACTTGTTTAGCTGAATCTTAGTATTATTTGCACGATTCGTAATAAGAAATGATGACACATAGTATATTAAAAGCTAGAGAGAGATCAAATGCTCAAATTAATGATGTGACATCGATTAGTAACCCCCCACAATAATTGAATAGGCAAAATAAATTATCAGAAGTATTAATATTATTAAGATTTTTCAACAAAAACTGTTATCTCTCTCTCTCTCTGGAAATAATCAAACTATTCTGCATTTTCATTTGGTATTCTTCAACAGCAAGCATGCCTCATACAGTGTATGTATATCTGCATTACTGCTATTTCAAGTAGTCTATTAATTAAGAGTGTTTTTGTCTTATTGGATTTTCATTTAAATCTCCGAATTAACATTTAATCTTTACTCTAAAAGATAATTTTTACTTAGGGAGCTTTTCAAAAAAAAATGAAACAAAAATACCTCTCCAAAGAGATCTAAAATAATTTAATTTCGCATTTAGTAATCAGAATTTTAGTTCTACGATAGCATCCCTTAGAATTATTGATGAATTTAAAGGCAGTTTTAAATATTTAGATGAAGATTTTTTGAAGAAATATTATTCAACAACAACCAAAATATATTATTTATCTCTTCTTCTTGTTCCTATCAAGGCGATAAACGAAGATAAATAAACCTACCAAATGAACACAACATAAATAGTTGTTTTATTAATTAGATTTCTTTATTTAAGTTTGAAGGATATTCGATGCATTTTTCATTTGGATTGCAAAGATTAACACAATTAATTTTGCAGATTTCATTCTACTTACATTACCATCTAGCCAACTAATATTATGCATAATTTATCAATAATTTTAAATAACAAAAAACAATAGAGATTTTCTGATCATAACAGAAATTAAAAGTGGTGCTTCTGAGTTTTAGATAGATAAGATGTTGTTTCTTCATAGGATTTTATAATACTAAATATCCAAAAGGATAAACAAACTGGTTGATATGTTGCTAAAAATTCAACAAATATCATAGAGTTATGAGATTGTTGTAATTATCAAAATAATGACATTTTTATAAAATAAATCTTTCAAAAACACATCAGAAAAAAGAAAAAGAATATTTCTGCGGGAGAATGGATAGATTCAGGTTTTAAGTAATCCATCTGACGGGTTAAATTGAAATCAACTTTTTTAAATACAATTAAAAAAATCTACACAACCAAAATATTCCAAATGAGTGAGGAGGGCTCAGAAAGCAAGTCCAACTAGACGGCATTCATTTCCTCTGCGCAACTTAACTAATAACCATATCTTTTCACATTTTGGAGGGGTGCATGCACTTATGGCTTGAATGGTAGAATTCCACTAGGTCCTCACATCCATTAGATCTCGAATATGTTGTTTTGGACATGCTTGATTGGTTTTATCTCAGGACATTGTGCAATCGTTACCCCAAATGCTGAATCTGATGTTTAAAACTTCCTGTAATTTCTCCATATTATTCTAGCAATTTTGACTTTGATAGCAGGATGCAAAGCATAATTTACTGATGCTGGAAGGATCCCAAGGAGAATCTTATTTGAGAAAGTTAAAGCTCTTAGAGATAGAGTGCCTAATTTGGATGATCTCTTGAATCCCGCTGCTTATGCAGAATTCACTCGTAAGTAGAGTTAAAATGAAGAATTAGAAGATTACAAGAAATAAGAACAATCGTTTTCAGAAAAAACTGACAAAGAAAGTTTTCCTTTTGGTGACTAAAAACATCAAAATGATTCTACAGCAGCTCCTTCGTAAGATGATGATCAATCAGTAATATCCGAAGAACTTTCCAACAGAAACAAGAAAATTTAGAAGCTTGAATCATCTAAATCTGTCTCTGGGAATTCCCTTCAACGTAATAATAATAATAATCTCAGCCCAAATATCACAGACACGAGTAACGGATAGTTTTAAATGCACTTCCAAATTGATTAAAATGTGGAATAATAATCACCTGATAAAAGTGAAGGTACAATATTTTCCTTCTTAGATAAAAAATAAAACACCCAAAGTGAGTTTGATCCTAAAGCGACAATTCATCCAATTTTCGAGCAATTAATTAAGGATCGGTCCAAAACAACTTCACCTACAAGCAACAAATCAGCTTACAGCTAAAAGTCGTAGTAATAATAATAATTTAGTGATAGCATTGATGAAGCTACAAAAGATATTAACAATAAATCAACTTGTCTGAGTAGTAAAATAGATGAAAACAACAAGCATCCAATTCAATTTTAACCCATCAATCCTTCTAATTTTCACCAGAACTAATAACCATCTGAAATTAAAGTAATACCTCCTTAAACCAAGATTAGAGGGTATGAATCTAAATGTAAATCTGATGAAGATCCAGCTGAACAACAGCAACAACAACAGCAATAAAACTAAAAATATTAGCAATAACAATTTTCAAGTGACTAAAGTTAGAGATATACTTCAAGTAAATTTTCTGAATAATTCGAATCCTCCATGAAAGAATTCCAAAAAGATATCCATAATTAATCGCATATACTAGCCGGCACTAACAACAAAAATAATCACATTTCTAAGCTTCCATAACAAGTTCAGTTGTCTTCTTCCTTGAATCAACAAATCTAATCTAAATCTCAACGCCCAAACCTCTCTACATCCAATTAACTTTCAAATAAACTGCTTAACCAGAACATATTCTAAAAAACTACTAATCTTTCTAACTCAAAACTTGCTTCTACAGCAGTGTCTCATGTTCTCAGCAATCCAGCGAATAATCCTCCCTCGAATTCTCAAAACCATCTTAGCCTATCATAGAAGCGCTATCGTGGCAGAGTATATTGCCATGCATGCAAAATTTTCAGGCCAGTTCGTTCATCTCACTGTGCATATTGCGATTGTTGTGTGGAGGTATTTGATCATCACTGCCAGTTTCTTAATAATTGCATCGGAAAAAGAAACTATCAGTATTTCTTTTTGTTTTTATCATCTCTGGTATTCACTGTGGTCGTGCAAATTGTAACTTCAATTCTAATTATGGTCTCAATACATCGAAACGAAGATAATACTCTCACAAGTAATGCAACATAATAAACTTGTTTGCATTTATTTTATTTTCTTTTAAAGTAACTTTTAACTTTTTTTGTCTGAAATTCTTTTCAAGGCTACAATATGATTCTAGGCATTGCTTATTTACTGATTCTGACTGTTTTCTTGATCTACCTAGGATATCTATGGCTATTTCATATTTTTCTTCGCTTGAAGTAATATGTTTTATTGATCTTAATATTTTTAAACTTTCCATAAATAAACATATTTATCTACTTTCCAGAACTCTTTATTATTTTTTTTTTAAAGGAAATTGACTTCTAAAGAATATCTAAAAAAGGATGACCATTCAGCAGCAGTCAATCTTTCTACTAACTTCAATTGGTGCATTAATGAATAGCCAATGTTTCCTTCTCGATTACATCTCACTCTTGAAGAATATCATGGACTTCTCCTTGAATGTCCTTGAAGATATTATCAAGAGTAACTTTCTCTCAATGACCTCCTTCTTTTAATTTATTTGAAATTCTTGTTATTGTTTGTCTAACCTCGTTTTGAAGACTCCCCATGTTTTGTAATATCTAAGCCTCATACAAACTCAATATTTACTTTTATTTTTATTTGTTTTTGCACTGCAAATGAATTAATGAAAAATATTTTCCATTTCCAAAAAGGTAACAAACTTTATATTAGAAATTATTTTTTTGCTACTAAAATATCTTAGTTAAATGATCAATCAATCAATCAATAGATTCATAGCGTATTTTCGAAATACATATTTCTTTAGCTCAAACAAGCAGAAAATGAACAATTATTCTTCATGCAGTAGGAGGCAGATTAAACAGATCATTTAAAATTCTAGCATATGTGTTCAGCACAATCGCTTATCCGTAGTTCAGCTTGTGAGTCTCCGACATGAGGGCATGGCAAATCAGTGAGTAATTAATCGCTTTATATGCTTCAGGATTAGTAGCTTGGAGGACTTCTTTCTTGTCATTGATAAAATACTAAACATATCTGATCGATCTATCGATAAGTTTTAAATTCGATGGTCTAACCCATATCATGATGTTGCTCTTTACCTTGTCTAATCTGCACATGACCAACGTGGAGTGGGCATTCAAGAGTACTTTTAGATAAATCGATTCACAGAGTCTACTTCCGTTGAATTGTGTTAAATCGAATTCACTCGCAACAAGAATTTTCTCTGATTCATCCCGGATGTTCAATTTAAGTGTGATCTTCCCATTTGACTCAACTCTTTACACCGCAAAGAAGTAGTGCTTCGAGCCTTGAGGAGTGTATCCCTTGCGTAAGGCTACTATCTCAGGTGAGAAGTTATATCCTAGCGCTCGTTTTGTGGCGACTTTGTTGACATAGTTAGTCCAGTACGCGGAATCAAGTCCTCTGATGGTTCTGCCTCCAAGAAGTTTAAACCAAGCTCTTTCGACTGCAGTAGCACCTTCAGCGCCTTCTTCAGGGAGCATTACTAGATGACACAGAGAAGGCTTGAAATCCTATTAGTGGATATCTTGTTGATTCTCAAATGGGAACAATGAGAAAGTTGGAGATCTCTCGGTGGTATCAGTGAGAACACTCAGCCCAAAATAAGGCGTAGTCTCATAGAAAATGTACCCATTATCCGTATAGATCTGACTTTCTTGTTGTGTTAGAGGTGCAAGTAACTCAGCTACATCAGTGTTTTAGAGTGTCGCCGCGAAGGCGTTGACTTTAGCTTCAGCAGTAGCTTTGAAAGTTGAATCTGCTTGCTCCTTTGTGAGTCCAGTTAGCTGTCTAACGTGAAGAAGAGCCAAACCAATAGCGTACATTAAAATAGTAGTTGATTGCATTCTAGTGGATCCCGTAATACCCATGGGACCCACAGTGAGATTGATCTTGATGATTGATTTGTTCGCAATGACTTCTTAACTTCTCGGGACCTTGAGTGTCTCATCAGGATTGCAGTACAAGAAAAATGGCTTATGTGAGCTAATTCCCGCTGCATAGTTGGTAGCGCCAATAACCCAGGGAGTCTCTCCACCTTCTGTGCTGGAAATTAAAAGATCTTCGGGTTTGTATCCAATGTCTTTCATGTGTTGTTCAGCGTATTCAGGATGATCTTCGAAATCTTCGACGCTCTTGATTAAAGCTAAATCACCACCAGACATGAAACTGACAACTCTTTCTAATAATTCGGGTTTATTCTAAGCGATTGCTTCTTGTCTGAACAGCTACTCGAGCGCGAGACTTAATCTTCCTGTTGCACCACATCCGCAGATAAACACTCTGTTACCAGCTTCGAATGTCTAGCTGATTGCTAAGTACATTGCATCTAATTCATTGATTTTTCCTTTTAAGATCGCAATTGTCTTTGTATCTAATGCTTTGTTCTAATTGACAGCCTTCTTTAAATCTGTCTTGGCATTCTCAGCTAAGCCAATCGTTTCAGGTGCCTATTATTCAGTTTGGAGATCTCCAAGTTTGAAATTGGAACCTAAAGCTAGGAAAGCCTCTGCTTCTTTGTTGACTTCTTAAGTGATGTCCTTTAGCATTTTTGTTTGTAGATTTCAAGAGAGAATAAGAAATATTTTTTTATTTTAATAATTTGCTGTTTTCTCTCGAATGTCTTTGGAATAAATAAGTCTTGCTTCAAAGATATTTTTATTTTTTCTTCCCTAATGTCAAAATAATCCGTAGATCAGCAAGAATTCTTTCTGAATCACTTGTAATAATCATCTCCAAATCAAATTTTCAAGGAGATTTTTAATTCTTTGGAACACGAATTTTTCCTATTTGTTCGTAATAATCAATTGCGTGTTTTAAAAGATTATATCTTAGGTATTAATTATCATTTCATTGCAAAAAGGGTTATGAACAAAATATTAATTTAAGAGCATAATTCAATTTTTTGGAATCAATGAATGCATCGGAGATTTTAAAATAAAAATTCTTTGTTTGGGAAAGTTAATAATAAATACAAAAAAGTTTATTGTGCAAGTCTATAAAAAGTTTTGAAGTTTATTGTAGAATCATATAAGCATTCAATATTTGTTATGTCAGTTTATATCATTTTAAACTATCATTTGCTATCTGTTGATCTAATATTGCCTTGAAGGTATTTGAATTGCTTTTGCGGGAAAGAATAATTCCAAATAGATTTATCACAAATATTTTCTTGTTTTTCTTCTTCTTCTTCTTATTAATATAGGAGTGCTTTCTTTGTAGATATGGAGTTGTTGTTTATTGGGATATTGAGAACTTTATTAGTACTTTTTGTTCAGTTTTTTTATTATTATTATTGCTTTTAACACTCAATAGATACTAAGGCTGCATTGATGAAAGAAATAATATTATCAATTATCTTATTATCATCATCATTGCTCTAAAATAATTAACTCAATTCTTCTTAATATGCTAAATAAATATCTAATCATTGCATGAATTGGAAAGCACATTTCGTAAAGGTTTATTATTCAATCCACTCCCCCCACTCCCCACAAAAATATTTAATAATCCATTAATTATTGCAAGATTCCTGTGAAAATATCTTTTCAATTGTTTGAATTTCTACACTAACGTGAGAGTTCATTTGAAATGTAATTCAATCTCAAATTGAGTTTTCAAGGAAAGTGCATTCTTTTTATTACTGAGGCTATCTTACACCTACATTATTTCAAGGATTTATAATAAGAGCTGAATATTTGTCTAATGTAGAAACACCGAATCATCTTACTTTTCAATTTAAAGCCTATTGAAACAGTTAAATATCAAGTAAATAATGCATTTTCAGGTTTATAGCATCATTTGGTTTAGTTATTTTTAGCGCTTTTCTTTTTAATTTGTTGCCAACAACCAAGTTATCATCCCATAAAGTACTAGATTATTCATAGAATTGATAAGTGCTTTTTTTATTCATTCTATCAATTCCATTTTAACTTCGATTATCTCAAGAGTTATGCTAGATTTGCTGTACTAAAATAGCTAGGGAGCTGCTCATGTTTCATTGTTAACTAGATCAACTTAGATCTATTGAGGAGATGGTGATATAAATTCTCAAAAATCACTAAGCAAATCCATATTCCTCATAAGAATAGTATTACTAATTTTTTCCCAACTTCACTAGAAGAAGACTACTGATAAAGCGTGTAGAACTATCAATGTTGAAAATCCTTTAAAGCTGTCAAATACGATCCTTGAAATAATCTTACCTAACTAGCACTAAAAAGAAGTTAAGAAGCATATTCTGGTCCATCCAAACATGCAAACTCATCAAGCTATTGGTATAATATATAAATGGCAGATATTCTTGGAAAGAATAAGTCAACATGAACGATGGGGTAGAATACACGGATTATTAAAGAATTTCTAATATCCCTCAGGGATTCTTATCTCTGTGTGGGGAGGGAGGGTTAAACTGATATCATCAACATCAACGTCCAGCAAATAACAAAATTTAAAATAAATCCAACAAAAAAAAAGAAAACAAAAAGAAAATTAGCGCGAATGACTAATAATCCAGTTTAAGTACTCAAATCTGTAGTTCTGTTGCTCTCTTCCACCGTCGGCAGAGATAAAGTAAACAACATACCCCTCCATTGATATTCAAATAATATATGGACAAGTGTTTTAATATATTATTCTTTTCTTAGGTTTGCAGACTGCTTTAATATGGAGGTCGTTTCCTTTCTGTCGTCGTCCGACAACAAATCGAGAAGGGTACATTACCCAAGGAGACATTCGATCTCATCGCTGGGAGAATCGAAAGACTCTCCGCGAATATGTCCTTGACTAGAAAAGTTCTGAGATTCGGGCGACCAATTGGGTTGGCATTTGCATTCTTGGACTTTGCTAAATAATTGAATAGTGTACTCTCTGGGGAAGTTAAGCCCACTGATATTAAGTAGCATCCCATTTACTTAGCTTGCAAAATGGGTTCTTAACTTGGACTCATAGGGTTCTTCGGATTGGATCATGTTTCATATCTCTCCAGAGTAACAATTTTATTTTTGTTTTTAAAAGATTACAATTTGTTATAAATATTTGTTTTGGATTCTTTTAAGGTTGATCTGATGGAGAAGAGACCTTAATTCGTCAGTAATTGTGAATTCTACAGTTTCTTGTCATGGTTCTTTGATTGCATTTTCGGTATAATTTCTAACTCGATGGAAATCAAATTCATCTTCAACAGGATACAAGCAGAGGTAACACACACACCAAAAACATGTTATCATATGATTAGACAACATAGAAGCTACATATCAACAGCTTATTTGACATTTGTTTGTTCTGTTTTAATAGCAACTCAACTCTGAAGAAGGAAAGAACGAGAAAATCAAAGCACTTCACGATCGTCTTGATGGCAGTATTGTAGACATTCTCCGTAACATCGTCGATGTTCCTGTTGCAATTGGTCTCATGTACCCGAAAATTGTCACTCCAGCAGTAACTGGACTTTGTGGTGCTATTACTTCTTACATTGGAGCTTATCAAGCATGGAAATGAGCAATAACAATAATTGAAAAAATAAAAATAAACGAGTTTTAAGTATTTTCATCAGTGTTTTGTTGTAGTAGTTATTGTCTTCATTATTATTTCTTCAAAATACTGTTTTTCTTCACTGACTTACTTCATTGCCTAACCCATGCTTATGGAAAGAAAGAATGACTGTCATTAATCGATGGGAATAACGATAGGATTGCTTAAGAAAGAGAGGGGGGGAGAGGAGGGGATTAAAGCTTTTTCTGGAACATTTTAAAGTGTTTAAAAAAATAAATAATAAGAAATCAGCCTGAAGGAGACTATTACTTAGTGTTTTTCTATTCTCAAAAAAGAAGCAAGAGAGACATATGAGTTTATAAGCTTGTTTTTCAATCTCTTTGAATTAACTTTAGAATCAGAAAAGAAAAAAAATATTAAGAAAATATCAAATTCAATCTAAACAAAAAGGGATTAGTTGATTCCAACGAAGAATGGGTAATGGATAGAGCGAGAACTTATGCAACTTCACCTAGGTTGAAATGAAGAAACTGTATCGCAGTTTTCGAAAAATTGACAAAAACAAATCCGGCGATCTAGACATTGAAGAGTTTATGAGCTTACCTGAGTTAGCGTAGAACCCTGTAGTCCGACGAGTTGTGTCAATATTCGATGCCAATAAAGACGGAACGATCAGCTTCGAGGAGTTTGTCACAGGACTCGCGAAGCTCTACTCCAACGATGAAGAAGCTAAATTGGCGTTTGCCTTCAAAGTCTACGATGTTGATGAAGATAACTACATCTCTAACGGTGATCTCTTCAGTGTGCTGAAGATGATGGTAGGTGCTAATCTGACAGAAATACAGTTGTAATAGCTAGTAGACAGGACAATAATCAAAGCAGACAGTGATTTCGATGGGAAGATTTCTTTTATTGAGTTCAAAAAGATGGTGAAAGATCTCGATGTTGCATCGAAATTGTCTCTCTCGCCATTCTGATCTTTTTTTAAGAATATGCATCTTTAAAAAGCAAGTAAAATGTGTTATTGCGTGTGTAATAATTAGACAACTAGCACTATCATCACCTGTTGCCATCCTTGGGCTTCATTTTTCGTGATTGAATGAAAGATAACAAAAGACTTAAAAAGTTTCTTTTTGAAGATCAATTGGAGAGATCCTTTGTTCAAAAGGAGTTAGTTTAGATAAAAATAATAAGATAAACTCTAAAAGAATATTGGCAAAAGAAGAAAAATGTGATAAAAAGAAAGAAGAGAATATTATTAGTGAAAAAATACAGCGGGGGATGCATCTTCTGCTACAATAATTAATAATCGCTCTTTTTTTCATTTTTATTTTTCAGTAAATCAAGCACCCTAATTAGTTTAAAAATTTATGGTTATTTTTTAAAAAAGCGCTAGCTATCCTATTAATATGTGCTTTGAATTGACTCAATTGATATTTTTGGTAACTATTCTTGAAGAACAAACACTTTGCCAAAGAGAGAAACAAAATATAAAAATATTTGTTTAAAATGGGTTCCTTGTGCTCCCTTTGCTAGAAGAAACCTCCTTTAGTTCTCATGCTTGGATCGGAGTGCGAAATCAAGCGGAGGGTATTACAACGCAATTTCGAGTCATTTATTGGAGAAATCAAGGGTAAAGAGGAATTTGAGGAGATAAATATATTTGTCGAAGGTCCATTGCAGTTCAGATTACTCGATCTAGGCCCAGATTAATTAGAAGATAAATATGAGCGCTCAATCCGCAGTGCAGATGTGATCATCTTCATGACAACTCCAGGGTATGAATAATTCGACATCGGATGGATCGAATCGTTCAAGGAGAATAACCAATATTCCACAAAACCAATACTTTTCCTCATCCATAAGGATTCCTCACTAACTTTTTCAGAAGATGCGCTTCCTCCATTGTGGCGAGTGATTGTCACAAAATATGATAACGAAGTACAAACTGAGAAAGCATTCTAGTGGGTTAACACAATGATAAAAGCAGCGCAGAATAAGATTAAAATACCGTTTTCATTGCCATTAATTAAACTAAAATGACTGGATTGTAAATCAAACATGCTTAACTCATCGAATTGAGAATCTCTCTCTCAAATAAGGCGGCTAATTAGAGCTTTAAAGTAAATTAACATATGGATTTCTATGTGAGAATTAAATAATCATAAGTAAAGTATTGTAATTGTAAATAATCAACTTTTTCCTAAATGAATATTCTGCTTGTAATGAATGGCATATGCTTCATCCATATCATAATGGGCAGCAATGAAAACAAACAAAATTCATTTAAACAGCTAGAGTGTGGTGACTCTAATCACCAACTCATTGTGGATCAGTGTTATTTGTGTTTGTGTCGATCTTGTTGATTTATTTGAAATGTTCTCTGAGTTTTTCCCTAATAATCGCTTCATTATTATCTTCTTCTTCCTCATCATTCTCGTCGTCATCACCATCACCGTCATTATCAATATTCAACCCGTATTTCTTGAGTTAAGCTTGGATTTCCGATTGTCTCTTCTTTTTATCATCTTTCCTGAGAATAAATCCATATGCACCTTTTTATACTTCCTTTCCAGGTTCTTCTTTTCCCAGCTAGTTGTTGTTGTCATCAAATGCACCAGGCTATCCAAGATTCTACCCATTTCCATTTCCATACCCTGGAACTTACGATGTCATAGGTCGTTTATTTTTGTAATCTTAGTTAGGTTTCCTATTTTGTTCTTTTGCTGTCATAACTCTTCGTTATTTTTGAATTTCTTCTTAGTCACCAGCGACTTACGATTGTTATTACTGTTATTACTGTTATTATCTCTAGCCAAAGGGAATAAACACCGAAGTAGGTTAGCTAATGTGCTAATCTTATCCTTCACTTCCATATGCAGTTTGCTTTAGAGTCACAGCAGATTTAGCTCGAATCATCTTGGACACTTTGCTTTCAACATTCTATTTATTCTTATGTACGTTGAAATCGATCATTTTGTTTAATTCTGCAGGGGTACATTTCGGTGAATACTTCTCCGTTCCCTCCTGTTCTTTCATGTCTTCCTTGCGAGACTGTTGACAAATTTTAAAAAAAGAAGCAATAGAGCTACAAATTCCACAACAAAAGTTATCTTACAACATATTGTGGATCAAACATTTCCATCCATTCATCAGGGAATGGATTCGAATTGTAGAAACTCTCATCAGGGAAATAAATATCGTTGAATTTATGCAGATTAAGCTTCCCCGTGTTGTACTCTCCATCGCAGACTAATCCCGCATTGATTTTTAAGACACAGTATTTCGCATTCTCAAAAAACAACAAAATCTAAGAGGAATGCCTCTATCCGCCCATGTCTTTGTTTTTGAAATGCGAAATCGTTTTCGATGACCCTTCAGCTAAGAATGCATTCCAATCAGGTCCTTGAGTAAGTCTAACTTTAATCTATGTGTCTTTCAAGAACTTCTCAATGTTGAGATCTTCACTGAAAAAATAATGAACTCGAATGTGGTTCATCGATAAGTGGGAGTAGTGCTTTTGCTGCTATTGCTATTGCTGCTGATTGATGGTACTCATATTCTAAGGGCTGCGATTTGGATCACTTCGTATGCTCTTGAAGCTACTACGATTATTCATGAGCGCTTGCTAGCCATCAGCAGTAGGACTTTATGCTCTTCTTTCAGAAGGTTCTTGGAGATCTTTGAGAGCAACTTTAAAACTTGTCTTGTAATTGTGCAGTTTATATTGAAAGTATAGATTGTTAAAATCGATATGCTACTCGATTCCGATGTTGCTAATGTCCGAAATATAAAATAGAAGCCTCCATTGATTAAGAGATTCACTCAGCAGAGCAGGACGATGTTTCGGTTTTGTGTCAATAGGTACTCGAATAACGGAGTCAAAAATAGGGATATCCTAAGCTTCCGCGAATTTCTACTCGATTTCGATGAGCTCATGCTCACCAACGACCAGCATGTAGCAAAGATTGCAGACTCTGCAAGGTCTCGTAGAACTGTGAGAAACCTTGATGTTCTTCAGAGGAATGTTACGCTTTTTCAAATGTTGCACGAGTTCCCAGAGTAATTTGTAGGTTAAAACCTTACTGGCATCATCCTTTTTGAAGAGAATCCCACATAGCTTGCAGTACACAGAGCATGTCAATTAGTCTAAAGTCTTCTTGGAATCTTCCTCATCTGCATCTTTGATTTTGAATAATAGCATAAATAGAATTAGATTAAATGAAAATACACTTTCTTTTTAGATTTACTAGCTTTCTTTGACATGATGGTTTCCATGGAAATCGTGTTCTCAGCTCGGATACTTTTCATACTAATAAGCCAGATCTTCCCTTCAAGATCTTGAATGAAATCGAGAACAATCTGCTTGATCCTGATTTGGTTGTTCCTTTCTAAGAAAAGCACAAGACTTTCGGCTTATCGTTCGTGTTCTTTTAAACCACTTCCTTTGACGTTCTGGACTTCAAAGCTATTTTTCTTTTCTTGATTGATGCATGCCTTTAACGTTGCATTCTTTTTGGTATCTGGGTCGAAGATCTCATTGTCGTTTTGGATTCGAAAAGCATAATTCGCAGCAGTGTCATTCGAATTTCGTGTGTGATAAACCAATCTTATTACAGTTGCCTGATTAGGTCAAAATCATATTTAAACATGTTTCATCAAAATTTATGTAGTGTTTCTCCTTTTCATTTAAATAAATCCATATGAATACCTTCATCGGCCTTGAGAAAATGAATCTTTATTCTAAGCTGGTACTACTTGCATCAGTTTATCTCTTCTCCCCTAGAGCTTTTGCTTAATAAACACTCTATGTCATCTTCCAATCATTCTGCCCTTGTCCTCGTAAAATCATAATCGGACACTCCTAATTAAGTTTCATGTCTAATTTCTCATACAACTCAAAAATACTCATCCTTTCATTGAATTTTCTATTCTTCGATTAACCTTAAATCTGCAATTTAAACCTTCTCGAAAATGATTCGTGCTCTCGTCGACATCTAAGAAAAAACAAAACAACAAAAGTTAGCCCAAAATCAACCATTAAATAAGTAACGCCGTTCAAAATGTAACTTCTTTGACATAAAATTACTCAAATCATATAGGGGTTTTCAAAATTGATTTAAAACTCCAAATTCCATGCCCGAATAACAAGACCTATCACACTAATCAAGCCAGTTTAACAATAATTTTACTTGAGCTCAAATTCCGCCCAAGATGAATCTGCTTTCCTATGCAATCTCCCATATTCATCAGTGTAAATCAAATAGGCATTTTAATCCGATACCATGAGAGTCTCTGGAACATTAATATGCAAAGACGAAAATCCCGATCGAGCAGTCTGCAAAGCCTTGAATAACCCAAACCCAGGTTTCACCTTGTATTTATGTTCTTTGTAGAAATTCTCATCAGGTGGAGTAAATGCTATTTTTTACATCAACTAATCCCATTGCCGTTCCATTCGTTCTTAAATATTCTTATCAAACTCATCTTCAATCTCAGCAACTTTCTTCTTTTCCTATTAGTTCTTTGTCCGTGGTGGCTATTAGACACTTTATGTGAGACTAATAATATTGTTGTTGTTGGTACTGTTGAGAATTGGAATAGTGATTTTCTTCGGTTTCTGTGTCTGGAAATGATTCTACTCAATCCCAGGATTCGTTATGTCAAAGTTTTCTTCCATGTTTAACTCTGTTTGTCTGTTTATTTATTGTTTTCGTTTCCTCTTTTTTTGTTATTTTTAAAATAACTCTTTGAATCAATATTCTTTTTTTTCTAATCTTTGTTTGATTTCTTCTTCTTGCTGCATCTAATCGCAGACACAATCAAACTTAAATACCTCCTTCAATGTATGAAACAAACTGAATCAAAAACAAAAAGAGTTTCAAATCAAGAAACATAAAACTAAATCACCTTTTTATTCTTTCTTTTCCTTTCATGCCATCACCCACACACACATTGATTTTAGCATTCTCTCTTTCCTTATCTCTTGTCTGAAATCAATTTCCTTGATAGTAAGTTATATTTATTTTTTTTCCATTAAGTCTCTCTCTCTTTTCAAATTCACATTTTCTTCAAAGCATTCATTAATTCGCCCATTAAACTTCATTATTTTTCCATTTATAATAGTAATTCTTTTCATTAAAATTACTGAGCTATTCATATTAAGTTCATTGCTATTTTCTTAATATTGATAGTAGTTGCGCCTTGAGCTTTTCGAATGGGCTGACTGAATGTTAAATAATCTTTGAAAAAACTTAAAACTGCTTTCTTTGTCTGCTTTCTTCCCTCCTTAAAGTGCGTATTCAAATCTAAGTCAGATTCTGCTGGTTATTCCAGCGCAAACTTTGATTAACTCCAAAGAAATACTCAAGAACCAAGCCCAATAAGAAGGGATCTTCCCTTTTAACTTTAAACTATGTTTTCTCACAAAAATGAAATGTTTCCAATCTGAAGAGGTTTCTCAGAAAATATCTGAGTTATTCCTTTCCACTGATAATAACTGCTTCACATAATAGGGATATTCTAATGATGACAACAATGCAACCACCAATCATGAGTAATTTACTAATCAAATGACTCTATAATAGCAATAATCATAAGTTGATATCACTGCTGAGTTTCCAACAACATCAAACCCATCTATTCTTCAAAGTGCTCTCCAGAATACCAATGACAATATCTTTGAAGAAGAAACACAACTCTCAGAATAATAGATTATTTCGTCATAATATGTATATGCATTTCCATCATAATCACCTCCTTCTTGTGAAATAACTTCCTTGTAAGATCTGAAAGTAATCGAAAATATATCAAAGGAGTCTCTCGAGTGTCTGCTACGGGATCTCAGCAACAAAGGAATCAACTGGTAGATTCAATTCAAAGCGATTGCAAACTTGAGAATTGTTTAAAAAAGCAATATCCAAGATATTAATGGGTTTTATTCTTTCTTTGGAGGAGCTATTCAGCGTGTTTTCGAACAAAACAAAGCAACTATGCTGATAAAGGCATGTATTGTATTATTCAGTGATACTTTTGAACTGTCCAGCCAATCCCCAGTGAGCTAATAGTTCATATCTGCTATTTTAAGAATTCTCTACTTAAAACTGAATTAAGCCATCCCGAAAGTAGCTGAGAATTGGATAAAAGAAACCTTGTAAAGATTTGTATACTTTCAAACTGACATTGCTAGTTCGTTAGCTGCAGTCATGTCAATCTCACTGAAATAAGATATAAAAATACCATTAATCAGCATCGCTTAAGCGATTGTAGAGAAACAAGCTGAAAGTATATCAGCTCTCTCAGATTAAGTATTGCTAGATTTGTTAAGCTTCTTAGCTTAATAAAAGAAATCTGCCATGCAAAATGTTATTTAAATCAGCTCAAAATTAGTATTACATTTAGGATAAAACAGATTAACTACGATATTTTAATAGCTGCACTCTTTGGAATAACAAGAATGCCTAAGGACTATATTCTCCCATATTGCACCATCGACATAATCTTAGATGGAATAATGAATCCTAAATTGTAGCTGAAATATGAATATAACAGTTTGTTAAGGTATATTTATGTTTTTGATATTTACGGGATAAAACAGATGAGTACTTAACCTAAAAAGAGATAATAAATATTTGTAGTTTAAAGCAATGATAGATTGAATGACAGTAGCATAAAATACAATATGTGGGAAGGGATCGCATAAAGTCAATTCACAATCAGAACAAGCACAGTTACTTATGAAAAGCTGATTCAATTTGGAATTAATTTTCTTTCACAAAAGAGATGAATTAATTAATTGAGTTGATTGATAACAAAAAAACAAGAGAACTTCATTTCAATTAATAGCAATCATCTTTGTTAACTGAATTGAAGCTCTTCTATTCTAATAAACAGGCATTTAATCTTAGATAAATGTGTATTGTTGTTTTTGTTTTTCATAAAAGTTTGATTGATTGTATTTGTAGTTGAGAGAGATAAGAGCACTCCATGAAAGAAGGCGATAGAAAAGAGAAAGAGATAAAGAATTAAAGTTTCATAGCAACTGTCAATCATATGGGATGCGGCAATAATGAATTGCTGAAGAAGAGAGGATCAATGTCACAACAACATAAATATATTCTAATTTCCACAGACTCGATTTCCATTTTTTTGACAAAAACAATGTTTAATAATAATTAATAAAATTAACAAATATGTCTTCTTGGGTCATTCAATCAACAAATTTTTTTACATAAACATGGGCAATAATGATAATATAAACGAAAAAGAATCATTTAAATAAAGAGAAAGATGCTTCTGCTGGATTGATTGTTCGTGTGCAGAAAAAAGAAATGAGGGAGATGCATGCTATTAATGGAAAGAGACAAGGCACTTTAAACTTTTTAGAAGGATTATTTATGAAACCTTCAAGTTGTTTGAATATGCTCCTACCATTGCAAGACTCTCTCATTTCTGGTTGGTGCTAAAAATGTATTTTCTTCACGAATGAGATTCTAACAATATCAACCTTCTAAAAACATGAATGGCTAATAAAACTTTAGGGGATATGGGGGGGGGGGGGGGGATTGGAGAAGGGGGGAACGATAGCTGATTGGTTGATAAGTTAGTTTGTTTTTATCATGCCAGCTCTTGAGGCATCATTCTGATTTTTCAAGTAGGACTGTGATTAGCTGATTAGACAAGCTTTTTGTCCAAATATCTAGTCGTTATTTTTTATTATTGTTAATTGCGTTTGATTAGTGATTAGCTTAGATGAATGAAAAGGGAAAGAGAGATGGGAGGGGAGATTGATTGTGCTTGAGAGAAATTGTTAGGATTAATTTGTTAAATATTTCTGCGAATTTATTAAATTTAGTATTAATAATTTATTTAATTAAGAAACCTGCTATGGTGCTAAACTCTTGTGTTTGTTGTGGGGGAGAGAGAGAGAGAGAGTGGGAGTGTTAATGAGCTTTTGATTTTAATTGTAATGAATATTAGTATGCATTGAATTGGTTAACTTTGTATTCTAGATATTCGAAGAGATCGATATGAATAAGATTTGGTTGGATTTCAATTTTCTTCTTTTTCTTCTTCAAAAAGTGATGTGAAATAAATATTTCATAAGTTGATTACATGGATAAATGAGATTATCCTGATTAAAATGGTCTATTGTGTGAGATATTTAGCAAATTAAAGCATAACTAAATAGAAAATAAGCATCGAAATCAAATAACTACTTCAGCAGCCAAAATATGATTTTTATTTTTGGAATTGTATGAATCCAGAAAGGAGAAATAGTTTGGCACTCAAGCATTTAGGAAATATTTCTCAAAAAGAAGAGTGATACCTTAGTGCTTTTCTCAAGGCATATTCGCTAAGAGAATACTAATCGATAAGCGCATCTTTAACAAGAGGAGAGGATTTATACTCTTTTTGTTTATTCGCTTGTTTTCATGCTAATAATTAACATGGACTAAATCTTGTCATATTCATTTATTTCACTTACAAAAAATTAATAATTATGCCATGTCTTTAGAAGTCTCGAGGACTTGAGGAGCTATTTTGAAAATAACCTTTTGAGGAGATCTGCAAGTGTTATTAAGCTCTGCTTGTTTGGGGGGGAGGGAGATAGATTAATTGTCCCTTGAATGAATGTTTGGAATGCTCTCAAGACTCAACAATTAGCAATCAAAGCAAAAAGGCAAACTAATTTGAAAACAATAGGAAATGAGTGGTGAAGTAAAAACTGCAGCTCGTTTTGAAAAGCTAGTCAAGGTGCGAATAGGAGAACCACTCACAGCAGTAGAGGTCTAGAAAGGTTGGGGAATTTTAAATTTGTTTCAGGGGGCTATTGCTTAAACGATGAGTCCTATCTCTATCTTTGAAATAATGTCTTGTGTTTTTGCAACATTTAGATTCAGTGATATTTGGATCGATTTCTGGCTACGTTGGATGCTACTCCTTGCTCACTAAAGATCTCTTTTACATCCAAGAAGTGTTCGAAGAAATCATCCGCAATGTAAAAGCCAACCCTCTCCTTTGTATTTTTATCTGGATTGCTACTTTAGAAACATATCATTGTTCTCGCAATTCGATCGAGAATTTACTTTATTTCTTGATTCTCTATCACAAATAATTTTGAATTAAGTCCGACACTATTATTTGTTTCTTCAGATTCAAACCAGCCCTAATGGAATCGTGCAACTCTCTGTTGGTGATCATTCCCTTGTGAGTTTCAAACTGAACGAGATACGCATCAAAGAACGAATTCACAAGACAATATTTCCATCCCACGCATCAAAAAAACCGAATCAATGTGCTTCCACAATGACATTCCTTGCATCGAACTCTCTTGCAATGTTGATTGCAAATCCAACTCAAAATAAAGATTCAGGTAAGTGCATAACCGTATGGATGAATAACTATAAGAGAGAGAGATATTTCTATTGGCAGAGTATTTAATCTACCTATTTGATCATTTTCTGATCTCGTTTAGCTGAAATATGTGTGCGTTTCTCATTCATTTTTGATTCTTCTCTCACAAGTTACTGGTTTGATTATATAGTGTTCGACTCAAATGACGCTGGATAAAAAGGAATATTGCAACTCTATACTATTGATAAATCTGAATGGATGAATTGCAGTGGATTCAATTTGCCTGCTGTGAGTGTCCCCTTTGATTTTGATGGCGAAAGACTCGTGTGGCTAGAGTTCAAGGAGAAAAAAGAAAAACGTCTAGCGGTTTATTCCATAGTTACTTAGATGGCAGAAGACGTGCATGTCTTTGCGCCAGAAGTGGAGTTTGTTAGTCATGTCAAGTTACTGTAAAATTACATTGTCTTCGTAGCAAATCTCAAGCATGTCAAAGTAAAAATAGAGAAAAGAAAGAGAGAGAGATTATTTTTGTGATATTTTCTTTAGAGTTATTTATTGTGTAAATTTCAACAAAACAAGGCATTTAGTTTAAAGGAAAAGAAGATCTATGATTTGTATTCCCATCCTGAGATAATTCAAGCAATCTAAGTAGCTTCTTCTTAGTTAGGTTCTCAAATGAAAAATGGAATTGACGAAGAAGCTGGCTTGAAAAGAAATGAAATCAATTTGGATCAGATAATAGTCCATTCGATTGATTTTAACTGCAATTACTATCAATATTCGGCCAAGAAAATCACACATAAAATAGCTATTTTGAAGTAAGTGCTAGCTTCCATTCTATTCCGTTCAATCATAATTTCTTTTGATATTTCTGCTAAACTGAAATAATATGTCTTTTTTTCTTTGTTTTTTTTAGGCAAGAAAACGTCCCTGAGCAGATTAAAACACACAAATACATTTTCGACATGGGATACCCATATTATCTAAAGGCACGCGATGGTATCGTCGCTTTTACTACTGACTTTGGGCTTTGCATCGTTCGTTTAATATGATATTTAGGTTGTATTTTTGTTAGAGAGTTTTTTAAATCAATGTGTAATACCCAAAAAGCGATAATTTCCAAATAAAATAAGCTATCGTTTCATTTCAAGCTCTTATTTTAAGAGAAATTTAATGAAAAAAGACATAAGATATATAGTAAAGATCTCATAAGATAAGGACAGTTTTTAGTTTTTAAAGACAACTGAAAGGAAAGATTATTTAAACAATACAATACAAATCGATGACTTTAAATAAAAAGAGGGGGGAATAAACAATATTAACAAAAATCATTTAATAAATTCCTTAATCTGTTGTTAGAGCTATCTAAAAATGCAATTTGTGATGAGATCAGGTTCTAAGTTAGCCTTACCTTTGGTGATGGCTTCTTCAGTATTGGTGCTCCAGAAACGCAGGACTATCTTTGCTTTCAGTGTAATCAAATATCATTGAATGTTTTAAAACAGTAATCAGCTAAATGTTTTCCTACAAAACACTTTGTTTTTGACTTTTTGTATTATTTAAAGTATCCAAGCACGAAAGAAATAATCCGTGGAGAATATGAAAATAAGGTAACAACTTATCTTCCCCTTGAATCAAGATTTTAGAGATTTCTTTGATACTTATCCCCCGTCTTGATATCATAGATTCGACGTGATAGTCCACCTGAGAAGATCTTTGAAGTGTTTGCTTCTGAGCTTGAAAACGAGAGCATCTTTATGAATCATGAGGATTTTTTCAATTCTCTGTGCCCCTTCGCGTTTGGCACAAAACCAGAAGAAGAGGTGGAATTTACATTTTGTTTGGTTGATATTGAGATATTGAAGATTGGAATTTGTTGCAATAGTCCTTTGATAATGATTTTCTAGAAAAATGATGGCAAAGATGGTGAGGAGAATAAAGAAGAAAAGCCTAAAAAATTTAAAAGTTAAGCACTCTAAGAATTCGCAGATGTCGATAAAGATGGGAAGATCAGCATCTATGAATATTTTCTAGTGACTTCATTCCTCAAGAGTACAAAATAGCTACTTGAGATTTACTTGTTTATGCATTATTTTTATGATAAACTACCAGTCAGCAGATCAGATTGTTAGAAGTTCTTCAGGGAGAAAAACATTTTGGAGGCTGACAAAGATCAACTAAGACTGTGTAAGCGGGGCATACAAAATAGAAAAACACATAAACACACAACAGAATTGGAAAGATTCACAAATGCTTTTTAAACTTATTTTTTGAAACAGTTGTTATTTGAAAAATCTAATGAAAAATGACATCTTAATCCCCTTTTTGTTTTTAGTCTTTGAGTTCATAAAGTAGAAATCCAAAGTGAAATTGACTATGGCAAAAGGTTTAGACCCAAGGAAGTTCTCCATGACACAGACAGCCTATGCGGAATTAATCGACCAATTGATAGTCAATATGCTCGATGGCAAAGCAACGATATCACCTTCTAAAATCTATCGCATCAGAGAAGACATTCTCAAAGATGTCTATCGATTCTAAGTAAATAATCGTTTGGTCCTCTCTTTTTCTTTTGATTATGTTGCTAATTCTAAATCAAATGTTTTGCTCTTTTACTTTTGGAACTTAATTAGTTCAGTTAGTTCCAGTAAGACTCACATGGCAAGATATCTGGGGAAGATTTCGCTAAGAACCTGATTGCCTACATGGAACCAAAGAAAGCCAGGACATATTTTAAACAACTAGATAGCTACCAATTCAAAGGCACCATCTCTTTCGATGAATTCTACTTGTTCTAGAAGTTCATTCTTGACAATCTGGATGTGATTAATGCTAAGATCGAAGAAAAAGGATTCATGAATAGGAAGACACTCAAGAAACTGTTAGAGGAGTACCAATAGAAACTTGGACTTATTGCAAATTTAGACTAGATCGATATCTTCATTAAAGTTCTAGACGCCAATGGTAGAATAAAACATATGTTTTTTAACAAAAAAAAATGGAGATTTTTTTATTTATTAATTCGTTGGTTAATTTGATTTGTCATCTCAAGGAAACAACAAGATTGAAGCTGAAGAACTCAAGGCTTTAGTCAAAGATCAAGAACAATTCGGAGGTGGCAATGACAACACACTTTCAAAGCCTCTAAACGAGCTTAAGGCTTAAGGTCTAGTTTGGTTGAATAAAGCTGAACGCATTGTCAAAATTATCTTAGAGTGAAAAGAACTTAAGAATGCTTTGGCTCAAAAGAAAAATTTAATTTGCTTTTTTACATATAATGTAGTGTGAGATTGAATGGAAACGATAATCACGGTTATGTTGAATTTAAATAGAAGAAAAATAATGTATAAAGGAAGAGAGATTGTCAAGCTGAAATTGCTTTTATCATCAAAATGAATGATAGATTTTAAAAATAAAAAACAAATTGATCTTTGTAGGTATTAAGGGATATTGTAACTCAAACTATGTTGAATGGTACAGCTGCTATCGGTTTAGTATTGTTGGGGAGGAATGTGAGAAATGCTAAAATATTCGAAACCAAAGGGAAATAGGATTATTATCTAAGAGAAAAATAGGTAAAAAATTAATTTGGGAGCTATCACCTCAGAAAACATAATCAAAACAACAGAAACACGAGAAAATAACGAAATACAATCATAAAAAATCTACTTCAAAGTCACAAACACTTCTCAAACTAACTAACAAACAAAGTAAAAGACCATTTAGTCAATGCTGCTAGCACTCACAGTCAAGTAACTTATTCATGATAGAATGCTTCAGATTCAACTTCAATTTGATTTAAAAATTACAACTTTTTTTGTATTTTTTCACACTGATTAGTTCAATAGGATTCCTGCAGCTTTTTCTGCAGACATTCAACTCATTGCACTAAACCTAAACCAAGGACAACTCCCATCAAGAATCGCTCCTTGTCAGATGGTATTATTTATCCTGATCTTATTTTCTTTTTTTGTTATTTCCGGAAATCTTTTGTTTTTCTTATTATAACCTCTCCAAAACATCACTTTTTTCATAATATTTTTACATATTCAAATAGGGTACTGCTAATCCTTGTAGTTTTTCTAATCGACAATCTCGCCCTTGGAGTGGTTGATATACTTCCATTTGGTGTCTATATCTATCATTACTACAAGCTCATGGTCTTCATCAGCAAAAACGAAGTATGTTAAGCATTATGAAGATTATTAAATTGTTGATTTGGTTAGCATAGCTCTCAAATGGTAGTTTTCTGAAAAGAATTCTCAATAATAAGAAATACCAGACCAATCTTGAAATCTATTGATCTTTGTTTGATTTTGATTTATATGTGTTATTCTTATTAGTTTCATGTGAGAATGATGCGTAAATTCGTAGTGAAAGCTGATCCTGATGTTTTAGGTGAATTCTGTCTTGGATTGCTAGCCCGCTTTCTCATCAGAATCATGCATAAAGTACTCTCAATCCTTAAACAAGAAATTACCATGGAATTAACTTACTTTGAATTAATTTGTTATCTCAAAGTGTTGCATGCTTCTGAAGAGATATCGACTGCCAGTTTCTAGCAGTGATTTCAAGTTATCTGGGGAAATCTTGGAATTCCTAGAAGAGTACCATCCTTAAATCATCAGAATGAACACCAATGCAAACAACACAAGCTTCCTTGATTCAACCATTTCATATGCTGAATGCGACGCAGAATTCGCTAAATGTAGATTTACAATTCACAATTCTTGACATTTGTGACTTATACTATGTATTTGAAACATAGAACGAGATGAAGAATAAGAGCGCAAAATTGAAGGAAAGAAGAAAGAAATCGAAGAAGAAATCAGAAGACAATAGGAAAATCTAATTTAGCAGTAAATGAAACTCTTTTAACTCTATGCAGGTTAGAATCAGTCTGGTTATGCTGCTGCGAGTAAGGAAAAGGAGAGGATTTTCTTAGGTGATCATAACATTATCATGAATCAAGCTAGCAACACAGAAAGGATAAATAATATTCCCAATAAACAAAACCCTCCCAATAGCAATTAATTCTAATCTATTAGCACCTAAATGAACGCAGAGAGCAAGTCAACACGATCTAAGTCTTTGAATGGTGGCAACATTGATTTATTAAATCTACCAAAAGATAATAATGATATGAAAACGAGACAAATTTCAAAAGAAAGATCAAAGAGTCCATAATTAAAACAGTAGTAAAATGATCTCGAAGACGATGACACAATGAATCACATCGATTTCAATGACAGTTCAAGTAAAAATGAAGATTCTTCCGAGAAAGCGCACAACAATAATGTTTTAGATACAAACTAACCTGGAAATAACATAAACACTAACAGCGATAGAATCCTTCCTGATTCACTTCTCAATGACTATAATGACTTTCACTTAGACAGCAATCTAACTAAGCCATAACTCTCCCAGCCTTAACATGAAACTTAACGAAATCATTCATCGAACTCACAAAACAGAAATGATGCCGAGATAATCCCGAAGGATATATTATCTCAGTAGGCTTACACGAGTACAATTGAGAATATCTACAAGCGATCTTAGCAAGCGAAGAGAGTCACTCCAATTCGATCTTCTTATTCAACTGCTTATGAACAAAACCCTTTGAAACTTTACTCCGCGATAAAACTGAAAACAGAGAAATCAAACACGAGCAGCAATCCCTCAGGATATTATAGTTATCTACCTCCGAAGCCTATTAATTCACAAGCTCTTAGCTCAGAGAGATACACTAATGTTGTTGATCTAAATTCCAAATACAATTTAAATCCTTCAAAAACGTCTAATTACAATGAATTCAAGGGAGAAACAGCTAGCAATTCCTTCCTGACGTCTAAATTCAGTTGATTGATCTAAAAATGCTCATTCATGCATCAATCTATCTGTGCATCCACCACCATCCCATCCATGTTGATTCTGCCAATAATCAACTCTTTAAAACAAGCAATTACTTCTATATTATTATCATATGTTTTGTTTGACTTGGATTTTTAAACCAAAGATAATTCTTGTATTGCATGACAAAACTAGTATTGCTTGTTACAAGCTAAACTGAAATCTGTATTATTTGGTTAACAAAAAAGCTTTCCAGATGGCTGTTTATGTATGTGTCCAATTTCTTCTCTATCTCCTGTACAAGTCTTGCAATATCTTCACTTACTTATGTATATGCTTGATGTTGGTTTGTCTTCAAACATAGCTTATCACCATTGGATTGAAGTCATCGCCACAAGCTACCAATCTGTTGTTTTTAAGTTTTTTATGCATTGAATTGTTATCCAAAACCGAGATCGTAAGGCTTTTTTTAACAATTGAATTTATGAATAATTATCTTACTTTGTGCTTGCTTGATTGATCTCCATGCATCTAACAACTCCTTAGCTCATAGCTCCGAATCTTTCCCAAGAAGCAACATCATTTTTAAAATAATGAAAACCAACTAAATCATCATTTTAAATTCTCAAATTACCCATAAAGTGATTTTCCATTATCATTGTCGAAGCACAGTACATTTCCATCACCGCATCCAGCAAGAGTCAAGTTGTAAATGGTTTAGAGACAGAATACAGCATCGGTTGCTTTCATGTTCACCACTGGCTTGAATCCACTGTTAATGTCTATTACTCGAAGTGTCTTGTCAGCACTGCCAGTTATCACTGAAAACAAAACAAAGAAATGAGGAAATTGCTTTACAAAAAACCACCAGATTTTGCTAAACTCTGAAGAGCTTGTGATTACACATTCCTGAGAGATTCGTTGCAAGAGCATTGATAGCTCCTCGATGGAGTTATTCACTAAAAACAACTTTATTCGTCCGCATGTCTTAGAAATTCACAAATCCATCATTCGTGCCAGATGTTATGATATAATTATTGGTATTTCCACCGTCACTGTAGAGGATAACTTATGCAACTGCTCCTTTGTGCAAGCGAGCTGATTTCACAGCTGTACATGAGTTTATGTCCTATCAAACAAAGAGGATTATGATAAAACAACTTTTTTCTTTGTGAATTCAATTGTGAGCTTTTCATTTGGTCTTACCCAAATAGCAACAGTGCCTTATTTATCCCCACTCACGACGAGAGAATTATTCCATGCGAAATCAAGCACTGCGTCTTTATGTGGTCCAAATAGCTTGGCTGCTTGAGATTTACTCTGAAGATCCCTGGAAGAAAAAATAACCAAAAAATGCATAAAAAAATACTACAAAATGTGCTTAAATATGAATGATATTTACCATATGCCTAAGGTTGCATCATAAGCAGCACTGACACAGACATTATTATCGTCGACAAGCACTTTAGATATGCTTCCTCTTTAATATTTATTCAGAAATAGTCGAATGTGATTTCGTCAATTATATGAGTTAATAGAACTAAAAAATTGATTTTTCCTATCTTACTCATGTCCTTTGATATGATCACAGCGGACTCCACTTTTATCCCAAAGACACATCACGCTGTCCATGCCCGCTGAAAGGATCCTTCCATCAGTTAGATGTGCTACACTTGTAACCCATTCGGTGTGCCCGAATTTCTTGGCAAACAGCTCTCTCTTGTATCCATTTGTTGCTCTTTTGCATAAAACAATAACAATTAATTGCTGTATGAAAAGATGATAAATTATCAAATGAATGCGCTGAAAGCTAGTTTTTTAAATAGAGGGCTAACATTGTCGTTAAGATAATATTGATTTGTAACTACATCTTTATGCTTACAAGTTATATTCTCTGAGTCCATGATCTGCTGAGCCGGTGACAAGGGAATCGCCTTGGATCGACATGCAGAATATTCCTCTACCATGTCCTGGTTCGAGGGATTGATCGCTTACTGGACCTTCTTTCCATTGATTTAATAGCTGAGCTTAAGGTACTTGATTATTCTTCCTCATGGATAAGTTTTATTGTCTGCGTCTAAGGTTAAAATGTGTTGTCTTTCTTTATACTTGATTGATGTGTTTTGTTCGTTTGTTTTTTTCTTTTTCACTAACTTTTCTCTGGTTGGAAATGTGTATGTGAACAATAAAATAAAAACTCTTCAAGCCTTTTTGTTATTAAAACTATAAATATCTAGAAAATATACATGAAAATTATTTAAAGTCAGTGCACAATTCACAAATCTCAAAAGGCAAAAAATAGAGAGAACGAATGGATCAAAAGATAGCCAGGAATTGCCTAGACAATTAGTTTCATTAGGCCAGCTTGCCAGCTTTCAATTTTTATTTTGTAAGGTTTTTTGCAAAAATTGATTATTAACCAAAAACAAATACAATCTTTTTGTTTTCAAGCAACAACAAAAAAAACAATTCTCCTGCTCTCCTTAATCCTCATTTAACAATTATCTTATGATTATATTCAAGATTTGATCTAATCTAAGCATGATCTAGACTTCAAAGATGTGATTTGTTTTTGTGCCATTTTTTTTACAAGAGAATCGTGTTAATATCATAATTTTAATAGAAAACTATGATAGGATGATAATAAAACTCGGGAATCACCGATGAAATGCCATTGTATTATTCAATATGCAACAAGAGATTAGAATAAGTCCCTAATATTTTATCCAGAAAAGCAGCAGCTTAAAAAAAGAATGGGGGAATTTGAGGATAAATAATAACAACAAATAACTTCTTACTTTTTGTGTTTTCATTTTTTTTTCTAATCCAATAAGTTATTACTTGTTTTTGCTTCTTTCATTGGTTTCAAATCCATCTTTTTATGTGGTTTTTAAGAAATTGTGTGTGTCTGCATTCTCCAAACTCTAATTGAAATTTGATTGCAAAAATTACTCCAAAAAAAGGGGCTCTTCAAATTAAACACTTTGATTTTTGCTTGCAATCTAAAGACAAAGAGAGAGCTAGCTTTCTTCTTCGAAAATATTGAAATCATAGTTTGATTCTCTTCAAAAATGGCTAAGAGAAAGGGTAAGGGAAAAGAGGGGCTTGGCAAAGATATTGGTGATAAAAAGCAGACCCTTTCCTTAACCATAAGTAGTCACTATGAAGGTGCTTTAGATAGCCAATACTATGTTATCGGGCTGATGCGCAATGGCCTCAAAGCTAAGGCTCGCATTATCGAATGCAGAGAAAGCAAATGTAAAGATTTCTGCACATAAATGTACAACTAACAAGGTTTATTTTCACCCTGACTCTAGAGTTTGCCGATTCTAATGAGAAAAATGACTATTCCTATGATTACTACCTGCACTTTGAAGGATTCAACAGAAGAAACGATTAATGGACAGAAAGAAGCTCCATTGAAACAGTAAAAAATAATAAAAAATGCTATTTTATTTTCCTTGAACAATAGTTGTCTTCTCAACAACAAAAATAACTTGCTAAAGGTTTGGCTATCTAAAATGGATGGATAACACAACTTAAGATAATTAGCTAATTTGAAGGAGAAGATATTTGATTGATTAATTGGGTGATTTTGGTGGGAATGGTATGAAACTCTTTAGGTTTATCATTTTTTATGATTTTTTTTTAGACAGCAGAGATGATTGTAGACACACACCTTAAGAAAAAGAAAAAAGGAGAAGAATCAAAGCAAGAAAAAGAAGAAAACGATGAGCACGAAGGTAACAAATGAAGATAATTCACTCTTTAAAGCGAAAATGAGATCAATATTTGGTTATTCAAAAGTTTAGTATTTTGTTTTTATTGGGAGAAGTATTTAAATATTATTTTGAAGAATTACTAAAAAAATGTGCTAATTTTATTGACAAATGATATTTTTACTTGGTATGAACTAATCAAAGGTATGGATGAAGCATCACTTATGGCTCATATGGTGGCTACAAAAGTCAAAACAATCGAAAAGATTCAAATTGGCAAACATTTATGTGAGACTTGGTATTATTCGCCTTTCCCAGCTGGATTCTAAAACCTCGATATGCTGTATTTCTGTGATTTCTGCTTAAGTTTCTTCATTACACCAGCTGAAATGAACCGACACAAAGGAATTTGTAGATTAACGCATCCTCCAGGTGATGAAATCTACCGAGATGACTCTAGATAATAGTCCGTTTCGATGTTTGAAGTGGATGGTAAGAAAAACAATGTTTACACTGAGAACCTCGGGTATATCAGTAAATTGTTCTTAGATCACAAGAATCTCTATTATAGTCTTGATCCGTTCTTGATTTATGTTCTCTGCGAGAATGACGAATCAGGTAGTCACATTGTTGGGTATTTCTCAAAATGGAAAGAGTGCCCGAATGGATATAATTTATCTTGTATTCTCGTATTGCCGTGTCATCAGAGGAAAGGCTACGGGAAATTCCTAATTAGTTTCTCATATGAACTATCACTCATCGAAGGGAAGAGTGGAACACCTGAAAGACCTCTTTCGGATTTAGGTAAAGTCAGTTACTTAAGTTGGTGGTCGCAGAGAATAGTGGAATTTATAAGATCAAGACCATCCGATAGTCCGTTTTCTATTCAAGATATCACGAAAGAAGCAGGAATGCAAGAAAAAGACATCATTTGGACACTTGTAAATATAAAAATTCTTAAGCCGAACAAAATAGTCAAATTAAATGGAATATTTTGAGCTCAGAATAATTACAAAATAATGCTTAAATTGTTTTTTTAATATTTATTACATCAGGAATAGAAGAACATGATCAAGTACACAGCAGGTTAAATCGTAATCTGCACAGATACAACGTTCTTGAACAAAATCTACAAGGAAGCAGGCTAACCTGGTGTTCCCGTGCATATGGAATTCATGAGATGGATGCCATTCAGAACAAAATGGGATAAAGAGGTCTATGCAAATTATCCAGCTTACTCTGCAGACAAAATGCTAGCACTTTTTGCACCACAAGAGTAGAATGTTGTGAAATAAACTGGGAGATCTCAATGAGAGAGAGAGAGAGAATATATTTATATTTATTGCTTCATATGCAGTCTGTTAAACAGTTTAATTAATTTTAATCACGAGATGAAATGAAAAGAAAAATACATATATTTCTAAAATCGCTTGAACCTAAATAAACTATTTAACCTCCAAAACTGTTTTATTTTTTAAGAGTCTAATACCTTGCAGTTCGTTATGAATTAATAGATGATGAGATCATTTGTCCAAGTTTTAAATGTCTTCTCCAGCTGAATAGGATTTAAAACCCTGTGTTTGGTTGGGTAACTAATTGTAAAATTTAAATTAATTTTTTTTCCAAGAAGAAGATTTGTGTGTGTGCAAATACACTGAATCAAAACAACTAATCGTTGTTGCTATTCAAAAATAAAGATAGAAATCAGCAGCATTGTTTTATTATTAGCTGTTCGTAACTTATAATTGAATTTATTGTCACTTAAATAGTCAGTCCATAAGTCTTTTTTAAAAAATATCCCTTTTAAAATTAGGTTTTTCTAACAAATTATCTGCATAATAATTTAAACCATTTGATTTAGGGATGGATTAACAAAAGCATTCAATCACTTTTGAATCCAGATATACATTCAAAAAAACAAACAAATTGTAAGAAAATCTTCTTAATTTAGAGTTAAAGAAATGCATATTCTTCAAAACCGAAAAAAAAACAAATCTCTCTTCTTCTTCTACTTCTCCTTTCTTTGATTGGTTCTCTCAAACTACAACGAAATCAACAAAATACTCAAAATAAGCTTCTACTTAATTAAACTTTTCTTATTACAACATCCAACTCACCATATTCTCATGAAGTGGATATAAAACTGGTACATTCAAGTTCTTTTCCCTTCATTTAGCTTCTCCGAATCCTATCGTCCTGCAAACCTATTGGTGTTGTAGTTTTTCCAGCAAATAGCTCTTAGTTTTTGCAATGATCAGTTTGTTAATCATTACGCGTAATCTTATTAAGACTCCAAAGCACTAGATACCTTCAGGAAAATACTCAGCTGGACCTTCCTTGGATAAGACTAGCATCTCTTAGTTCTTTTCGTATCTTCATTCATCCACTTAATCCTAATATCTCTAATAATTCTTCATTCTCTCACATCATCGCATAAATTCACTACAAAAATCTTAAGAGTAATCCTAGGAAGTTACAGATACATATTCGTTATTCCATGCGCTAGGACTATTTTCTTTTATTTCAGCAAATCCTCCAATGCTTCAGCATATCAGACGAGTTTGAGTATCTTCAATCTATTATTCCTTGGAGTGTTTACAGTTCTAATTGCTCTCCATGATTTCACATATAAATTTAATATCCTATTGGATTAGCTTGCACGAAAACGATCGAATATCAATAGCATCCTATCAATACTAGAAGATGGGTTCTTAGAGTACACTAGCACGCACTTTACTCCCTTAACTACGTCTATCTTGCAGCTCGTATTCTCATTAATAAGATTAATTATGCATTTTTTCCAAATGGTTTTTTTTCGTTTGGCATCTTCTAAACTCTAATTCTAGCTGACTCTCACAAGATTTCTCATCCACTTCATATTACTTCTCGCATATGCTTGCTCTTTCGATTCATTTCCTCTACTTGCATTCTCAATTCCTGTTTCTTTTCTCATATCCAGCAACATTCACTCAGTGAAATAGCCAACCCAAACATTCGCAATAAGAAAATTATTATTCCCAGAAAAAAAGACAAATAATGCATCTTCATTCGATACCTTCCTTCGCTCAGTCTACAGTCTACTTAACGATATCCAACCAGATACATATCTACATTCGAAGGCAGGATAAATCTTTGAATCTTTGCTTCTTGTTCACGCTGAGTAACATTGCCCAGGGTAGCTAAATGGATGTCCTTGTAAGGAATTACAAGAATCGTAGGAACAACAATTTAATAACATTTTTGTGTAAAACAAACGATAATTTATTCTGCGATAATTCATTGGATTGGCATACTTAGCTTATGTTAAGACCCACAATACGAGTTTAAATGCAGTTTTCAATCATTTTGCTTTCGAATCGGAAATAAACAAATCCTCTTTCTAAGCTCTTCTCATTTTAGCTGAATTTCAACAGAAATAGCGCTTTAAGAATCTCTCCTTAATTGACAAAGCAGTATTTTACACTTTCTAGGAGCAAGCTAAAAACCGGTTTGAGATTATCAAATTATTAGAAACTACCGAGGCAATGCCTGATCACATTAGGAATGACAATAATAATGTCAGTAGGAACAATAGCAATGCTTAAGAGAATAACTACTCTGAAAATAACGATAAAGACATATTCTCCGATGCATTAGCGTTTGACAGTACAATGAAGCTGCTCAAGACAAGTTTATCTAATACTTTAGTTTAAATGAAGATGTTTCTGATTCTTTTAACATCTGAATCCATCAACCTTCTTGTTTTGCAAAAGAAAGGTACCAAAACACATTCAAATGTAGCGGCTTTAAACAAGATTGCCGCAATTTGAGAAAATTTGTTTCTTCTTGATACAAGATAATTTAAATATTTTAACCTTCAGGCACTGAGACACTGAAGAGCTGCCACTCAACAGAAGATTTATTGCTGAAATGCTATGAGTTACATCCTTAGAATCTGCTACTTCAAAATTATGAATGGATTTTCACTGAAGCATTGGATATCCGCATGTATTGCGTCTAGAAACTCAAAGACGATTCAGCTTCGCAGCAAAACAATCATAATAACCATGGGAATGTTTTAGGCAACAAGATTGCAGTGAATGAAAGATACTCTTTTAAACAAGACAGCTGTGCTATGTTTGTGTCTTTCATGCACGAATTTGGAACGATCAAGCAGTAAGAAATTTAAATATTAGCAATTCAACAAATGAATTAGATTTTTATTTGCACTACAAAATGCAATTTGCTATGTCTGAATCCATATTATCCTTTGAAATTTTCTTAAAACAGGGTAACTCGAAACAGTCAAGCCATTGTTGGAAGATCTAGTGATGAGCTTAAAGGAAAGAATATGAGTATTTTGCTACCAAAATTTATCAACGAATTTCATGAAAAAATGCTTCATCGAACTCTATCATAAGGATAGCTTACTGGACCACTGAGATCGAATTCAGGATTTACCAGCAGCAACAGCCAAGATCATAACGAATTTCAAAGGAGCGATTCCAATCAACTCTATTACTTTTTTATCCTCCTGAGCAATTCCTTCATTCTCCCTGTAGAATGCTAAATGAAGTTTCAAATCCTTGGCGATTAGTCTGACATTGGCATAGCGATTCTTTTTCAAAGGCCATAGTCTACTTTGAGTTTACAATCATCCTATATTCTACTGGATTAGAAGCTCAAACTCACTGGACGATCATTTATGATTTAGAATATGACTCAACGCATATATTCTGAGTGCTTTGCGCATTCTTTAGGAAACGAAAGTAATTAGACCAACGTGAATTGTAAGAAAAAGCTTTTTTTATTCCTTGAAATTATCATTATTTTTTATGACAAATGGATTATTTTTGAGTGAAGAAAAGCTTAAACAGATTGATATCATGAAAATGATTCCGATGCTAGAGGTATTCATTAAAGACGAGAATGATCATTTCTAGGTTGGAACAATCATGCTATTTCCTAAAAATTCAAGTTAATTAAATATTTTCAGAAAAAATCACAAGAATCCAATGAAATCAGGCAAAGAAATCGGATGTTTCTTTATGTTCGCGATGGCAGCGAATTGTGGAATCTTAAATATTCAGATGAACTTGCGAAGAAGAAGCACTTCACTTGGCGATGCTTTTCATGAGCTCGAGATAGTTTCATTCAAGAAAATTTAACGATAGAGAGACAGAATTAAGGCAATATCGATACTCAAAAATGAACTCACCCAAAAACTCAAAGTTAAAATATCTTTTAAAGATTACTTTTATCTGATGATCGCTTTTGCATCATAGTTGGAGATCGAAATAAAATGTTCAACACTCAGATCAGCGTATAGGAAAGTCAATCCCAAGTCGAAATCATTCAAGAATCTCAGCACGATCGTTTAAGAAACGAATTGTAAAAAAACAAAACAAATAAAAGCAAATCATAATATTCTCAGACAATATCAGAATTACCTCCCATTGTGTTGTATTATTGTTGGTTATATTGTTAATTATATGCCTTTTTCAGTGATTGACAGTAAGCGCTTCGATAAATAGCAGACGACCTTTCAAAAAAACTAAAAGTTTATTGTAAAAACCAACACAACCGATTCCTTAAGGAAAAAGAGATTAATGCAGCTAAAAACTGAAATATCCTATGATAGCAGCTCAAGCAGCAATGTGAGCTTAAAGAGTTTACAAGAAAAGTCATAGAATGTGTTTTTAAGGCCATCGATATCTTCAGATAGCTATATTGCTATCAAAAGCAGGTTTTCACTTGACAAATAAACAAGTTATTTTTCCAAATTACCAACCATGAAGATTATTCCACCAAGTTCAACTTCTATTCATGATGAAGAATCAGAAGACAAAGATTGTTAAACTCCATAGAGTGATTAGTACAATATAACTCAAGGACAAGTGATAAATTAAGATTTTAGCAGGAGCGCCTAGCGAATTGCTATTGATCTAATGGATAATACAAAAACGAACGAAAACGATAATCAAAGTAACTGGAATTATAAAATCAGTAATTCTTAACAAAAAATATCCATCCGTCCAGCTATTTCGATGGTTGGTGAAAAGCCAATTACACTATCAGAAATTCCAGCTGAGGATATTGAGGATTCAGATGAACATATGGGAATAGGAGATAAAAGAATTATTAGTGAATGGGAGGGAACGAAGAATAGCAGGAATGCATGTAAGGTTAATATTGTTGAGTTTCAGAGATTAGAAGAAGTAGAAGATGATGACGATGAGGGTGAAGAGGATGATGAAGAAGAAGAGAGTTTGAGTAATATAGAATTGGATGAGTATCTGGATTTTTCAAAGTAGATATTAGATTCAGAAGAAGAAATCGATGCAGGTGGTGAAGAAGCAAAGAAGAATAGAACTATTATTTCTTCTAATTCAGTAATTAGTCCAAGCCATTTGGATTCACCACAAAACAGTAACAAATAAACAAACAGAAGAAAAAAAGAAAACCACTAATCATTTAGCAAATAATTAACTTTCTTTGTATTCTCTGATCTTTTTTCACATGCAAAACAACAATATTTGTCTGTTGACTTAGGGATCATAAATAGAAGACAATCCATGAGGAAGCTATTTAACATTACAACACGAATTTTTAAACTCAAAAAGAATAACATGAATAAAGGGTTAAACTCACCCAAAACACTGCAAACCGACAAAGGTGATGAAGAAAAAGAAGTTGAAAAGACGGAAAAGGAAATACCACAAAATCTAAGTGAAAATGACACAGATAACGATGATGATGATAAAATCAGTTAAGATTCATTGAGTTCTTAATAACCTGAAATTATTTAATAAAATCATCACTAAAACATGGTTAAAAAGGAAGATCAAAGCTAACTTGGCAGCAATGCCTGCTCAGTGGGAGATCAATCAACGGAGAGAAAAAAGAAAGGATTAATCAGGGTTTTCCTCAGCAAACATTCAGAATAACTGACGGTTTTCGTTAGATTACTGTCATTAATTTTCTTGATGATTCTCGTAATCTTCACAGGATATTAGCTATCTGTGCTCCTCGTCTAGCAATCTCTTTTAGCTTAAATCATACCTTATCTCAGCTATGGACGTAAGTACTTACTAATCAAACTTATTTAATCTATTTATTCATTTTTTATCCACAGCGAATCAACTTTATCAGCCAAGTTAAGTTGTTTCATTTTACGAGTACATCGAATTAGAGAATAATCTTGGCACTCCGCTTCAAGATAGTAGAGTGCAGGTACTAGTTAATTCAGCTCAGGCATCACTTGCTCAGTATAATATCCTCATTTAGAATCTCAGTCAGATGCCCGATACACTCAAATTATCCAATGAAATCAATGATCTAACAGTTCAACTCAGCTCTTCTTCATTATCCACTAATTCCCTTCCTCTTCAACTGCTGTAAGCGATGTTGAAGTTAAGTTTCTTAATGTGGCAATACTCTTACGATCTAGATGAACAATCGCACATTCTCGTTCATAAAGATAGTAACATATTCCCAGAAATGTCATCGATCATCACACAAGTACAGTTTTATATTAGAAGGATGCTTAGTTTGAGTTCGCCTTGAATTATTGTTGTTTATTGACTGTGATTGCCTTGTTTTGATTTATTTTATCTTTTCAAGTTATGTTTCTCCTATGCTGTAGAAGTGTCTTTGGATGCAAGGACTGGTTTGAAAATCGGAACAGTAGTTACAGAAATTCTTGCCGTAATATCGGGTATTCTGATCTTTCCTATTTTCGCTTACTTTTAGATCACTCAACAGAAAGTTCTAGCCTTATTCAGCACCTTCTCCAGTAGCTCTCTTGTTTAATTTCTGTCTAAACTAGAAGGTTTAACTAAACGTCTAGAACTATCTGAAAATAATCAATTTTCTTCAACTACAATTGTAAAACACACACACATTCATTCCCCCACATTTTCTCCTTATTTCTTTACAGCTATCCCCTCTTTATTAATTCCTTTTTACCTCGCCCAATAGGATCGACATTCTAGCAGCAAATCCTACTCCCAATTCCTTCTCCAGCAAAATTTACAAACAAAGAAAAAGTCTATTTCCTTGGTAACAACTCTTCCATTATTCTCAAAGAAACTCCTTTTCGGATGCTGTCTACTCATACTTACCTCCTCTATCTATCCTATTTTGAATTATCTTCTCACTGATAAATTTCTCAGCGAATACCATTTATTTATCGATGAACTCTAAGCCATGCATAATAGTCGATCTTGGCTATCTTACAGCAACTAATACACTCTTCTGTCAATCAATTAGCGACTCCTAAGAGATTAGATTGTTGATATAAATCTAGAAAGAGATGAATTCCAGCGCATCGCTGAATAGTAGAAATTCAACTTGCAGACCTTATCGTACATACAAAACGATTTTCTAGATGGTGCTTCAAGATACAGTTAAGAGGAACAGAAAGTCATTATTCTCAACCCTCTAATCAGCAATCTATGCGATGGACTCAATGCAATTAAAAGCGCATCGCACTACGACAGCAATTACTACGCGATCGTATTCGACTACAAAGAATGCATAAACTAATCGCAAGGAATCCTAACACAAGGAGGAATTATTGCGATGAAGCAATTAAACATCCAGACAAGCGAACTTGCTAATATACTGTTTTCAACGATTGAAAGTGATGTGCAGGTGTTCTAAGGGCTCCTAACAGATTGGAGTGCGAATGGACGTTTTGGCTCTTTTTTTAAACTCCATAAATTTTTATTTACTTCGTTTTCTGCTTAGATTGCTTATATTACAGTGCTAGCAAATAGCTTCTTTTAGTATCTTGCGATTCTTCAAGGTGTTCTAGTGAGTTATCTTGGGATTCAGTTGCTATTCACGTATTTACTGGTATGGAGCAAATTGGCTTCGTCAATAGAGAGGTAGCTTAGAAGAAATAAAATGTTGTTTTCACTTCTCCCGTATGAACTCCTGCTGGAAAATTAATATATTCAAGCATTCATCTAAAAGTAGCCTCACTCATTGTAGGAATGAGCAGTCAAGGTAGAAGTTAATTAATCCCTTAGTCAACAGTTAATTATTGTAAAAATTCTGACAAAAAAGCTGAAAAAATATGAGTAGAATTGATATATTTTTTGTGTGATTTATGTTTATTTTTGTGTTCTGCATCAATTCTAATTCTGTTGTACTTGTACATAGTGAATCTAAAAAAATATATTAACAAAATGCAACCATAACAATCTTGCCAGACTTATGTGCTTTGAAGGAGATCATTAGATTAAGAAAAGAATAAATTGGGATTCTTAATTATTGATCTGATACTTGAAATATTTGGGGATTTGAGCTGATCTGGAAGGTATCATCTCTAGCGATGTAGTAATAAATCTCCCAATCAATTCGCTTTGATTTTTCACACTCAAATGAAAGCCATAAGATTA
>Ga0302271_10000312_pt1 | contig 46258 bp, 22 predicted proteins | sample III_Bog_N1_1_FD_198767 | JGI IMG/M metagenome (GOLD analysis project Ga0302271, IMG submission 198767) | Peat permafrost microbial communities from Stordalen Mire near Abisko, Sweden - III_Bog_N1_1 | ecosystem: Environmental > Terrestrial > Soil > Wetlands > Peat | place: Sweden: Abisko...
ATGATTGTGACCCGAGTTATTGCTACTATTGGGATAGGGGATGCTCATGATCTGAGAGATTGTGGAAACTTTAGCTGCTGAATTGTTCCTAAATTTAATTCAGACTTTCGCAGCTCTCCAATTTCGTCGGCATTATCAAAGAACGGCTATCTAATCCACCGCTTAATAATTCAGAATTTCCCCAAACGGAACTTAATCTAATAGGCGACAGCGATTAGCAAGTAGTATTATTATTATCAGTGACAACATCATTTTTTTGTTGTTTTTTCATTGCAAAGTTGTGTGGATTCATGTATTAGTCAGATAGAGAAAAAGCAGAAAAAACAAACTGTAAATCATCGTCATTTTCTTCATCTGAGTTGTCAGTGATGTTAAGGCCAGAAATGCGATTGTTTTGTTATTCATGAACAGCACTGGCTGCGTTTTGAAATTGATGACGTTTCCGATGGTCGAAATCGAATTTATTAATTTTTCTGTTATTTGTGGGGCTGTTTACGTTGTTGCATCTATTCCTTGAGTTATTTATGGATGGTTATTGTTCTATTCTTTGAGGTAACCCCTAAGATATGAGCTTTGGCTCTTCCCTGTAGTCTTTGCCTTCAGATTTGTAGTTGCAAAGATTGAGTTCAGTATTCGGGGAAAAATGAACTTTGAGTTTAAAAAGACGCTGAGAAAGAAGATAGTGGTGCTGTTCTTAGCCTATGTTATTCACAAAAAGTTATACCTTCGTTTTATTCAGAGCTTACTGAGCAATTACTGCTGTTTCTATTGATTCCATCTCGACAAAAGCTTAAGTTTGATCGATATTTTTCTTAAAAACAAGAACTTTATTAACAAATCCAAACTATGCAAAAACTTCAAAAATATCATCATTAGTAAGCTCAATTTCTTTTAAGTCAAATACAATAACTAGTAGCACTCGAGAAGGATTTTCCCGTTCTTCTTCAAGATTATTGGAAGGGTCTTAATAGGATTATCTGTTGAGATTACCAAATTCAGGATAAAATTTGTTTATTCTGTTTTAACTCATTTGAGCTTATTCTGAATTCGTTTGGACTGAATAGTGATTCTATTATTGTTGTTGTTACCAGTCTAAATTCATAAATTCTAGCTACAGTTTTGGCTGTTGTTGTTGAGTTGTAGATAGGAGCTGCATTTGATAATCTGATAATCTAGCATAAAAGGGTGTTTCTCCGAAACTCAAGACTGGTAAAACTTGCTTGTTTTCACAAATATGTGTTCCATCAACTTCTTAATATTTTCCTTAGGCTAGATTTTATGGAAAATGGTTAGCTATTGTGAGATAATTTGGATGGTCTTAAGCTAGATTATCATGTTTCTAAGAGATAATCTGCTAACTTGCTAATGGGTAACTCAGCGAACCAAGGTTATTATTGTAATTTACACGATTGCTGATAGGATATTGCAATCTATTTTGTCTATTTTCCATGCGGATTTTTGAAATAAAAGCACCTAGCTAAAAGCCTAATTGAAGCTCGTTGACGATTTCTATCCTGGAAAGTTCAACAATGATTCTTGTAAAACTGACAAAACCTATTTAGATTGTATTTTTTTTTTGAATCTTCTCTTTTTCTTGATTTTAGATGAACAGAGAATGAATCTTTCTAAATAGTTTACTTTTCTATCTAATTTAACATTTCCATTCACATCTAAAGAGTTTTAAACAAAATTGCTTTATCTGACCGCGTGCTGGGTAGCTTTTCTTCCCACAAAAATCGATTCCAGTTTCATACCCAATCATTTAGAAATAGAAACAAATAATGTATTAGACTGCTAATAAATCAGGTTTCTCAAGTCAGTATCCTCGGGAAGCATCTTTTAATAGCCACTTCAAGATATATCTTACCTGTTTGTTGTTCTGCTGTTAGTCTTGTGAGTATTTCAAAATTCCAGAGGTTACTCATTCTTGGGAATTTTTGCATACAAAATATGAATATGCTAAAGTTGTGAACACAGAATATAACTGGGCATAACATAGACATCCATTTCCAATAAGCAAAAATCAATAAATGACTGTTACTTTCTGTTTAATTTTTATGTGAGTTTTAACGCATAGTGAAACAGTAAATTTGCTATTTCCGATCTCTGATATTAATCTGATTATTTGTCAATAACAGTAGTTTCGTAAGATTTTAGAGTTGAGATTCGTTATCTTCCCAAGTTGAAAATCGGACACTGCAACTTCCATAATCGTTTATCACTTTCTAAAGAAAGGGAGAACGGTTATGATGAGAAAAGGAAAGAAAAAGGAAACTACAAATTTCGGCAGTTTCCTCCTCAACTCCAAAGAAGAGATTGTGAATTAATTAACTATTTTAACAATAATTCTAGAGTTTACCATCGAAATTAGTCTATTTCCTCTAACTTTTGAGAATTATTTCAATTTTTTGAACCCCAAAAGGTTCCTAAACGCTTTCATGTAAAAAACTACTTCAAACTGAAAAATACCTTGAAATTTATAATAATTTTACATAAAAATAACGCCAAAAGCAGTTTCTCTTATTTTCTTTTATAGTTTATGTCATTTCACGGTTTAAAACTCACCAATCAATTAATCGATTTGAAAAATTATACGCTGGTCTTGTTTACAGAGTGCATAATCAATCCCTTTGAAACAATCAATCAATACACTCTAAACACTCCCTCCCACTGACTGAGCACTTGAAAAATATACTTCTTCCTTTCTCGAATAAATCTCAAAATGATTGTCCGTCCTTCTCAACGTTTTTATTAAAAGATAAAAGTTGTTTCCAAATTAATCCTCGATTATTCTTGAAATGATAGCAGTTTACAGCATAATTAATCGGTGCCTAACTCCTTGAAATAGTTTGAATAATATCTGCCCTTGAATCGATGTATTAATATAAAACCAATAAAAACTAATAATTATTTACACATTCCAAAATATCACTTTCAATAAAGATTCATTGATTCATAAAATGAAATAATGGAGTAATAAGGATTATTGAAGTTTTAGAAGATCCTTTGATAACAAAGATACTTCTTCATAGATTTTTCAAGAGTCATTGAACATTACTCCAGTTATTTTGGGAAGAATCCCATTGATTCTGTTAGTTTATATTGTATCTTTGATTCTAAAACATTTTTTCATTTTTATAATTCCATTTGTTTTGGTTAAGTGATTTCTCAACTTTGATAATCTATCAAACCCAACCAGAAAATGATCTCTTTTAGCTACTTTTTGGGTTTCTATCATACATATATTGATTCTTTCTGTTGAATTGTATCTAAATGATCTTTCATCAATTCAGATCTATTCATATAACCCTGCTAACTACCCAATATTCTGAATAATAATGACAGTATTTGAAAGCATTTTTTAAGTCAAATATTTTGGAGATAAACATACATAATACATTCTTTATGCAGAACACATATGATTTTCATCAAAATAAAGAAAAATACTGTCTTCTCCATCTTCTATCATTCTGACTCACTGAGAAGATAGTTCAGGGAATTTCTTGACGAACATTCTCTAAGCGAGGGTGGAGATTTGCTTAGCCTTCTCATAGAGATAGTCAGATTGTTCTTGGGTTTGGATGAACTCCTTGAATTTTCTGTGGAAGCGGAGATTAGTGAATGCATCAATCTCGTTGAACTAAGCGGCTTGTTCGTATTGCTCGTAGATCTGCTCAGCAGTCAGAGTCTTGTTGAATTGTCTGACAGGTGTGATGTAGTATCCGATGATTTGATCAAGCTTCATTTTGTTCCTGGAGGTTTTATTTGTGTGATATTTCTTTTAATTTATTGAATTATTTAGTTCTTCTTTGTTTTCTTATTTGCAAGTTAACAAGCCTGCCCCCTTTGATTTAGAAGATGCCTTGATTAATAGATAAAAGGAACATAAGCTGCTCTCCTTTACCCCTCTTGCAAGATATTTGTTGTGAAAATATGATGAAATACATAAAAAAGTCTTTGGGAAATATTTAATCAATAAAAACCAAATAAAAGGAATTTTCATTATTTATGCTTGCATTTTGCAGATTTATGTTTCTAAATGAAGAAAGATAATACACTCCAGTTAGGAAAGAGAGCAGCCATAAGTTAAATAATTGCCTTGGAGGTATCATCCATGATTTTTTTTTATGAGAAGGGATAATTTAACAAGGATAATATGAAAATGGGGAAATATTGGAATATTTTTTTCATAAAATCGACAAAATCATGAAAGATAACCATTTTTCTGACTGAACAAAAATGTAGCCTTTTAAGATGACAATTTATGTGTATTCGGTGAGTATCACAATGAAGAGAAAACAATCATTATTTGTGGAATTTGGTAGATAAAATATCTTTTTCCTTTGAAAAACAAGTACTTTATTTGTTAATGATTCCAAAGAATTTGTTTTGATTAGTCCTTTCCGTTTTTAGAAAAAATTCTTTGATTAATCATTATGATCTTCATGCTAAAAGACATAAAAAGAAAGAGCTTATTTAAAATTGTAATAGACGATCCTCAAAATGTTTTTTCCCCTGGTAAGTCTGCTAGATTTTTAGACAAATTTAAATTTCAACTTTAGGTCTTGCTATTTTCTAGAATAGTTCTAATAATTAGAAACGAAAGCCTGTAGAGAAGGAGGAAAGGATGAAAAAGGAAAAAAAAAAGAAACTGCCGTTAGCAAGGTATTTCTTTTAATAATTAAAAATACAAAAAGAAGATTCTATAAACTTGGGAAATACAGGTATTTAGCCTGCTAATTTCAGAAAATGTCTTGGAATTTTTGAAGAAAACAAAAGGTCTTTTTCCTTTGCAAAAATGAATAGAGTTTTCAGTGCTGTTTTTGCTATTCTGAACTATGAATGAATAATAAAAATTAGGTGCCGTTTTAATTATTTCTTTCCTGAATCATTCTGATTGGGGGTACTTCAAGAACTTAACAAAAGAAAAAGTAAGAGGAAACTTAAAAATATGCTCAATACTATTGAAAAGAAAAATGATAATTTTTCAAAATTGCCTCTATTCTAAAAATTGCTTTTAACAAAAAAAATCTCGCTGTGAAAAACCTAAAAAACTTGTTGAGGAAATACAAAAAAAAGGCTCACAAAAAAAAAATAGAATCCTATTAATTTGCCTATTTCGTGTGGACTTAAAAACGTGTGCAAGAGGAATATGCTTTAATTATCTGAGGGGGAGAAAGCAGTTTATTTGTTTGGGATTGCGCTTATGAAAAAATTGGAAAAATATTAAAAAACACAAAACATTTTTTTCAAGTAAAAACACAAAAAAAAAACAATTAAACAAACAATTGATAATCTACTTCTTTAATTAACTCCAGACAAGATGCTACCTTAATATGTTCCAGCAGTTGAAACGATCAAAGGCACTGAGAATACTGCAGTTGGTTCGCGTTGTATGAAGAAACAAAAATCATTGGAAGATACTTTTTAGATTGAATCCAATTCACGAGGAAATTCTTCGAATTCTACTTCCTCAGTTCAGCAGCCTATGCAGTCACTACTAGGAAAAAGAAGATAATCTCAATAGGAAGACTGCTTGCTGTATTGCTTCTAACTGATGAGTGTGATGAAGATCAGTTTTGGTGATTAGCTACTAGATAATTACTTTGAAGTTGTGCAGAATGTTTTTGGAGAGAAGAATGCCATTTCAATTCTGAATCGCGCTTCAAGATCAGTTAACTGTGCTCCTATTGCTAGCTCAGACGACAGTTCTAAGTCAACTTCTAATAATCCTACCCTTTATTCTACTGATATCTAGAAATCTAGACAGCTCTTAAGAGAAGTCCACAGGTTAATAGAAAAACGATTAAACATCGAAATATAAAGAAGAGTAGTGGCCTTCAAATCTTGCATAGATGCTTGCTAGAGTCTATCACTTTTAGACTCTTCTTAGTCCTTACTTGATTTCCTAAATGGAAACGCTGTTGAGGGTGAGTCAGGTTATTACCTTAAAACAATCAAAGAATTCATAGGATCTGAGAATCTAAGAGAAATTATCCTCCATTCTCTTGGTAAAGAACAAACAAAGCTTGAAATCTTCAAAAGAGACACTGAAACATCTCAAGAAATCCACACAACTGAGAATAATTCATATGAAGATAGTTTCTCAACTTCAAGCAATCCTAACGACGAAGATCAACCCATCTAACCAAGCTAATAGACCTCTCACTAAGGCTTAGTAAGTATCTTCAAGACATCTGTTCTGTTTTAAGTGATGCCATAACTCGCTAATCTCTCTGAGAAAATCATCTGCATTAAGAATTTCACCTTGCATTGCTGCTGAGATGATCAATAAATAAATAATACACAATCATCTCTCTCTATTTCTCTATTTATTCCATTTTTCTTCATTTTAAACAACTTTTCTGCTTTATTAGTAAACAATATTATGTATTCATTTGTACAAAGATAGGTCATTTCATTCATTCATTTTCAATATTTCAAATTAATGAAATCTCCTAGAAAATCAGATTATTTACATTGAATCTCCCCCCTTTCTTTCTTAGGGATTTCTAAACTGCCAATGATCAAAAATGAGTAGTTCTATTCTAAAAAGAGATTGATTTCTTAAGTCATAAGAGTTAATTGACGCTAGCTGGTTGATTTTTTAGTTGAGATTATGCTTTCTCTACACTGTTAGTGTTGGCTAGATGGCTTAAATAAACAAACAATTTTTAACTAAGATAGAAAGGCTAAAATTATTAAAAAACTGTGAAAGAGTAACGTCAATATGATTGATTTAAAAGATTAAATTACAATTTATTATGAGCTTTGGTTTCTGATGTCAAAGGAGAGTTTTTTAAATGAAAGGAGAGCTAGGAAAGCTTGATGGAAACTCTGAATTTTTCTCAAAAAAGAAAAAAAGGATTACTGAAGGTATCTAGATCAAGAGAAAAATTCTTGAAAAGTAGCAAAAATCACTCAAATTTATGATAGCTTTAGCAAGGCTAGCTCAAATGAGATCAGAAAGACATAAAGAATGTAGCTCATGCAGTCTGCAATAATTGTTCTATATGAGTTCTCCTTCTCCAATTAATAAACAATTCAGGTTACAAAAATAATCAATAAGCGCTTTGAAATAAATCAAATATTAAAGATTGCGAGGGATTTTTAAGGTGGGCGATTGATACACAAGGTAGTTTGAGTTGACTCTACAAAAGCGCATTTATGTGCTGTGGGAATTAAGATTGGATAACTAAATAAAATATTAAGAAAATTGTTTAATTTCTTTTTATGAAATTTATCAAGTGTAATCTTGATATTGAGCCAGAAAACATATTTGATTAGAAATAAGCAAGCAGCATACATACAAAACGAAATGAGATGTTTAAAAGAAATTCCTACAGAATCGACCAGAAAATCAGAAAGCAGATTGAACAAGTGGTAATTTTTAAAGATTTAGCTCTTGTTGGTATCTTTTTGTTAAAAAATGGTTGGAATTTAATCGAACAGGAATTCTAATTCTCGTTTTAGATGCTGCTATTTAACTAAAATCCAAATAGAAATGTCTTGTTTATTTGTTTCAGTGATCAAAAACACAATCTTGGATACTTTTTCATATCCCTAGCTCTTCACTTTTCATAAGAATTAGTTCTTGAAGTTTTAAATATTATTTATTGAATTCCCTAACATCTGGACTAGCTGCAGCTTGTATCAGATAATTCGCAAGATGCTTCAATTCTACATCAGATTTATCATTATGCCATTCAATAATTGGCACTCCATTATCAGGTTAAAATCCAAAGCTATGTGAGAGGTTATCCACAAGAATCGTGCTACGAAGATCAGAGTCTCTGATGATCCTCAGATCTTTTATAAAAAATCCATTCTTCGTTTCCATGCAGTTGCTTCTGTTCAGCACACCACTGATGAAGGATTTGTTAGGATCTATGAAATTTATGATCGCTTCTGCGTAATTTGGGCTGCTTGCAGTGAAAATAAAAATATCCCAGAGCTCACTAAGTCTCTACAGAAATTCTATGCAAAATGGACGGATCTTCAAGCCAATCTAACAAGTTTAATACAAAAAAAAAATAAGGATTTACTCAGAAACACTTGGACTCTGTTAATAAGTTTTTTTTCTTAAAAACCTACTTTCGTTTCTTCTCCTTTTTCCGAATGGGCGGTTACAATATGATCAGGACCTTCTCTTAGTGAGCAACTGTGAATCAACGTCTCATCTAGATCTAACAACAGAGTTTTCCCCTTAGAATCTAATAATTTTCCACAAAACAAATAAACAATTCAATACAATCTCAGTTTGATCCAAGGAGAAGTAAGCTTTTCTTTACTCTTCGGTCTGATTACATCTACTTGTTTCGATGCAAGGAACTTCTCTGATGGACCTTTCAGACATTTGCTTGCATATATTAACCCTCGATATGTTAAACTTAGATGCTTCTTGAAGCTACTCTCTTGAATGAAATTTGAAAATATCAAATGCCTAAACGGATGGTGTTTGAGATTATCAAGAGCTTAGTTCTTCGCTACAACTTTCTTGACTTCTGCATCGGAATCAAATTATTTTTAAGGAGAAATATGCACGACTCGCTGACGATGCTCACTAGAAAGGGGAAGAACTGGAGAATTCATATTTTAAGAAGGTATAATTTAAGGATTTCCTATTATTGATGTCCCTGCTGAATCATGACTCACTTATTATTGTTGAAGAGAATTAGCTCTTTCAGTTTCAAAGGTAGGTTTTAATTTAACAACTTCAAATGTTGAACTAGCTTTCTTTTCCTTGAGAGGTTTCTAAGGGGAGAGGGAATGCTCATCTTCTTCACTGAGTCCTTAATCGCCGCTTGGTTGTTTTGTGGAGAGATTGTTGAACTTAGAAACTTTGTTTTCTAAGAAAAAAATCCAAAGAATAATTCGATTTAGAGACAGAATCATTGAAAACATAACAACTTTCGATGCTTGTTTCTGTGTATTCTATGCAAAATTGAAGGGTTTGCAGTTTACTTATTGAAAATCTAGACGTGACTTTAAGCTATGATTGCTGTTCTCCATCTGAACTCGCATCGTCTGTAGCGTATCCACCATTAGTCGCTCCATTCTCTTGATTAAATGTTTTTCCAAATGTACTTTTTTTTATTGGGGCTGTCATTATCGAAGCCGTCTCCTAGTCTTCTGATTCTGCTTCCGAGAAATAAAGCTGACTAGCTGTTGCTTTACCCTTGGCTAGTGCATTTGCTTAGAAATGAAAGAGGTTATCCATGTCTTGAACGCTATGTTATGGTTGTGAAAATTTTAGCTGCAAAATTGATAAGCTTTGTTAAACCAGGAAATCAATAATTTTTTGTGTTTAAGATACAAATGTGATTTTTTTGTTTAAGCAAAAGAGGAAAAAGGCAATTATAGTTAACCTGAATTAACAATGCGTTTGATAGATTTCTGTTAATTGATTTGTTTTTGTTTACCCTCACATAACTCAAATTATTGTTTCGAGAGGGTGAAATGAATAACCTTTTTTCTTTCTATATCACTCATAAATAAAATATAAAATAGCAATATTCATATCTTTAAGTGAATTTATATTTCTGGATCAATAAACATGTGTTCTTGTGTAAAAAATTCATTTGATGGTTTTCATAAACATTATTGCATCTTCTATCCTTGCCACTTTTAACTTTAAAAAAATAATTAAAAACACACAATATCAGCAAGAAGATCTTTTTTCTCAAACAAAAAATGATAATATTTTTTGAAATGCTACCTCATATTACTCAATGGTCTTGTAGATCTCTTTCATTTATTGCGACTTTTAGAATAGCTCTTCAATCATTTCTGCTTTCTTCTTGGAACTTTCTTACTTAACCTATGAATAAAATAGTTTCGTTTTAAGGAGCAAAAGCAAAAATGAATTATTATGAGTATTACTGATCCAACTACGAGACTAGTGGAATTAATTCGTTGTGTGAGCTCCTGAATGTCAAGTTCTAGTTGTTGCACCTATTTATCCCCACCAAGAGAAACCATATCAACCATGGAATTCACTAAATGTTTAACAATCAACTAACCATTTCTGATTTGGTGGTTAGAAATTCATTGTAGAGTGTATTCATCAGGATTTATTTTTCTTTCTTATGTAATTATTTTGTTTTGTTTGAGTGATTTTTGTAAAAAAAATCGCAAAATTTAATTTAATTAAGAAAAACAAAAACGATTTCAAGAGAATATTTTGGATTTGAAAGACAATCAAATCATCTTCCTGTGAGATAGGGAAATAAAATAAGAATACTGAAGAAGAGAAAGAGAGTTTATTCGTAGCTGAAGATCTTATAAATCACTGAAGAAAAAAAAAAGGGAAAAGATAAATAAAAAATATACAATGGGAGCATGCCAATCTGATCCTCGTGGAGAATCAATTCCAGAAAAAGACGCACCACAATAAGTTAAGGACATTCCCATAGTTTACGATGCTGAATCGGAGAAACAAGCGATTAAGATCTAATCAGTTGCAAGGGGATACAAAGCTAAACAAGAAGTTGAAGATTTAAAAAGACTCGTGAAAACACATTAACCACCTGTAGAAATCGCTGTGAGCTATGAAGGACCCATGGAATCAGATAAAATCCAAGTGCAGAAGGTTTTGGAACAAAAGTTTATCTACCCTGCCAGACCGGAGTTCAAAGATCTTTTGAGACTGCCACCATATAAATTCATAGCTACAAATGCGATCTACAAAGGTTAATGGGATTAAGGAAAAAGACACGGAAGAGGTACTTAAGTTTGGCCTGATGGTTCTGTATATCAAGGTGACTGGGTGTAAGATATGGCTGATGGGAAAGGAAGGTTGATTCATCCAGATGGAGACTACTATCAAGGTGACTGGAAGAAAGACAAAGCACATGGAAATGGTAAGAGAAGAAAAAGATATATTTATGAGGAGGTTTTCATTGTTTAATAGTTAATTGAAAATTCAAAGATTTACCTAACAATTATTTTTTGCTCAATACAAAAGGTACCTTCGTGCATGTGGATGGAAACAGATATGACGGTCAATGGGCAGAAGACAGACAACATGGAGTTGGAGTTGAATAATAAAAAGACTTTGTGTACAATGGGCATTTTGAATTTGGACTTAAGCAAGGGAAGGGAAAGATCACATGGAAAAATGATGGAACTACATATGAAGGTGATTTCTTTGAAGGACTCATGTAAGGTTAAGGAAAGTTTGTATTCGCTAATGGAAAGATCTATGTCGGGTAATGGTATTAATCGAAAATGCATGGAGCTGGCTAGCTGAGTTATCCTGATGGATCATTATACACTGGTAAATATATGTCAAAAAATAACGAAAATTATGAAAATAGCAAGGAAATTTTTTTAAAACTTTAACAAATTGCCTTTTTGATTATTCATTTCTTTAACGATTTAAGGAAACTACGAGAATGGGCAGAAGAGTGGGCATGGTAAGATGGAGTATCCTGATGGAAAGATCTTCGAAGGTGAGTGGAAAAACGGCAAACAAAATGGTCCAGGTAAAGTCATAACTGCGGATGGACGAACTGGAGAAGGTATCTGGGAAAACGGAAAGAGAATCAAAGATCACATTGATAATGATAATAATCACATTGAGTGAGAGATGCAGATTGCTGTTTTTTTTTGTTGATATTATCACTCGTTTTCAAGTTAAATATTTGTGTGTATTTGGAACATATGCATATGTTTTTTGTTTGTTTATTGAATAAAGATCTAGATTTTTAAGGTCTAAGAGGGAATATGCTTAATCTGTGGCTTTGATTAATTAAATTCACCGCAAATATTGCTAGACTATTTATCAAAAGCATCAGGCTAAATGTAGCAGCAAGACACTGATGAAATGAACAAAAGCACTGAGATTAATCGTACAAATCCAACTGGCGATTCATCAATTTTAGATCTTCTTCCTCCATAGTTCAGTAGTTTCTTAGAGTCAAATGGGATCAGCGCTGAGTACTTCAATACAATCGATGATTTCCCTAGGTACATTCGATTAAAATTAAATTTATCATCTACTCTATCTCTTGAAGATCTACAACAAGATTTAGGTACAACACAAGTCAATAAAATCAACTACATTGAAGGTATGTATTCAATCCCTGGAAACATCAAGATAGTTAATAGTTCCCTTTACTCTCGAGGACTCCTTTTCGGTATTGATCTTAGCTCAGCTGCAGTGGTTAAGGCATTAGATCCATAACCTATCGAGAAAGTTCTTGATTTATGTTGTTGTCCTGGAATGAAATTGTGTTTTATCGCTGAGTTAGTTAAAAGCTAAGAAGAAGGGAAAGAATAAGAAGAAGTAAAGTGCAGTGGTTGCGCAGTAGGTGTAGATATAAATGAAACTCGCTTGGCAACATGCAGAAGTATTGTGAAGAAATATAAGTTAGAAGATGTGATTTAGCTGGAATGTGCTGATGGTACTGCGTTTGAAAGTGATATTTAATTTGATAGAGTTTTAGTGGATGCTGAGTGCACTCATGATGGATCTCTTAAGCATCTTGCGAAGTTTGTTAAAACGTAGTAGTCTGCTGTTTAAGGACTGTAAGAGATGTCACCTAGGAGGAAGATATTTGAAAAAGGGGCTTTGAATGGTCAAGACAAAGGTTAAAATGAGGAAAGTTATGAAAAAGGGAAGGAAATTACTAAGAATGATGATAATAATTCAGAAGTTCAGGCCAATAATGCTAGTTTACAAACTGAAATTGACTAAACAACTGATAAAGATAGCAAAGAGAGAGTAGTTCCTGATAAATCAGAATCAAAAAATGTAGAAATGCCATAAAATAAACAACAATAAAAGCGATTACAATCTTAATAGCAGCCTCGTAAACAAGGAATATCTCGCAAAGAAGAAAAACGCCGAGCCAAACAACTCGAGAAAAACAATAGCAACATTTATACCCAGAAAAAAAGTTAAAAAAATGAGTGGAGCTTAGATGATTTTTAGGATCGAGTACTCGATCCAGTGAAATTATCTGGGATAGTAGATCTCTAAAAGAAATTATTAACAAATGGATTTAAATTATGCAGAGTTGGTGGAGTGATAGTTTATAGTACATGCAGCTTCGCTCGTGCTTAAAATGAAGATGTTGTTGAGTGGTTCTTGAAGGAGCACTAGGAGGAAATTGAGTAGCTTGAACCGTTTAGTTCTGATATTAAGAACATGCCATGCAAACCAGGGTTTATTCCTATGACAGTGAGATTTGATCCGCTAGTCAGCAAAAGTGGAGGTATGTTTGTGTCGAAATTCAGGAAAATTAAATGACACAAAGTTATGAGAAAGAATGAGAATTGTTTAAGTATAAAAATGTAGTTTTGTGTGATTTAATAAATGATTAGTATCAATAAATTAAAGAAAAACAAATTAATTAATAATGCTCATTCCTTATTCTTGTTTCCAAATTCTGTATTTTCTTGTTTTCAATAAAAGAACACACACACATATTTCTGCACACAAATCACTTTAAAATCCTTTGATCACCTGTCATAATTCTTCATTTCATTCATTCTTTTTGACTTTCTTGTAGGGTACACTTCCCATATCAGGTAAAGTGGGTAGACTCTCTGCCTCTCTTTCTGGAGTTATGTAAGCATACTTCGCTGGTTCCTCTAACGCATCTAATGGATTAAGTCTAAACGACACACAGAACATCTTCTTAGTCGCGGTGACGTTCTTAATGATCACAAAATGCTCAATAGATTCTTTCTTAAAATTTGGCAGAACTTCCTTAGCTCTTTCTGCAATGAGTGTCTTACACTAATCATCATCTTCTCCTGATACAAACCCAGTGGCGTGAATCATAGGGAGGTTGTTTTCATTCCAAATCGCCTTGGAGCCTTTAACTAGCAGTCCCTTGAATACATCGCAGAATTCAATATTCTCAACTGGGAGATTCATGTAAACATGATCGAAATGAAGAAACTTTTATCCAAATTTTCCACCATATTTCGCTCCTTCTGTCTCGCTAATCAGTGTATCTACGATCTTCCTAGCATCGTTGTTGAAGCAGAGCATTCGATCTTCAACATGGTTTGCTTCTCTGTTTATTACTAAATAATCATAACAGGCAGGATTTAAGTCATTTGCGATAACATGGCACCCTAGCTTCGCTGCTCTAATCGCTAAAGGACCAACTCCACAGAAGAGATCGAGGACTGTCTACCCAGGTTTGAAAAGCTTCAAGACTCTGTCTCTTTCTGTGTGGAGTCTACTACAGAAATAGACTTTCTAGAAATCAAGTTTAAGGATGCATTTATCTTCTTTGTGCTCAGTTTCGAGGTTGTCCTCACCAGCTAGGAGCTGTAATTCAGGTGTACGATAGACATTATGAAGCTTCTCGAGCTTATGCACAACTGTACGAATTTATTTGAATTTTTCAATGATTACTTCGCCGATCAGATTGCCATATGGAAGTTGCTTAAAAAGAAAGAAATTAACACAAAATTATACATAATTGCTGACTTGCTTTTGTTTATCTTGAATTTTAAGTTATTTTGAAAATGCTTCATACCTTCGGTTTAAGGTTGAAGTGCGCGATATGCCCAACAGTCTCATATCCTTGAGGTACTTCTACATCAGGAGGGAGGAGCTTCTCTAGGATATCATTCACTGTCATGTTATCGAATCCGATTTGTAGTTCATGTTCAACTACTTCAAGTTTAAAGTCTGTCACTTTTTTCTTGAGATTATCTGGCCATTTGGTATCGAAAGTGTCTTTCTAAAGACATTATGCTAATAGCAATAATTTTTTATTAGGATCATCTGATGCAGGAATAACTCTTTTGACATTTGGGATGTCTAAGAATTAGTCATTTACACCAGCTAACACATCATGGATTTATTTGGTAGCAACTCTCAACGCTGCTAACTTAATGGTTTTACTAAAATCGCTCTTCACTAACTTCATTTCTTATAAGATAATTATTTCTTTTGTTTGATTTAGAAGATTGTATATTGTGAGTGAAAAATTAAGCGAATTAGATGATATCTATGTTTTAATTTGACCACAACTCTTTTGTGGGGATGGAGATCATTGATTTTTCTAAAAAATATCTAATTCCTAATGTGTCTCTTTGTCTTTGCTTTTATTAAGATAAATTGACTTTTTTAATAGACTCTTTTGAAGCAAAATGTTTTGTTCTTGTATTTCTTTGAAGATTGGAATAATAATAAATTCCTTGAATTTCTTTTAAAAAATTGGATTATTTTTCTTCAAAATATCAATAAATAGATCATTCATTTGATTTTCTTGATTCGTGTGCATTTGTGAGAGATATTCCTAAGATGATACCTGGCAATGAAGAAGGTGTGTGGGAAGAATATCAAAAAAGATTGTATTCTTTCAAAGACTAAATTCATAGCTATGAATTATTGAATGGAACTTAAAATAATCAAGAATAAGAATACTAAATAGAAAGGGATAAGGGGAGAAAATAAAGAAATAAACAAAATAAAATAAAAGGTATCAATCAGCAGAGAGACAAATTCGATCACATATGTAGGCCATTCGCAAACATCTCGCCCAAAAAGGCATGTTCAATCCTTTCCTTTTGAAATCTTTCGCTTCAGCAGCTGAAGTCACCAGCGTCCCAGGAGATAAGGCTCCCAGTGTAATATATTTATTTTTGAAACTAAGAGTAGAGTAGCATGTCAAAGAGAGAAAAAGAAAAGAATAAATGTTGATCAGCAATTAATATTAGAAATTTTATGAAATGATTGTACTTTTGGTTAGTACAATTTAAAAACCACCTAATATTCTCATACTTTTCATCGAATTAATATTTATATTTTGCTCCACTTTGCTATTCAGGTTGAAGACAGTGTTCACGGTAAATACGCAGGTGTCTTGTTCTCTTGCGCCAGTTACGCTAAGGCTTTGAACACCGTTGCAGAGGATATGAGATATTTCCAGAAACTAAATAAAGAAAGCGAAGTTTTCAGAGCTTTCTTGAGCAATGTGTCTCTCAAGCGCACTCAAAAGAGAGATATCGTCAGTGCTCTTGGTGCTTCCAACTTCACTGCTACCACTAATAATCTCATCGACACCTTGATTGAAAACAATAGACTCGATTCCCTTCCAAAGATCGCTGATAAGTACATTTCTTACTACAGAATCTTGAACAAGGAAGAGTCCATTACTATCATCTCTGCTTAAGCTCTCAGCAACGAAGAAAGAGCTAAGGTTGAAGCTGGACTCAAGAAAAGCAACCAAGGTGTTTCGTTCACTGTGACTTATCAAGTCGACGCTGCAATTCTTGGTGGACTCCAAATGTACTCCGGAAACAATTTCTTGGACTGCTCCCTCTTGTCCAGAGTCAACAAACTCAAGACAGAAATTGCTAAGATCTCCTTCTGAGAGGATCATAATCATTGCTGTCATTTGATTATGAGAAAATCAATTGTTTCTATTTGATTCTGCATGTGTCCAATCAAGGGTTAAAACCACATTCGTTTTGCTTTTAAACATTCTCCACAACACATTTTCCTCCAATAAAGAAAATAACAATCGCAATCATCCAAATAACCCAATTCTTTCTAAAAACTCAGTTTCTTATTTGTTGTACAACCATGCTGAAAATAGAAAAATGGGATGAAGGTGATCAGAAGAAGAAAAGAGAATCCTACAAAAGAATAAGATTCTGGGGGATTTGAATAACATTTTTATGATTCTTAGCGCTTATCGTTAAAAAAGAATAAGAATATTTAGATTACTTGATTAATAAGCATTTCACTAAATTTATCGATTTGGGTTATCTTTAATGATATATGAATGTTTGAAACAACTGGAGCAGAAATAACAGGAGAGAGTGTTTCCAGAGCCTGTAACCAACAACCAGCATACATACACTTGAATAATATGCATTATTTACCTTTCTTTTGTTTTGTTCTTAACCAAATGAATCTATTTTTTTCAACATTTAATTCTTAAGCGAAGTCCAATTCCTTTAGAAGAATGCCTTCAGTCATAGCCAACCGATGCAGTTGAAGGTTTGTATTAATATTTCGTTTAACGGCTCAATTCATTGAAAGACATTTGCCTAAAGAGTTGATGAGGAAAATGCGAAAATAGAGAGATGTTGATAGAGCAAATATCATTCTTTAATAATAGCAAGAACAGAAAGTAAGCAATAATCAACAAATTGAGATTACTTTTGAGCTACCACAACTGAACGAAATGAATCAATTTCTTATGAATTATCCATTTAGGAGTTAGCAAGGTAGAGAAAAGCATTGGCAGAAATGATACGAAGAAACAAATCTCATGATTTCACATACGATTACGATGGAACTCTGCTGGAAAGGAAAAAACCAACTAAAAGACTCCTCAGCGTTGAAACTGCAGCTCCAATCTCGTAGGAAAAAAATATGGATTTTATATTTTAAAGAATAGATCTGATCTGGTTTTGTTGAGTTATGCAATAGGCGATACAGAGAAGGTCGCACATATTAGCAGATACTCAAAGTAAACTGCTAAATAGTAGTAGTAGTAGCTGCCTTCCTCACCTAATGTAGATAGCATAATAGTATTACCAAAGTTGAGTGTCCAGTAGTAAAAAAATAATGCAAAGGCTGTGTCAGTGGGAGAATGGCTGAATGATTAATAAACATAAGGAGATAGCATATTTGATGCACTTCATCCTGTCAAGGGAGTTACATTCAAATCACCAAATGGAAGAATCAAAAGAGGATAAGATTTCAACAGTAATTTCTTCTACCAAGGAGCAACTACAAAGTAGAATCCAAGGGAGAATAATGATCACAGTAGTAGTAACATTACTAGGATGTCTAGATTGGGTTATAATAAATTATTAAGTTAGTAAGGTAACTACTCGAGAAATTACTCTTTAGATCAAGGAAAATAATAATAAACAGAATCAGATTATTTAGAATGGCCTAATTCTCCAGATTTAAGTTCTAAACGAGATTAAAAAGAAAGTAAATCTAATTTGATTTTGAGCTCTCCCAGAGATTGCAGTAGAGAACAACACAAGTTTCGAATGAATTAATTACTAGGAGATACTAACAATAGCTATTTGATGGAACATTAAGCTGATAAAGAAGATGAGCTAGTCAAATCTCAAGTGAAATACAACACCCCTTCGTTTGCGAGTTACTTTTCATTTAAAGACAACTGCAATAGCAGAAATGATAGCAGCGTCAAAAAAGATATTAATATTTTTCCTTCAGCATACTCATATTCTCAGTAAGCCAAATTGAGATTAAAGAATAAGCAGCGCTAAGGCACTATTTATATCACAAATAAAGAAAAATATCAAGATTTCCTTCAACTCTCATCGAATCTCTGATAATATTACATAAAAAACAATAATTTTTCCTTTCACATTGAACTTGGTTTAATAAACTTGTTAATATGATTATCCAAGATTGGAGAGCTGGGAATGAGTTCTAGACTCTTTAGAAAAGCTAATTTGTTCTCTCTTTTTTTTTCTTCCAAAGTTGAAGAATATATTTCTTTTTTTTTCACATTAAATTTGGAAGGGAAGCTTATTATTAGGAGGGGGAAAATATAATAATAACAAAAAAAATTGAGTTGGTTTCTTTCGAAGAAGAATACTTGTCTTAAAGCAAAACTATTTGAAATGGGATGTTGCTGTTGTGGAAAAGAAAAAGAACCTGAGATCTTGGTTAAGGAGTCTGGAAAGGAATTAACTAGTGAATCTTTTAGCAAGGCTCTTAAACTTGTTGCATCTAAATTTAGTGGAAATGACATAAGAAGGAATCTCTACGCATCTGCACTTAAACAAGGTAGAGATTATTTCCTGAATACTAAAGATTTCGAGAGAGAAAACACGAAGTTTGTAATCACAGACAAGAATGGCATTGTGCTTGAAATAGTTCCAAATCCTTGGAGTAGTATCTCAAGAAAAATAGTTGTTTTTAACCTAAATAAATCGATCTGCGAGTTCACCAGTCTTTGGAAGACGATCAAGAGAATATTGAAAATAGTAGCATTAATAGTAATTGGAGTTGGAAATATTATTCTAGCAATTAATAGCGGAGACCCTGTCGCATTAGTGGTTGCAGGTGGTTCAGTAATGAAGGCAATAACACAGTGAAGAATATTATTCTTTCTGTGATTGTAGTGCATATGTAAATTGTTTTTGCAATTTAATAATTAAATTCTTATTTTTGTTTTGGTTCTGTTACTATTTTTAATTATTATTATTCTACTTATGAATGGATTATGTTTTGGATGGTAAAGAAACAACAGCAGTATGAAAAAGATGTGATTTTTAGCAAGAAGAAGTGAGATTTTTAAGCCTTTTAGAAAGAATCTATTTGAAATGTTTACCTTGATAAAAAGAACATTTTTTGTTTATGAATATTAATAAATAAGGATTTTAAAGAAAATATTTGTTATTCAACAAGTAATGAACTAAAAATAATTGACAGGAATTCTAACTCAATAATTAAATGCACTAAAAATATAAAAAGTAAAACCTACATGGAGAAAAGAAAAACTACTTTAATGCACGAATGAAAGCACAATGAAAAATCAAACATTTATGTATTATGAAAAGTTTTCAATCAAAAAGACTATTTACTTCGAATTCAAGTAATCTGCCTTTAAGCATTTATTTTGAATTTGAATTATCAATTCCCTCTGTTATTGATTTTGATTTTGTTTTTATGTTATTTTATTTTTGTTTTCATTTTAAATATTTTTTGAATCTTCTTTTTTTTTTTTGAATTGGTTTTTCTTTTTGCAATAAAATAATTGAAATCTTTCGTCTTTTTTCTTTCTTTTAAACTCTTTTCTTTCTCTTTCTTTTAAATCTAAAATTAGAATTTCTCTCTCTCTCTCTCAAGTAGCAGCAAGCAGTATTTCACGAATTCATTTTTGATAGATTATTCGACATATTAAGAAGTCTCTCTATCTATCTCTTCACTTTTCCAAGCGGTTCTCTTAAAACCCAATGGAAATCAAGCAAAAAGACTGATTAAGGACTATCAATAATTGTCGGGACAAAGATGGGAAAAATAATGAATGCGGTGTTTTCAGAAACAAGCCGCAGAATCTAGAATATTGCTAGCAGAGATTTGTTATTCGATTTAAAAACTTGACTGGAAGAGGTAAAAAAGGCCAGAAAGAGTATGTCGCTATCGGGCAACGACTTAAAATGTTGATGTCAATCATACTGGCTAGCAATTTATTGAATTTCTTTTTTATTGTGGTTTTCCTTTGTTAATTTTTGAATAAAAAAATTATTTAAGTTTTTCAAAAAACTAAGAGTGCTTCCACTTTTGATTAAAGACTAAGAAGATTTTAAATATCCTTAAATGGTGGGGAGATTTCAAGCAAGAAGAAGGTTAATAATTCCTTTGGGGACTATTATTAATTTGAAGATTAATTATTTTAAAGTTTTGCAAGAGAAGAAATATTGTTTGGTTTTATGATATTTTTATCAATTTTGGGGATTCTTTAGATTCACAGCGCAAAACATACAAAATTGCAATTATTTGAAAACAAATAAATGGATTTTTAGCAGAGCAAGGAGCATTGTTAATGTGATTATTGGCTTTAAAAACTTGAGGTAATGATACCTAGTTTGTTTTCTACAATGAAATGGTATTTTTACAAAAATAAAAGAAAACTGTATGATTTTCTGCTTTTCAAACAAGAAAAAATAAGATAGATACATTTTGATTATTATAGAAATGGGTTGGGAGAATGAAAAAACAAGCCAACTAATAGATAAATTGATCGATACCTGCTGACTGCTTGAGAGAAAGAGTTAATTGAAGACAATCAAATAAAATAATAAAACAAAAGTTTAAAATTCAGAGACTGACAGACAGAACAATCACACTGTTCTCTTGATATAAATTCGATTAGAATCAAAGGGAGAGAGGAAAGGAAGAATCAAATTGTAAGGACCTGTAGCCAGCCAAGGAACTAAGTGAAAAATAAAAGAAAATGGGCAACTGTAATTTTCGCAAGCCAGATGAACAAGATAATGCAAGTAAACAATATGTTTCTTCTTTTTGTCTCAACCACATTCTCCAATTAACTAATGCGAATTCTTACATATGGTTTTTTACTTGGGCAGCTGCGATTTCTATTAGTAATTTTGATCTGCGATTCGTCATCGGAAGAGGAGGTTTTGGAAAGGTAACTTAGATAAATTCATTTTTTATTATGGTGATTATTTCAAACAAACCAAGCAAGAAAATGAATTGAACCTTAAACTTGTTCAACCCTTGATTATTTAGGTTTGGAAAGTAGAAAGTAAGAAATCAAGGTAGGTCTATGCTCTCAAAGAAATGTCCAAAGCAAAGTACAATTCACAACACAATAACTCTTCAGATTTGAAAAACATAATCACTTTTGTTATTTTCAATTTGCAGGGTGATATCTAAACGAAGTGTGAGTTCAGTAATGAATGAACTCTAATTACTGTCCAGCCTCAGGCATCCGTAATATTTTTATAAAACTATCTTATCATTCCTTGGTTAAATCAGACCTATTTGTAATGTTTTATCTCTACATGCATAACTTCTTATCCCCTTTTATCTCCACTCTAGATTCTTGATTAACATGGTGTACGCATTCTAAGACAGATAGAATCTGTATCTAGTGATGGATTTGCTTACGGGAGGTGATCTTAGGTTTCATCTCTCTCGCCACCGTAAATTCTCTGAAGAATAAGCCAGTAACTACAAACATCTAATAAATCAAACACAATAGGAAAAAGATTTCAATTTATCTATTTCGTCTTTGCTGAATCTTGAATTCCTTTCTCAAGTTTTTTTCTTCTGTTTTTTTTAACAAACTAGAGTTTTTTTCTGCTTGCATTATCGTTGGATTGGAGTACTTGCATTAAAATGGTATCCTCCATCGAGATATTAAGCCAGAAAATCTTGTGTTCGACAGCAAAGGTATAAAAAACAAATAATATTTTCCCACATGAATTTACATCTTCTGTTGTTATTCACAAATAAGGATATCTGCGCATTACTGATTTGGGAATCGCTCGAGTGTGGAAACCAGAGAACTCCTCTGATACAAGTGGAACACCAGGATATATGGGTAAGTTCTTGGATGAACAACATTTTTATATATTAACTTTAAACAATTTTATGAAATCTCTTAGCTCCTGAAGTAATGTGTAGACACAACCACGGAGTTGCTGTAGACTACTACGCCTTAGGGATAATAGTATTTGAATGTATGATGGGTCGTCGTCCATATATTGGCAAGACAAGATAAGAAATAAGAGATTAAATCCTAGCAAAGCAAGTCTAAATTAAGAAAGCGGATGTCCCTGAGGGATGGAGTCTAGAAGCTGCAGATTTTGCTAACCGAGTAAGATAACAAAAGAAAAGGAAAAAGAGTTAAAATCAAATGGGAGAGATAAAGACAAAACTGATGTCATATTTCTTCTTTTTTATTAGTTGATCCAGCGAAAGCCAGCGAACAGACTAGGACTCAATGGTCCAGATGAAGTGAAAAACCATGTGTGGTTCAAAGATTTCCAATGGCAGAGACTTACTGCCAAAGAATATCCTTCACCATATATTCCCAGCGTATAAAAGAAAGACAGATATTAGTTTCACAACAATAACTTTTTCTTTATCTGAAATTATCATCTCCACATTTGTTTATGTTTTACCTATTGAAAAGCAAAAAGAAGAGAATTTTCACACACAGGACAGCAACCGAAAAGATAGCAATGAAGATCTCAATGGATAGAATGCAATCCTTCTAAGGAGAGACTCTATTTAGGGTAAATAACTGTTTTCTTTTAAATTCGCACATAATAATTAACACATCCTTCTCTTTTGATTCTTCCATTTTCTTATCTTCTTTTTTTGTTCTTCCCCTTTCCTTCAACCTCTCAGCACTCTTCGCAGGATATAACTTCGATAATACTTCCACTTAATAGCCTGCTATCATCGCAAACAGCTAGAATGTCAGCAAACGATTCAACAGCACAACTTCTGGTACCTAAGAGATTCCATCGGAGGTGCACTCTAGAAGGAATTCAAGTATTCACTCCTAACCCTAACCAGAGTAAACATCTTCTAAGTAAATCATCAGTAGTAATGGTAAAACTGGGGCAGCTAATGGATCTTCTAATACGAATAATAAAAATAATTAATCTTACTCAAAGGCCACTGATGCCTCTGCATCGAACTCCTATCAACAGCAATAATAGCAATTGCTTTAAAAGAATCAATAATAATCAGCCTAATTGATGGAATAACTGAAATCGCTGAGAGCTTCATATGCGTGATAAAAAATTACAAACAGGAAGATATATTTTCTAAAAATCCAGTAGAAATGCGCTCATAAGTAGAATGCGATTTACAATAATGGATACCTTAATTAAAATCAAAAATCTTACAAAACGAGAACTAACTGATAGATTGATATTGTGAGAGAAAGAAAGAGAGAGATGATAGTGCCTTTCAGTCTGTGGCTTGTTTACAATTAAAAGCTTTCCCTGAATAGATACAATTCTTTTGCATCAAAGTCAACAGGCATCACACATAAACAAACATACTTGATTTCCTCTAATAATAAAGCCCAAAAAACGATGCTTTCTAATAAAATATTTATCTCTCTCTATTTATCTATTTCAAGCAATTCTTCCTTCTCTAATCATAATAATTTTTGCATAACACGATATTTTCATTTTTTGTGTACATATTCAAACTTCTTCACTTTTTACATCTTTTATCATTATTAATACTGTCAGATATTCTTTTTCATCTTATTATTCGCTTAATTAAATACAAGATTCGAACACACAAACTTCAACATAATCAAATCAAGATTCAGTCATTTATGTCCATCCAAACATGCCTAAACTCAAACACATTCTTTGTCTTGCATATCACCCACTCTTATCTTGATATTGTTATCATTTTATGTTAGCGATGTGCTACTTGTGCTCTATCTCAAGCCTGCTCATTCCTCATTTTTGCACCTCCTACGTCTCGTTCCGTCGCTAGAGCCTGAACTTGCGCCTTTGAGAAGAACACATCCCAAAAAACAATAATGTTTTAAAGTAAATTTGGCTAACTTTAAAATCTTTGAATAACTTTCTAATATTCTTACCATCATCTGTTAATTGATTGCCGCAGAGAAACACATGCAAATAAGAGTCAGTCAAAAAGAACAAATAATATGTTTTATTGAAGGGGAAGCAAATTGAAAGAAATATGAATGATAGAGGGTTTGTTCATTCCACTTGTTTCTTCTCCCCCGATAATTAATAACTTTTTCATTTATTTTTGAGCTGCTTCCCAATCTCTCTTGCTCTTTATCTGAAAGCCATAATAAATCATCAGGTGATACCTTCATCGTCTAGTTTCAAAATAAAGCAAATTAATTATGAACCCATACTGTGGTTAAGCATCCATCGCTAGATTCTCTTACCCTGTGAGTCATCGACGCCAAAGCAACCAGCTATGCCGTTTAAGTTAGTTGACATCGTAGCCATCATTGCCAAGGCTGGTGCAGCTGCGCCCTTCACAAATGACATGCCTGTTTCCCTGTGTGAACATTGCCATGGAAAATTATTTTTAGTTTTAGTTAATTTCAGTTGGTTTATTGGCGTACATTGCGAGGGGTGCTGAGAGGAACTTTGCACTGGAGAAGGTATATTTGACTGAGCTGAAAGATGCAGATTTGGCAGGTGCCTTTGCGCAGTTGAAGAAGAGTTTGGCGCCAACTTTGAAGTTCATCTTCGAATACCTTGTAGAGAGTTTAATACTTTTTAATTAATTACTTTTGTTCCTTTTACCTCTTTTGAAAATCTAACATCTAGAAGTTTCCCTTGGATCAGCTAGTCCAAGGGAATTGATGGTATGATGGATTCTCTTTTCAAGGCATAATAGTTAAGATCTACAATTTTAGGTACTGGGTGATTGATATTGTTTTTGTGAGTATGTTCTCTGAATTCAAAACAAAATGTTTATTTTTAGGCTAAATATTTCTATTTTAAAAGAGAATAATCTTAATTGCTTACCCCCTCCCCAATATTATTTTATTAGTTGCTGTTAAGTGTCCAATATTTTTTAGTTTCTAAAAATTTTTGAATCGTTGAGAAAATTTAATCGAAAAGCATTTGATTTGATTGAAATTGAAATCAACTTATTTTTAGAATATTTTATTCATTAAGTTGCTTGTATTTATGCAATTAGTGATAAAGAATGACTTCAATTGCTTTTCTGAACGATACTTCATTGTTCTAGCTGAGGAATAGGTAAATCTGAAAAAGAAAAAGACTATTTACAAACACAACTTACTAACAAAATCAATTTAATTGGCGAAGTTAGGCTAGAGAGGGGAAAAAAATAAATAAATTATTAAAATTGCAGACAACAGATTCTTCTAAAAGTAAACTCTAAAAGATAACACAAGAATGGAATAAGCTAGATGTTAGACCCCTGATTCAACTGTTGCTTCCGCTTTTCTGGAGAAGATCCTTTCTCGCAAATGCAAGCTCCATAGAGAATTTCATTGCGAATATCTCCATGTTAAACCCTCTGAATTTTCGCCAAGGCTTTGCTTCTAGTGCATTGAAGATAGAAAAATTCCATTGAATGAATCTGTCTCTATTAGATTGATGCTAAGGGCAACTTCATACACCACTTTCAATGCCTACCCACAGTTTACAGATAATTCAATCACTCAAAAGATTGAACAGTTCAAAGGTACTAATGAAAAGGTGATAGAAGATTTTTCAACTTTTTTTAAAAATCTGAATTCCGTAGTTTCTAGTGCAATTGAAAGAACTAAATCTGCTTAAAAGGAAAAGATCTCCTTTCTACAAACCTCTTATTAAGATATTTTTAACTCTCTAGAGCAGATCTCGTAAGTCAAAACATTTTAAGATCTTGTAAAAAATGCCAATGAAAACGATGAACCGTTAAAAGGGTTTATAGATGGATAATATTCCAATGCCCATAATTACACTCAGACTATGAGTAATAAACTATCGAAATATTAGAAGATTTACAATGAATTCTCATTAAATGATCCAAACAATAAATTATAACAAATAGTCAAGATAATAGAAAGCATCGAATTATTTTCCACAAAACTCCCAAACTAAACATTTGACGAGATTCCACATTTGAGCAATAATTTCTTTTAATAGGGAAATTAGGAAGATTAGCCAGCATACCATGGGTCTTATTAGCCAGCTTAGGAAGATTAGCCAACAGTCTAATGTAAGCCAGCACGCCAAGTATACCAAAGTAAGCCAGCATACCAAGAATACCAAAGTAAGCCAGCACGCCAAGTATACCAAAGTAAGCCAGCATACCAAGAATACCAAAGTAAGCCAGCACGCCAAGTATACCAAAGATACTGTTTTTTATGAAGTTAGTGTATTCCTGCGAGAGTACAATTGTTTGAGGAAAATGATTCCTATTGCAACTACACTAGGAGCGCATGCTCGTAAGTTGATTTTGCTTCAACCAGGGATAACTTAATTACAAATAGTTAAGCCAGCACGCCAAGTATACCAAAGTTAGGAAGATTAGCCAACAGTCTTAGGGTCTAAGTCTAAGTCTAAATACATTGTTTGATGAGAATGATTCCCTATTGCAACTACACTATGAACGCATGCTCGTAAGTTGATTTTGCTTCAACTGGGGATAACTTAACTACAATTCCAAAAGTCAGCAATTAGTTATTTCTGAAGTTTAACTATTAATTAACTTAAAGTTTCTATGTTTTGTAAAGATTTGCACCAGCAACCAACAATCTTTATGTCATAGCTGTCTTAGAATAATACATTTTATTTAAATCAAATAACTCTTTCCCCATAAGACTACTTTTCCATATTTTATTATTTATGTTTTTCATAATTATTTTTGACTTTACTTAGGAGATGATGTTGAATATATGAATTTGCTAAGACTTTTAAGTACTTAGATAACAAAAAGATTAAGGAATTATGGTTTAAGTTTAAGATTAATAAATATCAAGGTTTCGATGAGCTATTTATCAAGAATAAAGAGTTATTTGATTTAAAAAAAACGAATGATTCTAAGACTGCTATGACATAAAAGTGTTGTTGGTTGTTGATACAAATAGTTACAAAACATATTCAACTTTGAGTCAGTAAATAATATCTCTCTGAGTTATCTTCAGTTTGCAATGTCTAGTTTTCTCTTAAGATAACTCAATATTTCTTATTTCCCCTGATCACTAAATTCAAACCATTTCTCTTCACTTAAGTATGACAATAAGAATAACTTCCATTATTCGTAAAACTCCCACTCCTCCTACGACCAACATGACTTGTATTCTAACTCCTACTCTTACTTCTACTCCCACTCCTTCCTTGACAACAACTTAAATAAATCGTATAACTCCTTCTTGTATTCATATTCCTACTTTTAATACTCCTACAATTACTCCTACCTCGTAAACCACTTCTTCTTTTTCTACCCCTACTCCTACTATCCCTTTTATTCGAAGATTTTGTACAAAAATAGAAACTCTTCATAATTTGAACTTGAGAGTTTCTTGGGAATAAAGTCTATTGTTTCTATTATTTTGACAATTTGTTCTAATTTATTGTTAGAATCAGATAATGAGAATGCCTTGTAGATCTTCTAATACTCCTCAAGTTTATGATTAATAGTCTAAGTGTAGTCATGATCATTAGAATATTACCCATCAATAAATCCTTTTAGTTGTTCATCGTTTTCATTTGCATTTCTAACAAGATCTTAAAATTTTGTGATTTGAGAGATCTGCTCTAGAGAGTTAAAAATATCTTGATAAGAAGTTTATAGAAAGGAGATCTTTTCCTTTTAAGCAGATTTAGATTTTTCAATTGCACGAGAAACTGCGAAATTTAGATTTTTAAAAAAAGTTGAAAAATCTTCTAAAATCTTATCATTAGTGCCTTTGAACTGTTCTATCTTCTGAGTGATAGAATTATCTGTAAACTGTGGATAGGCATTGAAAGTGGTGTATGAAGTTGCCCTTAGCAGCTATAGAATAGAAACAGATTCATTCAATGGAATTTTTCTATCTTCAATGCACTATTAGCAAAGTCTTGGAGAAAATTCCGAGGGTTTAACATGGAGATATTCACAATTAAATTCTCTATGGAGCTTACATTTGCGAGAAAGGATCTTCTACAGAAAATCTGAAGCATCAGTTGGGCCAGTGATAGTAAAACCAGCTTATTCCATTTTTATGATAGCTTTAGAGTTTACTTTAGGAAGAGCCAGTTGTCTGCAACTTGTGTGATTTATTAATTACATTATTTTCTGCTCTCTCCTTCGCCAATTAAATTGATTTGTAAAAGTAAGCTGAGTTTAGCTGTAAACATCTTTTCTTTTTCAGAAGTTCCTAATCCTCAGTTAGAACGATGACGTTTATCTTTCATAAAAGAAATTGAAGTCATTCTTTACCAATTGATAACAACTTGACGAATAAAATATTCTAAAATTAAGTTAGATATATAGCAGAATGTTTAAAAATGTGCAAATACATTCACTGAGATTGGTGATACGACATCTCATATTAATGATCCTATGTCTGGTCTCTCAGGGAGTTTCTCATAATATGGATATGATTTGATTTAGATTGATTTTGGCTCAATAAGATTATTCTTTTATGTTGTTGAAGATACATAAATTTTTATTGAATGTGTTCGATTTAGATTCGAATATTACAAAAAGATGTGATTACACAAAAAATTACCCAAAAGAGTTATCACTTTAAATGGAAAATAAACTTTACAGAAAAAAAAAATACTACTAAACACATTCAAAGGATTAACTTTAATGAAAATTTATTCCAGTTAGATTATGTTGATTCAGACACTTAGAAGTCAAGATTTTTCAATTTGATTTAATAAGTAAAATAGAAATCAATCAATTGAGAATACATTGATCTTATCTATCTGAAAGCTTTTTTAAAAGTTAATGAAAAAGAAGAAAAGTAAATGAAAACCTTAGTGTGAGTGAGCTGTTAATTTGTTATCCTTTAACAACATAAACGAAAAATTTTTTGAGTTTTTTTAATTGATTGATCCTCAAAGTAAATCTAGAGCATTCTTTGGAGATTAAAAAGAAATTTTGTAGATTCTGAAGATTTTGATAATCTCTTGTTTTACAAATCAAAGTGATTAAGTTGATGTAAAAATGTGTGGGCGCGTTAAGCTGCTGGCGATGTTGATGATTAAACAAAAAAGTCAAAATAACCTTGGGAAGAGATGAAGATTGTAAAAAAAGTAATTTGATTAAGTAATCAAAATACTGCTGTTACTTTCTGAGAGAGAGAACTAGGTGGAGGCTATTGAGAGAAATTTTTAATAAATCAAGCTGAGAGACATTAGCAGCATTACAGACTCAGTTGTGTTGCCTAGCTAAATATTGGCTAAATGAAGGATAAATAGTTCCTCATTAAGTACAGATACTCAAGCATTAGCAGTGGAAGTGCATCTCGATAAGATAACGACGAGAATCTTGACAACTAAGGAGAGGAACTCATCGATGGATAGTAATAATATGCTATTGATATAAGTTCAGAGATTAATTTGAGGCAGTTGCAGACACTGAGCTATGAGTACATTATAAAACTCCTCAAAGACGACTTTGCGATTTTCAATGAAGCTAATGTGAAGTTCCGCTAAGGATTGTATTGGATGCAGTTCGATGATTCCTTTGAGATTGATTTTACATCGATTGACTAGGAAGATTGGGAGTACGATGAGGTGTCTCTATTGCTAGAGAGAAAATCATTAGAAAAGAGTAAAGCTGAGTTGAAAGAGTAGACTAATACTACTATTGAGAAACTAACTAAGGACTATGAGAGACTCTCTGTTTAGATCGAAGATGTCGACACACAATTAAATGAGATAGCGCATTACATAGGAAATGAGTTTGATCAAAGAATGAGTCAAACTATTGAAGAAGTAATCGAGAATTTGCTGTTGGATAAGTTGAAGTAGCAGCTCAATGAAGATTGGAATCAGAAATTTGAAGAATTTTAACGAGATATTCAAAAAGAGATATTAAATAGCATTCACAACGCAATGAAAAAGAATAAAAATGGAGACTAGCAGTATTCCTAGCACGCTGAGAATAAGAACGAAGGTGACGGAAATCATAATAGCAATATCGTGTTGACATTTGAGAATTAGAGCTTTTAGAATATCAAATTGCGTTCTTCCTTGTTGAAAAACTAATATGTGGAGACATAAAATAGCATTGAGGGGAAAGAACGTGATGAGTTCTTCTAATAACTACCGAAGCAAGAATCAATCATTGGAGAATCGTATTCTGCAGTGTTTGCTTAGCCACTGGAAGGTTTAGAGAATGCTGAGGGAGAAAAGAAAGATAATAGCTCGAATCCTAGCAAAACGCTGATTTTATCGGGTTAAGTTGATAATATGCTCTTGGAAAGTTCTCATGTGGAGTCTAGAAGCTAAGAAACAGAGTAGAAAAACAATGAAAATATGAATTTGGCTGTTGATGCTGATGATGAGATGCAATATACTAAGAGTTCAGAATAGATAGCTGCTGCTAATGACAATGGAAAAAATAACAAAACTGGTATTTTTTTTAATAATAACATGTCAATCTAGCTGGAGTAGCAAACATAGCAATAAAGCCCCTCACTGACTTAAAAAGACTCTAGCGAGGAGTAAAACTCATAACCATTTTTTAAATTTAATATTGGTGTAGATTCATCAAAGGAAGAAGATCAATAAGGAGGAGATAAATCAGCGGGATTCAAGAAAATAGTGTTTGAGTTGCCATCAGGAGAGTCAGATTCACCGGATATTGATTTTTTTAAGAGCATCAAGCATCCTAAGAAAGATAGGAAAGTACCATTGATAGCAGTTTAATAGAAATAACAGGATGATGCTCTACCAGATACAGAAAACAGCAGTTAGAGCAAAAATAAAAAAAGTGAAATCATTTCTTCTCCAAGATCCTCTGCATTTGTGATGGACAATAATCAGAGCCAGCGTTTTCAATTTTAAGACAAGGATGCTAATAATAATCATAACAATAACAACAATAACAGCGATCCTCCTCCTTCAGCAGGGAGTCTAATAATGGGCTCTCAGTCCAAAGCGAAGATTTTACTTTTCAATAGTGCCCATATTAATAATAGTAATGTTAAGCCTTCACCTCGAGGTGAAAATATCCCAAAGATATTGATGAATTCCAAGATCAGCTTACAAGAAAGCATCAGCTAAATTAGAGGGCTTTCTTCTCATGACTCTGTGACATCAGCTATTGGAACTAGTAATCGAACTAGGCTGATGAAACCCCTAGAGACTACATCGATTAGCAACATAATTAATGGAAATAGCCTGAAGACAAACAACATAACTGATATGACGATTATGTACAGTGATCCTTTAGTGAAAATGGGTGGATAGAATATATATATTCCTGCTGGTGATCCAGTAGATTTCGAGCTGGAGATCTAAAAGCTCAATGAGTTTTTAAACGAAACGAACAAACAAATTAAACTAGACGTGGCCGTAGCAAGTCTGGATAATTTAGAGAAAGCCATAACGAGGAACTCGCAGATTCTCCATATTATGTGTCACGGAGATTATTCTGAGAAAGACTAGAATTATTATTTGGCGTTTGAAGATGAGGAATCGAAGCTTGATCCCGTTACTAGCAAGCGATTCTAGGAATTCTTCAAGAACAAAAACAGCAATGTAAAGTTAGTCTTTTTCAATGCTTGCCATTCTGAAGAGGTAGGGAAGATCTTCTAGGAAGCAGGTGTGCCTTTTGTGATAGCTGTGTAGTCTGATTTGAAGATAGAAGATAAAGCAGCACTGACTTTTTCGAGTAGTTTCTATATGAATGTGTTTTCAGGGCATTCAGTAGAAGAATCGTTTGAAAGTGCCAAGTCGTCATTGCAAGCGAAATAACATGACAGCTGCTTCACTTGTTGTTGTGCACACTCACATGATGATAATTGCTCGTGGTAAGCTGAAAATTAAACTTTCTGAAGCTGGGGAAAGACAGTTTCCATTGCTATTTTTGATCTCCCTTTTTCATTTAGGTTCATAGAGGCTATGAATGGATTTGATTCTGCTCATATTCAGCATAAACCGGATGTTCGATGCAAGTGCCCTAACTCTAAGAAACTCTTCCACGAATACATATGCGAGTGGGCTCACGAGTTCCTCAAGAAGTATCGCGAAGATTATGAGGATTACATTGAAAGCCTCAGTGGAAACGAACTGTTTGCATGCTGCTGCCATACACCGGAGACACCTCATGATGAATCGCTTAAGTTTAGACTTATCAAGAATAAACGCCAAGATGATGGCAAACTCATGATGAATCTCCCAGAAGGCAGCATAATTTAAAAGAGCAATCTCGATTTCAATCATCCGATATTCTAAGACCAATAGAAGATATTTGGAAGGTACATACACAAACTATCTTAAAGATTAGCAGATTTGAGACTGTTTTTCATAGTATTTTTTTATTTGGTGAAAATTCCATTATTTTTTCCTAGAAATTTAGACATTTTTAAGATGTATCGCTGGTTAATGGTAAATCAGAAATTAAAAACGAAATTCATAGCAATCAACGGGGAGTTAGGATCTGGGAAAACAGCCGTGGCTAAGAAGGTTGCTAGACATCTACGCGAGCGTGGATAGGTGACTGATATCATCCTGGAAGACTTCGAGAAAATGAAAACAAAAATCACTAAATTTGAGTAGAAAATGAGATTAAACTAGCACACGAAGGAAATAGCTTACAACATCTTGAAATCGAATAAGACTCTCTTCATACTTGACAACTGCGATGATCTCATAAAGAACAATAAATCTAAGTTCGAGTCAATTCTCAATGATCTTTCACTGAATACCCCCGCGAAATTCATAATTATTTCTCATGAAAAACACGATTTGAAACTTGGACAAGGCCCTGTGATGCAGATAACTCTCGGTGATCTCAACGAACTCTGTGTGAAATAACTTATTGAATTCTATGCAGGTGAGTCAATCAGAGATAATTTCAACAATCCTTAGTTCATCGCGCAGCTGTGGGAACTCATAAGAATCATGCCCAAATCACCGAAAACTATCATGGAGACAGTGCAGAACATCACTGAAAGCATGGATATTACATAAATATTAAATTCCTTCAAGGATTGCAAGGTCTCCGAGAAATCCAAGGACTTTGCAGCATTCAATCTCCTGATCAAGTAACAGATTTTAGGGGAGTCGAATAAAAATAGAATTGAATTGTCTTTGTGTTTATGTTTAGAGAGTTGAAGGTGTCGAATTAGTCAGCCTACGAGATGCTGCTACTGATTAGTTTGTTTCCGCATGGTGTCACGGTGGAGGATTTGAAGTTCTTAGAGAGACACAAAAAAATCCCACATGATTGGGTGAAGATCATGCTGGGCTTGACGGAATTCAAGAATGAAAGCTAGAGTGGTAATATCAGCAGCAATCTCAAGCAGAATCTGGAATAAAATACTCATAATGAGAGAGAAGATAGTGAAACTGTTGGGAGTCTCCAGAGAATCTCTAGTAAACGATTTAAATGTAATGAAGACGAAGATCTTGAGGAGGATGACTTCGATAACGACTCATAGCAAGAAGAAAGCTATCGATTCAAAAAATTCAAGAATGGATAGTATTTCTGGATGAGTGTATCGCGGAAATGCAACATTGTAGTATTTAAAATCAAGAAGTTCGTTGTATAATAATTGAAATAGCTCGACTATAGAGATGATCTGTTCCCAAAGGAGATGCTGATTTTAGAGTATCTCTCGACGTTTGCGAAGAGATTGCTGAGACATCTTAAAGATAAATCGCATCATGAGGAGAGAATCATTGAATATTGCTCGCTGTCACTATCTGGGATATTCGGCTTGCATTTCTCATAGAAATATTAGCATGGAAGTAATAGCAATTTAGTTGTTTAGACTGGATAGGTTTCTATTGAGCATACTTCACATTCAATTCCTGCTATTTCAACAAGCAAGCGTCCAACTGTTGAAAGTAATAATAACTTAAACCCTTCAAAAGATGCTACACCAGATGAAACAGAGTATCATTGTTCAGCTGCTGTGCACGCTCAAATCCTTAAGCATGGAGATTTCTTGGATTAATAGACCAAAGATATCGATTCAAGTAATTCTGAGAATAACAACAACGAAGTTGATGATGACGACAAGAATGAAAATGATCAACCTACTCATTTGAAAGGCATCTAGCTGTTTTCAAATTAAAATCTCAAGCACAGGGACTCCACTCGACGAGACAGAAAGGAGAGCTTAGATAACATCGATATCAATATCTTAAATAGCCTCCCTGCTTCGGAGATTTTTAAGATCCACGAAGGCAATTTCTATTCGTACTTGAATGTAGATGATCATAGGCCTCTGATATCATACGTTAGTACAAATATTTTAGGAATATTTCTTGTTTTTTTTATATTTTCTGAATATGTTCGTTTCTTCCTTCCTAGACAGCAAGGCCTGCAATGAGAAGAAAAAACAGAAGATCAAGCGAAACATCTAGGATCTGTGTGTGAATATCCCATCGATTCATAAGCTACTAGACGAGGTTAGCACGTCAGAAGAGCAGTGCCAGCAAGCCGAACAAGTTCTTGACGAATTATTGAAAAACACACAGAATTCTTAGTTTTTACTTGCCAAAGCGAAATTACTCTTCACCAAGATTTCCCTGTACGTTGATCGATATGTATCTGATCGATCCGGCACGATTGAAGATGTCATTCATTTCGATGAAATTGAAGGTATGTAGGATGAGATTGACAAGAAATTCACAGATTTCGATAAGAATGAGGTGTTCACGTAATTAAAATGGGAGATTATGTATTATTTCACTGTTTTTCAGTGTGGCAAAAAAAAAACAAATTGGCAATTTATTAGTATTTTTCTTTTAATATTTTTAGGGAGTTAATAGACATTGAAAAGCAGTTCATCGTGTTCTATTTGCTTTACTAATCCTATCGTAGCAACAAAGAATGCGAACAAAGCCATGTCTATGAAGTGGTGCTAAAACTCAGCAAAGAAAGTAGTAGATTATGTGGTGTTAAATAGCGGATCACTTAGCTCCTAGATAATCTTATCCCTGAGTTGCTCAGTAGAGTTTAAGCCTTACGATTGAAAGACAAATCTTTAGAAGACTCATCTAAAGATATAAAATTCAATGTAAACTCGTTGGATATCTTAGAAAGTAAAATCCATCTGCTGAACGGACAGATCGAGTTAGAATTCAATAGGATTTCTAAAACTAATCTAGAAAAACTAGAATAGTCAATTTCGATTTTCTAGAAATGCTCACTGCATAGTCTGATGATTTTAACTACCATGGTGTATTGCAAGAAGAGGCTGTTCGCTTTGAAGAACTCACGTGATACACAGCCACTGATAAAACTTAAAAAGGAGCTAATAGATCCAGCGATTGTTGCATCTAAGTAGTGGAAACTCACGAGTTTAGAAGCAGATTGCAAGAAGATCTTAGGGGAAATCAATGATCAACTGCACGCGATCAGCTCAAATGTCTTTATGTTCATGAAAGCTTGTCCGTTAATGATGGATAAGAACACGTAGTATGGGCATATAATTAGATTGAACTAATCGTTTAAGAGACGAATCACTGATGTGCTCAGCTAGCAAGGGAAAGAATTGAATTTAAAATTTGAAATCTAAACAGTCAAGCATTTTAGAGAGTGCCTCCAGCGTGGTTCGAAGTTCATGTGCATATCCTGCGATGAATATGAAGAAGATGGACTTGTCGTAGAAGATGATTAGTTACCTTTGCTAAGGAAATACAAAGAACTAGAAATGGAAGAGTATTACAAGCAGCACTACGAAGAACTTGGCTAGATTGAGATATTGATGTTGTGTTCACCGAATGGAATGAAACTTAAAGAGATGTTTTCTAGAATCATAGAGAAAGCTAACAGCACGATAAAGAAAGTGCAAGATAACCCAGATTTACTGCATAAAATGTCTGAAGTTGGTGAGAAGGAGAATCAAGTTGCGGGAGAATCAGAGATGAGAAGAAATCCAACGATTATTGCATTTTAGTTTAAACCAACTGGGCAGAAGTAGTTTTAGTCGTTAAATGTGCGGACGGAAAAGAGAAGGTAGACTATTTTGTAGTAGAAGTAGATTTAACAAGCAATAGAGGAGTTGCAGGATAAAGAATGTAGTAACAGTAAGTTAGATAATCATTAGGGGTAGTCACAAGTGAACAAATAAAGAAAAGGGAAAAAGGGTGATGAGAATAATAGATAAGGAATGAATTAACACAATAGTAATAACTAAGATGGTAGTGGTGGCAATGTAATGCACGATTTCGATGATTTTTACCTGTTTTATCTGAAGGAATTTGCTACATAGCAATTTCAATTTGAATTTGTGACATAACTGCTCAAAGATAAGCCAGATCCAAACCCGTAAGTGCATATTAGGAAAGCATTTAATTTGGCTTAGCAGAAAATGGTCACAGAGACGATTAGAATATGCGGAGAAGACATTAAAGATGAGCAGAGTTTTGAGTAGATTCTAGGGAAAGGACCGGAATTGTTCTTGTCAGATAGCTGGAATGATGCGTAAGGGGGAGTTATTTCTGAAAATGGGTTTATGTGGAGGGACAGGGAGATTGTTTTGATTGTAATCTATGTTTTTGTTGATTTTATTTTAGGAAGTGTGAGTTCAAGAAGGGTTAGCTAATCGACATCACATCAGAACGGCCACCTTAGAATCTCAATAGGAATTTTCTGAGAATATCTGGGAGAAAACAGGATATTTTCATACTTTTATAGAAAATCTCAGAGAATTCAGTGAATATCTTTGGTACTGCTGGCATCGGAAAGACCATCGTAGCATAGCAAGTAACTACATTGCACGGAAATTGCAGAATTTACCCATTCATTCAAATCAAATATTTTCTAACAATTCCTTTCCTTTTTTCCAACCTAGATAGCGTATTTGACTTTCAGTCGTAACACTTTTAGTGATGGAGTGTACTACTTCAGCATGAAGGAACTCGGTAATTTCAACTACGACGTGAAACAATACATGGAATCTCTCTTAGGCTTGCAGTTCGGATAAGACATCAGTGGATATTTCCAAAGCTAAAAGAACATGCTGCTGATATTCGACGACTTCGACGTTGTTGTATCTTCCTAACTATAACAACCACAACAGTTTGATTAACCTAAAATCTAATACTTCGAGTATATCTTCTCATTCATAAATAAATATGATATCCACTATATTTTAATCACCCATAAGTCCTTAAGACACATCCTTAATCAAAACTCAACTCCAAAGACATCATCTAACTACAGTCCTTCCCCCATAACTTCATCGATGCATATCAAAGCAAACATGTACTACCATGAAATCAAGCCATTTAGCAGAAAAGAAGCATTGAATTTCTTGGATTCCTTACTGGATCTGGAATAAATCAACATCAGGAATATTCTCGAAAACAGAAAGAAATTCCTGAAAATTTACTAAAAAGCGCAAGGACATCCTAAGAGATTAATCTAAGAATACTGCTTGCAGTTTGGAAACCCAAAGATCCCATAGTAGTTTAAGTTATTCAAGAATTAACATTGTGAAGCAGAAACATTACCTGTGCCTTCTGTGTCACCTTCACCATTTAGCGGAAATAATCAGCACAATATTAAGAATAATTCTAGTAATAGAGATCCATCAGCTGTGAGCTCATACACGGGAGGCTTACCTTCGCTGTCAGCGATTTCCTCCACGAGTAATTCCTATTCGCAAAAAGTAACAATCCGAGGAATGTATCCTACTAGATAAACTGCAGGATATCATTATTAGAATTAGATTCTTTAGGGTTCTTAAGATAATAGGAACAATGATAATGAATACTCAATGGATTCAAGTCTCCCGAATAGCTAAGTCTTCAATAGTACTATTCACAATAATTCAAAGAATAATGCTAATTTCTTCAGGAGTCCATAGAATAATCACCCATTGGGAGCTAAGCACCCTTCTTAACAAATGACTGAGTTTGGTTACTAAAATTCCTAAGCCTTTGCTCATCATCCCTCAACGCGATTGAAAAATGAGAATAGTAAAATCAGAGCTGTTAGAAACTTCTCTTCACATAGCAATCGGAATCAACCTTGCAAAGATTTGCATGATATGACTAGAGATTGCTATCAATCTAATGATGAGGATAATAGTTACAATACCAACAGGAACATCTCCTAAATGCAGTAACTCAAGAATCATAATAATAGTTTGCTTCATCATTAGTCGATTTACTCAAAGCAAAGGTAACAACAACAACAGACTACATAAGAAGATCATGATGAGTAAGATTAATAGTAATAGCAGCATTTGAACCATCATAAAGAATCTTGTTAAATCGATATGAATCTGCTATCTTCGAATATTTTATAATACCCTTTTGGGATATCATCCACGAAAAGCTAGTAAAACAATAACAAATAGAATTATGTGACGGAAAATCGGAGATAACATTCTCCAACTAAAAAAGCAGGGAAGCACATAAAGCCTACAGATGAAAATCTTTTATCTCAAAGTCAAAATCTTGATCTGTTTACTGGATCTCCTCCTGATTCGCCAGGTTCTCCACCAGCATCTCCTTCTATTGCTGGGGCTGTTGATCCAAGTGAAAATAACTAGTATTTCCATCAAACCCATTCTTCTTCGTTGATCCATCATCTAAGTCCCTTGAATCTCAACACTAGTGTGCAAAGTTCAGGTCCTAATGATAATTCTTACTCTTCGCATAAGCCTGCCAAGAATGTTAGAAAAAGTTGTTTTAAAGATAATTAAAGTGATAAATGCAATGAGAGTTATTTATCTGAGTAACTGCAGCAGCACAGGCACTCTTTCTCGATGTGTGAGGAGGATTTTCAGGATGAGTTCATTTGGGAGGTGCCTGCGATTTCAAATAATTAGGATTATTTAGATCCCTAGATGGATTCGGAGAAGTTCATCGAGGAGCTGTTTGGATTGGCAGAACAAGGAGGTCACACTGAGATGGAAGAGAATGATCATAACATCAGCATTACATAGAAAGGGAATGATTGTAGTTGCATGGGAGATGGCTGTTAGAGTTGTGGATTAGTATCTGAGAAGATAAATTCGTCAATTCTGGAATTGGCAGCAAAGAAAGAAGTTTCATTAAGGGAAGAAGAGGGATAAGCATAGGAATAGGATGGAGGATTAACGAAGGAGGATGTAATGTAAAAATAAGAGAAGTTTCTGGCAATTATTAAGAAAAAGGGAGAATAATAGTTCAAATATGGAAATGATCGTGCTGAAAGTGATGAAAGCATTAGCTTAAGAAGATAAAGCAGTGATGGGGATGGATCAGAAGATCTATCAAAGAGTAGATCCAAAAGAAGGCGTAGACCGATTAGATAATCGATTATTTAAGAGTATGCTGATGAAGATGGAGATTTGTAAGAATCACCAGTGAAGAAGGGGTTAATGAGTGGTAAAGTATCAAAAAAAGCGAGCTTTGTGATGTAAAGTAAGAAAAGTATGGAGTTACAAGAAAGTAATGAAGATGATTTGGATGGAGAAGGAAAGGAAGGAGTTAATTTGGGTGAAAACTAACATAGCTAAGATGAAACAGGCAGTTTAGAAGATGAAGAAGATGATAACTCAGAGGGAGAAGAATATACTGAGAATTAAGATGGTGAAAAAGAAGAGCAAGAAGAAGATAATAATAGCACAGAAGGGAAGTAGGTACTACCTAACATCTAAACTTGTTAAGAACCACACGTAACGAAAACTGATGAATTGAAAAGCAAAAATGAAGAAATGTAGATGCTGGATGAATTAAATCAAACCCAAAAGAAGACAAAATAACATAATGATAGTTCTTATTAGAGTACATAGTAAAGCCAACAAACTAAACACTCTTAGAAACCTTTCAATCAAAAGTAGTCTTCTTCTTTATCTACTAAATCAAAGAAACACAACAACAAAATTACATTCTCAAATATTGCATCTTCTATCATTTCCTGTGAGAAGGATCAACCTACTAATCAGCAAAATTAAGATTGCTTAAATGCTTTAGATCTATCGAAAGCTGACTCAACTTCTTCATAGACTCACAGCACAAGCAGCTAAGGCAAACATTAATCTTTATCATAGAAACATAAGTTCGAGAATCGTAGTAGCAGTCCTGTAAAGTAAGCGAAGAATTTCAACAAGAAAAATAAGGAGATATAAAAACACAGCAGCTAGAAAAACGATGAGGATAACAATTTAGAATAAAAGGAGCAAGAATAATAAAGCATAGTAGAAAAATAAGGTAATTAAGAACAAGAGAATCTTAGTAATGAGGAAGAAGATGAAGATGATGTATGATATTAAATAAGATAAAAAAAGAATGAAAGATAAAGAGAAATGTTCAATCGATATTGATAATTTAATTATCAAGTGAGTAATATTTATAAATTAAGAACCAAAAAAAATGGGATTTATAGATTTACCCCTATTTTTTGCATTTAAGGCTCAAAAAAAAAGAAATTGAAATGTGAATATCAATAATTTCACTTTGTTCTTCTATTTTGTTATCTAACAATACTTAGTTTTATTTGCATTTCCTTATCTTTGCATTTTTTTTCTTTCGATTACTAAGTCTGAGAAACAAACTATTAATCCTCTATTTAAATTCTAGCGTTTTACTGATTTATTTGTGAATTTATCAATAATAGCATGATTAATTGATATTATTAATGCGATGAATTATTTTTATGGTTTGCGTTCATTCTGAATTTTGCAATGAATCAGTAATTTTAAATTTTTGTGGATACTTTCTAAGCATGGTTACACATGGTTCTCTCTTTCATAGAATGTAAGTTAGTAATTTCGAATGGTTCGGAATCACAAACTGAAACAGAAGAAGCTGAATTTCAGCTGACACAAGATTAATTTCTACGATATTGTTTCCCTAAGTGATAAATTATTAACAATAATTCCTCCAAATCATTGGGGGTTTTATAGTCACTTCCTTTGAATACAGGAAAATTTGTAATTTAGCCTTTAGAATCAGTACCAAAGCAGATTAAAAGTTAAATAGAAACAAAATATTCTGTCTTTTTGTCTTTTGATTGCGATCCACACACAAAACGCAAAACAAAAAGCAAGAACGTTTCAAAAGATTTTTTACCTTCAATGCTCTACAACGCTAATTGCACAATCTCTTCATCAGAGAAAAAATACTTACTCAGTAATAGTCGATCTACTAAAGAAGTCCTGCATACTTCATCTACTTAATCTTCAGCTTCGAAAGACTCCTCGGGGATTCGCACATTTCGTCTCAAAGGAACTTTGAAAAAATCCTTACAGAATACTCCTAGATAAGTGCTTCTTGATGCGAGCACCGCTGATTAATTCTTCAGCACTACGCACATGGGATTCATTGCTGCACCAATGACTGAGAGCAACTAATCGAAAGATGAAGAGAATAGTCATAATAGCAGTAAGTTATTCAAGGGTAACCGCATGGCAAGTACTGTTACAAATCGATATGCCATCCCTGAGAGCTACCCTAATAAATACACTAGTAAATCTCCTAGTGGCAGCACGAAGAGTTTCACACCGTTTACTACGATCCTACAGAGCAACTAATCTTGGTGCAAGTTTGCGAGGACTAACATAGATGATAGCAGTGTGCGAGATGTCATGAGAAATCAGCTGAGTTTCAATTAAACCCAGAAAATATGCTTGATCGATACAGTGTTCAAGGAGTAATCGAAGTAATTCGGGTCAACGATGGAAGCCTTTCGCTAGCATGAACAGCGGTTTAATCTCCCTAATATTAAGATCAAAATGCATTAGGATGCGCTATTAGCCAAACAAGAAACGAAGAAGAATCATTAATAGACTTAGCATGAATAGTAGATGAATAATAATTAGTTTTTTGGGTAAAATAAAGAAGATGAAGGAGAAGGGGGTGCTGGCGGGAATGATGATGATGAGAATAAGATAACAAATGAGAGAAAACTAGGAACGATTAAGGTTTATTGGTATTGTGTCACTGATAGCAGCTGGAGACCAGAAACGAGGGAATTCCCATCGTTAGTGTACTAGAATGGAGTAAGGATGGATATTTAATGCATAAATTGGCTAATTTTATGTGGCTAATTTGGAATCCTTTTATTTCATTTTGTTCTTTGCTTTGTTCTTCCACAAAGAAGCTGATAATGTATGGTGGGATGGGAAACGAGATGTACAACAAGTTCAATGTGTTCGATTTCACAACTTGGAAATGGAGAGTCTTAGAATCTGCAGCTCAACTCCCAGAAGGCAGATTTGGACATTCTGCACACTTGTATTCATTTTTCTTATGACTAAAGCCCTAAAGGATATGTTTAATAAAATGACTTTTTGAACTAGATACAAGAAAGATATGGTGATATTTGGGGGCGAGAAGAAATTCAACAGTCACCTAAAGATGCGCTCTTGCTTTAACGATGTCTAAGTGTATAGTTTTGCATAGAACACCTGGAACTAGATTAGAACATTTGGAGATACCATCGAGAATAGACGTAATCACGCTTCTTTGATTCTCAGTAAATTCCTGTTCATATATGGAGGGATTAACAGCTATAATCAGCTCCTACCTGACTTCAGTTCGGTTAATCTAGAGTCGTTTAAATGGTAAAGAAAGAAATAACAATTTTGTATGAGTTAATAAAAAAAAATTTAAAAGCACATTTTTTTCCTTTTTGTACAAAAAAAAAGCAACAACTTAGCATTAGAAAATGGTGGTGATTCTAAAGGTATCGCATTCCACACAATCACTGCAGTTTTCAAGGGTGAAGTGAAGATTGACAGCCCACATTTCACAATGGAAGTCAAAAAAGGAAAAGAAAAGAAATTCAGAAAAGTCAAAGAAGAAGGACTGTATGTGTTTGGTGGATTGCAAGCTAACAATGAAGCTTCAAATTAATTGAAAATCTTGAAACTCGGGTAGCTGCCATTTCGTTGGGTGTATCCGGAGACTAAAGGAATTCCACCATTAGCGAGATATTAGCATAGTTGTAATTACTTTGAAGAAGGGAATATTTTAATTATCTATGGAGGTCGCAATGAATCAAGGAAACTCCAGCGGTCATCGAGTATTTCCAGCAATGGGATCATGAGCGACGTATGTATACTTGATATTGAGAGTCTCACCTGGACGAGAGTGGAAGAAAATGGCTTAAAAAGCATTTACAAGTGCGCATTTTCTTCATGTTTGATAGACTCCAAGCTGATAACTTTCGGAGGTTATGGTGAAAATGGATATGCGAATTCAGATATATTTGTCCTTGAAATAGACCCTTCAAAGAATCGGAGGATATTGAGCTCAGCGATTAATCCATTAACAAAAGCGATTCCCAAGAATGTTATACAAGTCTCTGATATTCTTGAAGGTAATTCAAAATGAAATTTTCATGTTATTTCAGCAAAGTGAATATTGAATACTGACAAAATGTTCACCTCCTCATATAAAACCTTGTTTTTCTCAAAACCTAGATCACATTGACATTTTCGACATGTTTGGAGACTCACGGAATAATTAAATGAAACAATTGAAATTCAACGAAGCAACTATCACCGAAATCATCCCAGAAGAAGACTACATTATGAACATGAAATCATACCAGCCAGTGCCGAATTTCGCCAAGAGAAAGACGATTAAGCACCCAGGAAATATGATCTTGAATCTGGATAATATTAATGGCAGTGCAGAGAAATCCAAATTCAAAGTAAATTTATTTATTTTTTTTTAATAGTCAAAATAATATTTTTGAATGTTTCTCTTATTTATTCAATTAATGCTATGTGTCTTTGCAACCAGGTGAATGACAATGGCATACCTTCACTGCAAGCGATATCGGAAACAGACACAGACACAGATTTAGCAATTCAGCAGCAATTACATATTAAAATAAATCAGCTGAAAAAGAAGAACAATAGCAGTAGCAAAGCTGTTTCCATGGCTAAACTCTTGTGATAAAAATAGATAAATTTAAATCACAAAGAGAGAGAGAGAGAACTAGTACAAGAAGAATGAAGTCGTATCATCATATTCACATAACGTTTAGGTTTATGACTATTAATAATTAGATTTTAATTACCAACAAACAATTAACAATGTTACTCCATAAAGCAAGGAAAAACATTAAAGAAAGGGATTAAAGATTTAAGAATTAGCAATCAAAGCGACAAATAGATTAATCAATTGTGTGCATATGTATCTGTGTACGTGTTTAATACAAAAAAGAGTTTTACCAAAGATAATGAACAAAATATCAATTTATTTTATCTTATCAACCATTTATTCACCATAGTTTTCTTATTGTTCTGTGTTGGATTTCCATAGGGTTATTATTCCTCTGTAAATCAACTTTCAACAGATAAACAAATGAAACAGATTCAAAAAAGCAATTTTTAAATCTTCATGAAAAGCTTAATTTTGTTGAGGTTATTTTTGGAACAAAGAAACCTTTTTACAATCTACTTCAAGAAAAAAAAATTTCATTTGAAAATTTAAATTTAATTATTTTTGTATTGATTCTAAACTGTAAACTCCCAAAAGAACACCTGGGATTTTGATAATATAAGTTCTTACATGATTGTTCTTCGGATTTAGACGTTAAAAAGATTAGGGAGTTAATTGAATCTTCTCCCCCCCTCCCCCATCAATTATATCCATTACTCTAATATTAGCTAGTCAATTCTGGGGTGGGGGGGGGGGAGATTGTTAAGAAGCCCATTGATTCTAACTCTTTCTTTTCAATCTTTGAGTTGAGCTTTTCCATTTACTTTTCTATCTTAGTAACCAGTCAAAAATGGTATTATGATTGGATGTGCTAATCGTTTCCTCTTTTCATTTGTAAATGCGTTATTCATCCAGCAGATAGAACTCTAATTATGTGTTTTCTGTTCGTTCTACAAGAAAATATTAAAGTAGACCATTCTAACCTTTTGAATAGTACCAAATAATACCAACCAACTACGCAAATACACAACGATCTTATGCCTCTCCACAGCTAAATAAAATTATTTCTGCTGATTTTGTTACTTGGAAGTTTTTGATGTTCGATTCTTCTTCATTTTCCATTTGTTTATGGAAACCAACAAACAAAAGGAGTTTCCTATTACCAATTCAATTCTCATATCTCCAACTTCTCGAACAATACAAATTAAGGATAATTTAATCTACTTACAGCCATCAGTGGGGAGAATCTGAGTATAAATACTCAACAAATCTTCAATTAATCTTCTAACTTTGATTAAAAATAATACAAATAAAAAATACCAATCAACTTCTAACAAAATCTCAATGGCCCAATACATTCAGTAATCCCATTGCCTTGTCTGCCCTCTTATTCTAGCAACCCTTCTTGTTACCTTCGGATTAGTTTCATCCTTCAAACGACCTACCACAACTGTCAAACAATGGAATGAATGCAGACAGACCGTTATACAGTAAGAACTTGCATCATCTCTTTATTGCTTGCAGTCGGATGATTACAAGACCGTGAAAGAAGAGTTTGAAGAGCTAATCCAAGACACTGAAATATGCTAAAAATATCTTCTTTTGGAAGATTCCGAAGATATAAACACTGGCCATTTCTTCAAGGATTGCTATCTCTCGTTGGCTGTAAAGGCAGTTGCCTAGTAGAACTCCTGCTTCTACAATAATCACTATGCTCCTATTTGGATTTTCTGTTCCAATCTGGAGACCATCAACGACATTTCATTTGACATTTTCAATCAGTGTACTCGTTCTTAGCTTGCATATAATAAAGCTGGCTCTGTGTGTGACTAGTAGATAGCTAATGCGCTATATGCCGAGACCTTTACTTTAATAGCCTCTAGGGAAATTACTTCCTGCGAGGACTTCTCGGAGTATTCCAAAGAGGAAGGACTAGGATCGATGATTAACTTTGAGGACTACTACAAGGAGTGCATTTTATCAAGGAAAATGAAGAAACTTGCAAGCAAAGATGAGTGCTTTTACAATAACTATTTCAGGAAGATTTTTGTTGATTGTGCTAGGATCGAAGACGATTGATTTGCGAGAGAGGAACAGAGAAAGAAAGAACTGTTAGTTAATAATTTCGTTTAGTTTGTATTTCTAGCAGATTTATAAGACATAAGTTTACATATGTGTTTGGTTGTTGCTTTGGTTTTTTCAGCAGCACTTTTATCATATCCTAAACATCCCCTATAGATTAGAGAAATGCTTATTTTTAACATTCTTCCTC
>Ga0302271_10000313_pt1 | contig 46231 bp, 24 predicted proteins | sample III_Bog_N1_1_FD_198767 | JGI IMG/M metagenome (GOLD analysis project Ga0302271, IMG submission 198767) | Peat permafrost microbial communities from Stordalen Mire near Abisko, Sweden - III_Bog_N1_1 | ecosystem: Environmental > Terrestrial > Soil > Wetlands > Peat | place: Sweden: Abisko...
GATTCCGAGCATCGATTGCAATAGAAACCACTGTGAGTATTGAAAATCAGCTAGACACTTAAATAAAGTTGAAATGATAGAGCACAAAATAAATTAACACAGTGATTCTTAATGCTCAACAACAAAGCAGAAGAACAGAAGTTAAAAGAATGTGCATGTCTATTAACATCAGAAGTTTAGTTAAGAGAATCAACTCTTAAGATAATGTAAATAAATTGAAAAATAAGTACCCAAGATAGAAAAGAGAAAGTGAAATAAACAAATCCAGGTAAGAAAAATTATTGAAATAGAATGTAAAATGCTGTAACTTCAAGATCTAAGGAGCCTTCTGTTGGGAAACGCAAAAATAAAATAGATAAACAGCAAAGTGCCTTTTTCCTGTGTGAATATTTAATTTGATTCAAGGGGAAGATTCCTTGGATAAATCCTTAGATTTCAGCATTAAAAGAGGCTAAAATATTACAATATGATCTTGCAGCTATCTCAAGAGTATTGATTAGTTAGGAAATGAAAGTGTGTTCCTTTAACTAAAGTTGACATAAAACTTCTCTTTTGAAAACAAGTTTATTATTTTAATTAGGTGATTTTTCTAATGAAAACAAATCAGCTGAGCACTACTACAACACTTGATGCTTTCCACATTCTTTAGCAAAAAAGGTAGAAAAAATTATCACTGAATGGAAGCTTTTCACAAACTCGAAGGAGGTTTCTCTCCAAATTAGACAAAAATTTTCATGAAAACAAACAAACGGTTTGAAAAGTCATTAGTGCTAATAAACAGTTTTCACAATGTGAGTAGTGATTAGTCTAATTGTTTGATTGCAAGAATGTTAAAAACTTGTGAATTTTGTTATTTTTATTGAAAGAATTATAAAAATGACTGTGAATAAATAGATACTATAAACAAAAGGCATCTTCAAAGCTTTCAAGACAAGACACAAGGAAGAGAAGAAGAAGAGAGAAGAGAGGTGCAAAGTTTCGAAAAGAAACTGCAATATTGAAAAGAAATTATATATATGCTACTCAGCCCGTAAGCTTAGAAAGAATAAACTCTATGATTTGCACACAAATGTTGGTTTCAGAATGCTTATTTCCTGTAAGACGGTTTAATAATATTTTATAAATACCTTGTGATATCATATTATTTAGCTGTTTGATGAAACGGTCTCACCTCTGAGAAGCAAGCCATTTCAAAATCACAGATATTCTCTTCTTCTCCACTGCGATTTCTACCCATGTGTTCTGATTTGGTTTTAGAAATAGGCTGCTAGCAAGTTGATTAAAACTCTTGCATCGTGCAATATTATGTTTATGATAATTAAGAAGATGAAGTTGTTTCGATATCAGAATAAGCAGAGGAGTTGTAGTGTCGTTAGGTAGATGGTTCTTGCTGATTTACTGAAGAATTCATTTGAAATTATTAAATTGTATTATTTTAAGGATATTGAAATTATGTCGTTGTCTACTATTGTGAAAGGTGGTTAGATTTGTTATTATTATTAGTATGATGAATTGCATTGTTGTTGTTGTTATGGATGTTGCAATTCGATGTTTTCATGGTTGTTGAAGAATTATTGAGATTATGAGAAAGATCGTAGTCGATAAGTGCAACTCCTTTAAGTCGTGGGTCAGAATATTTCATGTAAATATTGAGTCTTCGCTTTTAATGTGTGACGACGACTAAATATTAATACAGATCTTCAACGCAAGCATACAAATCAGGCTATTTATAGTTTGTGAGAAGTTCTAGCTCCGTCGACCAGAAGAATCTGCCTGAGATATTTTTGAATTTTTCACTGAGCAAGATTACAGCAGCTGCAACTTCACTGTGGGCGTATTTATAGAATGAGTGGTTCAGTTATGAAAGCTCAAGGAGATATGTGCAAAAACTTCGCTAGGATGCATCGAGATTTGTCTGAGATATGTAGGCTTCAAGGAACTGCAGTCTTGTTGGACCAAATAGTGAAAATTACAGTTTAATGAGAATATCTCCTTCAAATTGTAAGATTGCTTCTTGGAATATCTTTTTATGAGAATTGAGATCTGCGATAGCTGACTTATTCGGGAAAGAATATTGAGTGAGTAGCTGAACGAAATCACCGAGAGGAGGAGGGTAGATTTCTTAGTATTTTGCTGCTACGAATAAGCAAGTTGCAACGAGAACAGCAAGCTAAGTAGAAGCAACAGAAGTTACTTTTTGACCTTGCATGTATCTTGCAAAGACATTCGAACTTAAGAAATACGTTTCGTCTTGGAGTTTCAGGTGAGAATGCATAGCGGACATCAAATCCATGAGGCTCTCTCGCAAGATGAGTTCACGGGCATCTGTGACTTCGAAATTACTGTATTTGTTCTATGAAAGGATCAAAAACAGAATTAGAACTTTGAAATCTTTTGTGAAACTAAGTGTAAAAAACTGAAGAAGAAATAATTTTAAAATACCTGTTAGAAAAACATGTTCTGCACTATGGAGTACGCATAGTTAGGAACATATCCAGTCTTATTGCCGAACAGCCGTGCTTAGTTAATTTCATCTTCTTAAGTTTCTTCTGTTTTAGGTTCAGATATTTACGATAAATAGAGACCAGTATCTTCAACTAAAGGAGATTCCAGATTTATTTCCTGTCTCCAATTTGCTGTTGGAGTAGCTTCTTGTTGATGGAGCTTGTTTTACTTGGCCTGATGCTAATCGTTGTATGTGGGTACATGAGAGAGCTCTTAATTTTAGGAGACAACTTGTTCATAATCTGGAGAGTTACTCTAAGTGCTGAGATGTTGATAAACGACATCTAAAGGCGATAACTCAGAAGAAGACGAAGAGCACGTAATCACTTTGTTATAATGCTTGGACATGCTGCATGAGGAAAGATTCTAAGGACAACCATATTGAAAAGTACTCATAAAAGGGGAATTGTGAGAGATGTGTTTTTGATTGTTTTGCAGGTAGATCTTTGATTTGCTAATCTGTTTTGTTTGGGGTGTATAATTTATTAACTCACACATATATTTTCCGTCCCCACATACTCCTTTTCATCCTCTCTCCCCTCCTCGATTCAATTTCAAATTACAAATTACTTCGCTAAAGCATAAACTAGCACTCCATATTATTGCTCAAATACTTCATTTTCTTTCATACCCTTTCTCAATTTTACTTCATCTTTTTAAGAAATACACATATTTAGAGTAACAGGACATTTATTCCATCGTTAACGTTTGAAAATTAACCAATGAAGGCAATTCTCAACTAGTTAATTTCTTTAAAATTCGAAAATTCAAACTATTTATAAATCAAGATAGATTGTTTTCCTTTGCAACTGACTCCTCCTTGCAAAACGCGCCGAAACCAAAAATATGGCAAGATAGTTTTTAAATCTAATTTATGGGGGAAAATAACTTTAAATTATTAAAAGAAATTATGAATATTACCCCCTTCTTCAAGAGATATCTAAATTGTAGTATAAAATGGGTTTTCTTGAGTTAACCTAACTGAAATCCTCGTTCAAAGATGATTACTCAGAAATTCACAGATTCAAATTCTTTTAAAATTTAAATTTACCTTCAAATCCACACAAAAAATCAAAAAAATCTAGGCTGATTTAGTTTTAGCAACCAAATGTCTAATTTTTACCCGCTTTTATTCTTTTTAATCTGTAGTACATTACGCTGGATAGGATTTGAAAAGATATCCAGCGAAATGACTGTAAAGAGAAACTTTTAAATACTAATAACACAAATTACTTATGATTAATAATTTGTGTGTTATTTGTGTTTTCAAAAATATCAAGGGTCTAAAAGAGACCCTGTTAAATAAAAAAGAAGCTAAAATACAGCTGTAAAATCTAAGCATAAAATATGCTCTAAATAAGTTGAAAAATTCAATACATTTTCTAATAAAAATGCAATTTGTTAAAGTTTTAAAACAAATAAAAACAATCTTGAGGAAAGAATAGAAATAAAACAACCTCATTCGCGGTGATATTGCTAGGAGACTTCGTAAGTCTAAGAAATCACTTCTTTAAATGCCTTGAATTAAAAAAAATAATAAGCATAAATGACCATTCAAAATCTTTAGCATTTTTCAAAGCTTAAAGATGAATTCAGTTGTAAGGTTTGAATAACTGGATTTTAAAAGATTAAAGTGAATGAAAATAAATATTTATCAGCATCAAAAAATGATATATTGATCATTTATTTCATAAAAATATAAATAATTGTTATACTTTGAACTCTGGCAGGGAGAGGACAAACTCATCTGTGAGGACTTCTCCGTTAGCGGTTTAGACTACTAACTCCATTGAAATGAAGATCTTATTTAGATCTTTTGTCTTAGAGTCAGTTAAGAAGGAGCATACGTTCCATTTGAGATTCAGTAATTTTCCTAAGCTGATCATCTTCACAATGTTCTAATCCTTTTTGTTATGAATGATTGATTGTATTAGTTGAATAGCTAACCATATTTAGAAGGTTCTTTATCAATTTTATATTCATTTTTTGATTGTTTTTGCATTAGCAGAGCTATCAATTAAAATTTATTAAATAATACAGTGATTTATTATGTGAATTGAGCGACGAAGAGATTCATTTTCTATTCATCGATAAGTGTGTTGTCCTTCAGAAAACTTTGAATGTTTTTACCACTGAGACCTTTCTTCGCACCATATCTTTATTAGTGAAAGGTTTCAAATCAGAATATCACTTTAAAATAAATCTCACAAGTTGAGAAATACGCTTGATGCTTTTGTGTACAACAAAACACAAAAATTAAATAACCTTGATATGTTGACGAAAGAATCAAGAAAGGCTTCAACTTCAGATTCTTTGAGACCACTTGCTTCAGTGCTGCACATCTATTATCACATATTCAAAAAACGCAACCCATAAAATTTGAACAGTTGAAATCATTTAGTTACTTCAATGATCTTTTCCTTGTCGAAGTTATTTCCCTCAGCTTTGGTGAACTTAATGATCTAATCGATCTAAACAAAAATATCGCTTAGAATCATCATATTTTCATTTACATAACTAAACTTATTATTAATGATTCTGATGTTGAACTTAAACAAGCATTATTACTATGTACGCGTAGAGTGCATTTGGGATCTTATTGCTAAGGTTTACTCCTCTAATCACATCGATGCTGAGTGCAAAGTTTTCCATATGTTTAAGGTTAGATGAAATTGAAATGATGATTTAGGGAATATTGATTTTTCTCGCAGATAAATTATTCTTTCTCTAAAAACTTACAGGGAAAGAAATTTATTAGAAAGAGGATGAGAGATCTAGGAAAAAGGAACAATAAATATCCCTTAATGCTTTTTTTTAATTTGGAAGATCTACAATTATCCTTATTTTTTAGCTGATTAAACCTCAACAAAACTCATTTATGTCAGCATATTTTTTCATAAAAATCTTTATTTTAAACAATAGCATGAATTAGATCAAATGCAATTATGGGATAGCTCATTTTCGAGTACCGAAATTGCTCAGCCCAAAACATGCTATTAAACCTTTATTTTAATATTTTAAAAGTTAATTTCTTTGTCTCCCGAAAGCCTTGCACAATCTAAATATTTTTTTTAGCTCAGCATATCTCCTTCTGGCTTAAAGTTATTTATTTACAATAAAAATTAAGCAAAACACAAACCAACACGCAGAAATACATGTCATATTATCAGATTCAAAGAGAGAGAATATATGAGCTGGCTTCTTCTGGGTTAAAAAACGTGAATTAATGATTAAAATGTTCGATTTACCTAAAACTGCCTTGCACTTTATTTTCCATAATCAGCTTTCTTGCTCCAGTTTTACACATCCAGTCATTTTCTCCTCCATAGCAGAAATGAACAGGGACTTGTAATTTTCCAGGGAATAAACTTTCCAAAGGGAGATAAGCACTTCCTCCTGGAGATTAAAGCAAATGATATATTGATTTCTCACTACTTTCAGGCAGAAGTAGTAGTTTGTCATAATACTGTGACCACGCTTCACATTCACTATGAGGAAGCTTAAGTGTTTTCATATATTATCTCATGATCGTTTCCGCAGGAAGAAATTTAGTTTCTCGATAAATCCTTATTTTTTTTGGCAAAGAAAATAACATTTCAGTTTTCAAGGCTTTTAAATCTAAAAGAAATGATTCATATTGGATTTTTGGAAGTTATAAAGTAGAAAATGCCTTATTTTTACTTGTTAAATGTGACCTGATTCTACCAGAAATAATCTACAACCCCAGCTAATATCTTTTGATGGAACGGACTACTGCTGTCTTCAAGTGAATTATTGTCAGTTTCTTAAGTTACTCCTGCAGCAGACAGCAAGATTATTTTATCTAACCTTTGCGGGTAATGCAGTGCATACTGCCCAGTGATGTACCCACCAAGACTATGACCTACGAGAGTGAACTTTTCGATTCCAAGTTATTTACGCCATTCTTCTAAACTCTCTACAAAATACTCTATTGCTTCTTCTGGTCCTTAGAATTTCCATTCTGGTTTGGATGAAAGCCCCATTCCAGGCAAATCCAGTGCGTAAACATCATACTTCTCACTGAGAGGGGCTAGCATTTTGTAGTATGTTACACTGCTGGCTGCAAAGCCATGAAGAAGCACCATGGGTGGTAGAGCAACATTATTGTTTCTTAGCTTATTAGATGATTTTTATTTTATGCAGTGTGTTGTGTGTATCCATTGATTTTCTCCATGAGAGCATGCTCCTATGCTGATATCTTTGATCTCAACTTCAGTCTGCAAGTTCAACCCTAAAAGATGACAGCGAAATCATAATTAAATCACCAGAATATGTAAATTTTTCATTGATCCACAAACCTGAATGAGAGAGCACTTAAAGTTCACAATCGCGAGCTATTTCATGCAACGATTCTTGCATTTCTTTTCGAAGACTACGATTGAGTGTTTCCTTGGATATCTCAGATTCTTTGAAGGAGTTCTTATGGTCATCATTGAAAAACCATTTTCTTGCATTTCCAAAGAAATCATTTGCTATTTGAGAAATTGTTTCCATATGTAGATTCCTCCAAACGACAAAAAAGAATATTAATTAATATTTAGGAAACTTCTATTTATTTTAAGAGAAAGTATCCCAATCACAGAAGTATTCATCAAAAATCAAATAAATGTACCCTATAAATAGCAAATTCAATAGTTTTTTCCCTAAATTACTTTCAAAAGGTTAACGTAATAAGGAGATTATTTCCTGAAAGCTTAAACACAAGAAGAATGAAAAATAAGTAAAACACAGTGTGCTTTGAATCTTTTGATTGGTTCTTCTGAGAGATTAGGCACTTTCAATTATGTGCTTGCTAGTTTGAAAGATTATAAACAGACCCAATGTCATTGTAGCAATTCTCAATTTTTTAGAATATCGAAGACATTGCATTATCAAGGATAATCGCATCTGCGCCATTGGTATTACTATTCTAATTGTTTCCTTTGTTTGGAGCAGCTTGTTGATTAGGCGATTAAGATCGTATCCTTCCTTGTGCACTTGAATTTGATTTAAGATCGATTTGTATCGCAGTTGTTGCTGCTGTCCCAGGGTAATTACTATTATTTTTATTAACTTAGGAACTCTAAATTTAAGAATTATACCCTCGTTTTGGAATTTGGCAACTCTTCAAGCTTAGTTTAGATTGGCAACTCCCAGGAGAAACAGATTCATTGTTCTCTTCAAATTCTTTTTATTTGTTATCTTCGCTATGCACAGATTTACTGCTTCGAGCAGAAGAACCCATGAAATTTGTTTTTATTGGTACTTTTGAGCTGGCAGAAGACGAGCAACTGATCTTAGAAGTATCACATGATATATTTGATGGAGCTTTAGTGTTGGAAAGTGTGCAATTGGATTCGTTGAAGTTAGGCTTTTTAAAGCGAGCTGAGTTCAACAAAATTAAAATCATGAAATAAGGGTTTTATAAAATAAATGTAATTAGTTACCTAGTAATGCCTGCTGCCGAGTTGATGAGGTTACGATTGGTTGTTAGAAAGGTGCAGATTAATGTGTCAATTTGTCGTTTCGAGCTGATTGAATGCCCTAAGTAACTTCCAGTAGACCTTGACGACCTTCATGTATTTTAGAATTGGAACCCTTTGAGATTGCTGCATTCACAAGGAGGTACTTATTTGAAGCAATGTCATTCCCCAGTTAGTTAGAGATCAGTTTCCCTTGAGTTTATAAAGAATTCCCATATTGGATTCCTTACTAGGGAATTTGAGTAGAATTTATTGGGTTTGAAGAATTCTACCCTTTTATCTGCAGAGAATTATGCCCTTATGGTTCATACTGGTAGATTTGCTGTTTACTAAACTCAGCTGGGTTTGAAAGAAACTGCATATTATTAGCATTTGGATTCAATTAAGAATTAGGTTATTTTTCTTAAGTTGAAGAATTCAACAATGACGTGATAGAGTTCAAGGAGTTATTACGAAACAGCTAATGAGATGGCTTGGAAGTAGAGGAATCAGGTGGAGACCACATTTCTTGTGGTATCTAAGGGTGATTCTTAGAAATTTCATTATTCTAAAACTATTAATACTGTTAATTTGAATGCGATCTAAGTTTAACTTTCGGAGAAGTCTGGCTACTTAGTTGTTTGCTTTGCGTGCTAGATTGAGAATTCGTGATCGATGAGATGTCAACTTGATACTTTCCCTTGGGCGAACCATCTTTGATTCTTTTCGATGCAATTGAGGTATCCTCTGAATCATGTAATTTCCCTTCGAATTTGTTTAAAAGTAGATTATTTTGTTCTTTTAATTTCTGATTTTATAATCGAAGTATTCTGTTTTATTCCTTGATTTAATTCTCATGACTTTCTTGTCTTTTTCGTTCTTAATCCAAGCGTAATTCTAATCGTTCTCTCTTTCTTTATTCTTCCTCATGTTACCCTCGAAGTTTTTCTTATGCTACTTTTTGTTTTAATTCACTGGATTTAGTTGTTTTGACTGGGATAATATTAGGATTATTTGCAGGTGAAACACTCTTCCTAGGTTAAATGATTTTAGTAGGAACCATAGAGGTATAAGATTAATGATGATTTAAGACATTTGAAGATATGGATCTGAATTATTATTCTGATTGTAGGCTTTGATTGTATTGTTATGACTGTGGAAATATCTATTGCTGTTGGCTTTCGAATTAAGGAGAGTTTGGAAATCTCAGATCTGAGTCATTATCTCTTGGACAACCCCCTAGGAACTCACTTTGCTATTTATTCATTAGATTGATCTAGTCATTGGATAAAATATTCCTATTCAAATAGTTCCTACTACCCTGTTCCTATTGATTCTAAAATTCCTTGGGGAGTTCGTAAACTGGCAAAGAAGGCTTTAACAAATTCGAAAAGCTTTACTATTTTTACTATTATTATCTCTCTAGTAAATTCTATCGTTCTTATTTTTGATATCCACTTGAAGGAGAAGACTAATCCTTCTAGTTATCTTCTTGATTTTGACTTGAAATATTATGATTTTAAATCGAAAAAGTGGAACTAAACAGGCTATTATTTTTGAATTTTGGGATGACAATATTCATCTTTTTATTCAATTCCTGTTTATTCTAACCATTCACGCTTAAAAGATTATTATTACTCATACTGTTACTTCTATGCAAGCTACTACTACCACGGTTTGGTAATTAGTCTTTGAATATACTTTAGCTTGTTTGATTGATTCCTTAATAGCTATTATTTCTTAAATTATCTGACTGGGAAGGAATTAAATAAGCATCTCTGTTTTCGCTGCTAGGCATGCTTGAATTATACGAAATATCAGATCTCTCGAAGTTATACTTTTAGGTTTCCCCCGTTAGCACTGAAAATTTCATTTGCTGCTGCCTCTCAGTCTCAGAAGAGTAGGTTTCTCGTGGAATTTAGAAAGTATCTTTTTGGTTTTGATGTTCTTCGATTTCAGTTAGTCGTTGAGGTGTTTCTCTTAAGCAAAATACTGGCTGAGAAACAAGATCAATTTATTAGCTGTTACTGTCAAAGATCGATATTTTTTCTTTCGAGGAATTGGTCTCGAATTCGATTTAGCGAGGCTGGAAGGAATGGAAATGCTAATATAATTCACCTTCAGAATTGTTTTATTTTGTTTCTTAGAATCTGTTGAAGGCATCAGATTGCTGGTAATCTTATTGCTGTTGTTCAAGAGATTCAGTTTATGCTTCTTAATTATTTTACCATTCTGCTTGGTCTTATTATTAATAACCTTATTCATCTTGTAGTTATCCTTCTCCCTACCACTAATTATCATTTACCTCCTATTCCTGCCTTTCCTTTTCTTGCTAGTCTTCATGCTATTATTATTCAAGCACACTCAGAGTGATATCTAAATGACTTGCTTGTTTCTCGATGATCGATTCTTACTCGATTCTCAGAGCTTCACTTGCATTCTACGAAAACTCTCCTTTTCGCTAGGATTCTCCATTATTCACTGAATTGTCATTTTTTTGGCTTTGACTTTTGCAAAAGAAAAATGGTTTTTGACTGCTCAGTGGACTGAACTATTTCTCCATGCTGAGACTGTTATCTTCTTCGCGAATTGTATTTTTATCAACAATTTGAATTCTTCGCTAAATAGACAGCACCATCTATTACTGCAATGATAACTCAGTGCTGGATGATAAAGGCTTCGAAAAACGCTGGGTTAACTGTCCTTCTTCTTATTATGGGTTTTATTGATTGGAAAGATCATTTAGATGATTACTGGATGAAGTGAAAGCGTTTAGATTTACAGAAGGAGGTAATTCATCGGAATTATGGTGTCTAAAACAAGCTTACATCATTTTTGAAGTATCGTTTCCAGTGAGATTAGTGGGTTTTTAGGTTAATTAGCTTGAGAGATATGGCTATGCATGATTGGAAGGAATTAGCAAGGGGATTAAAGGTACTTCAGTGCTATTATGTTTCAACAAAGAAGATTTATTTGAATGTTTCTTCTCTGGTTATTAAGTAGTTTTTTTTATGACTCCTGACAGATCAAGTTGTGAATGTTTAGGTGTTGAAGAATTTGATTTAGAAGCTTAGTTTGAGAGGTTTTTTGAATCTAACTCTGAAATACTTTTAGAGTTTTAAGCGTTAGCGCTTGGAATTACTTGTTTTGGTAAAACTAATGGCATAGTTTACGTTGGATTAGATGATTTAAAACTGCTCTCTTAGTTTTATCCATCTACAGCAGGTTGTTGCTCACTTACATTACTGATTCTTCGATTCGGGCTAGTGACAGATTACGTTGGAGACAGCCCAAGCTTCGATGATTTGGTGTACTCATGCACTTCTGAATTATCGGAGAGATTTACAAATCGATGCGCATTCGAAACACTACTCGAAGTTGGATTTTGATTGAGTGTATTGAAAAAGTTAGTTTAGTTATAGCTGTTGCAGACTTGACTATCTGATACTAGATCTCTCTTTTTGAGTTGTTTGTTGGTAGAGTTTTTAAAATAATATTGAATTTTCTCATCTAATTCACTCATATGCTCACTCATACTCCCACCACCGCAGCTCTATTTGTCGGAAATGAGGGAATGCTAGTGTTTGGATTGTTGTTGTTGTTATTGTTGCTGATTTTTGGGATGAGAAATGCTGAAAGAATGAGATGGTTTATTGTAAATCTGAGGGGGTTCATGGTAACTCTAGTGGACATTATTACATTCGCTCTACGTTATTCCAGAGATATTCTTGCTGTAACCTTGAGATTCATAAATGTTTGACTTTTTTGGATTATCAAGACGCAATTAATACCCTTCATTAATGATTTTGATGATATTCTGATCAGGAGCGATTGTTTGGTCTTCTTGAATACTTCCAAATTAGCAAGTTCCAGTTTAAGAATCAACCGATTCTTTCTTGAAAATAGACTCTTCAGTACCATCTTAACATATCAGCTATTTAATTGTAGAATTCTTGGAGGTGCTGAGTTTCTGCGAGTTCGATAAGCCCAGCCTGTCTGTCTTCCCGAATGTATCAAAATCTCGTTAAGGGCTGACGTAAGTGTATTTAGGAGACTGCGCATTACTCTTGCTAGCAAAATTACTTTTATTTTTGTCTTCAAATGTAATTCGCTGGTTTAAAAAATGAGGACTGGAGGCAGTTCCAACTGATAGACTTTCATTGGAAGTCTTTAAATTCTGCAGTGAATAAGTTGCCCCATTCATGACAATAATTTCCTCTTCGTTTTCTTATTGATGAGGTGTTTTTTACAGTGCAATTGAGTCCATCAGTTGAGCATATTTGTCAGTCTTACCGTAGCCTTTTCTAATGTGTTCCAGGAGAAGTACATCGTCTTATGCTTTTTTCTAGAGCAGCTGGATGACGAAACTGTTTGATTAATGCATTGTTTTATCTGCAAGTGGCTCTCTTTTTAGTTAATTCTGCTAAGAGAAGCTATCATTTTAAATGAAATCAGATTCGTTTAATTAGGAGTCTTCTTCCATGTCTGAGCTGCGGTCACCTCTATTTTACTCGATTTTAGACTTTTCAAATAGGAAATTAGCTCCTTTCATTTTTTTACAGCTGCCAATTATATTATTAGACTGAAAAACAAAAAAAGAAAGATTGTTTGACTTGAATCTTGAAAAAAGGAATAACAAAGAAGCTAAAATCAATTGTACTTAAAAGAAGTGAGAGGAAACATTATGCTTATCGCCTACTTGACTCTCCTCCTCTTCCTCAGGTATTGCTCTATTCCCATATTCCTTAATGTCTTTTCTAAAAGCCATATTGTATCTTGGCAGAATTGGCGTGGATCCGGTAATACCACCTTTCCTAGGAACTTCACCCGATGATCCAAATGAGTTCTCATCGTTTGTACACCCCATTGAGCATAATTTAAGCCCAAGATAGCTTGGAGGTTCCTTGTAGATTTACGGCTAATATGTTCTTGAGTTCATGATGAAAAACGAATGTTAAATTCCCCTGTAGTTGTTTGTATCTATTGCTACAGCACAAAATTGAATTTAATTATTTTTCGAAAATTTTAATTTCTTTTCAAAACAGTTAAATTCAGATAATCTCAATGCTAATTACAGCAACGCCTAAAAACAATTATATTCGCCATACTTCTAGAAATTTAATTGCTCTACTCTTGAATTAGCAAGGTAAAGAATTTAGAAAAATATTTTTTAGACTTTGAAAATGGTTTAATTGTTTAGGCTCAAGAAAGATTTTAGAATTTAATTGTCTGCTTTAGATGAGTTCCAAATCCGCAGAGGGTTTAATTTCTTAAGCTCAATAGAGATTTTTGAAATTCATCTATTCGAGAAGCAGCACTAATTTTTTTAAAAAATAGAAGGGAAATTAAACTTTTTGGAGTGATAAACGTTTATTTACTTTTTCAATGTGTCCAGTATCATCAATCAGCCTTGTTTTTTTGAAATTAAAATTACCCAGCTTATTTTAGATGCGATTACAAGGAATAATGGCAATTAAAATCAAAAAATTACCTGATGACAATATAAAAAATGGTCTTCACTACTTTAGAATTCAAAATAGCTGCGTTCCAAGATCAAGGAGGAGATAAAATAAGAAGAAATTTCAGTTTTATGGTAGCAAAAAAATGTTTTAATTTAAAAAGGAAAAACTAGAACGAACCAAATTGAAGATCCTTCTTGTTTTGCATGCTTCAAACTAAGTTGTTCCAGCGTGTACCAGATTAAACAAAAAAAGTGCTGTGATTTCTTAAAAATTAGATGGGTCTTAATCCATCGAAGTATGTGGTGCATTACAAAGAAATAAAAATTGAAAAACTACCAAAACCATCATTAGATGATAAAGTTGTTTGCTAGTAGACACTCTTGTGCTCGAATATCCTAGTAGATTTCATTCGGATATACGGTGAAAAGGGGGTATTGCATAGAGATATCTTGAAGCGCTTACTAAGTGAGCTGTGCATTGAATAACAGTGCTTAGACAAACTCTAAACGAAACTTCGCTCATAAAAAAATCAAAATTTCTACGCTGAAAATCTCTTCGTGTTCAAAGTCGTCTGGGATGTGCTCTGCTAAGGGAAATGGCAGGTATTCTCGATCCAAGAGAGCTTGTAGGTTCTGAAATATCGCAAGGAACTATTCTTTCAAGAACCCTATTTGCTTTTTTGTGAATTCCTTAAATTCGTTGTGATCCACATTCTTTTCATGCATTCACTTTCTCTCGGTGCAAAAGAGAATTACGATCTGCTTCGCTTTTACTTTATTCAAGGCTTCTAAATGCTGCTAGAAGGCATGCTTTCTAGAATCAGTGGGTTTGGGCCAGTAACATAAGATGTCTATGCTAGTTATTCTCATTCTGTGAGAGATGCGCATCGACTAGGAGTTTTTGTGTTTTCTGATTCCGTTGCATAAACTGCTTGCGTTGTGTGCTTGGAGTAAGCCGCAAGTAACCCTCATAAAGAAAGGAAAATCAAAAAGAAATTAGAGGAATATCGTGATGATTAGATTAATCAATTATTATTTGACTATGGTGTAAGTAGAGTCAAGCAGCTATAGAGGATTTTTGATGCTCTCTCGGATGCTCTGAGTGCTGAGAAAATATCGTACAAGGAGATCTTCGAAGTTTTGCACGGAGAAGCATAAGATTTTCAGCATTAGATTTTCGTTTCGATTCCAGCGTTCGTTAAATAAATCGAGGAAACAATTTATGCTAAAAACATGTAGAAGAAGGATATTGATTCTATGAAAAAGAAAGTAAACAATAAGAATCTTGAATAGTTCTTTAAATAATTGGATTTTCTTAACAATAATAGCAACCATAATACCAATGGTTTTGGTGCTCTTAATACAAATAGTGCCACTTTCAACAATAACAATAACAACATTCAACTTTCAAGTCTGAACAAGAATAACTTGAATAACCTTGTCATTGCTAGTTCGAATGGAAATTCAAATACTCTCAACATGAACAACAACAACAACAACAACCTTTAGAACCCAAATAGTTTTGCGAATCTGAATTCTCCTGCAGAAAACGGCGATGATACAAGCAGTAGAATTTCAAATATCTTCAGCAATAAGAATTTTGCATTATATCAGAATCTCAGCAGGACTCTCATTGTCTAAGATGAAGAGGGGTTTAAAATACGTGCTAACTAAGCCTTGGAGATACTGACTGAGTAGATCAACGAATGCGAAGAGGAAATTGAGAATAACAAGTAGTATCTCAAACATTGCAAGTATCTTTTGAATTAATCCATCCACAAGACACGTATATTAAGATTCTTTGAACGACATTGTTTCTCGCCTACCCCTTTGTTGACAACCAAGCTGAATCCATGATTATGTAAAATGCACATGATTCTATTAAAATATTTAAACTACTTCTGAAGAAACAAAAAAAACAACATGAAGGCAGATTAAACTCTTCCTTTTCTCTCATATTTCTTTCTCTTTTTATTGAGTTCTACTTGCAGTTTCATGTGTATAATATTCGCATGGCTTTCATATAAAAAACGAATTAATAATCATATTTCTTTGTTGGAACCATGGGAAATAAAAACACAAATAGCAAATTATTATCTTTTGTAGAAATACTAAACATAATAAAATGTTGTTATCTCCTTCACTTTGCGATTTCCACTAGCTCTGATACCTTAGAAGGAAGGATCTAAGAATATTATTTTGAATCTGAGCCTTAATTCTATTCCATATCTAAATTACTAACAGCCATATTCCTTACATCTGTCATTTCATACTTGAGTCTCTTCGAAACTTACTTGAATTTCCTGTAAAGTACAATTAAAGCCACTGTCAAAGCTGCTACTCCGAGAATACTTATTGCGACTATTGCTCCATGATGAGAAGAAGAACTTTACTCAGGGGTAATATTATTCCGTGGATAGATATAATCTAATGCTAGTTCGTTATAGATGAAACGGAACACTCTATTTGGTGAATCCTAAATTCCAGCAGAAGCAACAGTGACTTTTGCTGCAACTCCTACGAATATATTCCCGATGTTCTTAGGGAGGATAGATTTGTTAATTACAAACAATCGATTGTTTAAACTCTCAAAAGTGTTCAATCCTTCATCTTTAATAGATGGTATTGACTCGCTAATCGCTAGATCATTGGGTTCCTTGATTTGCAAACAAAGCAGAAATAAATAAGTATTAGGAAAAAGATGGTTATGGCTAACAAAGTTATTAAGGAAATAATTAAAAAAGTTGTTTTTGTACTTTGATTTCGCAGTTCAAGACGCGATGCAAATCATCTAGATTCCTTTAGATGTAGATGGAATACTCTATGGATTGAATAGGTAGATTCTTGATGTGGAAACAACCTGGAGAAACACATGACAAACTGATGAAATTCACGAATATGCTTTCATCATCTTGAATGTTGACTAAAATCCCTGAACTGCCAGTTTAAATGTAATCGTAGATGATGGGTTCGTTTCTTAGGAAATCTGTAGCGGTAATTATCGATTTGGAAATGGTGTCTAAAAAGCCATGATTTGCTCTTTTTTGAATGAAAATGGCTCCTTCGTTTTGAGCATCAATCTAAGCGATATGCACCTGATGATTTGACCCAGATTTTGAAATGAGGCTTTGAGTGTGCTGATTCTGAGCTGTTAAATAAAAAATATAAAAATTTATCTGCTTCAATATGCTTCGAATGGATAAGGATCAATTAGAATATCTAGCTTACCAAGTAAATCAGTAGAGTTAGTGTAGACGTAGATGTTCTAGCTTTCGTAGCAGTTGAAGTTCTAGATGAGAATTTTATGATAGGGTTAAGTATAAATCACATAATTGGAGACCTCACTGTAGGGTAGAATATCCATAACAGTTCCATCAAGTATATGAATAGATGATTTCGTAGATTCTTTGAGCAGTATCGAGAACGTGAAGGTTTGTGTTCCTAAGTATATAACTTTGAGTAGATAAGACTAGCTCCTTGATGTGAAGAATGATTTCGAGAGGAGCTTTGGAGTTAGTGCTATCTATTACTGATAAACATGCTTTCCAGTGTCTGCCACAACCATCCTTAATTACAGTTTCTCAAGTTCATCACTCTCTCCTAATTCAGGAGAAATGTGTACTTGAACTGCTTGTAAATCTTCGTAGCTAGTGAAGTACAGGAATTCAACAATATTGTTCGTTTTGGAGACTTGTTGAGTTAGTGGAACTGAGGATACAATCAACCTAGCATGACCTCCTGTGACGCCCTGCACCACAACCTTTGCTTCTTCGAATTTCGACAATAACTCAATTGTGAAAATAGACGCATAGAATAAACCTGCTCTATCTTAGGCTGCTTATTTGTCAGGATGCGTAACCTCCAGCTAAAATGCCTGATATCCAAGATTATTTGTAGAATCTGAAGAAGATTCACATGATTTAGATTCTATTGGTACTGAAGACGATTAGACACCATGCGAATATGTTACTTTCGTGTCAATGCACTAACCCGAAAGGGATGTCACATAGAGGCTAAAGTCATCATTGCTGTAGAATCTCAGTAACTAAGGCTTGTTTTGCAGCAGATAAACTAATTGCTGCTTGTTATTTTGGATCTGCGCGATTCCACTATCAAGATTGATCGATATTGAAAAAGTTACTTTCCTAGAATTCTTCACTCCTATGATATATACACAGGAATCGCAGTCATTTGCTGTATAACGCAATACATCTTTCATAGAATCATACTTTGTCGTTTAATCTGCGCTATTCGGGTCAACAATATTGTCTAGATATCCCTTGATAATCTTGGAGTCCTCCTTGAATTCTTTTAAGAAAATGAACAAATCTTACTAACTGCCTTAGAGAATGTTTGTCACAACAGTAAATAAGCCCTTTTCTAGCTTGTGGAAGACAAAATAGCTTATCGAATTCTCCTCGAGGGATACTTATTGCACTTGATTGCTCATGATCTTTTAAATTCTGTGCTTTCCTGTCTGGAATTAAATTGTAAACACAGAATCAGAAACACCATAAACTCCAACAACGTATGAACCTGCAATCCCAGTTGTGCTTTCATGTTCATCTTTGAGCGTTTAATTATCAACTTAGATGAAATCGCCCGCTACATCTTGTGAGGAAAGATCATATTCAAATCGCGTTGGGAGCTTTGAAGGATCTTTATTGAGGAATAAATCAGAATCTCCTTCGTTAAGGGGAGTAAGACTTACAATAAGCTTGTCTTGAGCTTTCTCAGGTGGAACGTAGACTCTATAAAACAGCATGTCATCTTTTTTAACTTCCCCTTTCATTATCTCTCCTATTTGGAGAATTTTAAAAATAAAAATATATTTATCAAAGAAATCAAAGAATTCATCGTTTACCTTCATACAAATCATAGATTCTATCTCCACTTAAGTTGATCTTGATAATATTCCCAAGTAATTGCTCATCAGTCACAACTTGATTTTCATCTAAAATAACAGAAATCGCTAGGAAACACCCTTTTGTGCAAGATTCTCCTCTGAATGTCTCTGGGTGGATTCTTATCTAATGGCTGGTAGCTCCTTCTGTCTTGAAAGAGAGATTTTTATCATCGACAGATTCAGCGTATTTCTTGCCATTTTGATCATAAAATTTATCCTAAGTGTGCACCCTACCGAGAACAATGACACTGTAGCTAAAACTCTGCACACTGAGAAGAACCTCCGAAATATTCGCGAAGAATTTAAAGAACTTTCTCACCTCACCTTTCATGGGTATCTAAGAGAGAGTTGACCCCTCATAGCGAATGAAAGTAGGTGAAGAAGGAACATTTATCATTACTGTCAATCTCTCCTCTTTCTCTGAAGAAATCTCGATTGAAAACAAGCACCTACTCCAAAAGTTATTCTCGTCAAACAGAAATGGACAGTGCTGCTTATACAAACTAGGACCTAATTCAAGTCGTTTCAAGGTTTCGCTGTCTTACAATTCTGAAAGCAACACTCCATTTAGGTAAAACCCACCTTTGATTTGTTATTCTACGACAAACCCACTTGTCAGCAGATAAGCATACGCTACGTCATCTCGTCTCTCGCGCTCAATTAAGAACTAGAATTTTCTTTTTGATTTGCTAAACAAAACATCTTCGAAACTTTGGTTGACCTCCAACCAAGCCGTATCTGACTAGTATCTTATTTCAACTCTGATCTCAGTATTTGAGAGCTACAAAGGTATTTATTGTTAGCAAAACAACAACAAGCCAAACAAAAAGAAAAACTTTTTATTAATATTACGTTTTCGATGGTTGCATATAACTTATCTTTTTCTAAATTAGATTTGCTCTCTTCAAAATGCACCCTCTTGATGCGAGATGTAGAAGCTAAATTACTGTCTGCATCGTAGAGATTGCTTGTCTTCGAAGAAGGCACATTTCTTTGATCTCCAATGTACATCTTGATTTCATCATCTGCCATGGCTACAATGGTTGTAGCTTGAAAATAAGAAAAGAACGAGACGTATCCATTTGAATGAGGAGGGATTCTCAATGACAACGATGAATCTAATACAAGAACTTTGTAGTTTATTTCTTGTTCTCCTTTTCTCTTGATAACAGTTGTGAGGGCTGCTTAGGTTTTCTCAAATGATTCAACACGCACGTAATATTCGTAAGCAGCGAGATTTACTAGATTATCTTAAGGTGTGTACTGAACTTGATGGTAAGAAGGGGTAGAATCCTAAAATGAAACCAAAAAAGAATATACTTTGATATGGTTAGTTTTTTCTTCTTTTTGAATCTTTTACATAATTTTTTTCTTCTTGGAATAACTTAAGTTTCGCTAAATCTCTATCAGCTGATACAACAGCGAATCCACTAGCGAATTCAAGCTAGAAACTGATGCTCTCAATTGTTGTGTCAAGAATCTGTGGTTTGAAAACGAAATACAGGTTTTATTGTGGCTCCATAAAAAGTAATGATGGCTCTCCCTCTCGGATTTTCTAAATGACCTCAGGATCTTTAGAAACAGCCTTAATAGTGTATTTATTCGAAGCAAGTTTGCCTTAAAATAAACAAATATTTGTTAAGAGGAATCAAAGAAGCACATTGGGAATTAAAATTGGTGGGGAAATAATCATTATTATCTTACCATAGACTGCAATTTTGAAAACACAGAAACCATATATGCCATAAAAATAAGAGGAACCTTCAACTGGAGGAGGCACACCAATAGATTAATAGTAGTTTTTCTAGCACTCAATTGGATTCGCTTTGACTTTGACAATATCCATACCTTAAGGTTTAACGCCCCATCCAACGAATGTGTTGTTTTTGGTAGGGCCATCGATATAGAATTATTCGATTTGATTCTTTGTAATTGGGTCATTATCTTTGTGATTATCGTTGATGGATACGAACAAATCAACGTTTCCGGCCAACGATGTAAGAATTATTTCAATTTCATGAGGTAAATTGCCTTCCACTTTGACCTCATAGTTCATGATTTAATTCTTTCCTAAATATCCGCTCACTGGTTATCCTTAGTGTAATGATATCACGGGATTACTGTTCTTCGAATATGTATCACTTTAATCGAAAATTGAGAAGAACATAATTAATTTTAAAATTCATGGTTAAAGTCTTACATTCTGAGCTCGAAGCTGGTGGTTTCTTTAGCTACAATATTAATGTAAAATAATTTGTCCTGTCCATATCCTTTCTTATTCAGCTCTTCTGCAGTTATCAGTAGAAGATCTTAGTTCAGTGTCTCTTAGGATTTCCAATTATACTCCACTGTCGAATCAGGCTTGCGTTCTCCATAATACACATAGAGATCTGGATCTCCATTGTAAGGAATCAGATTGATCAAAAAGTCTGCTATGAATTTCTGTTATTTTCCAGCGCCTTCAAGCAGTAGATAGCGTTCTTGAAGCATTACATCGTCTAAATCAAGAGTGAAAAGCATCGATTCACCAGCTTTTATTACACCGTTAACTTTTTTATCTTCCAGATTAATTCGACGCTCGCTCTCATAAATCTCAGCTGTGAAACTAATTATTGCATTCTTGGGTGCTTTCAAGACAACGGAATAGTAAGTCGAATCTAAATCTTCACTTCCAAGAGGGATACATATCGTATTTTCATTGATCCACATGCTGTTGAACCTTGCATTGTGTATTGTCTTTGGTGAAATTTAGCCAGAATTTGCGTACATGTTGAATCCTGCTGATTCAGTGTAGTTGAAAATAGACATATTCTCAAACACAGCTTAAATGTGGACTTAACTGCCGTTTAAGGAAGGAACTTTTATTAAGATTTCCCTTATTTCATCTTCTCTGAAGAGCACATCCAGCGATTTAGTTGTTTTAGCTGTTTAAACAAAAAATAAGAAAAATTCAATGAAAAATAAAGTTGGTAATAACAAAAAATAATATGCACATTAGAAAATAAAAGTCCATTTTTTATTGAATATTGTTACTTTGGAGGGAAAGGGAATAGTCGATTCTCTTTTTGTAAATCAGATTTAGGGAATATCTGCAAGGAGAATCGCAGGTGACTTCAACAAGGATTTTCTACTTTTCCTTAATATCTTTTGCTTCTACGATGCAAATATCGTAATCGATTTAGTCTGAGAAACAGTATGGCTAATTTTTGATAGTTGGTTTAATGTCTAAGTCTAGGTAGACAACTAGATCAGGATCTCCTTCTATGGATTAATTGTTGAGCTGTACGACAAGATCTAATTCATTTTCAAGTTCTTACAGTTGTGCATAATGATATGCTTTTCCTCCTTTATCTTCTTTGATCGTGAATTTCTCAAACTCATTCAAATGAATTACAGTTACATCTGGGCTTTTCGTCTAAGCAAATGTCACAGATAAAAGAAGAGATGCCACAAGAACAGCTAAGTTCTCAAGTCTTCTCCTCTTCTTCATGTTTGTTTATTCTCTATCAGCCTTTTTGATGATTATTTGGCTTGATTCAATTGTTTTGGATTTTTTTATTTATTGTTGAAATGGGCTTTCGCAAAAACCTTTCTGATTTGGTGAGTCTAGTTTATTATCTCAAGAAATGATAGATTTGAAGAAGGAAGAAAAGTCTACTGATTTGAGTTTTTTCAAATAATTATTCAATTTTGCAATCAAAAATAGAATAATTCGATGTGTTTTGAAAGTAATTTGAAAGAATCTTAATTTAAGCATTAACATTAAATAGCATTTCCTTGATGATGATATTACACTGTTCGAAAGTTAAAATGTTAAGTTGTTTAATCTACTATTTTGATATGATTAAATAATCTATTTTTGCAGTTTGAACATACAAATCTATAATAACATTTCTTATCACTATTTTTTTATTAAAAGAGTAATGGATTCTTTCACACATTAACAGGGCTGTAATCCTTAAAAAGACCAGTTAAAAATGTGATTTGTATTCCGGTAATCGATATCATCAATAGCATTTTGATGATGCTGCCCCATTTTACTTTATTTTCAGTTGATTCCAAAACTACAAAAGATCATAAAATATTTTAGCATAGCCAATATTGATGATTTAAAATAACTTACTGGATGTTTGTGTTTCTGTTTTCATTAGTGAATGGCGTAGGTTAGTGTAGATGTCATTCATGATATAGTAGGCTTACTAGGATTCAAGATATGTTGCTTGTAGAGCTTCTAAGAGAAGAAGCAGAAAAAACACAAAAAATTACTTCAGGTTATCCAAATTTTCATTTTTAGTGTGGTGTTATCAAGCCATAAACATATCTATTATATTAGTACTATCATCTGCGTATTCCTCTGTGCCAGTTTCGATCTTTCTGAAATCGAATTAGAGAATCTTTCCTGCATTGTCAAGTGATTTGAAACAGACTTTATATTCTTTCGCTTGCTAAGCCTTTAACTCATAACTAGCTTTCTTAACTTCTTTAATAGTATGAATTGGCACTTATCGTGGATCTTCAGCTTCATAAATCTTCAAATATTAACAAATATTGGTTATGCTAAAACTTTCTTAATGTTAAAATAATAGCAAATACATTCATTATGAACTCTTCTGGCTTGTAACCGATAATTTCATATTATATCCGAGTTGTTTAGTCCTTTTTTAAATCAAGGAAAAAACAATGCGGCTTCTAATTGCTAATGTTGAGTTCAATAGCGAAACTTAAGGATAAGCTCTGAAAGAATGTAATCAGGAAGATAGCCTGGAAAAAAGAGTTCTTCATGGAAAAGAAAGTAGCGATAATTCGATGGATTAATTTTTTTAATTTGCTTTCTTCTTCTTCTTTCTCTCGAAGATATTAGATTTAAGAATTGTTTAATTTAAGGAATCTTCAAATCTGAACTGATAACTTTATCTCTCTCTCTCTCTGTTTCTCTTGTTACCTTTGAAATTAAAGTGTAATAAAAGGGACCCAAAACTATTCATAAAATCTGCTAATTTATTTTAAAAAAATAACTTACTCCCAACTTTTAATAATTATGTTCGCATACCTCCTTTCAAACAATAAACAGTTTAGTCTTTATTAGGAGCTAAATTTATGGTTATACATAAATATCCCTGTCATCTTTTGCTCTTTTAAAAAAATGATTTTAATAACAATTTTAAAAAAATGTTTAAAAATGTAGTTTTATGTTAATTAACCAACTAAGGATGCCATTAAAATAGGATGAATGGCATTCTTCTAGAATTTCATTGAATTCAACTTATTTCTAATCAAAGAAGAGAGTCCGTCAGCAACAAGAAAAATAAAAGAAAAACTTTGGAGAATAATTTGAAATTATATGAAAACGCTAAATTTCAGAGGAAAGTATAATTATATTATTGCTGAATTTACAAGGAAAGATCTTGAATCATATGGGATATATCAGAAAAATTCTTGATTTGTTGAAAAGGCGATCCTCAAGAATAGAAAAGGAAATTAATTGTAAATGATTCTCAAAGATAAAGTGAAAAATAATAATAATACAAAAATAGTAAGAATACAAAATTTTACATCAGAGTTTTCGTAAAACGAATAAATAATGGCAGAAAAAAAGAAAACAAAACGACAATCAAAACAAATCATCGAAGAATAATTTAAAATCGTTGAATTCGGTACTGTCAATGCTGTTCAAGGAACAGCTTCAAAGAAAAAATGTTAAGAGTAAATTGAAATTTACAAAGAAAAAGATAGAAGAGTGATTGTGGTTCCTCGTCTTCTGAGTCTCTACAATCGATTCCTCCTTCCTCATGATCTCTACATCGACCTCGATATGCTGTTATATGGCGAAAAAGAAGACCTTTAATTATTAGAGCCTTAGAAGTCCTTAGTGAATGACTACAAGCGAATTGATTCTGTAGAATGGATGCCTAATTGTCATCTTGTGAAACTAAATGTTTCAAACTATTTACAGTAGATCTTCGATTTCTCTCCTTTAGTTGCTAGATTGGAATCCCTTCAAGATGCCAATATTTACCAGCGAATACCACATTTTCTAAAATACTAAGAATAGTGTCTGCAAGAGCTAGAATTTTTCAAGGCACTTAAATCTGCTAGCAGTGAATATAAACTTCAACGATAGTCCTTCATCCATAGCAAAAAATAGAAGATTTTATAATAGTTTGATTTTTCAAAATAAACTATTTTGATTTTTGATAAATCCCTAGATGAAAATACTGGAGTTTCTCAGACAATCGGTGCATATTATTCTGAAAAAATGATAGAGTTTCTAGGTGTATTTCATTGTCTCGATCTAGCTGTAATTTAAACAATCTCTTTTTTTCTTTATAAAACTACTCTTTATCCAGTAGTTTTTTAATTCAACGATGGTGTTTGAAATTATCTCCCCATGTTTAATCAGCAAGTGCCCTTAAAAAGGACTGGCAACAGAGATTCCTTACATTTTTTTTCTTTTTTATCCAAATGATTGCTAGATTGCCTAGTTTAAATAATTCCTTAACATCAAAATATATCTCTCAGAAAATAAGAGATTTTCCCCAGCCACAAATTCAGTTTTTGGAATTAAAAGCGCAATTAATTAGAAGTAGTCATAATTTGGATTTGATGTTTTCTTGAAATGTCTTTTTAATCTTTTTGTTTGATGTTATTTATTAAAAGTCGATGAAGAGAGAAGAACTATCATCTATGCTCATGAAATTGGGTATTCTTCATCTGTTTAGACGCTCCTAATAATTTGAATTTCTCTTCAACTTCTATATCAGTAATAACTAAGGATCTGAAAAAGGAGTTTATGAGCTGGAATAAATATACGAATTTAAATCCATCGATGACATCTCGATGCAATGCAGAGGCAAACGAACGCAATACAACTTGAACATTGAATTCGATTAGTAGATTCACAGCAGCTTAGTAGTAGCCTCTGATTATCTATCTGTCTATGAGCTTTTTATTGACGAAAGTGAATTTGAATCACTAAGAAAATTTAGAGCGAATTAATTACTATAGAATAACTTCCTTAAAGAATAATCTGAGAGCTGAGATACATTAGCCTTAGTTTCTTGGGATGAAATTACAGTAAGCCTTCTCTAATAAACATAATTAGTTAATGTTTTTTTTATTCTCCCAAAGAGTGCTTCCTGAACTTTCCAACTGAATTTACTAACAAAAATAACAAAGCAAAAAATAATTCTACAATGACTTCTTAATTCAAAATAATGAATTTTTCTACTAACAAAAAAAACCTTCGTTCAACACATAATAACAATATCTCTTGATTCTCAACACCTTACGAACAACAATAGTTGTATTATTTTCTTCATCCAACCAATAATTGAAACAAACTTCTATTCATATCAATCTCTAATATTTTTATTAACATTTTTTGTATTTCATTCAGTTCTTCATCAATCAAAATGATAATATGATAATGTGTTTTCTTCAATTTAAAGGATTCAAATCTGTTTACTGCAAAATTACACAATTATGCAGCAAGTATCCTTGAACATTTAGCCTGTTTCTCAAAAAATAATTTGGACTTATTTTTCAAAATCTTTTCACAAAGATCAATTCACACAACTCTTAAAAGTAATAATAAAATAATTAAGGAGATAGCATAATCAAAAAGGAAATTTTATGTTGTCTTTTGTACTTTTTGTTGATTAATTCAAAAGAAAGGTTAACTTTTTTAACCACTCAAACATAAGAAAGAAATAATAATAAATCTAAAGTGTGTGTATGTGTGTGTCTGATAAATCTGTTTATTTCAGAGAGGAAATATGATATTACCACGCAAGTTCTGCTTGGGGTAGCGCCAAAAGTCAGAAAAAATTTAATATTTTTGATCAAAAAAGTATCTAAATCTAAAAAGAAATATGGAAAACTATTCTACAACATGGCCATTAGAAGAGAGCTAACATGAAGATAATAAAGCCGTTTGCCTCTCTGGAAGAGGTCTGAAGGTGCTAACAAGAGAGTTAATCGAGGTAACTAGCTATCATAAACAAATAAATCAATTTATTTTTGAATCTCAACTTGGATTCAAATATTGTTACCCTATATTAGTCAGGTGGCATAGATTGGAGTGAGGTGAGATAGCTAGTTGCAGACAGGAACTTTATTTCAAGATTGACTGTCCTTCCGTTGTATTTAGAGACCTTATCATTATCTCGGAATCGTATAAGTGAGTTAGGCAGCGTTCTAAGTGATGGCACATTTATGTCATCTTTTGATGATCTCTAGCAGCTACATTCACTGAATTTGTCATCAAATTGCATTGTGAGACTACAGAATAATCTATTTGCTTAATGTCGGTCACTTATCCACATCGATTTATCTCACAATCTCATTAATGATTCTCTTAATCCGTTTCAACAAGCAAAGTCACTTTAAACGTAACGATATATATAGTTTATTCCTTCACTTTTCGAATTAACTTGTCTTGTAATAATAGGCTTAACTTAAGCTATAACCGAATAGCAAGTGCACTCTCACTTTCTTAGTTTGCTGGATGTAGTCAGCTAAAAACACTTGATTTATCCTTCAATCCTGCAACTAAGTAATATGCTTGAGAATTTGAGATTTATTAATAGCTTGAACAATTTTTTCATTTTATTTACAATAAAGGTTAGCAAGCCCTCTTTGCAGAGGAGTTCTCATGAAGATTCTCCCGAGCCTTCAAGTCATCATATCTAATGTTTCTAGTCCTCTCACACCTTAGCCAGTACATCAAACTCGCAATTTGATATTAGAGAACAACGTAAAAGACAATTCTCCTCGTCCTAATATTTCCAAGAAATCATCAGGAAATAGTTGTTTACCTTCTTCAAGAAACTGCTACTCAGCAGTAAAATCAAAACCAACAATCGTTAAAGTGTTAATTGAATAAAAATAATATCATGATGATACATCCTCAAAAGAAAATCAAAAGCCCTTAAATCGACTTATCACTCCTAGGACACAATTAGCTACAAAGAATGAACAAACAATTCCAGTAAATGAGAGAGATCATAGTCATTCTCAAAAAGAAACTCAACCAGTTTTGGAAAGTTAACGAGAAATTATTTCTAATCCTGAATGTGTTCCTAAAGAAGAATAAATGAGCTAATTCAAAGGGTAGCTGAAACATACTCAAAAACAGCAGACATTGAAGATTAAGATCCTCAAGGAAGCTAATAACATGGACAACACTCTTGTAGAATAACAACAGAATATGATAAAAGTCTTTTCATCTTGTTCAGGATCTTCGAATTAAGAAATCATCAACTAATCTTAAATTTTGGAATCTGACTACACAATCTAAAGCAATATTCAAGTCTCAAGGAATAAATATGACCTACTTCTTCTTGTCACGCAAAAAAGTAAAAAGCAATAAGTCTTTTCTTTGTTGGATTATTGCAACTGATGCAGAAAATAATTATTTTGCCTTAATTTTACTATTTTTTTCTTCAAGCTGGTCTATTACAAGATTCGAAAGTTGAAAACACCCTCGGGAAACTACTAGCTTAATCTCCTTCGTTCCTCAGTTCAGCAATGAAAACTCAACTTGCTCAATAATTAGTTCATTAAGTTTCAAGAAAAGAATGAAAATGATAAAAAATACAACAATATGAAAGAGGAACTAAACCAATTTTTTCAGGGGCATTCTTATGTTTAATAATACATTTATATGTAAAGTGTAAAGAATTTCATTTTAGATGGAATTTTGATACGAAAATGGGAAGTACCAAGCGCTTTAGCAAAGGAACTTGAGGGTATTTCGTCGATATTCTAGTTGTTGAAAAAAGGGGGGAAAAGGAAATGATTTATGTAAAAAAAACGAATTATTAGAATAAAAAAACATCTTAATATTTGTACCTTTTAAGTAAGATGACATAGACTATGAAGTAAGCCAAAGCTAAAAAGGTTCGCTTGATGTCTCTCTAGTTATTTTAACAACAAAAGAATTGAAATTTAATCTTTTTCATTTATTGAGTTTTCAAATAGAGTGAATCAAATTATACAATGAAATGATCTTGAAGAGGAGAGCGATAATTCATTGTGAAATCTTTTGAGAATTTAACTGCATTTGGGATTCTCTCTTCCATCCATTTTATCAAGAGAGATTAGATTTCATTTGCTTAAGGATCGTGCTGCATTTGATGATAACCTCCATCGAATAGCTTTAAAGTCTTGTCCTTACTGGAGAAATGACAGAAAAAACGAGTAAAAAAGAAATTATTGTGTGGGTTTTATTTCAAAATTAAATCTTTTTTTACCTAGCACAATTATTGTAGAATTGAATGGAGTCTAAGTGATTTGTAATCATGTCGCTGTTTCCATGCATAACGAAAATGGGATGCTTGAAGTTGCGTGCTTGTTGCTAGACGATTTCGATAGCCCACATCATGCTTTTAGCCATTTTAGCACTGTTTTTATTGTTGTTGCATTTTCAATAAAGAATGGTTAGAAATGCAAGCAAAAATATATTGAATTTCTAGAATATGATACCCCAGGAAAGGAATCATGAGTTTATCTTCTAGGGCGTTTCGAATGAATTTATCACTTTGCGTCAATGAAGTCAGATTAATCATCGAATTAGCAACAATATCCTAACAATATTATGACATTTGAACATAATCAGCATTTCAACGTTTTCTTAAAACTCTAATACTTACTCCAAGTGCATCACCTACGAGCTTAAGTCCAAATATTTTGAATGCATCGATGTTGCGGTCCTTAGGTAATCCAAATAAAGGAGCACTGGCGACAACACCAGCAATTTTTAAATGTGGATTTCGCTCTGCCAAGGAAGTTACGAGAAGTCCACCAAGACTGTGTCCAAAAAGAAATAAAGGAATGCCTTCATCTGCTTATCGCATACACGACTCGATGTCAGATATCATGTCTTTACAAAAAATAAAGATACTTAAATATATTTATTCTCTTTGCATCACTATTTGATTTTAAATTTATTTTTGTTGTAACCTACCTTCAACAATTGAGACACCACGCGCACCGCCCGAATACCCAAATCCTCTGAGATCGATGTAGTGAACATCGAAGCCATTAAGTACGAATTATTCTCCGAAATCAAGGAATTTTCCAGAGTGTTCTCCAAAGCCATGAACAATGCAAAATGATGCTTTTTTTATCCCACTTAGAGGTTCCATATGATTATGGTATAATCTCATTGCAGTCCCTTTTCCTTAGATAAATTTTCTTGTGAGACGGTACTCTTTGCATTCGAACACTCCCAGGAACTTATCTGGTTCATTGAAGACTTGGAAAAGATCTTTTGGAAAGGAAAGATTGCTAACAACTTCAACTTGCATTTTTAGTCAATTTCTGCTTTTTGTTGTTTATTAATAAGTATTTATTGAAGAATAGTGCTTTTAATCTTGGTTAATACTTGTGCCTCCTTCAAGTCTGTGTGTGTCATAAATCCCTTCACTGACGTATTTGAGTTAAGCACGCACTTAATTGACGCATGAAAAATCCTTTTAAATTAAATAATCAATTATTTTGTTTATCAAAATGAAAAGAAAGAAAACAATTTCAAACAATCATAATTTTTTTCCATAATTCGAGGAGTAAAACTGTTAAGACAAGCACATTCAAAGATAATAGGTAGGAACACATGAATAAAAAGGTCTTAGGTAATTCATGGAAAGAAAACAAATCTATTTGTGTTGATCTTTGACTTTTTCTGAAGAGTAATGACAGAGTTTGCAGAACTTTGAAACTCTTGTTCTTGAGGGAATCAGAGAGTTGAACTGCTAAGCTTGTCAAGGATAGATTTCTGGATATCTTCTTCCGCAGCATGCTCTGATTCTTCGTAGAACTTATTGAAGTCAAACGATGAGCTGTTAAACTCTAGACAAGGGTTAGTACAGATAAAAAGATAGCGGACAATAAGCAGAACATCCTTCTCTGGGGTTGTTCCTTAGACAGCCGGGCGGAGGGTGTTAATCATCTCGCCGAGAGTAGCCTTAAATGTGTGCTTGAACTTGGAATCAAGAATGAAAGATTTATCAATTATGGAGAGGAATTTATTGAGTGTGTCTTTCTTTTCGGCGTTTGTCTCAATTCCAGCTGCATGAGTGATAACATCTTTGGTTTTTTTGAAGAGTTCTTCGAAGAAATTCTTGGAGTAATCGATATCACTACGGATAAGTCTAGCTGTTGTAGCAAATTCACTTGATTCTTTGTATCTCTACCACACAGAATCTCCAAAACCTTCTGTTTTATTTTGGCTGAGGAAATCGTTCATTTTCCCAAGTTGCATGTTTTGATACTTGCAGATTGAAAAAATGATTCGGAAGTACAAATCAGTGGGAACTAGCAATTTACCGTCATTATAAGCTTTGATGAGTTTCTGAATTACGAAGTTAGAGAAAAATGCTATGTTTCTCTCATACAGCACGTATTCGTTGATTTTTAGAATATTCTTCCTAGTTTATTCATTTTCCTTTTGCTTGTTTACAATATCAGCTACTTTGGAGCTGCTTTATTCCATTTTGGAGACAACAGTAGTTGAAGAGCTTTACTGCTATTATTATACTGATGACGGTGTTAAGTTTGCTCCTAATTAATTTCCAGAAGTTTACGTTTAAAGATGAGTGGCATCTTGTTATCTTTTTTCTTCAACACGTTCTTGATGCTCAGCTACGCATTGATCAGGGCTTCTAAGATATCCGGCAACAAGATTCTTTTTGACGTATTAATCGTTGATCATAGTACTACTCTCTAGATCTTGCTAAGGATTTACAGATTGAGGAATTGCTGCAGAAGTGTCTTGAGTTAGAGGATGGTGAAAGATTTCCTCCCAATTCATTCTCTCTTCTTCCTTTACCTTTAGCATGCCTTTTAGTAGCTCTTTAACTTCCTATTTAAAAATCAATTAAAGAAAGATTGTCATTTACTATGTAAAATCAATATGATTTCTCCCCCAAAAATGCTCGTACAAATAAAATTATCATTTATTTTTATTTATAGAAATTTACCTTAGAACGGATGGGATTTCCAGGGAATTTAAGAGGAAGATTTTGAATGTTCGAAAGAAGTTTTAGCTAGTTATCACCAATCCAAGGAGTGGCGCCATACAGCATTTCGAATAAAACAACGCCCACACTCCAAATGTCGCATTTATAGTTGAAAGGGACACCTTGTAGAATCTAAGGAGCCATATACAATGGTGATCCTAGACGAGATAACAGAGCGGGATCGTCTTTTTCAACGACTCTTGAAAATCCGAAATCCGATATTTTTGCAACTCCATTATTTAGCATAATATTAGCTGGTTTGATGTCTCTGTGGATGATTTTATGTCTCTACAACTCTTTGAAACCTTCGACAATGTGTCTGAAGAAAATCAATGCTTCGGGTTCGGCAAGACGTTTGCCTTCCTTTTTCTTGAGATACTCCTTAAGATCTCCATCATGGCAGTACTCCAGGAACATATACAAGTTATTAGAAGTTCTTGCAACATCATAAAGACTAACAATATATGGTGAGGAAACTTTCTGGAGAATTGCTATTTCTCGCTTAATCAGCTCCAACATTTTTCCAGAATCGCTAATAGACTTAATTGGAATAGCCTTCGCTGCGACTAGTTTACTCTCATCATCAACGCAGAACCCTCTGTACACCTTTCCGAAAGCACCCTTACCAAGAATGTTGTTTACAACGACAAAGTTATCAACCTTCTTGTTTGTCCAATTTTTTTCTTCACTCATATCTCTCGACCCTTTCCTTTGATTAAGTTGTTCTACATAAAAAACTTTTTTTGATCCAAATTATTTCTCTTGGAAGAGTTTTATTTCCCCCTTTTTGTTTTTTACTCTATTTCAATCTTTCTTCCTTGGTTCTAATCTTACAATTCTTGCATTTTTATTCCATTTAGAACGTTTTTATTGTGTATCTATCTTAATAATAGAGGTTGAAAGATTAACTTACTTATTTGAAACCAGCAGAAATTAAAGTACAGAAGAGGAAAAAATAAAATACAAATTTTCCATTTTTTCCTTTAACAGTCCTTTTAGGAAGAGTCATAAAATCAGATTCCATTAGTAAATTAGTATTTATTTTATTTTTTTCATTTATTATGTTTGATTGATGATTTGATTGAGCTTGCTATTTTCTTTTGATCTTGAACGGTGAAGAGCGACCAATGTTGTTTTATTGCTGATGGATTCAAGAAATACAGTGCGACTAAGCACTTTATTACTTCTTTTCTTGTTTCTACAATCTCACAGCGTGATAGAATCTGTAAAAAAAATATTAAAAATGTAAAATTTATACTATTTTTGGAATTAAACAAATTACTTTTTTGAGTATTATGCAAATATTTTCGAGATTCCCCTCAAAAAAACTGGGAGTATCCTTAATAAGACCCTTGATTTATTTTAGGAGAATGGATTCTAATTCAGGAGATTCTATTAACTTTTCGATAACTGCAATCGCCATTAGAGAATTTTAAGATAGCGAAGCTGTGATATCTTTGAGAATCTCCTGGAGAATAAAATATTCTTGACTTGTTTTGTTGTACACAATAAAGAGTGAAAGTAATCTTTTTATAGATTCCTTATTTATTTTCTGCACATTCTACTGTTTCATGAATATTATCTCTAATTCCTTTAAACTTTCATGTTTTCCTGATAAAATGCTTGAAACCAACTCCTAAACTATCTCATTGAAAATATTTGAGTCAAACTCGAGATCAATTGCTGAATGTCTATTCTCTGAGTTATGTTATTTTCTCTACTACATTTATTAGAATTCTCCACTTATTTTTCTGTTTTTATCACTCTTTGCGAATATTTTATCTTAAGAATGTTCCCTCATCTTTGTTTCTAATCCGCGAGCATAAATACAAGCTAAAAATCTAAATCTTACAATTTCTTCATCACGAATAATATCCATGAAATCTTTTAGGAAATCAATCACAGCTGCTTCATTCATTACATGAAGCAAACGAAATGCTTCATATTCTACCTCTTGACTCTACTCAAATGATAAAATTATCCTTTTCACTGTCTGTAGCACTTCCAAAATAATATCTCTATTGAATACATTCCTCTCTTATCTATGAAAACAAAACAATAACACATGATAATTAAACTAAAAATCAATAATAATTAGAATATGAATTTACTTTTGGAATGATTCAGACATTAGTTAAAGAGTTTTAGAGATTATCAATGCTGATTGCTGGTTGTCTGAAGATAATTTAAGTAAACTAGAAATCACATCGCTAGGTGGGTAAATAACAATAATTTTAGAAAGTAATGCGGACGCCTGCTAGCTGAGAGACTATGTTCTGCCAGTATCCGTCATTCGAATGAGCTGGAAAGAATTAAAATTATTTTAAAAATATGCTAATTTGTAATGAGCATAAAAAGGAAATGGTTGTTATTTACGATTGGAATTGCTCTTTAGCAAAACAACAAGCAAAGGTCAGGGAAGAGATCAAGGAGATAATCTGTTAGTTGAATTGCTTCCTTTTTTAGCTGGAATGGTGTATCTTTTTTGGAGAAAATAGAAAGACAAGCTGATTGAAGAGAATTTAAGTGAGTTTCTATTTATTTTAGAATTGAAGAATCTTTAGTATTTTCCATTTCTTTGAAGGATAAAATTAAAATGTTGATGTTCTTGAAAGATTCCAGTTTTGATGTGGGATTCGTAGATGATACATTAGATAGATCATTGATCAATTGATTCTCAATTTGATGATTTATGATTTCAGTTTTCATCCCTAAAGTATCATTATCATTTTCTTATTTATTTTCTTATTTTTCATTGATTGGATAGAATGACTCTGCTTGCTAACTCGATGATCTACTTATGATACTCAACTAAGCTTACTACAGCTTTTGGAATTACGATGCAGTGACTGCTACATGCTCCTTTAAGAAATTGTTTTATTTAGAGAAGGAATCCAATATTTCTCTTTGTAGATTATCAAATTTTTGAATTACAATTTTCTCAATAAAGCTTTTGGTCTCATCCAATGAATGATTTGCTACGATTATCTTATTGTTCGCAACAATTTCGGGATTGATGGGTCTATTTTCACTTATTATCTAAAATGGCTGTGGATTTTGATTTTTTGCAGAAATAGTGTTGTAAGAACTATTATTACCTTGCTGTAATAACAATGGCTACTGGTTTCCTGCAGCCAAGTAGTTAGAATACACAGAACACATCTGTTAATTACTTTAACGATGATGGTTACTTCTGTTAGATTGATCATTTTGTGCCAAGGGATTGTTTTATTTAGGTTATTATAAAATCACTCCACAGATATTATTTTCACCATCTTGATTTACTTTTAGCTATTAATCTAATTACCTATGATTCTGCATACTTAATTATTCTTAATTGTGTTGATTTTCTCGTTTGGATGTGTTCAACTAGGAATGGTTACTAAATGACATTTCTCCTTTTTACAGTTCTAATTATTCGATTTTATTCTTGAATTGATTTGTCATTCCAGAAGCGCTAATAGAAGAACTACTTTAGCTTTGATATATGTCTAATCTGAGAGACAAGGACTTTTCACTTGGAATGATATTGTTACTGTTGGCCTTGTTGTTTTCATCGTTATTTGGAATTTATCCAAACTGCGCACTAGGTTTTTAACCATGATGATAATTGACAGTGGGTTGTTGTTATCTGGGAGAAATCTAATTCAACAACGAAGGATCAGGAGGAGTATTTTCATGAGTTTGTTTAAGAATACTCAATTAAGTTCTTAATTATGTGTTAGTTTATTATGCCTAATTCTCTTTTGATTCATATTCTGCGTTTGTTTGATGCTAATTGAGTTAAGATTGCTGTTACTTTTTGGGTGAAAATACAGTGCCAACTTTTTAAGATTTATTAGAAGTTAATAGTAAATTAGAACTAAAAGAAGTGTTTTCTTGAGATAAGAACGAACTAAGCTATTGTGGGGAAGTATTCTATTTCATCGTTTGTTTCCCTGATTCAGGAGGAACAATCTCTTTTTTGAAAGTTGCGTCATTAAGAACATTTTTCATTGGAGATTGTTTTTAAGAGATTTCTTAAACTGAAAGATGATTCATCGGCATGTTTGCATTTGAGTCAACGATCTGAGGCTGCATTTAAAGAGAATTAGCTTATGATTCTTATTTTTGAACTGTTTATTTTCCTAAAACATCCTAATTTATTAAATGACCTTAGCCCAATTTCAATTCCTTGAAATTATTATTTTCCAACAAGTTTTCGATATTTCCACGATTACTTCCTTCTTTACTCCTTCTGGCAGTCCCTCCTTGACTATCCTAAGATGGTCTAAATCGATTGCTCGAACAATTGCTCTTCGAACTTTTATTAGAAGTTGCTTCTTTCCCCAACAATTATTGCATTTATTAAATTGGTATTTTGTCTAGTTTTATTTTAGGCACAAGAGGATGGCTGGAATTCGTTGGACTCTGCTTGTTCTCAGATTATCCATTTGTTTATCCGATTCTGGAGTTTGAATCATTATTTTTGTTGCTGTTGTTGCCATATCCAATTCTACTGGCTATATCTTCGATCCCCTAGATTTACATTATGTTTTTGCCTGCTTCTTGTCCTTCTTAATTCCTCGCTGAATTAAATCCTGAAGATCCAAGACTGTAATTCACACTGTCTCCTCCAAGTTAGCCTAAGAATTTAATTGACGACAGCATATCCTTATGATTAGCAATCTAATTTCTATTAACTTCTTCTCCTTCAGGACGATCAATTTGCAGTTTATCCTTGATTGTTTCAAGCATTTAACGGCGCTCACTTGTTTTACTTTTATTACTTAAATCCCCACAGTTACTTTTGGTTTACCCTTCATCGTTTCTGATTGCTTGTGAAAGTAACCGCAGCGTGTTACTAGGTGTTTGAGGAGTACAAGATGTTTTAGGGGATTTCTCTAATTATTCGTTTTGTTATTACTAATGCTATTCTTCTCCTTCTTGTTTCAAAAATTTCAAGTTTTTAGTATTCATCGCGCTATTGAATAGTGAAGATACATTCGAAGGTTCGTTTTAAATCAATGAAATTTCCTCAACTTTTTGAAATTTCTGCTAGAGATTTTCTTACAAAAGAAGTTAAATCTGTGCTTGCTGTTCTTGCAATTGAAATTATTACTATTCTAACTGTAATTACTGCAACTTCAGCTGCACTTTCTAATGGTCGTATTGGTTATTGCCGACTGTGACGGAATGGCTTCTTGTGAACTAGTCTTAGCTACAAGAAAAGAAATTATTGTTGTTATTATTATGATTAATGATGTTATTTTTGGTAGTTTCATCGAAAATATGCGCAACTGATGGATCTTAGCTATACAATCTGCCTTCATGCTACATGAGTGATGTACTGCAATCATCCAAGAAATTCTAACTCAGAAACTTAGGATTATCAAGAGAAATCTCATTGATCTCATCTAATAATGGTCTTTCAGGATTCTCTTCTTCTTCCATTTTCTCTTTAAGATTCAATGACATTAGTAACTATTATTCCTTTTGGAAGTTTAAATCAGTAGGATATCTCTAACTGTTGCTATTTCCATCTGTAGTTATTTTATTCTGCAATACATCAAGATGATCATCAAGGTTTAAATCGTCTTAATTCTCAGCAAGTAAGAGATCATCATCTTCAAATTTGTTGAAGACTGAATCCTAATTTTTGTTTAGATTCTAATTGGAAGGTGCTGACGAGTCATTCCCAAGCATAATGTTGTTCTTAAAGTTCAAAGAAGTTGATTGCATGAGCAAAACGGAATTACTAAATGAGTTGGTTGTGTTCTGCAATTACTACTACTCGATGTTCGCTGATTTATTTTAATTATTGGCATTACTTTTTTTCATTTTTTCATTTAAATTACTCAAATTATTATTCTCTTTGATACTGTTAGATGAAATCTCATTGGAATTATTGTTTCTGCTACTGCTGCTGCTGCTCTTATCAGAGCACACAATCTCAGGGATTTAAAAATTATCTGTGCTTATTTTGCCCTTCATTTTATCGATCGTTGTTCCATGCGCGAATTCTTGAACTTTTACCTGCTCAACACTTACTTCTTATGTTTCACTGTTTAAACTACCCTAACTTCCTACACTCATCAACTTAGTTTTCGCATCAGAAACAGTTTTGCCTTATTTAATCATGCTCCTTGCTTGATAGCCAGTCTTTGGGATGCCTCCTTTTCCTACTTTAATCTCTGTAACAGGTTTCCTTGTTTTTAGTCCATCTCTTTCTCCTTGGGCTATCTTATTTTTTACTTCAATCTGCTACTATGGAACTTCTGAATGAGTTCTAATACATTTTTTACTATCTACAGTGTTACTCTTAACCATTTTAGCACTGCTAGGTGGAACCTACGAAAGGCTTCTTTATTAGGAACCACTTAAGCTTGAATTCGCTGTTTCCTTCTATTTTTAAAGCAACTTCCTCGTTGGTTAATCGAATTTCTAATAAAGAATTTCAGCTCTTTTTGGTAGTATTTCCTCTAAACTGCAAAATACATTCCTCGAAAGTTATCTAACTTCTTAGCTTGCATCTTTAAGAGTCTTTAGAATCATCTACTCAATAGTATTCGAGGCTTTCTCGATGATAGCTTAAGGATACTCCCTCGCCATAACAGCAAAGTAACATGCAACTTTTGCCCGTACATTTGGATTTTTGCTATCGAGTTATTCTATGAAGGTTCCGAAGTACTTTATTGAAGGTACTCTTGTTATGATCTTTTCAATGCATTCGTGTCCACTATCAGCGAGTAATTTCTTGCCATTTCCAAGTAAATGCAGTAACCCTTCCCATTAAACTAATCTCACTGCTGCTTCCTCAAAATTATCACCCATGACTTAGCTCGCTATATCAAGACACTTGCATGCTTCTTTCTAAATCGCAGACCGTAAATCATCAGCCTTTTCAATCAAACGCACACATACTTAGTTCCAAAAATGGGCTAATATTTTGAAATAATCACATTTAAAAATTCTTTCCAAACTAAAATGCAAATCTCTTCCAAGATGCTTTTTACCTACGCAACCATCTATGGAACTAGATCTTCCATTCTCTATTTGAATCCGTTCATATCGCTATTCCCACCTAATAGCAATCCCTACAATTATTTTAAGCTTGCAAGTCTCACTTTCCAGTCAGCACCTATTTTTTCAAACATCCATCATGTTTGTATTTTATGAATTTCTCTTCAATGACATAAATATAAAACCTACTCGTGTCTTTCAAAGTCTTCTCGAAAGAATCAAAGTATTGGTTTAGCTCCTTCTCTGTGCGAATTGCAATCTCTTTGACATTTTCTTCATCCTCAATAGGCTTTCGCCTCATTTTTTATCACACAAAAAGATACTCTCAATTTGTTTGGAGTATTTTTGTTAAACAATATATTTTTCTCAGTTCGCAATTTAAAGTCACAAACCCGCATAGACTAGAGTCATCTAACAAGAAATCTTCCTAGTCTTAAATTCTTATTTAAATTGACTTTATCACTCATTTCAAAAAAAAAATAGGAGGAGGATTATAGAATAACCTATCATTATTTATTTTTTGCCAATGAAATAAATAAATTTACAATGATAATTCATATTTGAAATTTTATTGAGTTTCGAAGATAATTTTTCAATATTCATACTTCCTTTTGTCTCATTGTTTAAGAATTCAAATCCGTTTAAAGACAGAAACTCACAGCCTAAAAAATAACGCAAAAAGAACATTTTGTTCTTGAAAATTCAAACATAATAAACTAAAATCCTTCAAACATCCTAAATCTAAGCATTCTTCGTTAGTTTTTATGATTTAACATAGAAAAAAGATTTTTGAACACAAATTCAAAAAATAAATAATATTCATTGAAAAAAAAATCACAACAACATAAGAATTCATTTTTTCTAATCCGCTAACAGCTTTTCATATCGTTTGAGCTATTCAACAAATCCAGAGTTCGGTCTGACACAATCTCTTTTCGTCAATATAAAATCAAGTGCGTATTGATAGGTTAATCCCCTTTTTTTCATCAAATAAGCTAAGACAATAGTAGAACTTCTTGAAATGCCCATTTAGCAGTGAACATAAATATTCGTTTTCTTGATATTCTCCTCAATGAAGAGATATGTTTTCTCGAAGCACTGAAACAGATCTTCATCAGGATCGTCTTCCATTGAGATATAATGATGAATAAAGTTGTCTTCTTTATCAAGTGCTACAGGAGTGTTGATCACTGATAAAATTGCTCCAATCCCTTTATCCTTCATTTCCTGTTTTCTATTCAGAAAATGTACTCTGCCAAGATACAATCCATTAGTTCCTTCGTTGGAGGGAGATATGATCTCATCATATATTTTAACTCCACAGTACATATCTTCGTTTGAAGTATCTACCCAACCATCATCGTCATCATCATCAATCTTATCTGCCATTGTAAAATAACTGATTTAATTTATATTCTTACAATTAAATTACTTTAATAAATAATCTTATTTTCGTTCTTATTTGATTGAAATTGCATAAGTTCGTTCGAAACTATATCTCATAGACACTGTAGATTAAGAGAAGAAAGAATCTTATTTTTTGGTGATTGGAATATAGAAAAATAAATCAAACAACGTAATTCCCCCCTTTTTTAAGAAGACTCTTTTATCTGAAATAATATTTTGTACAAAAACAAATGAAACAGTAACAAGATTTATTCTCACTTTTTCGTCTCTTCTTTTAGCTTTGTTTCAAAGCTCTTAAGCTGTTATACGAATCCTGAATTAGGATCAACGCAGTTCCTTTTGCTTGTCAAGAATTTCATTGCATCATCAAAACTTATCTTTCTTTTCTTCATCAAATATGCCAAGACAATAGTAGAACTTCTTGAAATTCCCATTTAGCAATGTACATAAACACTAGTTTTCTTCAGATTGTCTTCCAGAAATTGAAATGTTTTATCAAAGTTCACAGATAAATCGCACTCACAATCGTCTTCGATTTCGATGTACATGTGAGTAAACTTATCTTCTTTTTCGAGAACTACTGGACACTCTATCACCGAAAGAATAGCTCCAATCCCAAGATCTTTCATTTCTTATCTTTTTTTGAGAAAATGGACTCTTCCGAGATACAGTCCACCTGTTTTTTTGGGAGAAGGAGCGATTATTTCATCATAGATCTTGACTCCATAGTAGAATTCTTTGTTTGAATAATCTGAATATTCTGGAAATTCACCACCTTCTTCCATTTCCTTTGATCGATGATTATCTTTTTTTGTATTTCTAAATTAATTATGTTTGAATTTAAATCAATGTGATGGTTCTTAGACTATGCTTGGATGCTGATAAAGTGAGAACCATTTCTATTCTACAAAACTAAAAAAATACATACATATTTTCTAATAAATTTTGCTATTTTTTGTAGTAGACGAAAAACAAGAAAACTTTCACTAATTAAGCAACAGCAGCAACACACGCAATTATACTTTGCTAATCGCTATTAGCTTAAGTATTAAAACAATCTTTTAATTTAATCTTTAATTTAGTATTCCCTGTTCAATGAATGTTTGAATTCTTAATCATCACCCTAAAAATTACTCAAAAGATTCTGAAGATAATCTAAAATTGTTACCTTATTTAATGAAGTGCTAATCGTCTCTTCTCTGGTATCTACTACTTGCATGTGGAATCATCTTGACTTTTGCAGCGGAAGCTAACGATGAAAACAAGAATATTCAGGCTGATAAGGATGTAGAAAATGAAAAAGAACTGAATTTGGGAACAGAACATGCCGATGAAGGTATATCCCAAGAGTATTACTTCAATAGGATCCACACAGCTAGATTAGAAGGCAGTACAGGCGAGACAGTTTATTGGGTGAATCTCTACATTGGATCACCTCCTCAGAAATAGACTGCGATTATTGACACGGGTAGTAGTCTGTTAGCATTTCCCTGTGAAGAATGCAAATCAAATTGTGGAAAGCATCTAAGTAAGAAATATGATCTGAAATAATCTATTAGCTCTTAGAAAATGGCATGCGATGCTTAATTTGGTAAGTTCAAGTGTTCCAGATGCAGAGCAGATCCTGACAACACAATTGTAAGGCATTTAAATAAAGAATATGCAAATAATTTGTTGGAAGATAAACAAATTTTCATTCTGTTGTTTGTTTGATTTCTGCTGAAACAAAAAAAATATAGAAAGGAAAGAGCATAAGTGAGACAGGCATATGTGATTGGGGTGTAAGCTATGTTGAAGGCTCCAGTATAAGTGGATTTATGGCAGTGGACTATGTAGCATTAGGTGATGAAATGTAGGATTATTTAGATTAAAAAGCAAGTTCAAGCTTAGCTGAAGACACTGAATCAGAATATCTCACATACATCCAGCACGAACGAGTTCAGATACCTTTTGGATGTACGACCCAAGAGACTAACCTCTTCTTAACTTAAAAACCTGATGGAATCATCGGATTAGGACCAAGTTCTAATGAAATGTCCCATCCACCAAATATCATTGACTAGATTTTCTCTGCCCATCTCAAAAACGGGGAATCACATGTATTCTCCCTGTGTCTCAATGCTCAAGCTGGAGGATTCATGAGTGTTGGAGGGTATAATCATGAATTGCATGAACGCAATGTTGGAACGAAGATAATTAACTTCTCTCCTTCGAGTGGTTTTTATGATGTCCACCTTACGAAAATAACTGTAAAACACAGCGATTAGAGTGTGGTTAATATCTTTGTCTCATTTGATTTCTTACGAAAACAGCTTGGAGATGTTTCCATTGAATGCGGTGGGTATCAACCTATCATCGACTCTGGCACAACATTGGTTTATGGCCCTGCATAACTCATGAAGTAATTCAAATAATTTTAGGTTAAAATTCTTGTCATAAGCAATATTCAGCAACTTGATTTGAATTTGTTGTTAAACACAGTCAACTACTGAGTGCTGTGAACAAACAGTGCAACATGTAAGAGAAATACTTATGTGGGAGAAGTAAGAATCTCTAATCATTAATTTAGAAAAATTTCCTCTATAAGGAAAGTTCTGAATTTCCAACACTGAAATCATTCTTGAACTCATTTCCAGTACTGCTGTTTGACTTCAGAAACAATGACAACACAATAGTCACAATTGAATGGACAGCTGATGGTTATTTGTATGTGGATCCATCCAAAAACAATCCAAATCTCTATTAGCTTGCGTTTGAAGGTTACCCAACAGGCAACAAAGTATATCTCAGTGGACCATTCATGAAAAATTATGATATTCTCTTTGACAAAAATAAACAAGAAATCCATTTTACAAGGTCAAACTGCACTCTACCTCATATCAACAGTGTGCTTATGAACATGCATAGCCATAAAATCAGATAAACAGCGGAGGATAAGAAGTTCATTGACGATTTAATCAAATTCTAATAGGATTTCAATTATACATAACCGAAGTTTAAAAAAGATAATACTACTTAATAAATCAATAATGAAATAAAAAATAATGATATCCCTAAAAATACAACCAACAGTGATAATAATAACATGCTAGATGCAGAGAGAGGCACTGATATAACAGCACATGAGCCATCAACAAGTAATTCTTTTGGAAAATTAGTTATCTTTTGAATTGTTAACAATAATGTTTGCATTTTTTGGAATAGTTCAAAAAGTGCTTCTATATGGAGGATTACTGATAATTTTAGTATTTGCCCTTGTCTGCTGCAAGCGCTCACTTAAACCTATTGATGTTGTGGAGGAACATGAAGAAATACCTTTAACTAAAGTTCAAATACCTTAAGAAAAAATAAATATATCAAATTTCTCAGCAGTTTAAAGAAATCGTAGACTGGAGATGATTGTGGAAGACAAGGATGAAGCACTTAGAAGTGAAGAAGACAATGAATTTGGATATAAAAATGATGCATCATACAATGTTGATGATAGTACTCGTAGGGATTTAGAAGGTTAATTTGGGCATTTAGATGAAGATCACGAGGAAGTAGAAGATGTTGATGAAGATAATGAACATAAGCATGCTCTTGAATAATGAACTTTAGATTTAGTTTATGTTGTTAAGATTTGTAAGAGAAAGAGAGATATGATATTTCAGATTTTTAGAGGAATTAAAGGAAGAAATTAAGGGGGAAAGCTTAAACCAAAAGCGGGAAGATAAATAATAATCAAATTTATACACAAAGTTTTTCAGCGATGGAGGAAAAGAAGGAGAGATATCAGTAGATTAAGTTGTAAAATCCACTCGAGAAGCTGCTATTCAAGAAAGTTTAGCTTATTACAACTGATGGGAGGGTACTGATAGGTATGGTTCATTAAATGCTTTAAAATTATTAGAATATGTTTCAAAAACAGTTGAAATCATGCAACATTCTCTCAATTTTTGTAGGCATATTAAAGGGACTAGATTAAGCTCTAAACTCAGTGCTGTCTGAGTGTTTTGAAAGAATTTACTCCTTAGAACGAGGTGTTTAGACAATAAAATATGGCCTTTATGTGATTCGAGGAGATAATGTTGCACTAATTGGTAAGGATCAGATGAAAATGTTCAACGAAGGGGATTATTTTTCTAGACACATTTTGATTGATTTGAATATTGCTTTTGAAAAGGTGAAATGGATGAAGAAGTCGAATCCTAACTTGCTTTTGATCAAATGAAAGTTGCGCCTCTTAAGCCAATCACAAATTGAAATTATTCGTTTTAAAGTGTTTTTTCTACTTATTTATATTGTGTTGTGACATATACAAAATTGGCTGACAAATTGCTTCTAAAATGAAAAGGAACTGTCGATAAATCAGGATTTATAAAATAATAGCAATTGAATGAAATTTAAAATAGAAGTTATTCATGAAAATATTGTATCTTTTGGGAAACAATGGTATTCTTTTAACCGTATTTGGCAGTAGTAATAGCAAGTGATGGATATTAGCTCTCTTTGCCTCTATTGGGTCTAATTTGTTCTTGCCAAATTAAGGAGAAGTAATTAAAGAGTTCGGATAAGAAAAAATAGAAGAAATATCTATCTAAATCTGACGAACAAAAATATTAGAAAAGCATGGAGAAACCAGAAGAAACGAAAAAAAGAAGCAGCTCAGCTGATACATTTACACATCTAAGCAAAAAGTTGAAGTCAAATGACAAGAAACTGAATGCTCAGATTAAGAAAACTCATTTCGTCTAGCAATAGACCGAAAAATATAGCAAAATCACCAATCTACTTAACCATGAGGATAAAGGGTAAGACTAATGATCAATGAGGGAGAGGCAGATATAAAAATGAAAGAGAGAGAGGGATTAGATGAAACAAGGGTTTTAGTGTTCTTCATATGATGACTAATTCCTGCAAATTACTTAGATACCTTGAAGCAGAAGGCATGGAGAAAACACTCGCTTTCAGATAGCATCAGATCAAGGATTTACTACCAATTCAAAATGCTGAGAAAGTAGACATATTGATAAGAAAATGATGGACACATGAGCATATTGATTTTGTTTTAGATATTTGACTTGAAGCTTGATTGGGGCAGATACAAAATTGACTACACTCGAAACGGAAAATTTTTGCTTCTTGGAGGTTCAAAAGGTCATTTAGCTCTTATGGATTGGAAAGAAAAGAAGCTATGTTCTGAAATACAAGTTAAAGAAACGATTAGGGATGTGAAATTCCTTCACGACGAGAAAATGTATGCGGTAGCTCAGAAAAAATATGCTTATGTCTACGATAATCAAGGCATAGAGCTGCATAAACTTAAGAACCATTTAGAACCTAGTCACCTTGAGTTTCTACCCTACCATTTCCTTCTTGCGACAGCTAGCAGACTTGGGTTCTTAAAATACCATGATATATCTACAGGTTCAATTGTTGCAGAGTACAGAATGATAATTAGAGAACCAGTTTGTATGACTTTAAATCCATACAATGCGATGATTAATGTCGGTGATAACCGTGGTTGTGTATCGATGTACTCCCCTAACACAAGTGCACCTCTAGCAAAAATACTCTGCCATAAGGGATCTGTTAATTCAGTGAGTTTTGACGCCCGTGGTTTTTATATGGCCACTGCTGGTTCTGATGGATTATGGAAAGTCTGGGATTTACGTACATACAAGCTTCTAAATGACTATTTTTCCCCTACAGCTCCTTCGAAAATTGATATTTCACAGAGTGGACTCCTTGCTCTCTCATATGGATCCCGTATGTAAATCTGGAAGGATTGGACTATTTAGAAATAAAAACAGCCTTATATGAAACATGAATCACCAGAGCATAGCGTAATAACTGATGCTAAGTTTGTACCATATGAAGATTTCCTAGGTGTTGGGTTAGATGGAGGTTATTAGAGTATTATTATTCCTGGTGCAGGAGAGCCAAATTTTGATGCATTTGAAGCTAACCCATACTAAACTAAGAAACAAGGAAGAGAAACACTTGTTAAGAGACTGCTAGAAAAGGTAAAATATGAGTTTATTGTTATAACTAATGAAAAATTGAGGGTAGTTTTGGAAATTAGGATGTATGTAAACTCACCATTTTATTATTATTTTATAAATAGATACCCAGTACAACAATCTGCATGAATCCTAACAGATTGGGTACAGTGGATACTGCCTCGAAAGAAGTTATTGAAGCAGAGGAGAAAGCTGAAAAAGCTGAGGCTGATAAGAACAAGATCAAGATCAAGAAGAATAAAATGCGTGGTAAAAATAAAGCAGGCAAGGTAGAAGCAAAGAAAGATTTCTCTAAGATGCAAGAGCAGCGTGAAAAAGCAAAGGGAGCAGTGGATATTAAAATCAGAGCGAAAAATGCAGAGAGAGAAAAGAAAAAATAAGAAATGAATGTATTGCAGAATTTAGATACTCTGGACAGTTTCGATCCTCTCGTAGCCTTGAAGAAGCAGAGGAAGATCGAGTGA
>Ga0302271_10000314_pt1 | contig 46107 bp, 20 predicted proteins | sample III_Bog_N1_1_FD_198767 | JGI IMG/M metagenome (GOLD analysis project Ga0302271, IMG submission 198767) | Peat permafrost microbial communities from Stordalen Mire near Abisko, Sweden - III_Bog_N1_1 | ecosystem: Environmental > Terrestrial > Soil > Wetlands > Peat | place: Sweden: Abisko...
GTAACTGCTGTATTATTAGTTTTAAGATGTGTACTGCGTGAAATGCAGAGCTGTCAAGGATGATTTGTTGAGTGCGCATTGCAAGTAGTGTGCGTCTGCGTATGTGTTTAATGAGGAGTAGACTGTGAGTGTACTCGGGAAGGATAGTCTAAAAGCGAGACAAGCGTTTTTGACATTAGCGTAGGGGAATAATTATGAATTGCTTGGGTAGATAATTCAAAGGCATTGGATAGTGTGAAAAGGAAAGATAAGTAGGTGCGATTTTGTATGTCTTTATGTGTGTATGTATTTCAAAAGAAGAATTAGGAAAAGAATTTAAGGAAATCTATGCTAAAGTTTGAGAGAAAGAGAGAGAGAGAAGTTCTTTTACAAAAAAAAGGAATTTGAAAAAGGAGCATATTACTTATTCTTTAACTTCCCTTGAATTTCTACTTATTTTGATCATATCCAAATACTGTTTGATCACTTTGAGATTTCGTTTTAAGTTTGGATATTATTGGAGGGCTTCAGACTAATCACTGAAAGATAAGTTTCTCAAGTTGAGACTAATTGTTTTTTTAGAAAAATCAAGAACCTTGGCCTCGGCTAGGCTGCATATGGAAAAAAAGAAGAATATTTTGATGGGTTAATGACAAACATAAATTAACCATCATCTAACTTCCTTCTTTTTCTCTTTAATCTTTTATTCAAAGTGGTTTATTTTAAATATTTACTTCCCTTCTATTAAGATATTATTGATTCTTTGATCTTCCCTTAAAAATTTTAAATAATCTATTTGACTTCCATTTGTTTGAGAAGATTTCTCGAAGAGAATAAAATAAAATTAGTCTTTGTGACGGATACAACAAGCGTTAAACAATGTACAAAATACACTTAAAACAGGGATTCAAAATACGAAGATTCTTTTGATTATGTTTGCATTTGTCTAATTTTTTTCTCTAAGTTCATACAAATCAATGGCTGCTATCTTCAAAATCTGTTCTATGTAATGATGTTCTCTACTTTTGCTGTTTTACCCTCGTTATAAACTGACTGACTCATCCTCACTGCGACAAAATCAATGCTATAATAAGCCCATAGAGTCCGAGTGCTTCTGCGAAAATCAGAATGAGAATCATTCCTACGAATATTTTATCCTAAAGTGCGTTTGCTCTCACTCCTGCATCACCAACTATCCCGATTGCATATCCAGCTGCTAATGAACTGAGTCCACAAGCCAAACCAGCAGCAAAATGTGAATATCCCTAATATGCAGTGTAGCCTTTCTTGGAGACTAATTAAATCAACAAAGCAAAGGAAATATATTAGATGTTTGAAGTAAATCAACTCCAGTAAAAGTTTTGGATATTTTTTAGTGTTTGAAGTATACTTTTTTGGATGAGAATGACAGACACGATCATACCATAGATTCCCAAGATACCAGCCATGACAACTGGAATCAAAGATTTCATGATAATAGATGGCTTCCATACACCAATGCTACTGATACCTGATCCAGCTTTGGCAGTGCCGTAAGCAGCACCAATGTCTAAAGAAAAACAAACCAACAATTTTCTCGAATGAACAACACAAAACAGAAATTTATGATAAGTGTTCCTTACTAGCGAGGACAAGAGCAAGAGAAACACCTGCGTGACCAAAGAAAGGAGGAGTTGTATTTGTGTTTGGATCGATGTCAGCCATTTTTATGTTACTAGCTAAAGAATGTTTGCTTTTTTTATTGCTTGTTAAAAATATTTTTATTCACTTTTGAAAAATTAATCCAGGAGAATTAGCTTGGTTTAATCAAGGGATAATCTTCTATTGTTATTTTTATTTCTCTCCTCTCCTTTCTTTGCAAGGGAAAGGTCGATATTTAACACAACTTTAGCTTTTCTTCTTCCTTTTTCTTTCTTTCATAGGCTGATAACTGAAGGCTAACCCAAAATAGCATGAACTCTATTATTTATTGTTTACTAAGAGTTTATGGTAATGATGTCATTTGTGATTCTTAATCTCATAGCTCTTTTTGTGTTGCTCCAAATGGTTTAAACTCTTTTATTTAATATTGATGTTTGCTGATTATTTGCACAAAAATCCATAAATTGTTAGAACAATAATAGGTATTATTTTAGGGGCAGAAGGGTATTGTTCTGTTGCCCAAGTTAGAAAATAAGGTTTGAAAAGAAAAGGATCAAATGAATAAACGGGTGAAGATAATACTTGAAGCAAAAATTGCTTTTTGTTGCGGATCAAAACAGAAAGTGAGATAAATATCTATCTGATTTAATTTATTCTCAATAACCCCCAACTTTCCCTTACCTATTCAAGAAAACAATACTTAAAATAAATCTAATAATTGCTATTAATTCTGAAGAGCATGATAATAATGTACCTCCCTAGCATTAATCGTCACTCAAGGTATCTAAATCTCCAGAGATAGCACATAAATACACACAAACACACACACACTTAGTAGAGATCATCTAACTCTACAATTATTATCAAAAAATTCTTATTATTTTTCTTCTAGAAACAATTACTTTTTTGTATTGTCAAATATTTGTATTTTGCTTGTATTGAAATATTATATTATTTTTTGAAATCCATCCACGAAGGAGGCATTTTTTAATTATTTCCAAACCAAGTAATAATAAGACAACAACAACAGAAAGATAAGGAAATACGACTAAATTATCTTTGAATAAATATTCTTTCAAAAAACAAAACAACAACAACAAAATAAGAAAAAAATTAAAAGTAATTTATCTCAAAAAAACAAACAATAAATAGTTAAACTTTTAGGGATACTAATAGAATGACTGAGATAGACTAATCTGCGATGAACTTGCAGCAGGTATAACAACAGCAGTAGTAGCAACCACTACAACAACATCAGTAACCAAAGACAAAGAAGAAATCTGCTCTAAATGATGAGGAGTTTCAAGAAGTCATCAAGATCATGGTCGATTAGATCACAGAGATTAATAAAAGTAAGAAACAAATAGCATAACAAAGACAAGCTGTGGGATTTTTTAAAAGAATATATTAAATTGGAAATGCAAAAAGATAAAATATTAAAATTGTCTTCTTTTTAGATGCTAGTGTTGCTTTCACCCTAAAATAATAAAGTTGAGTTATTTTAAATTTTTAATATGTGTCTTTCGTTTCTCTCTTATTTTACGATTTTTTTCTTTTCTTTTCTAGAGGCGAAGGAAAACAGGAAAAAAGCCTTAGGCAAGCAGCGCATTGGGAAGAAGAATCTCAACGATAAAAATCCAAATGGATACACCGAAGGTGATGTTATCAACAAGAGACTCAAGACTACAGACGATTATGGTAAAAAAGAAAGATAATTTGAGATTTAGATTTGGGAGAGATTATTATTATAATTATTTTTTTTAATCATGGGCGTGTTTATTTCAGTTGACTGGCAGTAATCTCCATTCAATTCACAATATTTTTTAATTACTAATTCGATTTTACAATTGATTTGGTTGCTTACTTTGATAATAATACTACTATTCTTCTATGTTTATATCAATAGAGAGTGACAATTCTGAGCTGCAGACTAACAAAAGCAAGAAACTACGTCTCCTGGATGATCAGCAACAACAACAATCTTAATCTTAACAATAGCAGTAGCATTCTTCCTTACAATACGCATAAGAACTAGCAGCAACAGCGAAGACACATGCATTGCAATAACTTCAGTAATAGCAACAACAACAGCAGCAATTACAGTAATCTAAATAATTATCCGATCAGTTGTCGAATATGAATCTACCATAATCTGGACTTATGAGTGGACAGTAATATCAAGCTATCTTCGAGGAGCTCTAAAGAAATTAGCGAGTATCACCTAACTTCGCATCAGCTGCGGGGATATTATAATACATGCAGCAAGCATAGCAAATGCGTAAGGAAGGGTTAGTTTATTAATTCTTATTCTTATTCTTTATTTTTTTGAATTCTAAAGAGAATCCAGTGTAGTAATAGTTGTCTTCTCAGTAGAATGCAATGACTGGATAACAATAGCAGTTCGAAGGAGCTAACAGTGCTAATCAAATTAGCTAGTAGCTGAAATAGTAATTCGCTAGTAATCCAGAGTTCACTAAATTACTCTTACTCAAATTAGCCTAAGCACAATAGCAATCAACAGCAGCAGCAGCAGCAGCAGCAGCAGCAGCAACAACCACAACTACATAACAACAACAACCTGATCATAATAAACTTCTGTCATTACTGCAATAACCTATTTAGTAATAGCTACTGAGACAACTTTAATAGTAATAATAAGCAAACAATTAATCAACCTAGCAATAACCATAACAGCAATTGAATTAGCTTGCAGTCGTTGCATAGCAGTTGCAATAGCAATTAGCATAGTAGCAGTAGTAGTCACAACAACAATCTGCATAGTAGTCTTCACTTATTCACTAGCAGTAATAGCAGTAAACATCTTCTGCTGCATCTGGATAGATCGCTGGGAGTGTAATTAGCTAAAAGCAACCAGCTGCTATTTCTTCTAGTGGTGGTGCATTCAATAAAGACAAAAATGTGCCATTCAGAAGGGCATCAACACACGTTGCTATTGCTTACTTCATCCATATGAGCAAGGTATATCACTAAACAACAAAGAAAACATTTATTTCTTATTTCTCTTGATTTATTTATATTGTGTTTTTGATTCTTCCCTTGATTTTTTAGAACAACAACAACAATCACGGAAATAACAACAACAGCAGCAGCAATCCCAATAACCCATCGATCCCTATCAACAACAACAACAATAGCAGTGGTGGAGTTAGCAATGCTGGCTAAACAACTGAGAATAACAACAACAGCATCACCATTACCAGCAATAATAGCAACACTAAAGCTCAAATGGATCCTACTTACAATGCTAGGAAACGAAGAGAACGTAAACCAGAAAATGATACCACAGCAACTAGCAATAGCAACCCAAACATCCAAGCATAGCAAAGTGCTATTCAGCAGTAATAAGCATTATTTGCTATGTAATAATAGCAGTAATAACAGCAACGAACCTTATAATAATTGTAATAGTAATAATCAAATGCAGCAGCTGCTGTTGGTGGTGGCAATAATTCTTCTACTATGTGGAGTCAATAGCTGCAATAGTAATAACAATTACAATAGCAGCAGTAACAATAGAAATCATTAGCTGGTGGTAATCTTCCGATGCTCTAGCTGTTGCAATAAATGATGAGTTCAGGGAATCTAAACGTTTTGAATCAGTAACCGCAGTTCTAAGCACTAATGGCTTCTGCTCCTTTCTAGCAGCTCATCTAGCAGCATTTACAAAAACAGCAACAGCAACAGCAGCAATAGTAATAGTAGTAGTAATAAAGTCTCTAATTCTTGAATCCATTCTTTTCGCAATAGCAGTAGTTCGCATAGATGAGTTAACTCTAGCAACAGCAGTTACAGTAATAGTTCTAGTAGCAGCAGGTGTTACTTTAGTAATAATAATAGTAACAATCATAGTAGTTCTAAACACCTGCAGGAGGGAATATACAATAAGCGGCAGTGACGAAAACGAAGAAGACGAGGAAGAGAAATAACAATAATACTAATAATAATAACAATAATACTAATAACAATAGTAATAACTTGGAGTTGCATTAACAGTAAGATGATGAATCCAAGACATCCTCTGCTTAAGTAAGATATACACATATTCATACATAATTTCATAAGCAGCTTGAAGAAGCATAATAATTTTGTTTTGTTATTTTTTGTTAGATTATCTTGAAGAAGTCACAGTAGAATACAACAACGTAAGCACAGAGAAGAGATTAATCACAACAGTAATAAGACAGCAGCTAGGGATAGCAACAATCATTATAATAGTAGTAGTAATTGCAATCCAGTGATTAACAGTAAACTCCTTCAGAGCAATAGCAATAGCATTCGATTCAAGTTGAAATATAGAATGAAGCAGTTCAAGCTGGATAATAGGATATTGCTGAGAAGAATGCTGAGAAATAGAAAGATATTAATGATGTTTAACAAGATGCAGCTTAGTAAAGATAAGAGTAATAATTATAGTAATCACCTTTGTAGTAGTAATAAGATTAGGAATAACATTACATGGATAATATAGAAGTTGGAGAAGCTACAGATATGCAAGAAGAAGGAGGCGATTAGAAAGAAGAGATTGAGCGATAGTAGGAATAAAAGGAAGAAAAGGAGAATGTCTAAGATGTTCAAGATAATCAGCAGTAAGATGTGACGATGGAATAAGAGAATGATTAAATATTGAAGGAATAATAATAGAAAGCGGTAGTTCCTTCTCCTGCTTCTGCTATCGTTGAAGAAAGTACATTGGGTTTGTAGTAAGCAGAAGAAGAATAATCTATCTCAAACATGGCAGAATCAGGACAGTAGTAGGAGAAAGAATAATAACAAATCAATTAATCTACATAACAACAACAATAGCAGATCGAAACTGAGATTAAAGAAATCAACTAACAACCACCAGCTGAATCAGCACCATTACCACCAGTAAGAATACCAATGGATTAACAAATAGAATCACAATAACAGCATAAACACACTGCATCTCTTGCACATCCATCAGGAGAAACAATCTAAGCCACTACTTAACCAGATTCTTAAGATCGAGTAACACAAAATCAGTCAATAATATGTTAGATGCATCAATTTAATAATAATGGTTTATTTTTAATGCATTTTCCCAAAAAACAGGAAGATGGTGAATTATCAGATTGATTGATCCTGCCAGTAGGATTAGTCAGCCATCCAATAATCAATCAATCACACAGTAGTTGCTCACTGGTCACAAAGATAGAGATACGATGTCCCAGTAAAATGTTGATGATTGAATAAAGCTCGATTAATGAAAATACCTTTTTCATCCAATAGACATTGAAAATTAGAATTATTTGATAGATGAAATGTGTTCCAATTTTGTTGTTGTATGTCTCTCACCCATACATATAAATATTCACAATATCTAAATAAAATACCTTCATGCAAAATGGGAATATCAAATACACAACTATTCAGATTTGTCTGATTGTTTTTATCAGTTATTGCTGACGACGCATTATGAATTAAAAATTAATTGTTGGGAGGATACGTGTTTATGTGAAGATGCTAATCACTGAATATTGGGGTTTTTCATTAAAGATTAATGAATGGATTTGTTTTATTATGAAAAATAAAATAAAAAATAAAGCTATTTCAAAGCACAACAAATCCCCCCAATCAGAAGAAACACAATAAAAAAAAATCAAATAACAAATAACAATAATAATAATCCTAACAAATCTTCAAAATATTCTTGTTAAGAAATACACACAAGATCGTTATTAAAAACAAAGAAACTATTAAAAACTTGTATCAAAGGATAATATAACTAAACAATAAAATGGAAAACGCAGGTGATTAGAACAATATACTTAACAACAACAATACAGTGGAGAAGTAACAGTAACAACAACAGTATCAACAATAAAAAAAAACACTTACTTCTTATTTGATTGTTTCAACTTCTCTTGAGAGAGATTGTTACTGTAATCTGAACATGCTCTCAAACAACATATTTTTTTGAAAATAACTTTAGGAGTGATCTTCGACCTTAGACAGGGTAGAAGAGAAACAAGCCAGCTGCTGGATTACCAGCGAATGAGGGAGACATCGAGGAATACATGTAAGATCTAAATATCGCATGCATTTATGGGAAAAAAAGGATTTTAGCATAGGAGGATATTAATTAATTCTTCCTTTTAACTTTTTTTCATTTGCGACAGGGAGGTGTTATTAGAGCATTAGAAGAACTGTGAGAAATCAGGGAAGTATGTCGAAGCTGAGATGGCCAAAAGAAGACTCGCAGAGTTGAAGGTTGAATTCGAGAAGCGATCCAAAACTGAAATGAAACAGAGACATCTCAATGAAGTAAAAAAGAACATTAGCAGTGAAAAGGGAGGATTTAAACATGTATGTTTTGGAATATTGTTGTTAAAGAAATAAGAGATAGAGAAAGCACATCTCAGTGAGTACAATGAGTTCAACGAATTCTGGGATAAGAAGATGTTGGAGTTTAACTAAGAAGCTGAACATGTAGAATAAGAAACATTAGCAAGACATCAAGAAGAACTTAATCACGTATCATAAGAGCTAGAATAGTCTATCAGTAACACATACCAAAAAAGAAGAAGACATGCTGGGGGGATACATGATTTGTTTGTTATTTGGTTCTTGCCTTATTTTCATTATTGGATTAGGTTAAAAGCCTAAGGATACAGCTGAGCTGTTGAATCTCAGGAAAACTGAGGAATAACTAGCCAAACAGTAGGAATACATGGATGCCCATCAGATTCAGCAGAGAATATTCTCCATCGAAAAGGAGGAATTCGAGAAATGGAATTATCAGAGAAATATCAAAATCAGGAACTAGTTGACGTAGATGAGGACACGACAAGCTAACGAGCTAGCTGCTTTGCGATAACGAATAGTCTCAGGATAAGATGAGCAGAAGAAGATCAGAACACTCGAGCTGGAGAAGTAATTTAGACACCAAATCGAATTAGAAAAAGAATCATATGCTAACTAACTTTGAAATGCTTTTTGTTTTTAGACTCCTGCAGAAGTACAACAATGTGAAGAAAGAACTCGATGCAACTCAGGTCCAGGAATCAACTCGGATGGAGAAATCGCTGAAAAATGGATGTATTTTTAATGAATCTTTTTGATTTATCAGAAAAAACAATTTGACTACTTTTATGTGTATTTTTAATGATGTTTTTTTTGCGGTGGATAAGCTGTGATAAACGCGTCGAAGATCATGAACCAGTCTCGTATGTCGAATGCCTCGTTCTAGAGAGGGAATAAGAATAATTAGTATTGAGAAGAAAAAGAAACAGCAGATCAAGGAGACGAAGCAGAAGATATGTATTAAGGGGGTTATTTGCATGATTAAGGTAGAGAGAGACAACTATTATTAAAAAATTTCCCTTTCTTTTTCTAAATCCTTCCCTCATCTTCATTGAATATAAGCAGGGCATGATTCAATTGTGACATGCAGTAGTATTCTTGTTTAATTGTGTTGTTGTCTTAAGAAGATTCTTAATATATTTTTATTATATTTTCATTAACGATCTAACAGATCTTTAATAATAGGAGAGAAAGATTTGCTTTTTCTGAATAAACACACCCAATTAAAACTTTCTCTCATAAAATATTGTGCATAGCTAATATTCATTTTCCTTATGTGTATCTATTCTTCTAGCCATTGAAGATCAAAAAAAATATGAAGGATATTTTTAAAAATAGCTTAATTAGTCTCCATTCCCCTACAATAATAACTCTTTTTTTTGGTCACAGTTATTTTTCCATGGAATAATGTCTACTCTGTTAGTTAGGAAGAAATAATTGAGGAGAATATGGGTAAAGCTAGATAGATGAATATTTTGAAAAGTAGAAACAAGGAAAAATATTTTCTGAATGTTGTCCAGTAGAATATTGAAGGTTTCTTAAATTGAAGGAAAAAACAAATTACATATTCACAGCGTTCCTTAATGAATGCATTGTTATGATTATTCATTTACATGTAAAATATCACCTCTTACAAAATATTTTATCCTTTTGTGTTTCATTTATGAATATCAAATGGTTGGTTCCCAATCTTTTTTTTTTCTTCTCATGGATTATTATTCATTGAGAATTATGTTTAATTAAGTCATATTATTGTAGCTTTTCAACATCAAAACAAGTAATTTAGGAGAAAATATATTTAAAAAAAGAAAAAGTATTCATCATCAAAATACATCTAAATTAATCAAATCAAATCTGATCATCTCCGCAAAGGAATAAACATTGCAAATACAGACACATCGATGTGATCTGCAATATTTATGAATTTTGAATCAATATCCCTTATTCTTTCCAATCAGCTTACCGTGGCTGAAATAACTGAAAAAAAAAATAGCATAATAAATGTCGATTAATAACCCCAGAGGGAAAGAATTATATTGAGATATTATTAAAACAACAACAACAAAATCAAAAATATTTTATTTATCATAGAATATTGGCTTGTTCAAACACACAAATACCATTCTTGAACAGGATACTATTTAACATAATGATGAACTACTTCAATCACAATACCCCCTTGTGTCCCTCTTCAAATTCTCAACTTCTCGTGATTCTTCTGGTGATAATTTCCTTTACCCTGAATGCCTCAGCTCAACCGACTAAACTGATTCATTCCGGGAACACTCAGAGAATCTCAGATATACTTCCAATTTTCTTGAAAGCCTTCCTTACTGAGCATGGTGCGTTGACTCTGTAAGATCTAACATTCTTCTAGAATTTTGAGAACATCCACTTTGATGATATTTCTTTAGCTGTTATCTCAAATTCTGATGAAACAGATACCTTTGGAGGTTCTCTGCAAGTGTATAACTTAACTTTCGCTGTGAGACTAAAGATGTACTCACCAGATGATGAGCAGTATCAGCCTAGTTAAATAGTCATTCCTTATTTACTAGCAAATTTCACACTCTACACAAACTATAACTTCATGTCAATCGGGGAGCTTGTGTTTAATGAAGAGAACGAGCTGTATTAACGGTAAGCAGAGAAGATTACGCTGCTGGTGAATATGGCTATTGTTAAAAATCTTAAGGCGATTAATAAAGTGCTGCTTGAGAAGGAGTTTGATGTTAAAGGGTTCGCAGAGACAATTAGCAAAAAGATGAAAGAATAGAGTTTTTCAAAGGATATCAATGCTGATTCGTATCTTGGATTGAAGAAGCATGAGGCATTTACTGGGAAAATAGACTAAGAGATTACGATAGGTAGTTTAGAAGATCTTTAGAATCTTACACTTGATTTCTCTCTCAAAGGAGGAGTTAAAGAGAAGGAAGAGCTATGAATAAAGGGAAAGGAGAGAAAGAGATAGTAGTAATTAGTAAACTGCTATTGATTTGTGAAAAATACTAAATATTTTTATATACAATTACTGAATTGTTACTTGTTTAATGAGGGAGAGTGTTATCTAAAGATATATAAAAAAAAAATTCCCATAAGAAAGAGGATTAAAGGGGCAATAATGGTAATAATGTAAGGTCTAAAGAAAGATTAGAAAAAAATGAAAATATTAAGATATTTCTATTAAGAACAAATTAATCATAACACCTTTAGGCAGACAAGAGTATCTTCTATGTCATTGATATTAAATTAAAATTTAATATTTAGGTGATACAATTTTTAGATTAAGGTAAAATATTCAATTTTTTTTTCTTTTTTCTGAGAATACAATGGATAAATGACATTGGTGATGAGAGAAGAAAGGGAATGTATTTTTATTATGGCATTAAATGATGAAAGAAGAAAATTTGTTTTCTGAAATCATAATATTTATTTGCTCATGAAGAATCTTATGAATAAGCCTGTGTGGGCGAGCGGGCTATGAATACGAAACATAAAAGTTATTCGATTTTTATATCCCTTGGTTATGTCAAAAAAACAGTTCAGTTACGGAGGGTAGTAGTAATAAAATTCGAAATAAATTGCACTTTATCTTTGGTTTGTAATTAATTAAGTGATGCTTGCTTTGGGGTTAGAAACACTGATTAGTTTTTTTGTTTTACTCCCTCCTGTTTTTCTTTTTGAAGCAGGAAATCCAAGAGATCTTTACAACTGTAACTTCTTTTGTTTTTTATTACGGTGAATAGATACTTACCTACAACATAAAAATAACCATTGATATTTTCATTTAGTGTTTGTTTTAGTGTAATCCATATCCAGCGATTTCACACTAGAAACTAACTATCCCTTGAAAAATGAAGTTCATTTCGAACTCATCTTAAAAATACTGTCTCACCTTCTATTTCTCTCTGATAAAAATATTTAATCGTTTCAAAGTAATCTGCAAGAGGATAAAATGAAATAAAGATTAACTTGTTTCTGGAAAGAAACGAAAAGCATTCCCTCAAATGCAATACCTTGTAATTAATTCAAGGTGGAAGGAGTAATCAGAATTAAGGAAAAGCATAAAAAGCAATTAATTCTACCAACTATTTTACTTAGTATCTGTTTATTACTGAAACACAATTGAATTTCATCTCAGCAAAGACATTCTCTTCTTTGCAAATACTCGCAATGTAATTTTATGAAGAAGAAGTAAAAACATACTCATAATGATAACTTTCCCGAAAAAAGTGTAATGTTACCAATCATACAAATCTTTTTTTATTCCAATAAAAAACTAAATAATAATTGAATAAAGAAGCATATCAATTTTTTGTTGTAGTTCAAAGAAGCAAGAAGAGTACAACCGCTCGGCGGGGAAGAAGAAGAATAAAACACAGTGAATTAATTATCTTTTTAATTATTTACCTTTATTCCCTTACAGTCAAGCTTTTCTTCTTTCGAATTAAAAATACTAGTAAATTCTGTCGAATGTCCTATCCACTCAATGCCTAGACGAAATAAATGGGGCTATTTGTAATACTCAAAAAGAATAACAACGGTAACACATCTTCGAGGCTTAAATGATTACAAATTTCTCATGTTTCTATTATTTCTTGGTAGCAGCTTGCATCTATTATTGCTGTAGAGGATTAAGATACTTTAAAAAAATCATGATACTCAAGTCAATATCACCTCTTCTGCTTCCTAAAAGAGTGGGGATTTAAATATTGGATTTTTCAGGAAGATCACCAGTAAAAACCCAACTTGTTTCTCTCTTAATTTCAAGCGTGATTCTCAATTAAATCAATAAAAGTACTTTTATTTGGTATCCTTTCAAAGCCACTCGCCACTCACAGACTCTACGGCTGGTCAAGATTAGCCGAATCAATATAGATCATGTGTGAGATTTTCTCTGATAAGTTTAATAAAAAAAACTCAAACAAAAAACAAACAAACAAAAACTAAGCTCCAATAAATAAGCAGCAACAACAACAGCAAAGAGAGACACTCCAAATCATAATAAATATTTCTCATCGGCGTAAGAATGTCTCTGCCAGCTATTTCCCGAGCGCAATCAGACTGGATGCTACAATAATAATTCTAACCACAACTGCCCAATAGCACATCGTGCTTATTCTTTCCAAATAATGCAGTGCAGTTTAACCAAACATAATAGATATTTCCTTAATTCACTAGTGTAACTGCTGGCTTATCTGGGCTATCTCAAACAATCCCTCAGACTCTGTTACATCGAAACATCCTATATTCTTAGCAATCTTCTTGGCCATATTTCAATTAGTTCTCACAATAACAATAATAACCTTATTCACTTCTGCCTTAGTTCTCAGCAATTCCTGACTAACCACTTCAACAGTAATTCAACTTACCGCAATAATAGTAATAACTCCAATTCTCACAATATCCACCCCAAGATGGCCTAAATCCCTTAAGAATATCTTCATCAGAAACTCAATTACCAAACAAGAATCTCAATATCAACACTAATAAGAACGATACTTATCTCCTTGAGAGTCAAATCATCAGTCAAAGTGAGAATTCATATGATTAGCTTTTGAACAACGGCGAACAATGTAAATCAGAGACCAGAAGGTTATAGTAGAAGTCATCTGAGGAGAATCTAACTTGTGAGAAGATCTCAGGAAAAAAGGAGTAATCGCTTAGATCCTGTGGTATCAGGAGAATAGAGCATACATAGAGGACATCCAAGAAACTTTAAGCAATTAACTATGCTGCTAAGCACCATCAGCATAAACAGCTTATTTCCCCCTCTGAATTCTCCTCGAATTTCAATATCATTAACCCTAAACTGTCACTTTTCTTGAATGACTATACAGGTATTAAGCAATGTTCTGCCCGTAAACTACAGTCTGCCTGCAGTCTCCAGAGCGCATTCGCTATTGTTTAGTCTAGCCCATTCAGTTTCAAATAAGACCTACTCTTTAGCTAGAAATTCTCCCATTTCTTCTAATTACAAGAGAGCAACGCAACTAACTCAGAGGTAGTGTTCTCGCAAATCAAAGAATCTAGAAGGAATAACAGGAACCCTACGGCAACAGCAACTACAACTTTTCCTCCTCCTCTCCTTTCATCTAGCATCCTCCCCCACGATTGTACCACTGTGCCTGATATATCCCTTCCATCTCCTAAGACTAAGAGAATATCCAAACCTACATCTAAATTCCACAATTTAAAGAAACTCTTCATGTACAAAGTCATAGCATCTTTCTCCATTGGCAATATGATCGAGCTCAAAGTGCCTGAGCCTATCAGAGGCATTCTCACCAATACCATCAATCGGATAAAGATTTCAGCGAAGAAATCCACAGAGTTCAAGAGAAACACGGAGTTTTTCTCCTAAGCACATTACAGCGCTTTGTTTCTGATTTTGAATGAAAAAACAATTTCATAATTAGCAGCGAATCCATTCGAAGTCTATCTGCATAGACTACTATTTTCGATTGATCTAGTAGCTGTCAATTAATTCTTATAGTCTAAGAGCAACAACGTAACTGCTACAGAATCACCATCCTCTTCTGAATCTGCCTAGGAATTGTACTAGCAAATTTAATTCGCGAACATAGTCAAAAAATACTGTTTTGCAGTAGTTTCCGCTACGAATATGATGCGAAACACCAATCCAGCCCCTACCGAATAAGAAACCATGAGAATGGCATACACTTTCAGAGCACTCTAAGGTATCTCTTCACTCAGTAGAGGGTTTCTCGTGAAGAAGTTCTGAAGAGCTTAACAAAAAATGATGATACATCTATCATAAATTCATTTCCTCTACCCTCCCCTTTTTATTTATGTCTCACCGAATTCTAGTTTTTCTAGAATTCACTCATGTCTTATGTATTAGTATTTGTCTTTCCTTACTCGATTAAAGAATTAAGATTAATTAGTTAAAGAGAAAAAAAGTTACTCCCCCCACACAAATATAATAATAATACAAAGAAAAATATAATGTCCAACTCGATTGATCATTAAATAATTCAGGCTTAGATAAAAATCCCTCCCCATCTCCATGAAATTGCCTTTTGGTTTTATTAAAACAAACCAGATTTACTTGTGAATAATTTCGGTATGTTTTTATGTGTGTTTGCAACAAAATCTGTGGGGGAAAAGAAATGTACTATTTTTTTTATATGTTCGATTTGTTCTTCCCATCTAACTCAAAAGCATAAGCTTATCACACTGACATCAGTATTCGTAATCAACTTATTACGAGGATTTTACAAATAATATTAGAAATTAATTAGAAATGAACACAGAAAAAGTACTCCAGAAAGAAAGAAATACCTTGAGTATGGCACTTAGGATTAGTCATATTAAGAACGATAATTGTTGTTTTTTTATTAGATTTACTAGCTAACCGATTAATAGCGATAATGGTTATATTTCTGCCAAATGAATACCTATGATGATTAAGAGTTCTAGTTCTCTCAAATTCTTTTATTATTGTAATTCATTAATCAATGATTTTTTGATAATAGTTAGTATTTTGTCTTTTTTAATTGAAAGAGTTATCATTATTTTTCTGTATTGTTTTTAGGATATCCCTAAACCTCTGCCTGAATTGGCACTTGCGTTAGCAACTATCAATCTTGCTCTTCTTTTTATGTATTCCATTCTGATAAAGAACAAATAGAGATCATTTACATTTAATTTCTTCATTAAAATGAATAGCATTTTACATAATATTAAAAATAATGGCAAAATAACACGGGCCATTAATGAAAACACAAAACTGTTACCCTTAAAATTTTCCCCTTCCACAGAACAATAATTATCTTCCATGATTCAAAATATTGTTTTGCTAAGGCTTTCACAAAAAGAAAAGTCCACAAGTTAATCAAGAAGAACCTCTAATTAATTTTTCCTAAATTTTCTTCTTATTCATTATGTTGTTAACTCTTAATGGAAGCCAAATAGTAACTCCAGCAACTCCAGTAACCACCTGCTGACTCTCTAATTCCTTTGCCTTTTTCTAGCCAAGGCTTATGAAATATTCAAATATTATCTGTTAAATTTCTCACAAAAAGAATTTGAGATAAGTAAATAGAAGAGAAAAGCATAGAGAAATAAACGGATAAAAAAAGAAGAAGAGTTTCCATGAACGTGGAAGAAGAAGAAGAAACTAAAACTAAAGAAGAAGTTGAAACTGTAGTAGATTTTAGACCTCCTCCACCACCACCTCCTCCTCTTCCTGTGTTTAAGCCTGACAGTAAATTCGACCCAAACAAGACTCCTGTAGATCTCAATCTAGCAATTAATCACGGTGTAAATTAATAATGCTTTTTCTAAACTATTAATTTTAAATAATCAACTCCATTAATTGAAATAATTTATCCTTTTCATCAGAAAGCAAAGAAAATCGGTTTTGTAAAAGATGTCAACTCACTTGATCCTAATAAAGACATCTGTCCTTGCTGCGGAAATGTCATTGTAAATTCAAAATCCTTACTTAATCACCAATCACCTCCCGCACACAAACAATCACTATTTCATTTCATTTGTCTTATTGAATTACTGATCTCAACATTTGTTTCTTTTCTTTTGGAATCCAAAAACGGACACAAAAGTACAAAGAAGAAGTTGATTTATCTATTAACCTAAATAACTTAGGTTTCCTAGGTAGTGGTGTACCATTGTATTTCTTCTTCATAAAGTGCTGCGTTTTGTTCTTATTCTTGGTTAGCTTGATTTCTTCTCTTTACAATATAATTCTCAACAGTGCTGGAAGTGCATGTCAAAATACTCCGAACTGTAATGCTGATGCATTCTCAAATACGCTCAGTGTCATTAATCGAAATAATCCTATTGGATAAATGAATCTTACAGCTGGACTCAATCTGTTTTGCACTATCTGCTTAATCGTTTCTTCAGTGATGTAAGTTCATTCAGGGAGTTAACAATTAATTTTTACTATTCCACCTAGTTTACGTCGTAAGATGAAAAATCTCAACGATGAAATTGACATTGACAATGTGACTCCCTCTGATTTCACTATCATGGTCACTAACATCCCTAAATCCTCCACAAACAAAGAAATCTACAAATTTTTCACACAAAAAAGCAAGCATTTCCACGGCACAAAAGTAGTCAAGATCGTCTAAGGCTACGATATGACCTTGCTGTTTCAGAAAAAGAAACAACATTCGAAGCTACTCTCTAAGGTACTCAAAGAACAACGGAAACTCATTAAGATGGAACTCCAAGACTCAGAGAAATTCAAGAAACTTACAGCTTAGCTGGAGGAAATCGAAAAAGACATCGCATAGCAAGAAAGTTCTATGTCCGAAAAGTCTTTTCTATTTTGCGGTGCAGCGTTTGTGACCTTCAGCAATGATAAAGGTTGCTAGAAAGTCATAAAAAAATTCAACAAAGGCATCCTCAGTAGGATAATCTGCTGCATTCTCCGGATTAATACATTCAAAGGAAACATCTTGACAATCCGCAGAGCACCCGAGCCAACAGACATGTATATCCACTGATATTTATGATTGTTAAAAATTAGTCACTATTTTTGTTTATTTTAGAAACTGGGCGAACTTAGGTTACTCTCGTTGTGCTCGATACAAAAACATGCTAGTCACTTATTTTCTGTCTGCTATTATTCTCTCAGTGTGTTTTCTCATCATCTATGCGATCACAAATAAGCAAGTCATTCCGAATAATATTAATAATATCATACAAACAGGTTTATTCAATTGCATACCAATGAAAAACAACACATATCTTACATTTTTTATCTCTTTTGTTTGCTTGTTTTCTTAAAAATTCAGAAAAATCTCTCGAAAACAACTGATGATGAAATATGGATTCTGATGCTAAGTTTAGTGATGTCAACGTGTGTTTCCACAATCAACACTGGCATCAGTTTTATGATCACTATGTTTTCAATATAGGAGAAACATCATACACTCACAGACTACTACATCACAGTTGCATTAAAAACGGGAATTGTAAGAATCCTCTACGATTAACTAATAATAATAATAACCCTGCTTCTGATTCGTTGATTACCTTCCTTCAAAAAAGGCTTAATTCTTGAATGAAACCATCATTGTGTACATTGTGGAGAACATAAAATGGGGGAAGATAATTTATGCACCAGGTGGTCTGTTATCCAGCTTGAATTTCCTGGCACTTATGGATTTCGTGTTTTTATTTAATTATCTGTGGAATCCAATGAGTATATTGAAGGTGCTTCAAAGAATACTCTTGAAATCCAAAGGATCAGCTGCGTAAAGGAATACACCATAAAAGAAAGCTAATGAGTATGGCATTTTGAAAGATACAGAGAGATATCTCTTTTTTTTTATTAAACCCTTTGCTCTTTCTCTTAGAATCTTTGAAGGCATCCCATTTGATTTCGCATTAAGCTTTGCTAAGATAATCAAAATCATCATGTTCGCATCGTTCTACTCATACGCTTATCCATTTATTGTATTTCTTTCCATGGGTAATCTCATTGTCGCATATTGGGTCGATAAATTTGTTCTTCTGAGAATATGTGTTACACCTGGTATGCTCTCTGGACAGCTATCATACGCCATGTCAGATTTATTCCTAGAATTCTTCATCGTAATCTTTAATGTAAAAAATTATCGGGAATAAAAGAGAGGAGAGAGAAGGGAATATTCTTCTTATTCTTGTGATTTTGATTGTCAACTTGAGCTTGACTTTACTATCACTTAGGTAGGCAACATAATCTTTGAGGATTTGCTCTACGAAAGTCCCACTGTGATTACAATAGTTTCCCTATCGATAGCAATATTATTCTGGATCTTGAATTTGGAGTTCACAGACCACTGCATGAAGTAAATCTTGAGATCCAAATCCGATCCGATCAAGCAATACAGAGATTACTCCTATAAATTCCTCACAGTAATTAATAATAATCAACCATTTAAATTTTTGATTCTGAAAGTTTTATGCATGCTTGTTTTAGGACTATGAAAGAACTAACCCAGTCACAGCAACAAAAGCAATCGAAAGATGGCAGAAATAACTCAAAGAGGATTTCTAGAAATAAACCTCAGAGAAACAACAAGAAATCTAAGAACTTCTCTTAGGGAAGGATAAACATAAATCCATAACACCAGAGATGTACTCACTCTTCTAACTGCCAGTTATGTCATAAATAAATACAGAAAAATCAAATTAATAGATTTAGCATGATAAAACATCTTCAATAACTGATAGAGCTCCTGGAATTGAGAACAATTTTTCCACCAACTGCTCTTAGGAATCTTCAAGCAATCCTCATGATGCTGAGAAACATACGGTAATTAAGAATTCTCAGTTGTAGTAATAATAATTTATATTATCGGAATGTAAATTAACCTCGAATCTCTTTCCCCTTTAACCTGAATTATCTCAAGCTTGAGGTTGCAATAAACAGCACCTAGATTCCTTAATCCAATAGAAATTCTAAATTAGTTGATCCTCAATAAGAGGACTACAATAAAAATAGAATCTTCATTGTAAAAAAAGATACAAAAAGGAAATTCCTTTACAATTGTTCTCAATATAAAAATAGTGCATGTTGTGGATTGTAACCAATTATTTTAAGAGTACTTAAATGTCCTCAGTATCGAGGTTTAAATGAATAAGTTTTTGAAAAATATCACATGCAATAGCAAAAAAATATAAAAAATTGTCTATTTAAATTAAAAGATTTTTCTTGAGTATTTTGGTAATTCCTCTCTTTCCTCTTCCCCTTCAGTTCTTGATTTTATGCATACTTGCAGCCATGTTTATATTTTATGCAGCCCCTCTGTAATCCTTCTTCTAATAATTATATAGTACCCAATATATGTTCTAAAATGCCCTGTTGATGTTCTCTCTTGTTTTCGCTCCAGTCAGTACAATCTTCCCAGAAACAAATATCAAGAGCACTATTTTTGTGTTGAATTCTCGATATATCAATCCAGGGAAGATCTCAGGCTCGTATTACACGAATTTCTTGTGATCCTGCTCTAAGTGATCAAGATTAATAGGGAAACGCACATCAGTCGATCCAACGATGTTTTGTATCTTGAAATCACAGAATTTCACAGGAAAACCAATTTTTTAAATGATTTTTGCATATTTCCTGGCAGCCCTATTGGAGTCTTCTTCTGTTTTGGCACCAGTGCATACCATTTTCCCTGAAGCAAATATCAACGCGGTTGTTTTAGGATCACGTAATCGCATGATAACTGCAGCAAATCGCTTAGGGTTGTATTCTGCATTTCTAGCATGCAACGCGATTTGCTTCAAATCTAATTTCACAGAGAGATTCACAGTGGAGACAATATTCTAAAGTTTTGGGTAAAGATCTTCATTGATGCTCTTATCGAATTGCTAGTGCTACCCTGTAAGAGCCTAGGAAGGAACTGACAAAGAAGCAGATGGAAATTAGTCATTTTCAGCTTTAGGAACAACAAGTGCGCTGTTGCCACTCAATGAGAAAGTATTGAGATTACTATTGTTGCTATTTCGGAGAGCCTGTGTGTGATTAGAGTTTCCAGCAGTATCGCTACGAGTTATCATTATTTTTGAGGAATAGAAATAGTATTTTTGACAAGGATCAAAACAAAAAAAAGAGCCAATCTATTATTTGTTTCTCCTTCTTGTTTCTATTTCTGCTTTATGGATTGAGTTTCAATTAGTATTTGAATCACTGATTTATCTAATATTGTAAGAAATAATCTAAATATGTTTCCTTATCCTTTTTAATATCTGTTTGTTTTCCCAACAAGCGAGACGCTTTTTGTTTTAGCGCAATCTAGTTTATTGTTTAAAATTTCCACAATCTGCTTATGCAATTATTTAGATGTTAGTGAACAATTAAGGGTTTTTATCATATCATTTTTTAAGATTCGAAGTGAGAAACAACATATGTAACTACAATATATAATAAGAGAAAGAGAAAGAGAAAGAAAGAAGAATGCATATGAGAAAAGATAATCAGAAATATTAACAGACTAGAATATGATGGCAGATTCTTAGAAATGAGAGAGAGGAAATAAGAAAACATCTTTGATTGTATCATCAGAGATCGTAACTAGAATCCATGTATCGATTCAGCTGGTTCTTCACCATCCAAGCTGTCCCAGAAGATAAGGGACCCTAAAAAAGACCAAAAAAAAAGGTTAATAAATATGAATAGGCTTTGTTGTTCTCTAATAATAACTCGTTTGTTACTTTGATGAGATTCATGGTGATGCCTTTGTAGAAAGTTGGAATATATCCTTCTTTTTTTATGTAATAATGCATTATCTCCTTGTAGCTCCTACAAAAGGACAAAACCAAGCAAAGTTCCAAACCAGCAAGGAACAAACAAATAATCTTACATTTTATGTGTCTACTCCCCTGTAGAGATAAGCAGACTTTGTGCTTGTTTTCTCTTTCTCATGACATCGAAGGGATAGGAGACTTCAGAAATTAACAAATTGGAAATTTTATAAATGACAATTAAGGTTATGCTTGTGTGTAAAAGTATGATACTTATCTTAAAATGTTTGGATTTTTATTTTTACTTAACTGTGAGATGGTAGCTCCAATTGCACCGAAGAGAAAATCCATGTACCATTTGTTAACTTTACTGGCGTAATTTTCCCTAGCGTAGACCTTCATGTTAGTCACTAAGAAAAACCCAGAACCATGGTAGAACACTACCCCCTAGGAAGCAGCAGGATTTAAATGAGTACTTTTTGTAATTCGGTTAATTTTTGCTTACGATCATAGCTAAGCACAGTCCACTGTAGAATCCTTAGATGCCTTCAGCTTTATAGATTGTCTTGACTGCATCGTTGAAGTTCTTGTATCGAAAATTATCTCGCTGCATTGCCAAACGAGTTCTACAGCCGAAATAATAATTGTCAACGAAAGTAATCCCAAATATTTCTTGAATCTCTTTACCTAAGGAATTCGAAAGGATAGCAGATGGATTAAGAGACAACTCCCGAAAGCGATCCGATGGAGAACAATAGCAGTTGTTTCTTCAGTTTGTTGTCGTTTGGGAAAGGATTGTAGTAAGTCTAAATTTTGAAAATCGTTGTATTTTGAATATTCGTGGAATTAGATATACAGAGTAAGTGATTGTGTCAAATTAAAGGGGGTTATTTACCTTTCTGAGATAGTCAAACGTCGAGAAGTTCTACATCGAAGCATGCAATCAAACAAAATAGGATTAAACTAACTATTTCCTAAAATAAAATCCTCCTTTACAATCGAAGCAAATGGAAAGATTCTGAGGAGATTTGCGCTGTTACCCCTCCATAGATTCTTCACCCCATGGTTCTTGACAATGTACTTAGCTTCTTTAAGAGCCTCACTGTAGTTAAATGTTCTATCCCTTGTCTGGAAATTCAAAGAATAAGTCAATTCACCCAAACAAGCACTGGGAAACATAGACTTTTGAATAAGAGAATATCTCACAACAAAGAGTAGCTTTATTCTCTCAAATGGCGCAATAACTGTCTTTGCGCATGCCCCGGCAACTCCACCTGAAATATGCAATAAGCACAAAGAGTGTTCAAAGTAGCTGCATAAATATGTATTTTTATATTTGTATTTCCAAAAACGGATTATTTCCTTTATCTTACCGCAAAACAGACTCTTTTGATGCTTTGAGAAGCGCTAAGAAAATTCTTGTTTGTCTCTAGCGACTTAAATTGGTCTCTCAAGCTATCTCTAGTCTTAATCCATCTTAGGTGTTAGCTTGTTTTGTTTTTATTAAACTAGTTTTTTGTTTGATTTCTGGGTTTTAGATAAAACTACAAAATCTCTCCCTCTCAACAATATGACTAAGACAGTACTCCAAAAAAGATAGTATTTTCAAGGGGAAACTCCTTGGTTTTTGGGAGATAATCTAATTACTAAATATGTTTTCTTTCTTTTTCTTAATACTTTTTTTGTATTGGTATTTTCAGTGCAAATATAAGAAACTACTTAAAGCAGATACTTGATCTTAGAAGGTTCTAAATGGGATTCCATATCGAATTTTCTGTGGAAACTTGGGTTAATAAATTTCTACACCCTATTCCCCCTTGATATTTGTAACTAATTTGTTTTTTGAAATCAATCATGATTATCAACTTTTGTGGGAAATATCCATGAAAACAATCAAATGTTTATTATTTCTAATATTAAAATTAAACAAAAACATAAATTTCAACTGAATAGTAGAATTTATGCATGTCTATGAGTGCGAGAGTGTGAGTTAGTGCGTGTGCGTGAGTGTGTTCCAGAAATAATTAATTAAATCATTAAATCTCCTATTTATGTATCTAAATCTATCTACAACATTCCTTAGTATTTTTATCTATTTCTTTTCAATCACTTTCCTTCATATCTCCAATGAATATATCTTCTATCTAATCTACGCATAATGTGTTTTCGTGAGCCTAACTGGCTTTCCTTCAGCAATCTATTCGATCCTGGAGTTATCCGCGAAATACCCGTAATCATTAAACTACTCTAGCAGCAAGTTCGTGAGCTAGAAGTAAGTCACTAAATAATCTAGTAACACAATATTCCTCTCGTTTTCGGCTTGCAAACTTGTATCCCCATTCCCATTCAGCTTAATCTTCGTTAAATGATTGATTTCTCTGATAGAATGTCTCAAAAATGACTGTAGAATCAAATAAAAACTCTCAAATTCAATTGGATTATCATCGAAAATCGCTTGGAACTTCTTGTCTCGATGGAACTGCAAACTGTGCTATTAGATGTAAACGGACAGTTTATCGTTGAAAGCAATGGAGTATTTGGTGTAATATTCACTGATAACTAGCTAAAACCTTCTGAAGCTGTCTGATTTGATATATTCACTCCAATCTGGGAGCTAAAGGGAATTCATCTGCTAATCGCTCATTGTTTTCAAATGGCTGATCTTAAGGAAAATGCTTTTCATGATCAAGAATATTAGTTTTTCTTTGAGTAATGGTGTCTCCAGGATAGAGCTATCCTCAGCGAGTTTAGCTAATCTAAATAGGAATCGGCACATGTTTATCTAAGCCAAGATGATTTAGTCGTTTCGAGAGAGATATCCAGAGGAAACTGCTGGAACATTTGAAGGACAAGAAGTGGCAGAGGGATTCAATGGGAGAATAGGTTATTATTGAGAGTATAATTAAGCCTATGCTTCTTAATCATTACCAGGTGAGCTATTTCTGTTCTGTCCTTCAATGGTAGGATTAGCAGGAACAAACGGATTTGCATTAGAAAAAGCACTAATTCCTGAAGAAACTTGCGTCTTACTGATATCTGATGTATTATTCGTTGAATTACTTAGAATAGGAGTGTTCCCACCAGCTTGATTGTTGTATTTAAAAGTATTATCTTTCTAGCTGCCACTAAGTTTATCCATTGTGAGAGTTGTTGCAGCAGTAGCAGCTGTTGGTGTTTTATCATCTTCTTCATCAGTATTCTTGTGAATAATCGCTGGAGAATTCACTGAAGTGAAATTCGCTGGAATTTAGAAATCCTATGGTTGTTCGAGGATTTATTGTTTGCGATCTTCTCTTAGTTAAGGAGTAGGCAGGGAGACTTATTTGATGAGTTAATGCAAAGATTGATGTGCTGGTTAGAACCCAAGAGACTCAGAGACAGGTTAGATAGTCTCATTATCGAGTTTAGGAACCTAAAGAATAATAAACAATTATGAGAATACACATTAATAAAATAGGTAGAAGATACTAATATCTATGTCTCATTTACTTTAGGCTGTGTAAATCCTGCAAGATTGTCTCTAGCAGGTGGAGAATTTTCCTTACCGATTTCAGGTTGATTTTATGGAACCATTGGCAATGCTGCTGATGGTGTGCTAGTCTAAGTACTTCCAGTTGTTTAAAGAGAACTTCCTCTTTTGAGAGTTTGAAACTGATTTTATTGTTTATTCTCATGTTTTTAATGTTATGGAACTGCACCCTAAGATGCAGTAGAAACAGGATTATTCGATTGCTATTGTTGCTGTTTGTCCTTTTTGAAATTGAGTTTGTGTATGGAATGTGTTTCTAGCTATTCAAAGGAAAGTCTGCGTCTTTCATCGACTTAAAGGCATCCAATTATGAAGTCCTTAGATTCATTCGAAATCTAAAGAAGAAGAAAAAAGAGTTTTCAACTTAGTTTAAAATATTTCTTCTTCAATTTCCTCTCATTTTGTTCTTTTAATCCTTACTTATTTATGTATCGGAAATGTCACTGAAACATTGCAAACCTTATATCTTAATTCCTTCTCTGTCTCAGCTGTCCATGGAGTGACTCCAAAGATTAGCTCATAATACAATACTCCTATCGACCATATGTCACTTTTCTGAGAGTATTCGTTCTTCTGAAGGCTCTAAATTAGAATATATCAACAAAAAATAAATATTTAATAAATTTCTTAGGAATTTAATAAATAATTCAGCAGAATGAGGTAGATTCTTGCTACTTGCTCAATATCAGCTAAAACTAACCAAAAATGTGGCATGCCAGTGCTATTGGGATTGAAATAATTCATAACTTATAAAATCTCATGATAATTTTTAAACCCTGGGTATTTTTTTAATTTCAAAAAGGTAAACTTCCCCTCCCTTAATTTCGATCGTTAAACCCCCATCAGTGAGAAGGAGTGTTAAAAGGAGGAGATAATTCAAAAAAATTAATAATCCATCCTTGGGAGATTAAGCAACTTAAATATACATCTCCCCTTCTTTCAAAAGTTAATCAGTCTTTTGTTTATTTTCTTCTATTTCACCAAGCTGCAAATCATTCAAATAAGTTATTTCTTATTTTGGGCTGATTCGTACTAGGTTACTTACCCCCTAACTATCAAGCTGAACATCATTTTGTAGTAGGTCTCAAAAGCAGCAAAAACATAATGAATCTATTCATTCCTAGCTGATATTATAAATCAAACCCGTTTCCTTTGTAATGATCACTCTATTACTAACTTATGCTGGTATTTTAATGGCTTAAATTCTGCCAAGGAGAAACTAAAAAAATTATATCCATTAAATCTGTTTTTTTCTTCTTTCTTTCTCTTACCTAAGGGCACATGTACATAGGTGTGCCTACATTATAGTAGTACTAAAACGGTGGTGCATCGATGTCTTTAGCGAATCCAAAATCAGCTAATTTCGGGATACCATTGTTTAATAGGATATTTGCTGGTTTTATGTCTCGATGAACAATCCTATTCTTCGCTAGCTCTTTGTATCCGTTTAAAAGATGTTTAAGTATCTTGAGTGCTTGTGATTCTTCTAGAGAAGTATACTTTGCTAACAGTTCTTTAAGATCACCTTGGTTGCAGATATCAGTTATGATATACGTGTTGTTCGCTGTTTAGTAATAATCAGCCAGTTTTAGGAGATTCAAATTGTTCGTAGTTGATAGTCTCTTCATCACAGAGATCTCATTCTACAGAAGAAACAGCTAGACTTCATTGGACATGAGTTTCATGTCTATGACCTTCACTGCTACTTCTTCATCAGTGCGTTCATCCTTGCCACGGAATACCTTCGAGGAATATCCTTTCCCGATTTAATCCGTAAGCTAGTATGAATAATTCTCAATAACTTTTTTCGGGACAAACTACTAATTCTACGCATGTGGAGTCTACGGTTATTATTGAGTTAAATATTATTATTAACTACCAGGTATGCCTTGAAATTGGAGCATCTAAGTGGTAGAAATAAATAATAATAAATCAATCAAGAGAGACTCCAAAACTAAACAATTATTTACCTAATGTGGCATCAAAGGGCCTGTCATAAAAGTTTGAAGTTTCATAGGATATCCCCTTATTGATAATATGTCGTGTTGTGTGTATTTTTAAAGGTGATTCGCTTTGAGCTCTTTGTGAAAATATAAAGAGATATTCTTCTTCCTTCTTCTTTTGAAACTCTAAGTTCTTTGATTATTTTTTTGTTTTTGTTTTTTTTGTTTGTTTTTTGAAGTCAAAGGTCCAATCCCTTCACTTCTCCCCAACGAATTAAATAACATTCACACTAAACTCTAATTATTGTTTTCCCCAACGCTGAGTCACTCACATTTATAAGGTTCAATTAATTAATCTGACAAAAAACACACATTTGCATAACTCTTGATTTTTTCGTTTAACTTATGCTTAGCTTCTTTTGTTTAAATTCCCTCCACCAAAGCCACAAGCTTCTTTCCATTTCAAGGTAACATTCAAATTGTAGCAGTTACCAGTAAATTTATTTTCTAATTAGTAAAAAGATGTCATTTCTTCAATGTTTCTCTGTATTTTGTTTAAATGAATAGAGAATTTCAATAGAAATACAATAGTCTTATTAATCAAGCCATTAGTGTAAAACCATTATTTTTGCTTCTGGTGGTATTATCAATCAAAATGTAAAAATTGAATTTTATTCCTTTACCTTTCATATTCTATCTACATATCTGATATTTTAGTTATCATCACCGTCCTCTCCATGTATTAATTCAGCGAAATCTTTTTGATCAAATGCAAAAGGAAGTACTTTTAGCTTATTTTAAATAAACCAGCTAGTTTTTTCTTCGTATGAATAATAAATATTCCTCTGTGTGAATTGAAATCTTAGCAAATTCAAATCAGCTAACTAAATAAAGAATCGTCAACCATAGAATCATAGAATATTCAGTATGATTCTGTCATTTTTGTACTTTTATTTTAAAAGATTCTTACAAAAAATCCAAAAAAAAACAGGGTTTGTTTTCATTTGATATTTCTAAAAAAAACCAAATTAAAAATAGATTACCCAATAAAAAATGAGCTCTTTGCTCTTTGTATTTGCTTTTTTGAACAAAAATATCATCATCATCATCACAATGATCAACGAAGAGACAGATAAAAATAAATAAAAAGAATAAATGATCTGCTTATTAACTAATTATCCTATGTATTTAGAAAAAAGGTTAAGACTCATTTACTATTGATCAAACATTTTTTTCCTTTGATTTTTTATTTTTTTAAAAAGTTGAATTTGAATTTTCTTTTCGTATCCAATAATTAATTCAATCTTGTAAAGAGAGAAGTGAAAGAGCGAATTAAGTACATGATGGGTTGTGTGGAGACTACAATATCATTGGATATTGTTTTTATCATACTAAATTTTAATAAATAACATGAAACTACCAGTTTACAAAAATATGCAGGGAGATAATTAATAATACTAAAGAAATTTAGATTTCTGATATAAAATTTCTTAGAATTGCTACATAGGAGTTGTTTGAATATTGAGATTTTTGTTAACATAATTTAAGATATTTGTAATTGAAGTAAAAAAAATCTAATATTGTCAATCATCTGTTCTAATAGATAATAGAATTCCCTTGTCTTACAGATGAATTAAATTAACAATCTTAAAAAAATAGAGTACAATAATAAATGATCATTCAAACTAACACACAACGAAGAGGAGCAGTTGGATTAGTTGTATTATTGCGAAAATCTCAAATGGATGGGCAGAACAGAAGAAGAAGAAGAAAAAATTAAACGGAGAGGAATTGAATGAATCAGATGATGCTTGTAAATAACAGAAAAAAAAGACCCCATAAATAAAGATTATAAATAAAAGAAAAATAAGAAAAGAAAGAATTGTTTTAGCAACAGAACGGCTGACGAACTGACATAAGGTCAATTTTTCAAAAAAATAGATTGACTCTAAGGGGATAACTACTACAACAAGATAGTAAATAAGCAGAACGAGAATAGAAAGAGTAGATAAAAGAGGAGAAGATACACAACAACACAGAAGAAGAAAACAGCAATAATAATACCAATTAACTGACAAACACCATTCCTTGATAAAAAAGTAAGATTTTATATTAAAATTTTAGAAATGTTGTTTTGTTAAAACATGAGATAAACAATTTATGAAAGATTTCTCAAAAAAATGGGAGATCACATGTTAGAGAATGATACGACATATGTACTCATTTCTTTCTTTTCTTTTTCCAGCGCATCTGTTTACCTATGAGTTCAAACGAAGAAATCGAGCCACATATTCTCAGGAAATTTGAAATCATTTAAAAGCTCGGGAAAGGAGCATATGGTATCGTCTGGAAGGCATTCTGCAAGAAAACTAAACAAATTGTAGCATTAAAAAAAGTCTTCGATGCATTCCACAACTCAACTGATGCTCAGAGGACCTTCCGTGAGGTGATGTTCCTGCAAGAACTCAACGGTCATGAGAACATCATCAGACTTATCAACATCATCAAAGCCGAAAATAACAAGGATCTGTATATGGTGTTTGATTTCATGGAGACTGATTTGCATGTAGTTATCCGAGCTAATATCCTAGAAGAAATCCACAAGTAATACGTTGTGTATTAGATCCTCAAAGCTATGAAATACATTCACTCTGGCGAGCTCATCCATAGAGATTTAAAACCATCGAATATTCTGTTGAACTCCGAGTGTCTAGTTAAACTAGCTGACTTCGGATTAGCTAGGTCCGTAGCTGTCACCGATGACGGAGATAACCCAGTGAGAACAGAATATGTTGCGACTAGATGGTATCGAGCACCAGAGATTTTACTTGGTTCAACAAAATACGCTAAAGCAGTTGATATGTGGAGTATTGGCTGTATTGTCGGTGAGCTCATCACAAATCGAGCTATTTTCCCTGGAAACAGCACTTTGAATTAAATCGAGAAGGTCCTAGAACTAACGGGTAGACCATCTGCAGCGGATATTGAATCCTTGGAGTCATAACTCGCTGCGAATATCCTATCAACGCTAAACACCTAGAAGAAGAAATCCTTCCATTAGATGTTCCCCGGCGCATCTGAGGACGCTATTGACTTAATCAGAAAGTTATTGTGCTTCAACCCGAATTAACGCTTAACTGTCGAGCAAGCGCTAGAGCATCCATACGTGAAGGATTTCCATTGTCCAGAAGAAGAAATCAGCTGTGATAGAGTCATCCCTATTTCAATGAATGATAATAAGAAGTTCTCGATTAAGGAATATCGTGAAGCATTGTATAATTAAATCTCCATGAAGAAGAAAGAGTAACGAAGGAAATGGTAAGAGAAGTATTTGTAGTAGTAGCAGTAGAACATTGCAGGGACGAATTAGCAAGTAACTGCGTAAGCTGCTAGTGGGAATACAGGAGCTGTAAGCTAGCCATAGTCATCGTAGTAATCGTATGGTTAAGGTAGTTCCACAGCACAACCGAGAGATTCCTATTAATAGCAATAGCAATTGCAAGGAGGATCTTCCAATTCAATTAGTAAATCGTAGACATCCTCATCGTAGTAGTAGTAATAATAATATGGAACATAATCATCTGTAGCTTCAGGGTATTAGCAGTAGCAGTTCTAACAACAATAGGTATAAAGACAACCTAGCTCAACATAGCAACCAGTAACAACTACAACAACTGCCTCGTCCTCTACTGTTATCCCTAAACCATCATCTTCTTCACTGGGTTAGTCAACACAACAACCACAACTCTATAAGCAATCCTCGTCGTCATCATCGTCCCAGCAATAATAATAGCAGTATTTCGAGTAAGAAAAAGAATAACTCAAGCCATCTGCTTATCCATCATAAGCTACAACTCAATAGTAGAATCTTCCCTCATCATAGCAGCAACAGCAACCACAAGCTTAGATCTACACTTCCTAGCAGTAATAACTCTAGAAGAGCTACTACACCAACACATCGAACACAAACAATGCTCCTTAACCAGCAGTAGTATCTGCGACTGGTGCATATTTGAATAGCTCCTACAAGACACCTAGCAGTAGTGCACAATAAGAAGTAAAGAAGGTCTTAGCGAACACATCCAACTATCAGCAGAATAGAAGTACAGCTTATCCTAACAGTCATTAAGGATCTTCAGCAATAGCATAGTAATAGCAATAGCATTCTTAGTAGAACTCCATGAACAACAACAGCAGCAGTGGCAATAGTCATAGCAATAGCAACACCGTACAATCTAAAACCTTTTCTTCTTCATTAAACCATTACCCCTCAGCGAAACCTACAGCAACTAGTTAATCCTATGGAGTATCAGGAAATGCTTAAAACTCAGGGAGTAAGTTTATTAACAGCAGCAGCAGCAGCAATAATGGTACTGCTACTAACAAATTCATAAATTCCTCTGGATCTGGGAATAGTAATATCCCTGCTAGTTCTAGCAGTAATAGCAGCTAAAGCAATAACCCAGCGAATTCACAGAATCATTACTATGCAGCACAGCAATATCTTCAATAGCATGTGTTGCAATAGTAATAACAATAACAACAATAACAGCAGTAATAGTCTTAGTCGTATCAAATGGGTTAGACTAAGAGTAATTAATTCCATCATATTCATTCATAAAGCAGTGGAAACAACAATAGCAGTGGTAATTTCACACAATATCAATAACAACAACAACAATAGCTGTAAATGTAACAGTAGCAATAGCAGCAGTAATTGTTCTTACAATAATAGCAGTAGTAGTAATAATAATCTCAAGTGCAATCTCGTGGTTTGAGTAATGGTGGTCATGTCCGATAGCCTTCCCTCAATGCTTAGAAAAGTAGAAAATGAAAGGATATTTAATCAGCTTTTGCGTTAAGTTAATTCAACCATTGCACTTGTAAAGAATTATCCATTTTTTTAACTGAAATATATTATAAAAATGAGAGAGAGTGATAACAACTGTTATGCTACAATAAGCACAAACTCCCTCTCTTTCTCTTTTCCTCTTCATAATTATCATCCATTGTATGTCATTTTTTACATATTGCATCATCTATTAACTCTACCATAATCATTCACATTTTTGTTTGGGCCGATTCTGCAAGCATTCTTAATTGTTTCTTATTTGAAACTCACAGATAAGCGGAGAAAGTGTGTCTAATGTGTGTGTGTTTGTGCTTATTAATATTATATATGTCCATATCGTCTACTTGGCTTTAAATTTAATAAAACAAAACAATTGACTAAAAAATCAAGAATAGTTAAGTTTAGCAATAACAAAAGACAAGATAAGCAGAAAAGTAAATTAAAAAAGAAGAACTAGAATCACAATACATACCAAAATGACCATTACTGATTCAATCGTGTAAGCATCAACAACATTGATAACATATTAATGTTTCTTTCTTTATATTCCTTCCATTTTAAAACAAAAATTATTATTATTAGCACATCTCAATGCTTTCCCCCTCCTTTTCTCACATTCTTTTTTTCTTTTTTCTATTGTTATTTAGGTTTCTCTTTAAGATCATAATTCCTGCTTATTATTCCTTGAAATTCATCAAGCAACGTGATTCTAAGCTTATCGGCAACATCCTTAAGTTCTGGTGTCTCAACAGTGTGTGGACACTATTTGAATATCTCATTCCACTTGTGGTAGATCAGTAAGAAATAGAACAATTATGAAAATAATATCAATATTTCAAGAGCAATTTGCATTCTTTTTTTTGAATATTAAACTCCTCCTTCCTTGCTACAATAGATGGTTTTTCTTCTTTGCAAATCTGGCATTCTATGCTGCTTTGACATTCCCTAACTATTCCCGATCCACGACTATTTTTGATATTACTCTTTCTAAGCTCTATACATCTAATCAAGAACTCATCACAGAATATGCTAACAAAGTAACACAACAATTAAATAGCATTAGCATTTAATTAGTCAGTTCCATACTAGCAATTTGTTAATAATATCCTTTCTTTTTTTGGTATTAATAGATTGAATCTAGCTTCGACAAGACAACAGGTTCTGCAACGAACAAGATCAGAGATTTCCTATCTATCTCTGTGATACCTAGTAAGCACATTACAATAATTTTCTATGATTAAAAAACCCAAAACGATACTATGAAAAATAATAATATTCATGCTATTTTTCCCTTGATAGAATTACAGTTGGTGTTTGAGAAGACTATCAAGAGAGTGATATTCTCAGGATCTGCATCTTCCTCCAATGCTGCTATAACTTCTTAGAATTAGAATACTACAATGATTGGGCAAAATGTTGTAACTGAAGATAATAAAAATAAGAAAGCTGATTGATTGATTAAATTAATTCACACAACTGAGCACTTTAACTACAAACTACAGAAACAACGAATCCCACACCACTGATAGCAAAAAACAACATAGACACATAATTTTTATTCATTTTGAGATATCAACCAAAATCAATGTTGGGAGTAGATAAAAAAATACTAGAGGCATAGAAAAGTACAGTATTAAGCTATATTCTGTGTATGTGCGTTTATGTATAAGCTATCATATCTGTGTTTTTTTGAAAAGTCATTTTATTCATTTGTTATCTCCTCAACTTACTCAATAACTCATGAGATAGCCTGTGAAATGATAATATCCCCTTAGCAATTATCACTTTCTACTCTATCTGGCATAATAACCGTGAAGCCTAAGTATTCTTGATAAAACACTGCTAATATGAGAGACTACAATTAATCTCAGCAAATACGAGGAAGACAATTAAATTTTTTTCTTTTTTTTGTTGAATTGTTCATCTGCAAAGCCTCGATAATCTTGCTATTAGTTGATGTTTACATAGGTATTTTATTAATTAACACAATCATTATTATATCCCTGAATTCGAAGGCTTTGTTGATGGTGTCCTTGTGACAGTGGATCCTTGTGAGATTTACGGTTAGAACTATGAGTACTATTACTGGAAGGGAGAGTATTATTATGATGATTACTACTACTATTATTGCTGGATTGATGAAGTCTTGGCAGTTTGATGCCTAGATGATATGCTATTTAGATTCCGAAATGTCGTGGATTACTTGAGATCAGTGGTTTCTTCAATGATCGGTTCAAGTCCTGTGTAATGTGGGGACTAATACGTTGGACTGCTCGGCTAATAGAACGGTTATTCTTCAAAGTAGTTAGCATTGCTGATGTTGTTGATCATTCTATTATTACTGATGAAGTTATTCTAATTGACGCTATTATTGAGATTACTACTAAGGATTGTTGTGTCTGTTTTGTTTTCATAACTTTTATTTGCTATGTGATTGAATATGTTATTGCTGTTGATGTTATTCATGGATGTTTCATTAAAGCTATTGCCATTGTTAGCAGTTTTATCTAGCATAGCAAATTGGCTTAAATGAGGAATATCTTGGAAATGTTCATGCACACCACCTGATTCTGTGTGAAAATATTTCGCACTGAATCTCGGATGTAGCCATTTCACTGGTGTCTGTCTATCGAGCTTATGCATGAGAATATCCACTGTGTTCTTCTCTTCCGTTTCGTCTTCATTCAGTTACACATCATTTTCATCATGGGAAACTGTTTTTTATCTCCCATTTATGTCATCTTCGTTGATGTGGTTTCGTGTGGAGAAATTGTGATTTATTAAACTTATTGGACTATTCGCGTGCATACCCGAATTGTTATTAGGAGTATTAGGCATTTAATTTATACTTTACTTATCATTATTATAATAGAGTGTACTCTATGTGAGTATGTTGTTGTTCATATTACTCCCGAGATTCGAGAGATTACTGTTGTTAAATGGTCTTCTGAAGAACAATCTTGATGCGGAGTCTAACTCTCTCTCGGATAATTCGGAACATTCTAAGATTGTCTTTAATGATGTCATTTAATGTGCTTCTCTGAATTTCTAGAGTTTCTTGTTTTCTGTGGGTTTATTTGTGAAATTAATGAACCAATGATGATTCAATGCCATAGCTGCAGTCGGGCGCTGATCAGGATCGATGGAGAGGAGTTTTAGCAGAAAATCTATCCCTGAGACAGATAGATCTTAATGTGAACTTGGATCTTTCTTTTTTTCATTGAACATCTATTCTAGGATCGAAATATCAAGTTCATATTCCCATTTGTCCCCTTCGATACGCTCTATCTTCGCGTAAGGGAATTTCTAAAATACCATGTAGAATAAGCACACACCTAAGGAAAATAAGTCAATCTAGGAGTCAAATTGTTTTCCTTCGATGACTTCAGGTGCTACGTAGTTATTCTACCCACGCTTGATGAGTCTATCCCTGTATTCGATGCAACTCGCTGTTTCTTCGATGAACTTGAAGTTTATCACAAATATTTCATTTTCCTTTTATCCGGTGGAGAATATTATGTTCTCGAGTTTAAGATTCCCATGAAAAGCATTCTACGCATGGATCGATCGAAGACCTTTGAGGATGTGGTATGTTAGAGTCGCTACAGCGATTTCCTCCAGTGAAGATGTGCAGACAATTTTGAGGAGATCATCACCATTGAAGGCAGCGAATGTTAGATAAATATAATTTTCATCTTCGTAGACTTTCTTGAGCTTGGGGAGTAGATTGCATTGAACTCTGCGGAGGACCTCTATTTCATTCTCCACGAAGAGCTTCTATTCCGGTTTGAGTCCTTTTTTGTTCACGATTTTAACACTCACGTACGCTCGTTTTTTCTTATCGATACATCTATAGAAATGGTCGAAGATTCGATTTTCAACTTTGAAACGCTGCAGAAAATTACCTACCTTACAATATTTCTTAAGTGCCTTGAGCCAAAGCTTGTGGAGCTGAAATTTATCAGTAACTAGCTTGGCAATCTCATTATCTTCCGTGTTGGAGATAATTATGCCGAAAGCAACTTATTCCCCAACAACTTCATTTTCTTCTGTTACTGTGCAGCTCTAACATTGGAGTTGCTCCACTGGAGGTGGCTTTGTTTTATCTTGGTATTTTAGCAAGCAATTCGGGTAAAGTTCGAAGTAGAACGGACGAAATTGCTTAATCATTTTAGAAAATGACAAGAATTAGCCTTTCATGAGCGCTTTAGTAGCTGGTTTTGTGGATTTTTTCTGCGATTTAAATGGACTGCTGCTTTCAGTGAACCTCCTCAGATGCTTCGTTTCGTTGAGCATGAAGTTCATGAGCATCGCGTTGCGCTCGTCCATATTTTCTAACGCCGATCGTGTGCGTATGTGTAAATATTCTTTTTCTTGTGCTTAATTCCACTACAGAGAATAATAAGGTTGACTCTATGTTTATTGATCTATTGATCGATATTGATTTTATGTGTTATTAAGAAAGGTTCACTCACGCAGAAACACGCATAAAACATTCATGCGATTCCACTTATTATTATTAGTATTCCCACTTAATAAACACATAGATTATTAAAACATTTGGATAAATAATTCTTAAAATTCCTCATCAATTTTTCAAGCATACGATTATCATCTGCTAAAATTGTAATGTAAGGGTAATTAATATTTTCTTGTTAGTCTCATTGAAAAATATGAAATCCTTTCATTTTACCATTGTTTAAAATATCCACAACAACTATACCAACAATAATATTTCTCATAGTAGTTTAACCATCATTTTATTTAAACAATGTAAGAGCGGTTTGTTGTTCTGATCTTAAAAGAAAAAAAGCATTGACTTTGAATTTAAACTCAAATAAAAATGTAATTGAAAAACTTAAATAGATTGATAATAAAAATCCATTACTTATTGTCTTCAAAAGGCAAAATTTTACTAAAGTGACAATATAAAAAAAAATGATTTTGTAAATATTCTTTAAAAATGTCTCTTTGTTTAATATGTTTTTTTTGTGAGAAGAAAAAAAATTTAAAAATAATTTAAATGATAATTAGCCATTTCATAATTTCTCATTTAATTATTAAAGGAGAAAGCTTTCAATAATTGACCTCTTTAGTTGTATGCATGAATCCGTTAGAAATTTTTTGATTTATCAGTGGGGGAGGGGAGAAAAATTCAATTATTAAATTGAAAAAAGCAAGGGAATTTCTTTAGTTAGTCAACTGATTTTTAACGAAAAAGAAGAAGATACGAAAATCCTTAAGGGAAGCGGATTATTTTAATTAAAAAAATAGTTTCATACAAGCACAAAGACTAACAGTAAAACACTTAAATGGCAGAAGAATTATATCTTTTTGTCAAAAGTTGTTCGTTATCTCGCTTGTTGATGCTAATTTTTCGTTGGTGCAGAGATGAGTTGAGACCCATTAGCTACGTTGGCCAAGGAATAGTAAATAAGACCCCACAAATTCGATAGTTTTTAAATCCTGATTGATTCAGCTCAAGTTATCCGAAGATCCTTAGAAATGAAATATTTTTCTAAGGATATTGACAGCATAGCTTTATTAGCTTTTGCTGCTCAAACAAAATGGATTTAAGTTTTTTACAACAGGATAACTATTGAGCGAATCAAATACCTCCCCCCTTATTATTCTATCGCTTCATTTACACTGTTTGAAATATTAATTTATTTCTTCTCATAGCTTAGCGTTTATATAGTGTACGCGAAAATAGCTTAGAGAGCAGTGCAGATAAAGTGATATGGATATCTCCGAAAAATAAAGGAGTCGATGATAGATTATTTAGTTGTTCGGCTAGCAAAGGCACTCTGCATCCAACAAACACTTAGGCTTGTGAAAAAAAAAATGACCATAATGGCTAGGAGCATGTATCAAGTTATTTTCCTTGATAGATTAATTGCACCTAGACCATGATGTGTCCTTCCTAGAAAATGAGGATGAACTATTATGTTCTTCTTGGTTTTCTTAGGAAGTTACAGAGATTACCCATCATTTCCTCTTGATGTGGTATCTCTAAATGACTTGCGAAAAACATCCATCTCCTCTGAAGAATCAATATCTTATCAGTTAAAACACCATAAAAATAGCAAACTATCCTAACATACATGCATACATAATACATACACGGATTCCTCAGAGGAAGATTACAACAAAAATAATGATGAAAAAATGAATAAAATAATGCGCTTATTATTAAAAAAAACGATCAATTCATTTGAAAAAAATCAATACAAAAAAAGAAGAAAAAAATTGAATTTCAAATGAAAAAAAATTAAAATCACTCTTTTACCCTCAATAAATGAATGAATTGAAAAAGAAAAAAAAAGAAAAATAAATAAAAATATTCAATAAACTTGCAATTAAGCAATCAAAAATTCGTGATATTAACACGGATTTGAAGGGAAGGATGGGAGGGTGAAAATTTGGGGAGGGGGGAGGGGGAGCGTTTATCAAGATTGAGAGCTTTGAGATTTTTCAGATTCCCATCTCAAACTAATAGAGCAAAAAAGAAGAATAGGTAACAAAATTTGACAATCTTTTAAGTAGTTTTTTGATTTGTTCAAGGTGATTATTTCCTTAGATTTTCAAAATAAAATCAAGACTATCAATCACTGTCAAAAGAAAAAGAACATAGAGAACTTTTAATGTTTTTTTATTAATCATTCCTTTGAAAACAAGAAAGCGAAACTTAAGTAACTAATTATATGAAAAAGAGCTTTAATTATTTTCAAAGGATTGATATTGAATACACACGCACACACTAACATTATTGAAGATAGTTAATTCCTTTTAAAACTTACATTGAAGGGTTATTTTATTTAGTTTTTATGAGTGATGCAGGGTATGCTGATCGAATTCAGAATAAGAGCTTGAAAAATAGCTTGAGAGAAGATAACCATTTCAAAAATTTCTTTGGTGAAAATCAAGCTAAAACCATTAATGAGAGGTACAATAGTAATGGCAATAATAGAATTCGATAAGATTAATAGATGGTACAAACCTTAGAAGGATTGAATAAAAGCAAGATTGACTTAGAAAGCTTTCAAAGATTCATTCAAACTACACCATAAAACTAACATAATACAATCAAAAACAACAACAATAGTAATAGCATAAGTAGGCTATCAACGAATAAACAGCAGTAATAGTAGTAGCAGTAGTAACTCCTATCTGCACCAAATCTTAGCTTTGAAGCATCAGCTGTACTTGGAAACAACAATGACTCAAAGGTTTCCTCTTTCCACATCAATAAGAGTAATCTTACATAATCGAATACCCAAAACAACATCAGTAACTCTCAGCAGCAGTAGCAGCAGCAACTGAATCGCTCTTATTTCTTTAATGGCCCAGAGCGGTTTATCTAAGATATCAACTTGAATTACTTCGACAATAGTCAAATCAATCCTCTTGTGGATACCAAGAAAACCTACTAACCTGGAGCGGATCTGGAATATTCCAAGATCTCCGAACGGCCTGCAAGATCATTCTCCACTAGTAAGCTTTATCTTAGCTCCGAAGGCCTCAGGACATCGAAATAGAAGAAATTTGAGCTTGAAGAAGTCAAAGCGAATTTGGAGCTTAGAAGATAATACAATGAAGAGAAAGATCGACGTAATCGAGGGTATAAACTAGCCAAGGCAGCTTACAGAAGTGGCATAACGCATCTAGATGGGCCATAAGAGTCTGATACGAAAATCTATTTTCAAGAAAATAATAAGTTCCTCGGGAGACAATCCGAAGAAGATACAAGACGGAAAGCTAGGTTGACATACATTGAAAAGTATGTCACGACAAATCCAGCAATCGTCTTTGATAACTTCTCTAGATCAAAATTTGACTCGAAGAATCCTATGAATTTCCCTCATCATGTGGATGAATTCTAAAATGGATTCTTAGCAAAGCAGAAGAATCCACAAGCGATTCAATATAACTCCAAGTCTTTTGATAGGCTCTTTGGACATAATCTTGCTGATTAGAAATAAACGATTGCTAGTATTCGCTCAAAGTATCTATTCTCTAAAGATACATATGGAAAATAGCAGAATATCATATCAAATACAGTTAATACAACACTGCAGTATGTGTAATGAAGAGGAAGGGAAGATAATATGTAAGGAGATATTTAAATAGTATTTAAGATGTATGTGTATGTTTGTGTTGAATTGGTCCAGCTTATTGCTGAAAAAGAAATTGAAAGAAGAATCTTTCTTTTCTGTTTATTTTATTTATTGTATGTTTATCAGAAGAAGGCTCATTTGTGAGCTGATTATCATATTAGAAGTATTCCTTTATGATTGTTTTACCAAAGAAACCAAAAATTGAATTGATTCTGGTAGGGGACAAGTAAGCGTTCAATTGAAAAAAAAACAAATTTTTACGAACTGCATTGGTGCTTAGATTATGATAATCTTTTTCTGATTTTATGGGTTTATGTTATTTCATAATTCTCATGAGAGTGTTTATTTGTGAAGTTGATTAAGATATTAGTAGTACTCCAAAGGAGAATAAGAGGAGTTATCAAATAAGCAAATAATATTAGTAGATTCTGATAAGAAACAAGAAAAATACATAGTTCATAGAAAGAGAAAATATATAATCTCCATGGAATACAGCTAATTCTTATCTGAAATAAAAGCTCACGAGCTCTCTCTTCAGGGATCTGATCTAGATTATTCCTCAGAGATTTTGAAATAATATGGATATGAAATTGAAGGCTACTTGGGAGTCGGTTCATTTGGTGCAGTGGTGTTAGCGCGGAACATCGCATCCTCCTAATAAGTTGCAATAAAGATCATTCACACAAACGATACAACTGAAAACTATGTCAAAGAATCAATATTAATGTAACAGTTCAGATCAAAGAACATTCTTTCTTTAGAGAAAACCATCCAAATTAAACCTAAGCATTTGCTGTTCTTGATTCTCTAATACTGTCCTAATGGTAGTCTCGAAACATTTCTCAAGGACAACAACAGTGGCAAGACCTTAACTGATCTCTAGATAATTCGAGTTTTCATAGGAATCTGCAAGGGATTAATATAACTGAGATAAATCAAAGTCATTCATTCTGATTTGAAACCTGAGAATATTCTGCTGTCTGAGAAAAACACACCTCTACTGGCAGACTTCGGGATCTCCAAACAGCTCTTTGGGACTCAAGTCAGCACGCTTAATCAAGGCGGGTCACCTGTGTATATGTCGTTTGAATAGACTTAGGGTTAAGTAGTCATCTAAACAGATTACTTCGCAGCTGGCATGGTGCTGTTTAATCTCTGCGGATAGAGTAATTACGGAGAGATGTTTGCTATGAAACATGGGCAGTTTCCGGATATCACTGGTAGGGAAAGATAAGATTTTCTGGAGATTGCATTCATCATGATGAAATTTAAACCAGAAGATAGAGCAACTCCAGAAAATGTTATCAAATAATTAAATGGAATTATATACCCTCATCCGTAAGATAAAAGATGGAAATATGAAGAAAACTAAAGTTATGTTTGAAATAAAGAAAGCTCATTTAGACAAAAGAATCGGAAGACAATGGAAAATATGAAGGAGAACTTAAAGAAGGAAAACTAAATGGTTAAGGTATGTCTTGAGATAAACAAGGCATCAAGCATTTGATTCTTTTTTTTTTGAATTTGCAGGCAAGTTTATCTACAGTGTTGGGGATACTTACGAAGGAGCATTCAGAGATGGCTGTAAATGCGGCAAAGGTCAGGGAATAATTGTGTGTGACTTTAAGTATAAAGAAATCTAAAATCAGGCTAGTACTTATTCAGCAACGGAGACAAGTACATCGGAGAGTTCAGTAATGGAGAGGCTACAATAGGTCAATATTTTTTCAGTAATGGAGATAGATATGAGGGAATGTGGAAAGATGGGCAGAGACATGGATAAGGTAACAACTACAATAGTTTTAAAATGTCTTGTTTTGACAGATAATTTACTGCGAATCTAGGCAAGTAATATTATGAGAATGGAGATATTTTGGAAGGGGAATGGCAGGACAATACTTAGTGTCAAGGTAATTGAACTTTTCAAAGAGATAGTAGAAGGGATATGTCATTTGTTGTTTTCATTTGTTTTTCCTAAAAAAGGAAAGTTTTGCTTCATTGATGGGGATATTTATGAAGGAGGATGGAAGGATGGTTTGATGCAAGGGATAGGTAATCAAATAGTACAAAACCTGCTTTTTAAAATCTTGAATTCTTTGAGATTTCTAGCTTATTTATTTCTCTCGAAAAGGCAAGTACTCTTACAGTAATGGAGATGTGTATAAAGGGAATTTCTTAGATGGAGAAAAAAACGGCCAAGGTTCATAAAACAAACAAATAGAATTCTTTGTTTTTTTTCTGTTTGATTTGAAAAAGCTTTGGTTATTTGTTCTATGAATCTAGGCAAATTATAGGTTGAAAAACCTGAAGAAATTTTTGAAGAGAAGTATTGTAAATGAAGTGAAAAGCAAATAAATCTGTGTTTTCTATTCTCAGTGATTGAATTATTTCTCTTTGATTCCTGAAAACTAGATCAGTTTCATGGCTTGCATGACTATGATTAAGTAATAGAAGGAGTCATCAAAGATGGTTGCTTGAACGATCAATGTATCAACAAGATCAATATTTATTAGTATTGATAACACAAAATGGCTCAATCTTAAATAATTCTTTATTGCTTTCCAAAATCACAGACACAGTTTAAGGCAATGGAAAGTTTAGATACGAAGGAGAGTTCAAAGATGGATATTTTAATGGGAAAGGTGGAAAAAGAGAAAAATAAAGAAGTCTTTACAATAATAACTCTTTTGAATTTGGATAGGCACGCTTTTCTACAGCTCAGGAGGTCGATATGAAGGAGAGTTTAGATATGGGAAATAAGATGGATATGGTAAACATTTTTTATTGAAAATAACATAAAACTAAAAGTGAAGTTTTAATTATTTCCCCCTTATTATTAGGCAAGCTCTTCTACAGTGATGGAGGTTTCTATGAAGGGGAATTTCGAGAAGCTAGAATTAATGGATAAGGTGATTTATCATTAATACCTCTAAATCTCAGATAGATCTTCATTAACTTTGATATTATTCTTTTATTATGAAGGCAAATTTATCTAAAACAACGGAAACATTTATGAAGGTGAGTTCAAGACTGGAAACTTTGATGGTCAAGGTAATTGTTTCTTAATTACATCACCAAAATATGTCCTACAATCATGAGAAAGTTTAGTCAAGACCAATATAATCCTGCTCTCTTTGTTTTTTATTAAAAGGCAAATTTTTCTATTCTCACGGAGGAAGATACGAAGGAGAATTTAAACAGGGCAAGTTTCACGGTTAAGGTCATTAACACAATCAACGAGAGGAGGGGATCATTTTTGTCATTGTGCAAAAACTTCTTGGTATTATTGAAAAACTAGGCAAGTTTATTACTAACGATGGAAGTTATTATGAAGGAGAGTACAAAGAAGATAAACGTAGTGGTCAAGGTAAGTGTCAACTTACAAGAGCCAGAAATAGTAGTAGATGTTTCTCTCATGAGTTTTTTATTTGAATGTAATACAGGCAAGATGGCTTTCAGTGTAGGAGGCAGCTATGAAGGAGAGTTCAAAGATAATAATTACAATGGTTAAGGTAAATTTCGGCAGATTAAGGATTACCTTTTTGTGTATTGTATTTCTTTGAATTCAAAACAGGAAAGTTCTTCTAAAGTGATGGAGATCGATATGAAGGGCAATTCAAAGATGGGGAGTACTGTGGTCAAGGTAAAATTAAAGTTCAAACAAAGAAGCCCTCCAAAAGATGCTTATTAGATACTTATCTCTCTACAAATAGGCAAAATGTTCTACAATGATGGCAGGATACATGAAGGAGAGTTCAAAGATGACCTACCAAACGGTCAAGGTACCATAATCAACACATAAACATATAAACATGCCAACAAATAGGATAAATCTTGTGGTTTTTCAAGAATGCTAATTGCCTTATTGAATTTTTTCAATCAGGTAAACTTACCTTTGTTACAGGCCATAGCTATGAAGGAGAGTTCAAAAATGGGACTTTTAATGGATAAGGTCATTTAGATTTAATGGGGATTTACTCAAACCATAAAGGATAAATATAAAATCAGATCAATAGTTAAATGATTACTGTTTTATTGTCTTTTAGGCAGGTTATTCTAAAGTGATGGTGGGATTTACTAAGGAGAGTTCAAGCATGGTAAATGTAACGGCCATGGTAATTTAGAATAAACAGCTCAAACATTTAGGAAAATGTCTTATTTACTTTTATTTAATACAGGTAAATTCTCCTCAATTAATGGAAACACTTATGAAGGAGAATTTAAAAATGATAAGCGAGAAGGTTTAGGTAATATTAGACCCAGTTATCCCAATGATTGATGATTCCCTTTTGATCTTCAAATCAACAAGGGAAATTTTTCTTTAACGATGGCAATCGATATGAAGGGGATTTCAAAGACGGAAAGATTCATGGTCAAGGTATTAAAAATGCCAATGATACATACCTTTAAAAGCTTTTGTCTGTTCTGTGTTATTAACACAGGCAGGTTTTTCTTTACGAATGGAGACATCTTTGAAGGAGAGTTTAAAGGGGACCTACCTAATGGTCAAGGTAAGATTTAGCACAACTTCTTGTTTATCATCAATGATCAGTAAATTAAGCATCTTTTATTATGTTTTGCTTTGTCAAAACAGGGAAGCTGATCTACAGCAATGGTAATCGATATGAAGGGGAGTTTAAAGACAACAAATTTAACGGTCAAGGTATGAATTAGCCAAATATGCCCACAAGAAGATTATCAAGGATTAATGTTTTCTGTTTTGATTTAAAAATTAGGAAAATTTTTCTATGCAAGCAAAGCGATTTTCGAAGGATAGTGGAAGGACAATAAGCAACACGGAGAAGGGAAGATGATTAATTAATATGGGGTTATCAAGCAACAAGGCATATGGAAGAAAGGTTTCATGATTATGGAAAAGCAGTTCAATTGATAGAATGTGATATATCAGAGAAAATCTGTCAATTGTGGATCTCTTTCGATCAATAGTTTTTTACAAAAATTATTATTATTAAAAAATAAGCTTTTTCAAGATTCAATAAGGAACGTGTTTATGATAAATGGAAGAGCAACTACATTAAATTTTTTTTTTTATATTGACAAAATTAAGTGTAAAGAAAGAAAAAGAAAGACTATTGAAAAAAAATAATTTGTGATTGCTTTAAGGACATTGTGCCTGTGAGTGTGTAAAAATAATCCAGTTAGATATCCATTTATGACTATTAAAAATGATAATGTGTTTTAAAGATTTAATAATTGTTAAGAGAGGGTTGGAGTTGATTAAGATATTAGAAGTATTTCAAAGGAGAAAATAAGAATTGTGAAGTTATTAATCAGATAAGCAAATATTATCAATAGATTCTGGTAAGAAACGATAAAAAAAATAGGTTAAGAGAGAGAGAAAAAAAACTCCATGGAATACAACTAATTCTTATTTGAATTATAAGCTCGCAAGCTCACTCTCGAGGAATCTGATCTGGATTATTCCTACAAGGTATTGAAAGAGCACGGATACGAAATTCAAGGCTACTTAGGAGTGGGTTCTTTTGGAGCAGTGGTGCTAGCGAGGAACATCGAATCCTCCTAATAAGTTGCAATAAAGATCATTCACGAAGATGATACAACTGAAATCTTTATCAAATAATCATTAAAAATGTGGCTGTTCAGATCAAAGAACATTCTTTCTTTAGAGAAAACCTTGTTGAGCAAATCCCAGTTGCTGTTCTTGATTCTTTAGTACTGTCCTCATGGGAATCTCAAAACCTTACTCAAAGACAACAACAATGGCAATACCTTAACTGATCTCTAGATAATTCGAATTTTCATAGGCATCTGCAAAGGATTAATTGTCTTAAAAAATATCTAAGTCATCCATTCAGATTTGAAACCTGAGAACATTCTTCTATCTACAAATAACACACCTTTGCTGGCTGATTTCGGGATCTCCAAATAGCTCTTTGGAGCTCAGCTCAGCGCACTTAATCAAAACGGATCGCCTTTGTACATGGCATTTGAGTAGGCTTATTAGGGTTAAGTAGTCATCTAAACAGATTACTTCGCAGCTGGCATGGTGCTGTTTAATCTCTGTGGATAGGGATAAAATAATTACGAAGAGATGTTTGCTATGAAACATGGGCAGTTTCCTGATATCACAGATAGGGAGAGATAGTATCTTCTGGAGATTGCATTCAGCATGATGAAATTTAAACCAGAAGATAGAGCGACACCAGAAAGTGTTGTCAAATAATTAAATAAAATTATCTATCCCTATCCGTAAAGATAAAAGGACTTTATTAATATCGATTAGATTCAAAGTGTACTAACATTAGAAAACTAGAGTTGTGTTTGAATGAAAGAAAGTACATTTAGACAGACGAATCGAAAGACAATGGAAAATATGAAGGAGAGTTTAAAGAAGGAAAACTAAATGGCTAAGGTATGTCTTGAGAGAAACAAGGCATCAAGCTTTAGAATGTTCTTTTTGAATTTGCAGGCAAGTTTATCTACAGCAAT
>Ga0302271_10000315_pt1 | contig 46101 bp, 37 predicted proteins | sample III_Bog_N1_1_FD_198767 | JGI IMG/M metagenome (GOLD analysis project Ga0302271, IMG submission 198767) | Peat permafrost microbial communities from Stordalen Mire near Abisko, Sweden - III_Bog_N1_1 | ecosystem: Environmental > Terrestrial > Soil > Wetlands > Peat | place: Sweden: Abisko...
TATTTATCTCTCAAATTCTAAAAGAAATTACTTGTTATTCAGGGTATTCGGAGTCTCCTCGAAGTTGATTGTTGATTGTGTTGAAGGAATGCTTGTCGAAGGTACTGTAAGGGGAATGAGCTGCGATCACCTCATTGTGTGGGAATAATTCATCGTTTAAGTACGCTTTCGATAAGGAAAATCCAAAGATATTTCCGATCGATGTAACCCCTGTCTTTTTGTTTGTCCTTCGCATGTGACTCTCTCTGTTATTGGCTTTCAATCCAGGGGAAGGCTGCTCAAGCATAGCAGAGAGGGTATTATTATTATTTTCCTTCTTGCTATCTTCTTCCTCGTTCTTCTGCTGATTGTTTGCAGTTTTGAAAAGGACTTGAACTGACGAAGCCTCCACCGAATTAACTTATGAATCTACAATGTTTGTGCTTTCTACGAAGTTAATCACATTTTCATTAGCACTATTCCTAGATTAGACTTACTGGCTAGCAATATCTGCAGCTGTCAACTATGCCATTTGTTCTGCCTATTCATTCTATGGGGCAGATAATTCATTATTCTGTTTTGCTGAAACTTCTGGGACTTTATGAGATGAACTAACTACTTGGCTGATTTCAACTTGTGCTGGTAGCAAATCTAATAACATTGGAGGGGGAGGAGGAATGGCATTGGTTGGCTAAACAGGAAGAGGTATGGTATTCTATGTGTTGTTATTATTCAATATGGAGAGAGGTGGTGGTGGTGGAATTGAAGGATTAACGAGATTTAAAGGAGGTGGAGGAGGAGGTGCAGATGAACTTACTAATAGCTATTATTGTTGTTGTTACTATTAAGACTATTACTGCTTATAAGGTGCTCTTATTGGCTGAGATAAAGGAAGTGAAGGAATATCAAGGATATCGAGACCAAGAGGAGGTGGAGGAGGTGCTGAAGTTGAAAACACAGCTGTTTATTATTCTGAAACAGTTGTGTCTGATAATTATTATTATCCTTGGCTCTCATTGGTATTACTATTATCAGCTTGCTACCCACTGAATTTCATTTCTAGCATCTTGCGTGATTCCTTGAGTCTTATCAATCTCGCTTCTTTTTCTTCTTTCGATTCATTTCCCAATCCAGCAGCTACTTAGGATGGTTCTTTCTTTGCCGAAGGGTCTTGGTTTTGCTATTATTTCTCGCTGTCGAGTTTCTGCTGTAGCTTCAAGTTGAGCTTCTTCTGTAGCTCTAGAATCACGCTCATTTTTTTAGCAAAACAATAAAGATAAATACTTTTAGGTATTTGGGTTTCCACTGAGAAGTCAAAGAGCAATATTATTTCTGAATTGTAATCACAGTGATTTTAATAGTATTAGTGTTTCTCCCTTTTTTCTTTTTTAGATTCGAGTCAATTATTATCCCTTACCCTTATCAGACAAAAAACAAATATCTAATGACTGCCATCTCAATTAAGGAAAAAATAATCTTTAACAAAGAACAAATTAACCCACAGACACACACAAAAACATAAATATACATAGGCGTGACTTGCATCTTAAGGAACTGCCCAAATAGATGGAAAAATATGACTCACTATTCAGGAAAAGGAAATGTAGTTTGAAAACATCCCTACAATTCGTTGTTTCTTAGATTTTCTTATTCTTGTCACATAATGAGAAAAATAGAAAAAGAGAGAAAACCCAGTTAATCAAGGATTTATTAATCTTCGTAGCTTTAGATAGATATTATTAGTAGATATATTAAATCAATAATAGAGAGAGAGAGTTTTGTTAAGATTATTAGTAATAGTACAGATCTCTTTTGTAGAACTGTTTTAGATCTCACATTTACCCATTCTCTACCTCGAGATCTTCCTCATGTTCCAGCTCAGCAAGAATGCTAAGTTTATTTGTCTCTCTCTCTCTCCCCCCTCCCCTTCCTCCCAAGTAAATGGATTTAAGAGGAAACAAAGAGATAAAGAGAGAGCTATGGGGAGATGTTAAATCTACTATTATTTGATGGTTGCTAGTAAAAATTCTTTCTAAGTATTTTAAGACTTATTTTACCCTCTCCCTCCCCCCCACCTCCCTCCTCTCTCCTTTCTTAATGGTATTGAAAAAATTGCAAAACGAAAAAGAAAAAAGAACTTGATTATTTGATTATATTCCTTCAATTAACTATCTTCAACTTTCATAATTTTATTCAGTTTTTAACTCAAATCCTTTAAACAAAACATAATAGTTTTCTTAACTTCTTTGATGTTCTTCTACTAATCTATTTAAGTTTCCTCATTTATCCCTTTATTCTGAGATACTAATTCCACAAGAAATTCATATAAGTTTTTATAATATCTTCACAGAAATATCAAATTTGTTCTCATATTTCTCTGCTTGAGCACATCCAAAAGTACTTATTAAAATTAAAAAAAATTCCCAACAAATAACAAGAAACATAGGTTTGTTAATATATTGAGATGGCTCTCAGAGCTGCAAACAAAGATATTAGCAGAAGAAAAAGGAGCTTTAATAACTCTTTATTTTGCTTTTGGACACATCAAAAGATTGTCTAAATCCAACAAAAATTATTTTGCAAATGTGACTGCTTTCTTGAAAGAGATGTTGCCCCAATCAACAATAAAAATTTTTGCTAAATGAATAAAGTGATACTACTAAATAGTAAATTTTATGCGCATTTTTGTGTGAGTACAGCATAATCCTGCTGAATCATATCTGAAACACATCTATTGAATGATTTTTATTTCAATTTCTGAAAATGTTAAAAAAATAATTGCAATAATATCATCTATAGCAACCAAACAGCGAGTCTCTAAATAATCAAACACAACAGAAACAACAACAACAACATCTAAACATCTACGAATAATGGCTGCCATATTCTTCTCCTCCTCTTCTCCTTTGCTAGTTTTTCTAATATTCCTAAAAAATCAAAGAGGAACCTTTTTCCAGCTTTCAACCTTGAATTTAGTGGCACATTGTATCTCGTATTTGCAGAGGGAAGGGCACATATAACTTTAGTTATTTTCTTTGATGTATTTCTTGAATCCAAATATGTGACGTTAGTTGTATGCAATTCCTTTGAAATCTGTAGCACCTTCAAAACCAATGCCAGTATCAGGTAGATAATCACCCGAGGCCTTGAAGGATCCATTCTGAAGATTAAGTTCCACAGCTTATCGTGTACGCTAGCATGTTTTTGGGTCGTATTGCATTTTCTCTTTTCTTCCTCCGAACACCACGAGGGTATCGTTTTCCTTCACGAAACAGTATGCTCTCTCAGTGAAATACCTATTTGGATTCATTTGGTTGAAAATAACGTAGCTCATCCATTTGTCCGTGTTCGCGTCAAATATCTCGACTGTGAGATCCTCATCTTCAGTCTTTGAATTAGGGTTGCTCACTTTCCCGCCAACGACGTAAAGCTTATCCTGATAGACAGTCGCTGTGAATAGCTGTCTTGGAGTTGCGAGATCCGAAATTTTCTCCCAAGCATTTGAAGAGAAATTATATCTCTCACAAGTCCTCATAGCAATATCCGTCTCTTTTGAAGTGTCTCTCATGTAACCGCCTAGAGCATAAATACAAGTTCTGTACTAAATTAGCTAGTGGAATACTCTTGCTGAGGTCATTGGTTAGATATCAACTTGATCAACCTATGCTGGGATTTAATTCTGAGGATCATCCGTAAAAAGAGGCACAATAAACGAGCGATTCACATAATTCTATTTCGTTGGGTAACCCAGTCCTCCTGAGGCCAATACTCCATGCTGCTTCGTCACTGAATTGTAGAACTTGCAGACAGACATATACTCATTGAAGTAGCTTTGCTGATTTGCGACTTTTGAAACAAAAATATGAACTTCCTTCCAAGCTTAAGTTTTAAGGACAGGATCCGCAAGTGAGGGAAAGAATAAATACAGCACTGACTGCAATTTCCCATTGTCCTGCACATTCACATTGTCATTTATGAAGACAAAAGAATCCTGATAGAATTCAGGTGTCTGCTTGCTAGGATATTATGGATATTTCTTCTCATATTCGTTGAGCATCTCAGATTCCTTGACAATATAATGGTTGTTAGGATTAGCTGCTTCTATCAAGATCCACTCATTCTTATTAGTCACATAGACCTACCAGTCTAGAATCCCCATGTAAAGATCGGAGAATTAGTCATTGAAATATTATCTCATGTAATTCTAGGCTGTATCCATGTCTGCATCCAAGTAGAAATCATTTCTGTAAATGAACTATGAACAGGTAGGACACTTAAATGAAGCCCCATCTGCTGCTTACGACTGAATGAAGTCTATGATCGTATCAATGTCCCATACGCAATCGATTTTCATACATTTCGTATTTCGGACAGGCACGGGTATCTCTCCTTAACGAATACCACATCTATTTTTATTAATTCGAAAAAATATCAATAAATTTTTTGTTTTATCAGAAAGAGTTTTGGAGAATATTTGTAGTGTGTATTTTTACGCAAATGAGATGAAAACTCTATCTATCTTAGCTTTTGCATTTTGGTTTTTCAGGATGTCATAGGCTGACTAGGTTTTTCTGTAGTTTAGGATACTTTTCTTCAACTCTTCTCTGCTGCTCATTGCCTAAGTTTTATTGATTTCGTTTCTTTTTTCTCTCTTGTTTCCTGTCCTGTATTTTTTTCCCCGATTCTTATTTTTTTATTTAATTTTTTCTTTTAATCAATTATCCCACTTTTTCGTGTTGTATTTTTCAAATTTCAAAACTAAAACCAAGCATTGAGGAAAAATTAAGAATAACACCGAAATGTCTCAAGATAAAAAAAAAAATTCTTTCTTCTTTTTCTTTGATTTCTGATTAAATATTCTAAAAATTATGATTTTTTTGTTTTTCATAACTACTCAAGCAATGCATCTATTAGTAGATTTAAGTTCTATCATTAAGTGTTGTTTTTTTCAAGAATCATGTGCTTGCTAAATCAAAAAGCAATCCCTTTTTTTCTTTTCTTTGCGAGACATTTAATTTTTATTCCATTGGGTGTTTCTTCTTCTTATGGCTCTGAATCGAATTATTATTGCTTTACTGCTTGAGTTTCAATGAATCCTTGAAATACTTTCTAAATTGACTCTCAAGTCTTCTCATTTCCTTAAAGCAGCAACAGAAACAACCTTAAAATAACTTTCCATTTTTTCTATTTTACAACTTGATTAACACAAAAACATAGATTTAAATCAAAATTTTACTTATTAGAAAGAAAATCTTCAATATTATTCTCCTTTTTCTTCTTCTTCGAGAATACCTAAAATTACAGAAAACTTCCCTCAAGAAAGGAGGTTAACTCATCCTGAACTTAATAAATGAGCTCACAATATCATTTAAATAATGTTAGATTATATTGAAAAAAAAAAATTGAAAGAATCTCATACTCATCTTCCTCCTGACATATTGTAGCTTTCTTCTCTCTTCAATACCCAAAATATCAACTATGCTGATATTCAACACCAATCCTTCAATCATCTTACCCCAACATGCAATTCAAATTTCCCTACCTCAACCAAAAAAAGTCTGTTTTATCTCAACCCTTTCTTAAAATCTCTAAAGAATTTCCCCTTATTTAGCAGAAATCATTACCACTTTAGTTTTTCTCCCTTGAAACAGCAGAAAAACAAACAAAAACATACCATAATAGCAGAAATCAATATCATCTATTGTAACAATGTATTTAATTCATATTTTCTTTGCTCATTTCTCTCTCAATAGGCTTACTAATTCCATTTTCAGATTTATTTATTTTTGGTTTCTTTATTCTGTGTGTATTTGTGTGAATTGTTCAGTTCAAATTCCTTATCAGATTAAAAAGTAAAAAGAATAGCTTTTGTTTTTGTTTTGTTTTTTTTTTGCGGAAAATCAAAAGAATGAAAGAACATTATTTATTAATTCCGCGCAATTAAATACCTGAAGAAAGCCAATTTTGTTTCGTACAACTATCTCCAGTCAGTCAAATACAGGACATTCATTTTATGGAGCAACGAGAGAAAAAACAAAATATTTCAAGATAACAAGCAACTCAAGCTGATTAAAGGAACTTAACTGAAAATGGTTATTCAAACAATGATCTGAGATAACAGCCAGCAGAAAGAGTCCTCCCAAATCGCTTATTCGAAGCATTCAAAAACCACTTGCAACTTCGGAAGCAAACCGTTCGTGCTTAACTGAAAAGATGGAATCAGCAATTCCTCGAATAAGAAAAGCAACAGCGAATGCTGAGTGTTCGCAGGATAAATAATACCTTAATCGATGAGCTAACTTAGCAGACTGTTTCGTTTCTAGCAACTCAATCGAGAGTTCATTCTTACACAAAAGGAAAACAAGTTTCTTAAACGAACAACGATTTATCTTTTTTCATAGCAAGTTTATGTTTCCTAGAAGGGGAGCACGAACAAACCTGCTGTATTTCCATTGAAGAACCTGCTGATCAAAGAATGCCAGCTACAAGTCACCTAGAAGATTCAAATAATGAATAACTTATCCAATAGAAAGAACCAAATTTAATTTAAGAATAATAGAAATATGATCCTACTTAAGAAACAGACCCATCAATGATACTCTTACCTGAGGTAATCTCTTGCACAATGAATCTAATTCTTAGTAAAGTAATCTATTACTCTCTTAAGCTCAATGCTGCTAAATTCTGTAGAATGGATTATTTAAAATTATTCACACAGTCTGCAGTTAATCTCAAGATTTTGCAGTTATGTTTAGTTCCGCAAAAACACAAAACAGTCATTCCTCTAGAATTCCGCGAAAATCTTATTGTACCGCTGTCATCAGATTTGGTTACTTCTCTTGCTCAAATACTCCAAAGAAAAACACCTCAATTGTAAAGTCTAAGTCTAACTTATGGAGTTGTGGATATAACTGATACAGAAATGGATGAAGTTTGTAATGATTTAGCTTCTCTAACAGAGTTAGTTAGCTTCTAACTAAGCATGAAAGTCTTCTAAAGTATTAGCGAGTAAACTGTTTAGACCATCCTGATATTCTTAACATATCATCCTAAAATAACAATAGATGTGAATATCTCACAGCTGACATAGATAGTCATAACGGAGTAGCTTACTCAACGTCTCACTGATATCATAACTAATAAAAACATGAATCTTCTCCGATGCTTATCATTTATAATTCCAGCACAATAAAATGTTGCTTGTACTTAGATGATAGCTTCGAAATTCACGTAGAATCTATTCACGCATGTTCCTTATCTGAACAAATGCACTTTATTTATTTAGTTGCCAATGTACCTCGAAAGGCTGCTGATTCTTAAAGCGTTCAATGCGGAGAAAATATGGGTGCAAATTATGCTCATGAAATAGATTAAATTGCTGTAGACTTTTCGAAAAGAAATAGCTTGGTAAGTTTTAGATTTTCAAGAAGTATTTGTGTTCTGAACGAAGGGGGAATTGTCAAGAATATGCAGAAATTTCATTTTTTTATCAAAGAAAATTTGTGTATTTCCATTCTTAAATACTTGTTTGTACAGTTCAAATATTGTCATTCTCTTTGAAAATAGGCAACTTTACCTCGATTTGATAAGGAGGGACTAGTGAAGAAGAGTAAAAAGACTCTTTATTAACAAATTAAAAAATACATAAAAATCTAGATATTTTTTTTCAACTAAATAATAACATTCCTTTTTTACACACCATCAAACGTTTAAGAGAAATGGACGATCTTGCTTTGGAAATAGTAGAAAAAGCTAAAACCAGTAACTTTAGCTTCTAGTCCATAAAGGAATTCATAACCCTGATAAATACCAAGAAGAATAAGTACGCTGATTTGAGTTTCTACAGAAGTGAGCCTTATGTGTTAGTGCTAAAAGCAAAGTGGAATGAAACTGATTAAGTTGCTTTGAAAGTAGTTGAATGGAAGGGCGATGAATCAGAACTCGAGGAGATGAAAAGAAGATATACGACACTCCAACAGCTTTCTTATTCTGGCTGCTTTGTGGAAATTAAGAGTCAATTCTTCCTCGCTGAAGAAAAAGTAGAAAAAAAAGATGAAACTGATACTACCTCAAATAGTTCTAATATGAATTCTAGTCTTCCAGCACAAATCAATAAAGGCTATTTTGTGTAGGAATTCGAGTTATTTGACAGCAACTTAAGAGAACTCCTTCAGCAATTTAATCAAGACAACAAAGACCCAGAGGAAAATCTAAAGGAAATCCTAGCAATTCAAATACTGGATGCTGTCAACTTATTGCATCAAAGACACGTGCTGCATGGACCTATCAAGGCATCCGATTTCTTAATCTCTTCTAGAAGGTAGGATCCTCCTTTCCTGAAACTGCTTATCAATCCATTTCCTATTTACCCTTCTGCTAATCTCTTCTAAAGCTCTGCAAACGAATTAGCATAGAACTCAAGTGATCTTCCAGACTCTGCTGAATAGCAAGATCTAGTTTCTTTAGGGTAAATCTTTCTTTAGTTAGATACCATATCTGCTAATAATTCTGAGGACTTCTCCGATAATTCTACAATACCAAAGCTCAACAGAAGAAAAATCTTTGAAAACCAAGAGGCAGCAACTAAAAATAGCAGCTCTTTTCTGTACAAGATGGCTAGGATATTCCTGAGCAAGTAAGCTAATTGCAAACTGAATAGCAGTGCTCGATCGATGCTGCTGTAACTTCTGAAGAAAAATGAAGAATATCTAAAAATACCTATATTTTCAGTTGTTTTGAGGAGTCAAATCCAGAGTTCGTTGGATCTGTCAATTATTCCTGCCATAATCAAGCAGCAGTAGCTGATCAGAACAGCCAAAGAAAATCAAGTTATTAGATTAATAGATTAGTTTAACGCAATCGAGTCAGAGGAATAGCATCTCTCTGCAGATTTACTCAAGAGTGCTTTGCTTATTATGCTGGAATGGAGAAATTTCGAAGGAGAATTCGATCTATTGGGAGTTGGATCTAGTGGAGTTGTCTTTGGAGTTGATAATCTCAAAGAATAAAGAAAATCTGTTCTCAAACTGTCCCTGTGCACCAACAAAGCAGAGACCATCAGGGAAATTGAAATCATGCGGATCTGTTAGAGCCCTAGCATCGTGAAGTTCTACGAGAGCAAGTTCTTTGAAGATGCAAACCACAATCTCTTTGTAGTATTCGAGCTCGAGAGATGCAAGTATTCTCTTAAGAATCATCTAGAATTGCAGACAATTCAAGATGAGTATTCAGAAGAATAAAAATACCTCCTGGCTCTTCAGATAATCTCTTCAGTTTACATACTCCACACGCATAAGATTATCCACAGAAACATCCAACTCAAAAGTTTCTTGATCACAGAAAACAATGAAGGAGAAGTCTTTGCGAAGCTAAGTAAGTTCAGTCATGCGGATACTTTACAGGAATGTTTTCAGGAATATTCTGAATTAGAAAACTAAACATTTCAAGGAGAATTCTATTCTCCTTTTAATTGCATCATTCAGAAGTACAAGAGGGAATCTCTGCTGTATTTTGCACCAGAGAGATTCAACTACCCATATCCTACAACTTTTCAAACTGACAGTTTTGCAGTAGGCTTGTGTCTCATTCTGATTGACAACTACCGCACATTTTCTGAAGCAGGATTGGCAAACCATTTGAATTCATAAACTAAACCGTATTCTAGCATCTGCTTAGACAAGGATCTTTTGATAAATAGAAGTACAGAACTGCATTAAATTGCTAAGCAGTTTCTTAGTTATTTGCCATTATAACGAAAATCTATTAAGGAATTCATTGATAAAGTCCCTTAATCTTCTCGTTTATTCTCTAAGTTTTCATACAACACTTTTCAAGTAACTCTTCTTCAATAGAAAAACTTCTTAAACATTAGCAACCTTAGGGAGCTATTTACTTCATCGTCTAAGCTCTTATCTCCCCTTATCAATATTTAGTGTTTATCAATCAATCTTGAGAATTTTTTTGGCTTCGATGAAGAATCTCTTTTATCTTCCTTTAGTAATCTCCCAAACCTATCCTCCATATCATTAAACCTAAATGACAATTAACTCAAAGGTAGAGAATCTCTTTTAGCTCCTCTGACGAACCTCACTAATCTATCAAAAATAAAAATTAACCTCATTTGCAACTCGATTAGAGACATTGGAGCATAATCATTGTTCAAACCTCTAGTCAATCTTCTCAGTTTATCAAGTCTTTCTGTTAATTTAGAAAGCAACAAGGTTGAAGAAGTTGGCCCAAAATTTATTCTCTAACCTCTCTCTGGCCTCATTAATCTATAAAGCTTGTCCTTCAACCTATGTAACAACTCAATAGAAGAAGTTGAAGGTTTATCAATGTTAGCCCCTCTCAGTAATCTTACCAATCTTTCAAGTTTATCTGTAGAACTGAGTTACAACTCAATTAATGACATCGGAGCTAAAAATCTTTTAAAACCTCTTGCCGATCTCAGAAATCTCTAAAGTTTTTCCTTGAACTTACATGATAACTAGATCGAAACCATCGGCGCTTCATCTCTGTTAAAACCTCTAGCGAACCTAATAAATCTATCTAGCATTTAACTTGATTTGCATGATAACAAAATTGAAAGCATTTAACAAGAGTCTTGTCTATTTCCTCTGACTCATCTCATCAATTTATAAAGTCTGTCACTTAACTTATCAGGCAACTCAATAGGAGACACAGGAGCGAAATATCTTTTATCTCCCCTGTCAAATCTTGTAAATCTAGCAAGCATATCTCTAGATTTAAGCAAAAACTCCATTGGAGAAACTGGAGCTTAGTTTCTATTGTCACCCATTAGGAAATTATTGAAACTAACTAGTTTATCAGTTAGGCTTTTCAAGAATTCAATTGGCTCGATTGGGGCATAAAGCCTTTTATAACCGCTCAGAGAACTAATAAATCTGAAGTATTTAACTCTTAACTTAGACAAAAATACAATTGACGACTTTGGAGCTTTATCTCTATTGCTGCCACTTTAGAATCTCATCAAACTATCTAACTTATCCCTTCAATTAGATAGGAACTCGATCCTTGAAGATGGAGCTCAATCTCTTTTGAAGCCACTTGAAAAGCTTGTAAATCTATCAAGTTTATCACTCAATCTATGTGGAAATTCAATAAATGCAGTTGGAGCTACATTTTTGTTATCCCCTCTTGCGAATCTGAGAAATCTTTAAAATATTTCCCTTGATATTTCGGGCAACTCAATAGGAGATATTGGAGCGAAATCTCTTTTATCAACTTTCCCTAATCTTATTCGTTTACAGAGTTTATCACTTGATTTAGAAGGGAACTCGATTGGAGATATTGGAGGAGCATCTTTGTTAACTCCTCTTTCTAATCTTGTCAATCTAACCTGCCTTTCACTTAGACTTCTTAATAATTACATTAGATGCAGTGGCGCTTAATCTCTTCTGTAGCCTCTTAGTAATCTTGCCAATCTCTCAAGTTTCTCCCTTATCCTTGAAAACAACTCCATTTCCAATATTGGTGCCAAATCTCTATTATCTCCCATAGCTAATCTCATCAATATAACGAGCCTAACTCTTAAATTAAGTTAAACCTCAATTGGAGACCTTGGAGCATAATCTCTTATTTTTCCTATCAGCAATCTCAGCAATCTCTAAAGTTTAACTCTTTTCCAAGACAATGATTTCAAATTTAAAAAAACCGATCACATTTACGAATAGTATTTAAAATAGTTAAAGGAAATTAATATTTCAGATTGAGGAGGTGCTTTAGATAACCTTTAGCAATGGAAAAAAACTGGCAATCTCTTCTCAAACATGAAGAGAAGAAGAAAAGAATAAGAACATTGTTTTTTTTCTAAAATGTATATTAATTTACTCAAGTTCCCTTTATCTGGGTATCTTTTTTTTTAAACATTAATGTGCCATTGATATTATTAAGATATTTAAATTATGATCATACTTTCCGGATCTATTGAAGGAAAAATATTAGCCTGCTTTTAGCTGATCGGGTAGTTGATCACTATGGTGTTGAGTATTCATTCTCATCTTGGAATTTGAGAGACATATATTTATACAAAGTATCTAATTGAAACATCTTATATTGAGATGGGATGCCTTTTTCCTTGATAAATCCAATACATCTTGCTTTTTTAAAGATTACAATTCCACAATAGAATTACATGAAACAAAAAAAAGAGAAACAAACAAAATGAAAAGAAAGAAGAAAGATGAGAAAAGCAAGCATGTTTTGCCATTTATTTGATATGTATTCGTATTCGTATTTAGTTGTTTTCTAGATTTAGGGTTATGCTTGAGAGATTTAGGAGATTCGCTAAAGGAGATAGCAGAAATTACGCTCCTTTATCTCCAATTTAGTTGTCAACTAGGCTCAGGATTAGACTTGAGAGATTAATGAGATTTTTTAAAGGATATAACAAACATTAAGCTCCAATGTATCGGATTTAATTGCTATTAAGATTTAGAGCTAGGCTTGAGAGATTAAAGAGATTCGCTAGAGGAAATAATAGAGATTATGCTCCTATGTCTCCAATTCTGTTGCTCATAACATTTAGGGTTATGCTTGAAAGATTAAGGAGATTAGTTAAAGGAAATAACAAACAATTCTCTCCTATGTCTATAATTCGATTACTCTTAGGATTTAGGGTTATGCTTGAGAGCTTAAGGAGATTCGCTTAAGAAGATAACAGGGATTACTCTCCTTTTTCTCCAATTTAGTTGTCATCTAGGTTTAGGGTTAGGTTTGAGAGACTAAAGATATTCGCTTAAGGACATAACAGAGATTACGTTCCTATTTGTCCATTTTAGTTTCTATCTAAATGTATGGTTAGGTTTGAGAGACTTAGGAGATTTACTAAAGGAGATATCAGAGATTTCACTTCTGTGTTTCCAATTCGGTTGCCCTTAAGATTTAGGGTTATATTTGAGAGATTTAGGAGATTCGATAAAGGAGATAACAGAGATTATACTCCTTTATGTTCAATTTGCTATCTCATTGGATTTTGATTTACGTTTAGGTGAATAAGGAAATTCCCTAAAGGAGATAACAGAGATTATGCTTCTTTATGTTCAATTTGCTATCTCTTGGGGTTTAGATTTATGTTTGGGTGAATAAGGAAATTCCCTAAAGGAGATAACAGAGATTATCTTCCTGTGTGTATGTGTCCAATTTAGTTGTCAACTAGATTTAGGATTAGACTTGAGAGGTTAAAGAGATTCGCTAAAGGAGATAATATATTTTATGCTCCTATGTCTCCGATTTAGTTATTATCTAGACTTAGAGTTATGTTTGAAAGATTAAGGAGATTTGCTAAAGGGGATAACAGAGATTAAGCTCCTTTGTCACCAATTTAGTTGCCATCTAGATTTACTGTTATGTTTGAGAGACTAAATAGTTTTGCTAAAGGAAAAAACAGAGATTATGCTCCTTCATCTCCAATTTAGTTGCCATCTAGATTTACTGTTATGTTTGAGAGACTAAATAGTTTTGCTAAAGGAGAAAACAGAGATTATGCTCCTTCATCTCCAATTTAGTTGCCATCTAGATTGAGGGTTATGCTAGAGAGATTATGTAGATTAGCTAAAGGAACTAACAACAGTTACAAGCCTTAATCTCCAATTTAGTTGTAATCAAGAGTTAGAGCTAGGCTTGAGAGATTACGGAGATCTTATAAAGGAAATAACAGTCTTTATGCTCCTTTGTATCCAATTCGGTTGCTCATAAGATTTAGGGTTATGCTTGAAAGATTCAGGAGATTGGTAAAGGGTAATAACAGTCTTTACGCTCCTTTTTATCCAATTTGATTGTAATTAAGATTTAAAGTTAGGCTTGAGAGATTAAAGAGATTCGCTAAGGGAAATAGCAGTTCAAATGCTCCTTTCTTTCCAATTCGGTTGCTCATAAGATTTAAGGTTATGTTTGTAAGATTACGGAGATTAAATAAGGGAGTTAATAGTCTTTACGCTCCTATGTGTCCAACTTGGTTGTCATCTAGATTTAGGGCTAAGCTTGAAAGATTAAGGAGATTCGATAAGGGAGCTAACAGAGATTCCGCTCCAAGGTATCCAATTTAGTTGTAATCAAGATTTAGGGCTAGGCTTGAGAGATTAAAGAGATTAACTAATGGACATAACAATGTTTATGCGCCTATGTCTCCAATTCTGTTGCTAATAACATTTAGGGTTATGCTTGAAAGATTACGGAGATTCGCTAAGGGAGCTAACAGACATTCCGCTCCAAAGTGTCCAATTTAGTTGTAATCAAGAGTTAGAGCTAGGCTTAAGAGATTAATGAGATTCGCTAAGGGAGATAGCAGTTTGTATGCTCCTTTGGTTCCAATTAGGTTGCTCCTAAGATTTAGGGTTATGTTTGAAAGATGAATTAGATTCGCTAAGGGAAATAATAGTCTTTATGCTCCTATGTTTCCAATTTAGTTTTTATCTAGATTTAGGGTTAAATTTGAGAGACTAAATAGATTCTCTAAAGGAGATAACAGATATTATGCTCCTATGTGTCCAATTAAGTTGTTATCTAGATTTAAAGCTAGGTTTGAAAGATTAAAGTTATTCTCTAAAGGAGATAATAGATATTATGCTCCTAGGTCTCCAATTTAGTTATTGTCTAAATTTAGAACTAGGCTTGAAAGATTAAGGAGATTAGCTAAATAAGTTAAAAGTGATTATGCTCCTTTGTCTCCAATTTAGTTGTTATCTAGATTTAGGGCTAAGCTTGAGAGATTAAGGAGATTCGCTAAGGGAGATAACAGAGATTAGGTTCCTATGTTTCCAATTCGGTTGCTCTTAAGATTTAGAGTTAAGCTTGAGAGATTAAGGAGATTCGATATGGGAGATAACAGAGATTACGCTCTTATGTCTCCAATTGAATTTTCATAGAGGTTGAGTGAGACACTCGATAAATTGACTAGCCTAGCTAAGGGAGACAGTAGATATTTAGCTCCAAAAAATAAAGTTGAACTACCTGTAAAATTAAGTGATATCCTTGACAGTTTAAAAAGATTACTGATTAAATTTAAGAGAAATTTTGCTTCAGCATCCCCAATCCATATTTATTTGAGATTAAGACAAACACTGTAAAGACTATCAAATCTCTTGGGGGCTTATTTGAAATCATCTAATACTTTGTGACCCTCAATAGTTAACCTCAGTTGCTATTGAAAATTATTCTCATCTAAATTCATAGAAGTTCCTTTGTTTTCATTCAAAGATACCACTAGCTTCGAGGCCAAACTCCTAAGAGAATTTCTTTATTGTGGCTACAACATAAGGAGCTGTTTAGTAATTCCTTATTAACCTGCTTTTGTGCTAATCTAAGGGTTCATATCTAACCAGGTCAAAGTAAATCCTTTAGGAGCTGACTGCAACATTCGAGCAAGTTTTTCCTCTGAAAAGATAAGCTAGTTATAAAGGAGAAAGATGCATAAGCCAACTGAGAAGCCATCAGTCGAGTATGTAGAAAGATCAGGGTTTTCCCATCTCTCCGGTGCAAAATACAAGGGAGATTCCCTGTTATGCCTTTGCAAAATACAATTCACAAGTGATTAATATTCCCGTTTAAGTAGTTGATTTTCTGAAGTTGTCAATTCTTCGAAGTTATCCTGTAGTTGAACCGCATGGCTGAAGTTGCTTAACTTAACAACTGCTTGTCCTGATTCGTTTTTTGTGATTAAAAAACTGTCTAGCTTGATGTTTCTGTGGAGTATTCGATTCTCATGAAGGAAGCTAACTGAATCAACGATTTGTAAGGTCATAAAATTCTTTTATTTATCTGAGTATTATCCATTCGTTCTCTGCAGTTCCAGGTGATGGCTAAGTGAATACTTACATCTCTCCAGCTCTTAAACGACAAACTCATTGCCATTAGAATCTTTGAAGAACTTGCACCCGTAAAATTTTACAATGTAAGGAGCCTAGCAGATCCTCCTAATACCTATTTCTCTGATGGCTTTTGCTTTGTTGGTGCACAGTGAGAGTTTGAGAGCAGATTTTCTTTTTTCCATGAGGTTTTCTACTCCAAAGACAACTCCACCAACTCCAACTCCTAAGACATCATATACTTCACTAAATTCTTTCCACTCCAACATGATACTCAAAGCGCTCTTGAGTAAATTCATAGTTAACTAGGTTATCCTTTTTCCCTAGGTGTTAAACCAACTGGCTACGTTATGGAGGTTGCGTTGTCTTCTCACTTGCCAAACAAGATAATCAAGCATTATTCTTTTAGAAGGAATTGGCAGACTGAGAGAGTTCACATGGTTCTTCAAAACCACAGAAAATAAAGGTATTTTCAAATCCCCTGTTTGCTTCTAAAGAAGCAACAGCAGCATTGAGCGAGCGCTCTAGCTATTCTCCCTTTAATTATTCAATAGAGAACATGCTATCTTGTAAAGAAAAGTACTTTGATTGAGCTGGTGGGTTTCAGACATCGTTGTTAAGTCAGGTTAAGCAAGAGCAACATTAGATATTGTTGAGTTATCAAAACTAGCTCCAATATTATCCAACTGAAGGAGGATTTTCCCAAATGAAATAAGATCTTATTCAAAGCAATCTCCTTAGTTCTCACCCATATGAGGCATAGGGTTATGAGGTTCAATTAGCTACACCGGATTCTATATCTTTCTCGTATTAACAGGAGAATTAAACTGAAGATTGCACAGTTTCAGGAGAACCGGATAGTCTAAACTCTACGAGACTAAGATGTGTTATGTTGCGATATTTCCATGGGCTATGTGCTTTTGATGCAGCAGATTCACAGCATCAAGCATTTGAATCGCTAGCAACTCCTTAAAGGTTTCAGAAGGAGGATTTTTATTTTTCTCTGAATAAAACGAAATGAATTAGTGTAAACTTTCTTGACACATCTCCATTTCCTACACAAAATAGATCTTCCGAGCAGTTTTTGAATTTTAACTTTGACCCTATTCAGTGAGGAAGAATTAATTCTGAATAACCATAAAGTAATCGCTCGAAAGAAGTTATTTCCGTATGGCATACTCTCTCTCCATTGCTTAAATCTAGCAATCTGTGTGAACAGTGCATTCAAGTACTTTCAGAGCCACCTCTGCAATCCCATTCTTTAACGCTCTGAGCACGAGCGCGAAAGGCCCGTTTGCTTTGTAGCTGAAATCAGAATATTCTGTCTACTAGGTTGCCATCAAGGCGAGAAACTTCTCAAGAGACTGAAGGCTAAAGCTGCAGTTTTTAGTTTCGCTTGCAATTTTTTCAGAGGGTGCACTCATTTTCAGAAATAATGATTGGTTTGTTTGTCAGATTGTTATCGATGATTTGTTTTTTCTGGCGGAGAATTTAATAATATTGGGGTATGATTGATTACGAAATTATTCGTATTTCCACAAAAGCCTAAACCAAAGATTGTGTTCAGAAATTAAGAGAATAAGATTTCTTTATTGCTTCGTTCATAAGCCTCTCTATCCTCTCCCCCAACTAAATCAAGTATTATTTCTTATTTTTTATGAGTTTTAAAAAAAAACTCTTCCTTGCTCTTTAACTCTCAATTTTCATTTGAGTTTCCTCTAATTCGAAAGTTTATTTTAAAAAAACAGCAACTTCAAAATAATTACAAAAGCAATCACAACCATAATAACAGTTAATCACAAATCAACCAATAAATGATTAATTTAACTGTAGATGACCAAGTTGTTAATAACCCATAATAAATAATGAATACTAAAATTATTAGGAGTTAGAGCACAACACCAGAGTTGTAAAGCTAATAATAAAGAAAAAGAAGCGAGTATTCTTTTCCTGATATTAAAACACTCAATAAAAGCATTGCCATCAAAAATATGTGAAGAATTAGAAGATAATATTTCCAATGATGGATTTCAGATGTTAGTTAGCCATATTTCATTACCCGAAAAATATTAATAAATACTGATTCAACCATACAACTCTAAGACTTTAACTTTGTTGAAATAATGCTTGAACAAGTGTTCTGTTTGTTTAGTTTTAAAGTTGTTTTGAAGTTGCATGTCTAAACTCGAAAGACTGATCAAGTTGGAGAGGGAATAGAATAGTGAATAGTCTCCAATTAAGCTTATTTTATTGTCACTTAAATTTAGGGAGAGAGTTGAGAGGTTGAGGAGATTTTCTATGGGACATAACAGAGATTACACTCCAATATCTCCAACTTTGTTGTTTATTAGATTAAGGGCTAGTCTTGAGAGATTAAGGAGATTCGCTAACGGAAATAACAGATATTACGCTCCTGTGTGCCCAATTTAGTTGTAATCAAGATTTAAAACTAGGCTTGAGAGATTAAGGAGATTCGATAAAGGAGATAACAGAGATTAAGCTCCTTTGTCTCCAATTTAATTTGAATCTAGATTTAGGATTATGCTTGAGAGATTAAGGAGATTTGCTAAAGGAGATAACAGAGATTACGCTCCTATGTACCCAATTTAGTTATAATCGAGATTTAGAGCTAGGTTTGAGAGGTTAAGGAGATTTGCTAAAGGAGATAACAGAGATTACGCTCCCATGTCTCCAATTCGGTTGCTCATAAGATTTAGGGTAATGCTAGAGAGGTTAAGGAGATTAGCTAAAGGAGATAACAGAGATTACACTCCTATGTCTCCAATTTGGTTACTCTTAGGATTTAGGGTTATGCTTGAGAGATTAAGGAAATTTGCTAAAGGAGATAACAGAGATTACGCTCCTAAGTGTTAAATTTGGTTTTTATCTAAATTTGGGGTTAGGTTAGAGAGACTAAAGAGATTCGTTTAAGGAGGGAACAGAGAGTACTCTCCTTTGTGCCGAAGTTAGTTGCCATCTAGATTTAGGAATCGGCTTGAGAGATTACGGAGATTTGTTAAAGGAGATAACAGATATTACTCTCCTATGTCTCCAATTCGATTACTCTTAAGATGTAGAGAATAACTTGAAAGATTAAGGAGATTCGCTAAAGGAGATAAAAGAGATTACGCTCCTATGTCTCCAATTTAGTTTTTGTCAAGATTTAGGGTTATACTTTAGAGGTTAAGGATATTCGCTAAAGGAGATAACAAAGATTACGCTCCTTTGTCTCCAATTTAGTTATCATCTAGATTAAGGGATAAGCTTGAGAGATTAAGGAGATTCGCTAAAGGAGATAATAGAGATTAAGCTCCTGTATCTCCTATTCCATTGCTCATAAGATTTAGGGTTATGCTTGAGAGATTTAGGAGATTCACTAAGGAAGCTAATAGAGATTATGCTCCAATGTTTCCAATTAGGTTGCTCTTAAGATTTATTGTTATGCTTGATAGAATAGTGTTATTCGCTAAAGGAGATAACAGAGATTACGTTTCGATGTCTCCAATTTAATTGTTATCTAGATTTATGGTTAGGCTTGAGAGCTTAAGGAGATTCGTTAAAGGAGAAAACAGAAAAATTGTTCCTTTCTATCCAATTTAATTATCTTTTAGATTTAGATCTAGGTTTAAGAGATTAACTAGATTCTTTAAGGGAAATAACAGGTATTCAGCTCCTATGTCTCCAATTTAGTTGTTATCGAGATTTAGAGCTAGGTTTGAGAGATTAATGAGATCAGCTAAAGGAGATAACAGATATTCAGCTCCTATGTCTCCTATTTAGTTGTAATTAAGATTTAGGGTAAGGCTCGAGAGATTAAGAAGATTCTATAAGGTAAATAATAGATATTCCACTCCTGTGTGTCCAATTCGGTTGCTCATAAGATTTAGGGTTATGCTTGAAAGATTTGTGAGATTCTCTATGGAAAATAACAGATATTCCGCTCCTCTGTGTCCAATTTAGTTGTAATCAAGATTTAGAGCTAGGCTCGAGAGATTAAGAAGATTCGCTAAAGGAGATAATATAGATTCAGCTCCTATTTGTCCAATTAGGTTGCTCATAAGATTTAGAGTTATGCATGAAAGATTAAGGAGATTCGCTAAAGGAATTAATAGATATTACGCACCTATTGGTCCAATTTAGTTTTTATCTAGATTTAGGACTAGACTTGAGAGATTAAGGAGATTTGCTAAAGGAGATAACAAATATTTTGCTCCTATGTACCCAATTTAGTTGTTATCTAATTTTAAAGCTAGGTTTGAGACATTAAGGAGATTATTTAAGGGAAATAACAGATTTTACGCTCCTATGTCTGCAATTTAGTTGTTATCTAAATTTAAAGCTAGACCTGAGAGATTAAGGAGATTTTATATAGGAGTTAACAGAGATTATGCTCCTATGTGTCCAATTTAATTGTTATCTAGATTTAGGGTAAGGCTAGAGAGATTAAGCAGATTCGCTAAAGGTTATAACATATATTACGCTCCTATGTCTCCAATTTAGTTGTTATCCAGATTTAGAGCTAGACTTGAGAGATTAAGGAGATTCGCTAAAGGAGATAACAGATATTACGCTCCTATGTCTTCAATTCGGTTATTTGTAAGATTTAAAGTGAAGCTTGAGAGATTATGGAGATTCGCTAAAGGAGATAACAGATATTGCGCTCCTATTTCTCCAATTTAATTTTCATTGAGGTTGAGTGAGACACTCGATAAATTGATTAGCCTAGCTAAGGGAGACAATAGAGATTTAGCTCCAAAAGATAAAATTGAACTTATTGTAAAACTAAGTGAGATCCTTGACAGATTGAAGAGATTGCTGATTAAATTTAAGAGAGACTATGTCTCATTATCCCCAATCCATATTTATTTGAGATCAAGACAAACACTGTAAAGACTATCAAATCTCATAGGGGCTTATTTAAAATTATCTAATACCTTGCGATCCTCGATAGTTAACATCATTTGCTATTAACAATTATTCTCATCTAAATCCATAGATTTTTCCTTGTTTTCCATCTAAGATGCAGTAGGGAACTTATCTGTCAAATTCCTAAGAGATATTCTTTATTGTGGCTACAACATAAGGAGCTGTTTAGTAATTTTTTTGAAACCTGCTTTTGTGCCTATCTATTGGCTCATATCCAACCAGATCTCAGTAAATCCTTAAAGAGCTGACCGCAACTTTTGAGCTAGTTATTCCTCTGAAAAGACAAGCTAATTGTAAAGGAGAAAGATGCATAGGCCGACTGAGAAGCTATCAGTCTAATATGTAGAAAGATCAGGGTTTTCCCATCTCTCAGGTGCAAAATACAATGGAGATTCCCTGTTGTGCCTTTGCAAAATACAATTCACAGGTGATTGATATTCCCGTTTAAGTAGTTGATTTTCTAAAGTTGTCAATTCTTTGAAGTTATCCTGTTATTGAACCGCATGACTGAAGTTTCCTAACTTAACAACTGCTTATCCGGATCCATTTTTTGTGATTAAAAAACTGTCTAGCTTGATGTTTCTGTGGAGTATTCTATTTTCATGAAGGAAGCTAACTGAATCAATGATTTGAAGAGCCAAAGAATCCTTTTATTCTTCTGAGTATTCTCCATTCGTTCTCTGCAATTCCAGGTGAAGGCTAAGTGAATATTTACATCTCTCCAGCTCTTAAACGACAAACTCATTGCCATTAGAATCTTTGAAGAACTTGCACCCGTAAAATTTTACGATGTAAGGAGCCTAACACATCCTCCTAATGCCTATTTCTCTTATGATTTCTGCATTGTTGGTGCACAGTGAGAGTTTGAGGGCAGATTTTCTTTTTTCCATGAGGTTTTCTACTCCAAAGACAACTCCACCAACCCCAACTCCTAAGACATCAAACACCTCACTAAACTCTTTCCACTCCAGCATGACACTCAAAGCGCTCTTGAGTAAATCCACTGTTAACTAGGTTGTTCTTTATCCCTAGTCGTTAAACCAACTGGCTAGGTTACGGAGATTGCGTTGTTCTCTCACTTACCATACAAGAAAATCAAGCATCATCCTTTTAGAAGGAATTGGCAGATTGAGAGAGTTCATATGGCTCTTCAAAACCACAGAAAATAAAGGTATTTTCAAATCCCTTGTTTGTTTCTAAAGAAGCATTAGCAGCATTGAGCGAGAGCTCTAGCTATTTGAATTACTCAATAGAGAACATGCTATCTTGTAAAGTAAAGTACTTTGATTAAGCTGGTTGGTTTCAGATATGGTTGTTAAGTCAGGTTAAGCAAGAGCAATATTAGAGTTTGTTGAGTAATCAAAACTAGCCCCAATATTATCCAACTGAAGGAGGACTTTTCCCAATGAAACAAGATCTTATTCAAAGCAGGCTCCTTAGTTCTCACCCATATGAGGCATTGGTTTATGCGGTTCATTTAACTTTCCCGAATTCTTTGTCTTTCTGGTGTTAACAATAGAGCTAAACTGAAGATTACACAGTTTCAGGAGAACCGGATAGTCTAAACTCTACGAGACTAAGAAGTGTTGTGTTGTGATATTTCCATGGGCAATGTGCTTTTGATGCAGCAGGTTCATAGCATCAAGCATTTAAATTGCTAACAGCTCCTTAAAGGTCTCAGAAGGAGGTTCCTTATTTTTCTCTGAATATAGCGAAATGAATTAGTGTAAGCTTCCTTGACACATTTCCATTTCCTACACAAAATAGACTTTCTGAGCAGTTTTTGAATTCTAACTTTGACAATATTCAGAGAGGAAGAATTGATGTTAAATAGCCATGAAGTAATCGCTAGAAGGAAGTTATTTCCGTATCGCATACTCTCTCTCCATTGATTAAATCTAACAATCTGTGTGATCAATGCATTCAAGTACTTTCAGAGCCACCTCTGTGATCTCATTCTTTTATGCTCTGAGCACTAACGCTAATGATCCATTTGATTTGTAGCTGATGTCAGAATATTCTGTCTACTAGGTTGCCATCAAGGCTAGAAACTTTTATATGGACTGAAGGCTAAAGCTGCAGTTTTTGATTTGGCTTGCAATTTTTTCAGCGGGCTCACTCATTTTCAGAAATATTTATTGGTTGTTTGTTAGATTGTTATCAATAATTTGTTTTTTTCTGATGAAGAATTTGATAATTTATGGGTAAGATTACAAAATTATTCATATTTTCACAAAAGCATAAGAATAAATAATAAAAAATGATAAGTAATTATGTGAAAAAACTTTAAGAAAATAATGTTTTGTTTATTTAGGATATTTCATTTACACCTAACATAACACAAATGTTATCATTCGTATTGTCCTCAAACAAAAAAAAGAATAAAAACAAAACATAACAATGTACGTGTTCGATTATCTCATTCTTTTCCATTTCTTTGTTCAGCTTGATCCACTTTACCATTCTACTACTCAGGCTAAATAAAATTTTCCCAGAGTTTAGCATATTTGCTGTTTTTTTCAGCCACTAGCTGAGAATGATTTCCTTCTTCTATTTGTCCATTTTTCTACAGAAAAATAACCGAATCTGTATAATTATTCAAATGTAATCTATGTGTTATCATCACGATTGTCTTGGAAGCTCTAATATTGCTTATAACTCTCATGACTTTATCCTCATTCCCACTGTCTAAACTACTAGTTGGCTCATCCATCAAGATAATATCAGCATCATTGAGAAGAGCCCTAGCAATCGAGATTCTTTATTTCTCTCCACCTGAAAACTTACCTCCTTATTCACCGACTAATGAGTTGTATCCCTTAGGCAGATTAACAAATAGGTCATGCAGATTCAAGGCCTTGCAAATCTCAATAACTTATTCCTCAGTTTTATTTGAACTGCCATAGAGTAAATTACTCATCACAGTATTGTTAAATAAATATGGGTGTTGGGATACTGCACAGATACGCTAACGGAAGCTCTACATCTTGAGTTGTTTTAGGTCTTAGCCGTCAAGAAGCACGGATCCTTAGTCAGCATCGTAGAGTCTAAACTACAAACAAAGGGGGTTTTCAAAAACAATTTACTTAAGGTAATTGATTTATGTTTCGTTATGTAAAAAGCAGTGATTTTTTGTTAAAGTTACAATAAGATTCAGCATTGTAGTCTTCCCAAGGCCAGATTCACCTACAAGAGACACCCATTTTCCTTTTGGAAATGTTAGACTCAAATCTTTCATGATAGGTTTGTCTTTAGTGTATCCAAATGTAACATTCTTGAATTCAATCTCTCCTCCTTTGTAGACATATTCTTAAGCATTTTCTGCATCTTGAACTCTAAAGATATCCAATTGTAACAAAAGCATATTTCATAAATAGCCAAAATATAAATAGCTTCATAAATGTTATTTTCAATTGGATTTATCTATTTTTCTTTTAAGATGCTTTTACTTTGGCTGAGTATCCATTATCTTGAAGAGACGTTAAATATCCAATGCTGAATTTGTCCACTCCCTCCATTGGACTCCCAAGAAGAATAATGGTTACAATACCTAGCAAAAAGAATAAAGAAACAAAGATTTCAGATTATTCTCTCTCTTTTATTCTTCCCTACTTGCATCATGAGTGACTGCATAAGGATAATATCACCTGCAGTCATAAGTCCTTTTTGTACTTGAAAAGCACCATAGACCATATTAGAAGTCATACCAATAGAGAATACTGTTCTCTAGCCACTATTGAGCTAAGCTAAAGTTCTGGAATTATCTATTGTCTACTCCTTGTAGTTCTATTTTTGTTTTTTTCAAACAGAATTGTATGTGAAAACTGCCAAACCAATCTAAGAAATATTTGTAACATACTTCAAGAATAGCTGAGTATCGTTTGATTTCTTGCTTTTCTGCGCTGTAGTATTTGACATTATAGTAATTAGAAAGTGTTTCACTTAACGTTAAATCAGCTTAGCGTTCATAATTCTTTTGCATTCTCATTCCTTTTCTTCGAGACTGCCGAGAGATAATCAAAAAATTACATTGAACAAAATGACATATTTCAATATCACATTCTTACATCGGAGAGATCAAGAGTGAACCAAATATATCCACCGTATGTCGCCAAGAACGATAAAAACACAAAGGGACCGCAATGATACAGAAGAAATGCAGAGGATAGAGTGATATCAGAGAGGAATGGAATGAAAAAGGAAGAGACACTTTTGAGATTCGATTCGATAGCTTTCTATGCTTTGGTGATATCGAAGATAGTTTGTCTTTGGGATTCTCCGAAATGAAAAGATGGATCTAGTTTGAGGAGATGCTCGTATGTTTCAGAAGAGATGTCTCTAAGAGCATTCTAACTAATCTGCAGTGTTAGGAAGATATTCATGAGAAATAATGAAACAATATCAGATTTTTGTGAGAATAAAAACAATGAGAAAATATGTTAATTTAGGATGATTTTTGAGGAAAAAATGATATTTACCTGAGCAAGCACTTCATTCCTTTTCCCTTCAAAAAATACATAGGCCGTGTAGCAGACTCCATAGCCAACGATGAAAAAAGGAGCTTAGTGCATCAGAGCAGTTGTCGCAAGAGTGTTGATAGCATATTTTAAGCAAATAGGTCCCTTTCAAATCAAAAGAGTTATCCAGCAATTCTCCATAGGAATGCAGAAATAAATCAAAGAAACCATAGAGAAAACAAATAAGAATTTCATAGATTTAATATTATTACTGTGTAGAAGAAGGACTTGGAAAGCCATAGATAGCCATAAGACTTCAGTATTGTTTAGTTAAACTGCTCTAAATAAAGAAACCAGAAAAAGAAGAAAAGTTATTTCCCGAACAGAAAAATACGGAATTCTTGATAAAAACTGATTTTTCATTCATATTTCTTATGATCGTCCCTCCCAGACAAGCTTCTTGATTTACTGTCTTTGTGATAGAATGGAACTATGTACGGTTTGATGTATTTAAGTATTCTGAGTTTTGTTTGTAAATCAGAATTATATTTGGGATTCATTCTCTCCCACAATGTCAATTTCGGAGATGGCTATTTATCTGGCTTATCCTTTGCCGCTGAGAACGATTACCTCTACAAAACTCCAGCAGCTAACTATCTAGTGATGCTAGTTGGAATCATCTCAAACTAAGAGGATGCAGTCAGCTTAGAAGATACCTTAAACATTCCGCAGAAATTCTTCAAAGAAATTAGTAATAATTTATTGTTTGAGTGTTTTTGCGGAGATCTTTTTTCGTAAGAAATTGATAGAAAGAATCAGATATTTAGATACTTCTTTGATTTAATCAACTCATAGTTATCCCAGCCCAGAAAATTCTTTTTTTCACCACTAAATCTATTATCCCACAGATATTAATAATTGTTTCTATTATCCATGATTAACTAATCGAACTTTTGTTTCAATTTGAATTAATTTCTTTGACTTTTCAGCTTGCAGAACTACTTAAAAATAAAAAGATTGAAGCCAATGCTTTTATTTCAATTTTAATTTTTTCCCTAAATTTCACAATATCATACTCACAAATCAATTATTTTTACACTATCTTCAATATTACTACCTCATTATTCTAAATCTTTTTTCTTCTTCAGCAAACTTCTTCTGAATCTTTATCTTCATTTTCTTGTATCTCTGATCTTTCTTATCCTTCCTTCATCAATGTATCAATAGAATTGTTGTTTTCCTTAAGTTTTTTCTTTAGCAGAGCTTCTTCTTGCTGCTTTTTCATGAGTTCCAATTTTTTGAGATGATGTTCTGTGGGAATTTCTCGCCCATTTTCATCAATTGTTGCAACAATTTTTCGTTGAGGAATGCATCCAAGAAGGGTTTCTCTCCAGCCTACTCCGTTTATCCGCTGCACCATGATGTCAAATACTTTTAAATGTAAAATTACATTATTATTCATGCAACCTCACATATTTTTCAACAATATTTGAATTTTTTTACCATGATTGCAGGCTAGAATGCTTGAAGTCTCCATCTTCAGATATCTTTGAATAGGAAAGCGCTTCACTTTAAGACCTATTTTTTTAGAGTTAAAACTACTTAAGAACTGATAATAAACTAATTTATCAAGTGCTCCTTTATCTTTTACCTTGCTGATTAGCTGCATCGAGAGTCACATTTTTAAGTCTGTTATGATCTACCAATCCTCCAATAACATATGCTACTCTGTCCAAATAACAAACAAAAAAAGGATAAACACATAAATAATCAAACCAAATCAACTAATACCCTTTTTCAAGTTCCTCAAGGTCATTCTCAGTATCTCCTGAGAGGTACACAATATTCTATTTATCAAATATCTCAAGGTAATGCTAATCAAAAACCTCGATTCCCCATTTATCTCCGTTGTTGGCTAGCAAAGCCTACTTTAATTTAGCATTAGCAGATGTAATAATAAATCTAGAAGGAGTGGCTGCTTTTTTGTTCGATGATTACATGTAGCATAGCTACTTAACAAGGCTCTTGAATTCTTTTGGCTCAAGTAGATCCAAGAACTGCATGTCTAAAATAACAGCTTAGCTATTCTTCATACGAGCACTGTACTGTTCCCGCAGTTCCAAAGTAGATTTATATGGTTCACGAGGAACTGTATTTGTGATTTATTGTATTTATTCATTATGTATTTCTTTACTGTCATTGCTGTTGTTGTTTTCATTAGTACTTTTCATATTAGGATTCATTGATTCCTCATTCTAAGCAATATCAGAAGTATTAATACTATCAGTGTTATGATTATCATCTTGCTAAGATATTTATGAAGGTTATTGTTAGGATTTGTCAATATTATTTTCTTGGGTTTGTTTTTCCTATCTTTTAATAAGTTTTTCTTGTTTTTTCTGTTCCTTTTTTCTTTACTTGATAACTGTCCACATCTATGTTCTTTTCAGCTTTTTTTATGCATTTTTAGACAACTACTTATCTCCATCTGCTGCAACAATACCATCTGCATCATCCTCTTTTTCATCTGATTCTTCTATTTCAAATTCATTATTTTCAAAGATTTCCGTTTCTCCTTATCCTCCATCTCTACCATGAATATCCCCATTTTCATTACTTTCTACAATTTGCCCTTTAAGTTGTGATTCTCCTTCAACTTTCAACAACTCATTTGATACTTATTCATTCTCACTTAATACTTTCAGCTATTATGTAGTACTACTATTATTCATATCATTTCTTAACTCTTAACCTTCTATTTTATGATTACTTTCTCCTTTTGTAGTTCCATGTTCAACATAATCGTATGTTTGCTTTTCTTGTTGGCTATTCTCACTCATCTCCGCTAATTGAAAAGGATAAATGTATTTTTTGTGAATGTCTTTTTGTTTTCTCTCTTGTTTTTAGATAATTCTTAATCTGCCAAAAATATTAACCTAAACTCACTCCCTTCTCCCCAAGAGAAACTCACAGATAATTAATAAATATTGTGTTTTATCTGCATATGGATGAGTGAGCAAATATCTGAGCAACAATAGGAATACGAGTTATAAGAAGATGTTATTTATAGCATAATGTATGAATAAATCACTGAAGAACTCAATTAAACTGATGGTACAGGATAAGATACGCCTAATTTAGCTGCTTTGGAATTTACAAAGGAACAAATTGAAACGATAAAGCGATAAGGTATCCAAGCATTCAAAGAAATCCTTCAGTTGAGATTCCGAAAAGAGATTAGCAATGAAGATGCTTTGAAATCAAATAGAGATGAAGGAGAGGATAAAGATCAACATGATATTGTAAATACACCACTTGAAAGAGAACCTTAGAGTTAGTGTTAAAAGAGTAATGCAGAAAAAAACCAATAGAATACCCTTGGTGTTCAAAAATAGCATGATTTCACTAAAGATCTAACGAATTTTCAAAATATTCTGAGTTAGCAGGATAAAAGTAAAGATGGGATGGATTAAAAATTTAGAAACGAATAAAATAAACCATGTGAGATTGGAATGGAGTAAACTGATTTGCGTTAATAGCAAGATTATTCAGAAATGGCAGAACAAAACATTCACAACTAACTAAAAGATACTAACAGAAAATATGAATAAAATATGTTAATCTCATAAAGCGACTAAAAAAGAACAGATGTCTTCGGGATTAATGGAGTAGTTGTGTCTTCTTATAAATCTATCAATGATCCTTCCAGTAATAATAATAATAATAACACAACAGGTGGTTAATCATCTTTATTGTCTTCTAGGATGTCATATTTAAGTAGAAAATCAAATAGAATTACTACACTTAAGGAAGAAGAAGATAAATAAAGTCAATAGTTAGACACCCACTACTAAGCTAAACCGATTCCAGTGTCAAGGTAGTCTCAGAAAATACTAAAGAGTATTGCTTATATGCCTCCTTAGCAGAAGGCTTATGAAGATTAAAAACTCAAAATGGAAAAAAGGTAGAAACTGCAAGCTGAAAAACAAGCTAAACGCTAAGAAGACGAACTTTAAGGATGCACATTTCACCCTAAGATCCTAGAACATAACTCCAAAGGTTCTCGCAGTGTTGGTACGTTTTTACTCCAACAGAACTTATGGCTGGAACACAAAAATGACAACATTCTGAACAGCCAATAAGAAGCTTAAGAACGAGAATTAATTGGTTCTACTTTCACACCAAGAATCAACAATATTCCCTTGAATCGCCCGAAGGATATTCCAATCGAGGAAAAACTTGTCAGAGATTTAGAAAAGACTCTCGAAAAAAGGAAAATGCTTATTGAATAGTCTATACCTTCTTTTAAGCCTACGATTCTGCAAAAATCGAAATCGATGGTAGAGAAATAACAACTGCTACATTCCTCAACGCTAACAAATCTTCTTTCTTAAAGATCACAAGAGTAGTTTAAATCGTAGCAGCAAACAGGAAGAGGAGAAGAAAGGAAATGAAATGAAAAAATTACAAGATTAAAAATGGAAATAGATATTTGTTGCTTGTAATGTTTGTCTTTTTTTATCTTCATAACAACATGAACTTTGAGATTAATAATTTTCCATATTTCTTTCAGATTAAGCTTTCAATAAAGATAAGATTAAATACGCATAACTGAAATTACCTACCTTAATCTACACAATGACCTTGTAGAACCAAAACACATTAAGACATTTTTTGTTATTTGTTAAATGGGGACGTATTAATAGCTATAATTTGGAATGAACCATCTAGAACATTCAAAATACCACTCAAACGGTCTAGAAAATTTTAACAACCGAATTAGTCAAAGAAACCAACATGAACAGTCAAACATATGCTAGATTGTAAGCTCAAAAAATTAAATAAATCACAAATGCAATAAAAAGAAAATGTTAACAAAAATGTCTTCAATCTTCGAACACCTATCCTGCTTGAGAGAATGCAGTTAAATGTGTGTTCTAAAATTATCTTTTTAAGATAATTATTATCATAATACGCTTCATAGAACAAAATATTATTAGCCAATTTTGAACTATTCAAAATCTGTTAAGGGAATTTCCGTACTAATGTGGGGATTGATGTCGTAAAATCCCAATCGCAAAAGAATAGAACGATATACTTCAGCATTCGCTTTATCACGGGAAAAGTGTTGATTATTTTGATTATTATCTTCTAATAAAAAAGAACAACAAAAAACAAAAAATTCTACAAACTTAAAAAATAACATATGAAATCTTAACTATTCTTCATAATTGCAAGTTCAGCATTGCTATCAATTTGCTTATGTTAATGTGAGAATGGTTTAAATAACTGTAAGCTGTGTGACAGCAATTACGAAGGCGCCTGCTTGGAGTGTGAAAAATAATATTTTCTTTCTTTCGATGAGTGTATTCCTTGCAATGAAAATTGCCAAGAATGCATGTCCAATGCAGTCTGTGATACATGCAATATTGGATACTACTTGGTGTAAGGAACTTGCAGTCAATGCTCGAAGAATTGTGATTCCTGTGATTCAACAAATAATTGTCTCAAGTGTGATATGGATTATTCTGTCTATTTGGGGTAATGTTATTAATGTCCTGATTCATGTTATGAATGTACATAAGATGGAGAATGTGCTCTCTGCTTTTCTAGACATTACTTAGACAAGGGAAAATGCCAATAATGCTAGACAAGAAACTGCAGGACCTGTAATGAAATGGGTTTGTGTTCAGAATGTGAGCTTGGGTTTTTCAGATTATCCAATTAATGTCTTCCATGCTCGGAACATTGCTCTACTTGTTAAAACGAAGAATAGTGCATAGCCTGTGATATCGGATATTACATTTAAGAGCTCGGTAATTCAAACTAGGGTTGCTTGACATGCTCGGATAACTGCATTGAGTGCAACGGAGGACAAGAATGCACTCGTTGTTAATATGGATATTATCTTCTCAAAGGAGAGTGTAGTAGTTGCCCGAATAATTGTGCTGAATGTGCTGATTAACATACATGTATCAAGTGCTATTTAGGGTACCAAGTTAGTTCTGGTTTGTGTGTTTTTACGATGTGAAATGCCTTAAATTTGTTTTTTATTGTTAATGTTAAAATCTCATGAAAGGGGGTTCATTTACTATTAAAATAGTTTACTTTCATTTATTTTGACTGAAATATTATTATTTTTGTAAAAATGGATTTTATTAGCCTAGATCCTGCAAACCACATGGGCAAGGAGGAAGGTCTTTTTATTAAAAAAAAAAAATGATATTATGCTTACAATATGAATGTTTTTTTTTATAATATACTTTTTACAAAAGAAAATTGCTGATTAAACTTATTATTTAAATTATTGGTATCACTGAGCATCATCGCCTATTGATTGTCGCTTTATTTTGAATGTGGTTTTATCTAATTAGCTCAATAAAGACCATCATTAAACCTTTTCTCCTCAAAAACCGTTGGATTATGTTCAAACCAATTGCCTGTAGTTTGAACTATTTTGTCTTTTAAATCGATTGATTACTGATATTTCTACCACTTGCTTAATCGATAAAGAGCTATTTTTTAACAGAAATCATTTCTTTTTTGTCTGTAAAACATTCTTCTTCTTTTTTTTCTGATGACCTTGCAGATGTGCAACAGCTAGGGAATATTTTCATTTATTCTTATTTGAATCTCTAGAAACACTATGTTATCTTCCAAAGTAGCATAGCTTGATTCCTAGCTTCTTATTCCCTAAGATCAGCACTTCCTCTACAAGAATTAGTCTCCACTTATGTATTTCTACGATTTTTTTCTAATAATTTTTCTTCCAAAATTTCTTTCTGTTTTTGTCCCTATTAAGAATACTAAGATTATTAAGTTTAAAATACCATTAACGACGATTCAACAGGCTATTACTATCCAGATTACGGTTGCGACTATGCTGATAACTAATTGACTTTTTACTCAAATATTTTTCTCAACTAATCCGACTAATTATTAAGCAATTCTTTTACATTTTTGATAATTTTCCTTCTTTTTGGAAGCTATTTTTTCAATCTATCCTAAGGATTATTTGGAGAATCAGCCAGAAATGATGGATGAGCTGTACTTTCATCATTGCTGTCTTGATAATTTATCGTATTTTGGTTACTCATGACGTTGCTTAAGTTTTGGGTGTATTTTCTGATTTTCCTATCATCTTCACATAAACTCATCGATTTTGTAGTAAGAATAGCTTTTCTACCAGCTTAAGGCGACAAACTATTCAATTATCTGCCCCTGGTGGATATCATTTATATGTCTTATCTAGGCAGCTCAAATTTTTTCCCATAAAGATTCAAGATATTATTTTTCTCATGTTTTTCAATATTTCCTTCATATCTACCTTGCTAATATCTCTCCTATTTGCTGCTATTTCTGTGAGCTGCAGCCATTCTGCATGAAAGCTATTGTATCTCACCAATATTACTGTTGTTATGCTAGTTAGAAGATGAATTATCTTCTACATTTCCTCCGTTTTTCCCATTTCTTATTGAATTTATGTATTTGAGTTCATTTGCTGAAAAACTAGGTAAAGCTGAAATCTACGGTCTAGTTTTAGTTCCTCCAAACTACTTGGTTTCTTCTATTTCCTTGTGTGATCCAGCTGAATCACGAGAACTATCATTCTATCCTAAACGAGTGCTATTCTTATTTATCCTCTCTGGTATTTCTTTTTAACTTTCAAGCTTAATCGTCCTCAAGTCAATATGTAAATTAGTTATGCTACTCGAATTTAACTCTTCTAATATTTGATGTGTGCCTTTTAAGTTCTCTTCTTCAATTTCTAATGCTAAATTCCGCATGCTAGTGCATCTATGGTTGCTTAACGCTGTGCTTCCACTTTGACTATTGTTGTTACTGCTTGAGCTACTTGAAATCAACTAAGGCTGATTTAGCTTCTTCCCTGCTAGTTTTTTACCTCTGCTGATATTTTAATTGTTATCTTCTCGTTTAGTATGGTTTTATCCATTGTATTCAATTTATTTCCTATCAGTAGTATCATAACCTCTAGCTCCTTCACTTAAAATCTTGCTTTACAGCCTCTCAACTTCTTCTCTACTCTTTTTCTCTTTAAAAAGAAACATAAAATCAACAAAAGAGTTCTTATTAATTCTTTGGGGTTACCTTTTGATGATGCTGATACCTAAAAGCAAGGAGGCTATATTTTGACTCTTTATCCACTTGAGCATCCATAAACTCTTTCAGCTTGGAGAAGTGTTTCGTTTTTGATAGGTTTCTTGTTGGGTTTAGTGTATTTCTAAGGATCGAGCGAAACACAAGCATAGCTATGAATGCTTTTAGCTTGTGTGTTGGAAGATAACGAAGATAATGGATTATTAATAGCGGCTAGTGATTTGGATTCATCTAATTATCGAGTTTCTAGTGAAACAGCGTTACGGATTCCATTCCTCCACAACATCCTGCCACTTCGATTGGAGCTAATTTTATTATTGAAATGTCTGTTTTCGTAGTTTTAATTGAATTAGTCTAAATATGGGTCTTCACTAGATGACTCAAACTAGAGAGAGCGGTTCAGACTAGACCTTCTAATCGTCTGATGTAAGCTCATACTACTCCAATATTATCACCTCTCTTTTAATCTTATTGTCTATCTGTATTACTCTCTCTCTTTTTGTCTTAATTTTTCAATTTTCTCTCTCTCTCTCTCTCAACGATCTCCCTATCAATCTTCCCACTTCCAATAACAAAGTAATCTTAAATCTAATTTTATCATATCAAACCTAAACATCGTATTTGAAATATCTTAACCCCCATTTGATTTTTTTTGTTATCATTATCAAATTCATATTACTTAAAAATAATTCAATGGTTGAGCTTGTGTTTTTCCTTGAAATCTAGCAATCAATATTTTACCATCCCTTTGGCATCTCAATTGTTCATCAACCTAGCTAATATCTTTCATTTGAACTATCTTTTTTCTAATGATAGTTCCTTTTTGGTCCTATGAGCACTGAATTATCTTAGCGAAATAAATATTTATTTGTTTAAATCAAAATATGTTTTTTCTCGTCATATATGGACTAATATTTTCTCTAAAAAGAGCAGAAAGAACTATCACGAGTATTACAATGGAATTAATAGTATTCATAATAATAAATTAAACTTATTGCAAAAATTCTACTGTGATTTTAATAAAAGTGGATAGGTGAATTGGTCGTAAAGAGGGAAAGTGTATCTTTTTATGATAGCTGCAATCATCCATTCTTATCATTTTTATATTAAACGAAAAAACGAAATTAAATTTAGACGAAAATAAACTAAAAAAGCAAATGGGCAAAAAGGGCGGAAACAAAAGAAGATACAAGAATAACGGTTAAGGCTAAGATGGAAGAAAGCAATTAAAAGTAGAAGATGGATTTAATGAGTGGGGTTACGATCATCCTATCTTCGAAGCATACTACAAAGTAATCACAGCGATTTAGTATTTTTTTGGTTTATTTTATCTTCATAATCTCTCACTTAAAACAACAGTTACAATTTGAAGATACATACTTCGCAGAAGACAAAGAAGAGTTCAATCAATTCTGGAGTGCTTTGAAAGAAAAGTTACCAGTTGTATTCAGAATCAACAAATAAACGCCAAACTACTAAGTCTTTTTGAATCATATTAAAGAAGAGAATTTCTTGAACACCTTTGTGGAAGCGAAGAGAAAGGAATTAGCTGAAAAAGCAGCGAAAGAAGGAGAAAATATTATTGAAGAAAAGGAGGAATCTAAGAAGAATGAAGAGGAAGAAGGGGCGGAAAGCTAAGATGAAGCTGGAGATGGTGCAGCCGAAGAAGCTGGTGAAGCTGCTAATGACGATAAATCCAAGCAAAGAACATAACGTTTTGAGTTTTCTGAAGGTGAATTGTCTGTTTTAAAGATCAGTAATGTTTCATTCTACCCAGATGAGCTCGTTTGGTAGGTGAATTGCAACAGAACTTAACTCAAAAAATCACAGCTACTTAAGGGTTTCCATTAATACCTTCAAAGAGCTACTGATGCTGGGCTCGTTTCTAGATAAGAATTAGTTTCTATGATTCCACCTTTGCTACTTGATGTTGATTCTGATGATATTGTCTTCGACATGTGTGCTGCACCTGGGTCTAAAACAGCAGAACTCCTTGAGCTCATGCACGCCAAAGGAGGTATCCATTCGAAAGGAGCTGTGATAGCCAATGATGTTGACTAAAAAAGAGCATATCTACTCACTCATTAAGTCTGCAGAATCAATCCTTCTGGATTAGTTGTCATTAACCACCCAGCATAATTCTTCCCGATGCTCAAAGATGCGCAAGGCAATAAGTTCTACTTCGATAAAGTACAAGCTGATGTGCCATGTTCAGGTATTGCTTCAGGATTGAAAAAATATTATATTTTAAATATAAACAACATTGTTTGATTCCTAGGTGATGGTGCTACTAGAAAGATCCCAACTTAATGGAGAAACTGGACAACAAGAGACGGATAAGTTCTTCATCCTTTGTAGCTAGCTATCCTTCAGAGAGCATTGACTCTTTGCAAAGTTGGTGGATATGTCATATACTCCACTTGCTCCATCAACCCTATCGAAGACGAAGCAGTTATCGCTGAAGCTTTCAGAAGAGCAACTCCTGGTTCTTTTGAGCTTATTGACATCCACAATAAGCTCCCAGGATTAAAAGGCAGAAGAGGTTTGGCTTCCTGGAAAGTTTGTTGTTCTTAAAAGAAGCATCCTGGAAAAGAATATGGTACTGAAGGTGTAAACGATTGGCTGAAATTCTACGATAACATGGAATAAGTTGATAAGACTGATAAGAATACAAAGTTTATGAGATAATCACTGTTCCCTGATTCAGAAGAGAAGATGATCAATGAATTTAAGATCTAAAACACTATGAGAATTCTCCCTCATGATCAAGACACCGGTGGGTTTTATCTTGCACTTATTAAGAAAAATAGTGCTATTGAATGGTCTAAGAATGGGTCGAAGAATAAACCAACTTAAGAAACCTAAAAGAATGAATAAGCTTAATAAGAAGAGGAGGATGAAATGCCCGATGCAAGTGAGATCCCTTAAGAAGCTGAGAAACTTTAGAACTTAGAATAAGAAGGTGAGACTGAAGAAAAAAATAAAACTAAAGATAATAAAGAAGTTATTTTGAAAGAGAAGTTTGTGACACTTCCAGATGCAGACTGGGAGAATATCAAAGAAAATTATGGTATCGAAGGTATCGATTAGTCTTTGCTCGTGTGTAGCATCACTGGGAAGTAGAACTTAGTCAGACTAATCACACCTGGTGCGCGCATCTTCAATGATTTCGATATCAAAGGTTGATTTAAATTAAAATTAATGAAGTTGCTTTTTTTGATTTTTTGTTATGTTTGTTTGTACAGGTGCAGTGAATACTGTGAATATGGGAACTAAAGCATTCGAGAGATCAAGAGAGACTTTCTAAGGCTTGCAATGCAGATTCAGAATCTGTTAGGATTCAGTTAATCTGATTGCTCCATTCATGACAAAGAGAAAGTTAACCATCACTGAAGAAGAATTCAAGTTCTTCATTGATAATAAAAACGCGAAATACTCTGAGATCGCAAACGAAGAGTTAAGAGAAAAAGTCATTTCACTTGGCTAAGGATCGATTGTATTGCACTGCAGTTCATTTAATGACTATTTAGTCTGCTAGAACTTCCATTAGTCAGTCAATATTATGATTGGCAAGGAAATCACTGAATCATTCAAGATCAGATTTCTTGACAATGTCCTATGATTGAAAAGAGTAGTTTTATTGATATTTTATGTTTTAATAGAAATGTATCTTTTGGAATGATTTGGAAAGTAATTTAACTGATAAGATAAGGGTAAGCTGATCATAGTGCTTGAAGATTTAGATTTATTTTCAATTTTTGTGGTGGGGATTGATTCGTGGAGTGAAAGTAATTTTTATTTAGGTTAATAATTACTTGAAACATTACTCTTTTTTGTAATTACAAAACACCAATAGAATTAAATTATTATCATTTTAGTATTAATTCTGTCAGATTGAGAGTTAGAGTTACAGAATAATATAAAAAATAAGTGAGGTGGGGGAGTTATTCCTAGTTATTTTGTTGGTTTTCCTTTTTTAAATTGTAATTTTTCTTCTGCTCGATGCACTTCAATATAAGATATCTCTGGATATGAGAAGTTTAAGGTTTTAGAAAAGGGTAAATACTTCCAGGAATCGTTATTTCCATTTCAAAGAAGATGTTTCAAGATAATAATCCTCTTTGCATATGAAAAAATATCTTTTTGATAAAATCCAGAATTAAGGAGTAAGTTAACAAATGGAATTAGTTTTTCCTTTTTTTTATTTCATTTTATATCCACGATTATTCCAAATCCTCAACAAATCCCTTGAATGATTTAAAAAACGAAGCAACGAAATTATAATATTACGTTGTATAAACACACACCCACACCCTTCGATGAATCAGCGAGCACTATGATAAATTTGTAGGAAATATTCTGCTGGAATAAAAATGCGTCGAATTCTTTACGAAATTAATTAATTGTTTAGTTAGAAGAAAAAGACAGTTTTAATCTAGAAGAAGTGTTTTTGGGGATGAAAAACTAAAATCATAAAATAATCAAATAAGCTTAGATAGATAGAGAGAGAGGCCAGGCAAATGCATCAGCGATAATCTGCAGTAACAGCAGCAGCAGCCTCTCATAGCAAAAATATATCCATTTGGAATAAGCAAGAATTTTAAGAAAAGAATGAGCTTTTTTCGAATTTGCCTGCTTATCTGATGAAAAGTTAACCTTTCTCTCTGTCTGATGATGATTACGATTCAAGAGAAGAGAATGTTAATAGTAGATTTGCAAAACTGCTATAAATCGATCCAGTAAAGGAAAATATCGATTCTGATAGCGATAAAAGTAGCAATGAAAATAGCAGAGGGATTGATTTCTCTGATGAGGATGAAGAAAGATAAGGAAGGAAAATGGAAAAAATAAATAAAGGCACAACACCTCCAAGGATTAGACCTTCAAGTGAGCATGATATTGTAAATTAAGAAACAAAATCATAAGAGAATTTGAGATAAGGCAGAAAGACAAAGAAATCACTGACTGTTCATTTAGTAAGTGAGTAAAGAAGTAATAAATAGGAAGAACAGCAACATAGTAAGAATAATCAAAACAAGATACAAAAGAAATCAAGAAAAAAAGAATGGGAACTTGTCCAAAAACTTTCAGCTTATATGGAATAAGAAGAAGAATAATAAGACTCTACAGATGCGCATTAACTTTAGGGAAACCTAAAAGTGAGATCTCAGAGCTACGAAGAGCGCACTTGTGAATTTACTTATCTCACGAATTTGAGATCCTCCTTCGCAAGATCACAACTCTTCAAAAGAGAAGTAAGGAATTTAATAGCAGTCTTTAAGACAAAAGAGAAGAAGGGTTGGCATATGGAAACAGCAATTAATCTATTAATCTAATCTTTTCTTACATTTTTGTTTATGTTTCTCAGGCAAATTACGAAATATTCGATTGCATTTTAGCTACTAAATGGGCACTTAATCAACAAAAAAACGGATAGCTAGCTTAGCAGATAGTAAAAAATATTTTAGTTTTTACATTCTAAAATCACCTTATTTTTTGCTATTTTTTGAAGATAATCACAATATAGGAATTAACAAATATCATGGGTAGCTTTCTTGTGAGCAATCTCTTAGAATTGAAGAACGGAGAGTGCAAATTATTGCTGGAAAGGCTATTTGCGTGTGAGAAATTATTTGATAAATATGCTCCATTTGCATTTTCCAATTCGGAATAGCGCCAATCAATCCTGGTATCCGAACGCAGTCCGAGCAATAATAACAACAACAATAGTAGCTTGAAAATGACTGCTTAGCTTTCAAATCCTTCTTAGTCAATTTAGTAGCCACTAGCACAGTAGTCTTCCGTTAATTCCTCATCATGGAAGAAGGACACACCGACTTTCTCATAGATAAGCTCGATTTCCTCCAGGAATCTTCAGAAATCTAAGTTCTTTTGTGGTGACGAAAGTGATTCTGTTATGCCAGTGAAATTCGATTCTTAGCAGCAAAAACAATCGATTTCTTCAAGTGAACAGCAGCATGATAAAACATCCAGTAGTTTTTCAGCAGTTTGTGACACAAAAGACAGCAATGATTCTCCAATTTAAACTAAAGAAATCTCGATTCTTCCTCATATCATAGAAGAGAATGAAATGGGAGTTTCTAACTTTCTAGCACCTCCTTTGCTCCTGAATCGAGAAAAGAGCAGTACCGCAAGTGATGATAAAGGATGGAGGGATCGAGAGCAGAGCTTGGAAAATGCTATGCGAGCTAAACAGTAGTCCTTAGTGATTCATCCAATCACTGCACATCTGAAAAAGTTAATGACATTTCTTATTGAGTTTTCCCTTTTTCAAATTTTTTTTGAATTTTCCCTCAACAGAATCTTCTCAACTGTGCGGTTTATCTTCACAAAGACAGGGAGTTTACTGCATTATTAGAAAATGCAGACTTACTTTTTCAAAGAAGAAGATTCAATCAAGTCAAAATAGCACCAGAAAATCGTCCACATGCAGCATAAGAAAAACTTATCTTTTGAACCAACTCAATATGATTCTACTGCTTAAGATAACCTATCATCTTCTTTAATGAGCCCTCTCTCGTCTTCATCAAATGGGAGTAAAATATTTTTAATTTTCATAAATTACAAGTATTGCTTTTCTAAACTAACTTTCTTTATTTCAGTGCAGGCATCCTTTTTGAATTCTCCAATGAGCACCTCTTCTAGCAATGGAAATATGATGCAAAACAAAGGCAGGGATGAGGGATTCAATGCTGGAATCTTTTATCAAAAAGTTAACGAAAACAATGATGATAATGACAAGGAATATACCAAGCTCATATCAATCCTCAGTAACTTTCAAAATGTGTTTATTCATTTTATTAATTTTTGTTTCTCTTAATAAAGGAACTGTGAGGAACTTGGAGACGGATCCATCAGGAACATGTTCCAAGAAAGCGAAATTGCTTTTTTATTATCTGAAACAGCAATTACTGGATTCTGTTCCAGTATTTTTAGAAAAAAGATCATTTTTACTAGGAAGGTTTCTGATCTGGAAAATGAAGCGATGGTACACACTCTACAAGCGAACGATCATGGAGAACAAGAAGATCAATCTCTTTGTGAATCAGTTCTTGGAAAAGCAAGTCTGTCGAATCTGTGACGAGAAAGTGTCGCTGAAGAATTTTAAATTTCATTCTCAGTACTGCAAGTAGCGAGAGGAAATTTCAAAGGATTTGAGGGTTAACTTGAAATCAATTAACTAAGAATTATTCTATTTCCTCTAAAAATCAAGGTCTCTCTCAGTGAAATGCTAACTTTTGTAGAACAAAATTGAAAAAATTTAAAAAATATCATAAGAAAAATAAACCTCAAAACCCATGTCTTAATCGGTTTCAGTACTTCGAGGCGGTTCTACTGTTGTTACACGTTACTCTCCAATCTCTCGTAAATCAACTGGAGCAGTCGAAGAACACAGATTAAAACGTCTTTAAGAAAACAAAGCAAATGGATCGCATTAATTTAAAGAATATTTAGTCACCTAGCGTTCGAAAAGCATTGTATCTACTCTCATAGATCCTAGTGTATTTGAAGGATAGAACAATGGAGATGATAATTCTTCGTCTTTCAGTAGAATTTCTGAAGATGACAGTAGTGAAAGTGACAGTTCTAGCAACTCTTCTAGCAGTAAAAGTAGTACCAAAAGTATAAAACTACATGTAACAAATTAAAATGCATATATAAACTCTCCTATATTGGCTTCCGAAATCTTACAGAGAAAAGATTCCAAGAAGAGAAAAGGATCTCATGATATTCATAAAGCTAAAGAAGCTAAGAAAGAGATAGGCTCGGCATTATTAGCTGGAGTTTTCCAAAAAAATGTTGATGTCTCAAAGTCAATTGATTATTCAGCCGATGAAGTAATTTTAGAGGTAAAGGCAGAAAGCAAAACATAACTCCCTATGATAAGCGAGAATGGTGACGAAGAAGAAGGCTATTCAAAGTGCCTTATTTCGATTGAGCTTCCAACCGATTCAATCATTAGTAAAAAGGATGACTAAATGAAGGAAATTGATTTCTTTAAGAATCAGCTGCGTTCTTCAACCATCAAAAGCTAGGAGATCAACGGACAATAAGCGAATGGAGAATTTGAGGAGAAAGAGAAAGCTCAAAAGTAATTATTTTACAGAAATTAGTTATTGTTGATGTTTTAAAACATATTTCCCATTGATTTTTTGTAAAATTAGGTAACTTATCGATTTAGACTTTCCTATTCTAGAGCTACATGAACGCAGTAGCAAAAGTACTAACTCACAAAAAGAAAGTTAAAATGTGCTGATGGCAGCAAGATAAATCAGTGCAGATTATGTTGCGGATTGCAGTGATAGTTGTTCTTAAAATGGAATGAAAGAAATCCTTAACGAAGAATAGTCTCAAATTAAAAATGGAGAAGATGAAGAAGCAGGCATAAAAGAACGATAAAATCATAAATAGTTCTAATATTGTGTCTCAGCTGCTGTTGTTAATTTTCCTGATTAAGATTCAATGATTTTATTTTAATAAAACGCTGAATCAAGAGACACCTCACCAACTTTATAATTACGCACAAAAGATGATAATTTATCTGCGCCAATTAGTAAAATGAAAATGACAATTTCTGTTGATAAAAACAGCATAAAACCATCACCATCTTCAGTAACAGTAACAGCTCCAGCAACAGACAAACTAATTCTTTAAAATACTCTCAAAAAAATAGACAACAATCAAAGTGATCTTGAATAATCATCACAACCTAGTTCGACTAGTCTTATGTTGATGAATTCTTCTCGTGACATTAAGTCTAACTCAGTTCGTTTAAATTTAAATCGTCTAGTTTCTCTCGATGTTAATAAGATCGCTTCGCCGTTTAAATTCAAATCACCTGAGATTTCTTCACCCCAAACACTCAACTCAAATCCAACTGAGAATCAAGATACTGCTGAAACAGCAATTCCATCATAAGCTTTTAACTTTTCATCTTTCCAAGAATAGCAGGAATCTGTTATTTAGTATGATTAAGCAGTATCAAGTTCTTCAAATGACAATCCAAATCAATAGGAGATAATTGATAATCAATTATAAGTCCTCTCTTCAACTCATATCCCTGATTCTTTAGGAAAACAAGATTATCAACAATAGCACAGATCATCTTACCCAGTTTCACAACGTTAGAAGATTCTTGGATAAATAAGCTAGAGCCCTTCACATAAACTAAGCCGTCCTGCTGAGACACCTCCAAATGGGATATCAAAACAAAACAACAATAATAACAATAATTCATCATCACCTTCGTCATCGAATTCGCTTTCTTCGGATAATCAAAAGGTATTTAATTGTGCAAGTTCAACTTAGTTCATGGAACCTTCTAGCTTGAAAGAAGATGAAACACTAAAGCAAAAGATCAAGAGGATTAGCTAATAATTGAAGGCATAAAAAGTGAATAATTAAGTTTCTAGCAGCTCGCCGAATATGAAACAGAGTATTTAGGATTAAAAAATGCAATTGGAAGTGTAGAAACTTAGCATAAATTTTGAACTAAAAATCTAGCAGCATCAGCTCAAATCAAGCTAAATATGCTTGAGAATCGCTGGGCTGATTTAATACCTAAGCAAAATGTTCTTTATCTAAGATTTCTCACATAACTGCAAGCGTAATTAGGGGAATATTTGGGTTTATTGTGTTTTCAAAGGGCTTTACTTTTTGGTTAATATTTTCAGGTAAACGAATCATGTTGGATGATAATAAGCAGAAAATTGAATTTTTACTGAATAAATCAATGATTCCAAAGGATTTTGCTTCAAAAATCAGAGACATTCTTAGCATTTTCTCAGTAAAAAATAATCTTTAATAATTATTATTGACTTTTGTAATATTTGAATTCAATTATTTTGAACATATTTGCAGATCAGAGTTGAGCTCTTGGAGAAGCTTTAAGCAGTTGAGAAGTAACTCAAAAGCTAGATTGATGATATTGATGAAGAACTAGAGAAACAAGACGAAATAACGGTATCAAATGGCTCTGAAACGTAGAAAAACACTGCATCAAAAATATCAAGTAATAATAGCACTCAAAGGGTACCTTTTAAGCGGGGTGGAATCAGAAGTGGCACATAAGTTAGTAATAATACTGCTGGATCAAGAGATTCTCCTTCTAACTTCTCAGACAGATAATCAGAGCTCCAAATTAACAGCAGCCATCATACATTTGGTAGTTCATAACTTTTCAGAGATAAAAATCTCAGAGTCGAAGTGCCTTCAACGTTACAGAAGTATCTCAGTAATCTAGGAAGCAGATCTTAATAATAAGCATAGCAGTCTCCATCATTGAATTCCATAAAAATGAACTACGCAGCTGCTATTTCGATTTCACCTTTAAGAAAACCCAATGGGCAGAAACACATGACTATGACGGAATCATATTTGCCAACGGGTCACAAAAAATTTGAGAATAATAGGATATTTTTATAATCACAGCAGTAATAGTAGCAGTCACAGTAAGAACCTGATGAAAGTAGTCCATTGAATCCATTGATTCATAAGATACAGAAGCTCTAAGAACAAAAAGAAGAGCAGCAATAAAGGAAATAATTTGTGGAAGAAATCGGAGAATCCCGCAGGAAATTCGATGGAATTCAAAAACAAGCCATGCAAAAATTTGAGGATCAAATGATGGAAGAAACGAAAGATAAAAAACCGTCTTTTCACAATGGATACTTCTCTGATGGCACCATAGAACACTGCTATGAATGCTTAGAAACTACAAGGTTAGATAATAGATATAAAATTTCTAATTCGATTGTTAATTTTGTTTATTTGATTTTTGGTTAATTATTGTGAAGCAAAAAGGAGAGTGCAACTACTAATATCAGTGATTTTGAGTTCTTAAAGCTAATCAGCAAAGGTGCGTTCGGTAGAGTCTGGCTAGTTAAAAAGAAGAATACAGATAATGTCTACGCAATGAAGATCGTGAACCTAGCAGAGAAGGTTTGATTATTTTTTACTGAAAAATAAAGTGCTTTCCTATTGGATTTTCCTAATCTTATTTCTTCTTAATAATATTCTTTTCAGATGAACAAGAATAACTTGGTGAGTTTATAAAATGAGAGGGACATATTCGGGATAGTATCAGGTGATTTTGTAGTCAAAGCAGTCTACACGTTTTCACATGAAAGCTATCTGTGCTTTGTCATGGAATATATGATCGGTGGTGATCTCGGAGGCATCATGCAACAGTATGGCGTGCTTGATTAGCAAATTGCGAGATTTTACATTGGTAAATCATTGTCAAAAATGAATACAATAACGTTTTATTAAGCCTGAAATAATTATTGTTTTTTATGTTCTTCTCAGCTGAAATCATCCTAGCAGTAAGTCAATTACACAAGGTTGGGATTGTTCATCGAGATCTAAAGCCTGATAATCTGCTTTTAGACACCAAGGGGTAATTAATTTTCATGATTTTAAGACTTTCTTTATTAGCTTGATTATTGTTTTTGTTTGTTAATCTGATATTGTTTAAAGTCATCTAAAGCTAACTGATTTCGGTCTCAGTGATATGGGTATGAAGAACCGTAACATTGACAATCGAAAAGCGAAGAAAATAAAACAAGATTTCAACAATTTAAAGCGAGGTATGAATAAGATAAGTGAAAAGTATTTCCCTGGATAAACTCCCAGGACAAAATCAGAATAAACTCGCGAACTACGTCGCATCAAATGTAATCTAGACGTCATGCTGAACAAGGGTGCTATAAATAATGAAAAGCTCAAAGATTCCTAATCCTACTAGCAATCTTAATCTTCCTAGCAAGAAAAAAAATGCAGGATAATAGGTACTCCAGATTATATCCCACCAGAAGTCATCAAAGGGAGCAGTAATCTCAACAGTCCAACGTTAGATTGGTGGAGTGTTGGCATTATCCTTTTTGAAATGCTGGTGGGGATTCCACCGTTTAACGATGATACAGTGGAGTTGATTTTTTAGAACATTCTTGCACTCAAAGTACCTTGGGATCAAATACCAATAGGTAAACATAATCACAATCTAATTAAGGAAATATTATCAAAGAATTTCATAATGCGGGGAAGAAAGATTATTTTTGATTGGTAGATTTGGTATTTAAGTGATTTTTTTGCTATTTGATTTACCAACTAATAATTGCTGATTAATCTAAAGGCTACGGAGAAGATGAAGTATCTCCCGAAGCAGAAGATTTGATTAAGAAACTTATGGATCCAAATCCTGCTACGAGGCTGGGAGTGAACGGTGTGAAAGAAATATAGTAGCATCCTTTTTTTAAAGGGTTTGACTGGGAAAATGTCAGAAAAATGACAGCACCTGTGGTACCTAAAGTTAAAAACATCCTAGATACCAGCAACTTCGAGAAGCAAATATAGTATGCAGACAAAGAGAAAATGGATCCATTTTTTGGACTCGCTAAAGGATAAGATGAAGTAATGGGTTTAGGGGGATCAAAAGTACAAAAACAAATGAAAAATATTTTTATTTTGAAACAGGTAAACAAAGCAAAGGATATGCTCAAAGGGTATAACTTCTAAATGAAGAGATACGACATCCTTTATGAGGAAAATTGTTAATAACTTGAAGAAATAGAGAAAAAAATGTACAAACATATATTAAGAATCTTTTTTTACTTAAATCTTTCATTTTTTACTTTGGTTTGCATTATCCAGGAAGCTTATGGAGGAGGAGATTATAAAAGACGAGGAGGAGTTAGAAAAACTGGAAGTTGAATATGGGACAGATAATGATGATCCTTAGGAGTAGTAGCCATTTAATATCCCAAGAAGTGTGCTAA